>Ga0137399_10001720_pt1 | contig 10284 bp, 12 predicted proteins | sample czorhiz316metaG_FD_104810 | JGI IMG/M metagenome (GOLD analysis project Ga0137399, IMG submission 104810) | Vadose zone soil microbial communities from Angelo Coast Range Reserve, California, USA - czorhiz3.16 metaG | ecosystem: Environmental > Terrestrial > Soil > Vadose zone | place: USA...
CTCTGACGCCGAAAGGGACCACATTGCTAGCCAAGGCTGTTCCCATCTGGGAGCTTACCCACCAGCAGCTTGAGGGCCTCCTTCCGGATGGAGACCCGAAGCGCCTGCGGAGCAATTTGCGGGTTCTATCCGAGGGTGGCAAGACTCCAGCCTGAGCTTGTCGCGACGGCTCAAAACGCGATCAAGACTTCGGCGGGCACGGCAGAACAAGCAAAAGAACTCTCGAGAGGAGAGCATGCCGAAAGACGGCAACGACACAAAGATCGTACAGCTGGATACGCCACGATTGAAGACGGCGAGCCCGTTCTCATTGCAGGGTTGGCTGGTCGGTACACGGCTCAAACGGTGACCGCTGACAGACATGAAACGCTGGACCCGTGAGCAGCGCATCGAGAACCAATGCACGCAAGTAGTTTGACGAATCAAGGGAGCTCAATGTCCAAGCTTCGCGTTCACAGTTTTGGGATGTCCATAGACGGCTACGGTGCTGGCCCAGATCAGAGCCTCGAGAATCCGCTCGGGGTTAGCGGACTTGCATTGCACGAATGGGCCTTCAAAACGCGTACTTTTCACGCTATGGTGGGCAAGGAGGGTGGCACACCTGGGGTTGATGATGACTTCGTCGCACGTGGCTTCGACAACATCGGCGCTTGGATCATTGGGCGAAACATGTTTGGGCCTGTGCGGGGCCCATGGCCGGACGACGCTTGGAAGGGGTGGTGGGGCGAAGATCCGCCGTATCACACCCCTGTCTTCGTTCTCACCAGACACGCGCGCAGTTCCTTGGCTATGAGTGGCGGGACAACGTTCCACTTCGTCACCGATGGCATCGACAATGCGCTCACGCGCGCGGCTGAGGCTTCTGAAGGAAAAGATATCCGGCTGGGCGGCGGGGTCGCCACAATCCGAGCATACCTTCGTGCCGGACTCGTCGATGAAATGCACTTGGCCTACGCACCCGTTCTGCTCGGCTCCGGCGAATGCCTCTTGGCGGGGATGAACCTGCTGGCGCTCGGATATCACATCAATGCACACATCACTACTGCCAACTCCCTCCATGTGCTGATCGGGAAGAAGAGTCTGTGAGCACGTCAGTCCTCTCTTGAAGTGAATCTGTTCTGAACCGGAAGCGCCGCGAGCCTATCCGAATATCGGGGCGGAGGAGCCGAAAGCTCTTTTGCCAGAAGTTCTCCTCTGCATCTGAGTCATCGTAGGTCCTGCCCAGGCCGGGCAGTCGACTATCAAAGGGCAGGACATGCTCAGACTTCGCCGGTGTTTTCCTTTTCCCCAAGATGCATGAATACACCCACTGTTCTGCACTCTGCAGTCTTGCAGTCCACAAGGAGGTAGAGATGCATAGAGCGCGAATTGCTACTTGTTCGTTCGACTGCTGACATCGAAGCCGTAGCCTGCGAGCAGGTCAGCGACAGCCGTACTTGTGACGTACGCGAGGAACCGTTGTGCAATTTCTTTGTTCTTCGATGAACTCAGGATCACGCAGGCCTGTTCAATGGGCGGGTACTCATTCGCTGGGACCTCGGTGTAGCGCCCCTTGTCTTTCATGTTTGGAGACAAGGCCAGTGAAAGAGCCACGATTCCAATATCAGCTGAGCCCGAGACGATGAATGAAGCGGTTTGCGAGATATTCTCGCCCAGAACGAACTTGTCCTTTGCTTTGTCGTAGACACCTTCCTTTTGCATTGCTGAGACAGCGGCCTGCCCATACGGAGCGTGTAGCGGATTGGCGATGGCTATTTTCTTTACGCTCGGGTCGAGAAGAGCCTTCAGGCCGGAATTCAGATTTATTTTGGAATCCTTGGGAACCCAGACCACGATTTTGCCCCGGGCGTATTGGTAGTAGCTCCCGTTTTCGACTAGCCCGGCAGCCTCCAGCTTTTTCGGGTAATCGAGATTTGCCGAGAAGAACATGTCGAAGGGAGCGCCTTGCTGGATCTGCTGAAAGAAGTTTCCCGACGAGCCGAAAATGACCGTAACCTTTTTGCCTGTCTCCCGCTCAAAGCGCATGGCCAGGTCCTGCATCGCAGACTGCAGGTCCGCTGCAGCTGCCACATGTATTTCTTGCGCCGCGCACAGCTGGCAAAGCAATGCAATCCCAAGGATTGCGAGTATGGTAGATGTTCGAAGATTCATACGGCGGCTCCTGCCGTTCTATAATGACCACATGCCTATCTCAGCGCGAAACAAACTGCGTGGAACCATTGAAGAAATTCAGCTCGGCGATGTCATGGCCCATGTGGTGGTTCGTGTCGGGGACAACCAGATCGAAAGTGCCATCACCCGTCGCAGCGCCGACGAGCTGAAGCTTAAGAAAGGTGACGTGGTCACCGCGGTTGTGAAAGCCACCGAGGTGATGATTCAGAAGGATTGATCCTGTTCACAGGACATCGACAATCTTCAACTTCGTTATCTGCTTGACCCATCGGGCCATTCTTTTTTCATCCGGGATCACAATTCGGTACGGCCCCTCCTTCTCACCGAGCGGTTTCCCATCCCGCAAGAAAGCCAGCATTGTCTGTTTATCCGTGAATGCGGGGTCCAACTCGGGCAGCGCAATGACAGCCCGATAGCCATCCGCTGCTTCCACGAGCAGACAATTGAAGAGCCGCTTGCCTTTCATCGATTCTCCAAAGCCGACACCAGCCTTTTCCAGCACGCCTTTCAGCGGCACACCTTCAAAGATTACGGTCCCAGAGGAATGCTCCGACGCAGTCACCTTGACATGAGGCAAGGCTTCAAGCTCTGAGCGGCTCAGAAGGACCTGCTGAAGACCAGCGCGAACAGCAATGCTGAGAACCAAAAGAGTTTTTTCATGTCACACTCGAAGGATCATGACTTCTGTCGACTTGATGAGGGCGGCTGCAGTCTGACCAGCCTTGAGACTCATTTCGCGCGCCGATTGCGCAGTGATAATCGATGTGATTTGCTGCTCGCCGATGGAAATGACCACCTCCGCCAAGAGCCCGCTGATGCATACACTGTCAATCCGGCCGACTAATTGATTCCTCCCGCTCAGACGACGCATGATGAGAGTTCGCTCAGGTGAAGTCTTTGCTCTCGTCCGGAACAAAAGCCGGTCCACTTCGCTTTGCGGAATACGATGGTGTCTCCCCGCGGTCTGGATACTGCGAATCTTTCGCTTGTAAATCCACTGCTTGATCGTCGGGAAGCTGATACGAAGCTCCAGGGCGGCTTCGCGCGGCTTCAGCAATCCTTCGTGCTCCGCTTCACGTCGTTGAAGTTCGGGCTTTCTGGCCATTCAAAACCGCAGCCTACGGTTGAAAAGCAAGCTCGGTCAAACATGCCGGGCCATCCGCTGCGCCAGCGAATCCTTCTTGGAGTCGTCCATAAGCGCATCAGATTCGACTTAAGAACCGTCTGTAATATACACTTCTTGGACTCTTCAAAGTCACTCTTCTCAGGGAGAGGAGAGAATGCGTCCCTTTGCACAGCTGCCAGGCCTACTGACTATGCGACTTGGATCCCACATGGTTGCCCCCAGCGTTGCCGGCGACGGCTTGAATGTTCAGCTCTGGATCTTGGCATTGCTTTTCTCTTGCCTATGCGGTCCATTTTCTGCGGCTCAAGTGTCGGCCAACTTATCCGGAGTGATTACGGACCCGTCGGGCGCGGCGGTATCTGCCGCCACGGTGACCGCCAAAAACCTTGATACCGAAATTTCCCGCGCCGTGCCGACAGACCGAAGTGGCCGCTACAGGTTCTTTGCCCTCCCGGTCGGGCCCTACGAGGTCAGGGTGACCAGAGAGGGATTTGCCGAAGGGATCCGATCGGGCATTCGGCTCGTGGTCGGGCAAGATGCAACCGTCGATTTGGGTCTGCGCGTTGGACAAGTGACTGAGCAAATCAAAGTGACCGAGGACGCTCCGGTTGTGAGTGTGACGACACGAGACGTCTCGGGTCTGATCGGAGAGAGGCAAGTCAGGGATCTGCCGCTGAACGGTCGCAGCTACGACCTGCTGCTCACGTTGAATCCTGGAATTGTGAACTTCACGTGGGAAAAGACCGGGGGGATCGGCGTCTCAAATTCAACCACTGGGAATAACTTCTCGGTTTCTGGAAATCGCCCACAGCAAAACATATTCTTGTTGAACGGCGTGGAGTTTACTGGGGCTGCCGAGAATAACATGCAGCCTGGCGGCAGCAGCCAACAACTGCTGGGCGTCGATGCGGTCCGAGAATTCAATGTGCTGCGCGATTCCTATGGTGCCGAATATGGCAAGCGCCCCGGCGGACAAGTTACGATCCTGACTCAGTCGGGAACCAATCAGCTCCACGGTAGCGTGTACGATTTTCTCCGCAACAATGCTCTGGACGCACCCAACTTTTTCGATCAAGGGTCGGCGCCCCCTTTCCAGCGCAACCAGTTTGGCGGCTCACTCGGCGGACCGATCCGGGCCAACCAGACTTTCCTGTTTGGCAACTACGAGGGGTTGCGCCAGCATCTGCATCAGACCTCAGTTGCATTTGTGCCGGACGCCGCTTCGCGTGCGGCTGCCGTACCGAGCGTTCAGCCCTTGCTCAACTTGTGGCCGGTAGCTCCAGCGGGCGCTGCGGATTTCAATGGGATTGCACAGGTCTTCAGCAGCCCACTGCAAACGATTCGAGAGGACTTTGGGACGGCGCGCCTGGACCACGCGCTTTCGTCGCGAGATTCGCTGGCCGCTGCCTACACCATCGATGACGGGGATGATCTTACGGCAACCGTTTTGGACCCTTACAGCTCCGACATTCTCACCCTGCGCGAGCAGGTACTGAGTCTCGACGAAACCCACTCCTTCTCGGCGGCTACGGTAAACGTCGCGCGGGTGGGCTACTCGCGTGCGGGCTACTTCTTCACTGGAGAACCAACGCCCGGAACTCCCGCAAGCAGCGTGCCCGGTTTCCTGCTGGGACATCCAGTTGGCGCAGTCGTGGTCGGGGGCAGCGCGGCCTCGAATCCGGCAGCTCAACTCGGCCTGGCGGGCAGCAATAACGGAAGCAATCTGCGCATTGCCCGCAACTTGTTCACCTTTGAAGATCGCATCGCCATGACCCGCGGGCGGCATCAGTTCACGTTCGGGGCATGGTTCCAACCCTTCCAGTCCAACGAAACCATAGCGCTCAGCCAATACGGCCAGGCTACGTTTACCAGCTTGCAGACGTTTTTGCAGGGAACGACCTCAAGTTTTCTGTACGATCCGACGCCCACGAAGATGAACTGGCGCTCACTGTTTGGCGCGTGGTATGCCGAAGACATGATCCGGATCGTTCCGCGACTGACGCTCTCGCTAGGCTTTAGAGATGAATTCACGACCGGTTGGAACGAGGCGCACGGGCGCGCTGCCAACTACACCTTCGGTAACGGAGTGATCTCGAACAATCCGCACATCGGAGACTCTCTGTTTACGACCAACCATGCCAGATTCTTGCCTGAACCTCGTATCGGATTGGCCTGGAGTCCGTTCACAGACAAGACCGTGATTCGCGCTGGTTTTGGTATGTACAGCGATCTGCAGGATGCGCTCGGTTATCGTACCGATCAAAACGCACCGTTCAACCCAACCTACAGCATCGCATCGCTGCCAATCTCAGCGCTTCCCATTGATCCGTCAGCTCCATTGCCAAAGGGAGCAAAACTGGTTCCCGGTGGTGTTCAGCCCGATATGAAGACGCCGACCCTGATCTCATGGTCCCTGCGAGTGCAGCAGGAAGTCACGCCAGACACGTCGCTGACGATCGGGTACGTCGGGAGTCATGGTTACCATGAACTGATCGGCATCGACGCAAACGAGCCATTTCCCGTCATCTGTCCAGCTTCGCCTTGCCCCGCCACCTATCCCAACGTCCCCACCTTGGGTGCGTTGGCAAACTCTCCTGTGCCGGCGGGATCGTACTATGTTCCGACCACGACAAGGGCGAATCCCAACATCGCGAACACTTGGACATGGTTTTCTCTTGGTACGAGCAACTACCACGCGCTTCAGGTCGACGTGAACCGGCGCTTTAGCCGTGGTCTTTCTTTGCGAGGCGTCTACACTTGGTCGAAGGCACTGGATGACGGCGATTCGCTGAATGCGACGGCTGCCGCCAATGCGCCTGGCCTGGTGTCGAATCCTTTCAATTTGCGTGCGGATTACGGTCTCGCTACGTACGACGCACGGCATATCGGCGTGATCAATGCCGTCTACACTCTGCCATTCGGGAAAGGCCAAGCCATCGCCAATGGCTTGGAGGGTTGGAGCGACGCCCTAGTGAGTGGCTGGTCAGTGAACAGCATCGTGACGATTCAATCCGGATTCCCCTTTACGCCGCAGCTCAGCTACAACCCGTCCAACAATGGAGACACACGCAACCCGGTGCGGCCGTTTGTGAACCCGGCTTTCACCGGCCACGTGATTCTCGGCAAGCCGAGTCAGTGGTTCAATCCGAGCGCCTTCCTGGCTCCGCCCGCTGGCAGCGGATTCTACGGCAACTTGGGCAGGGACACTTTGATCGGTCCGGGTCTGGCAACCTGGGATTTCTCAGCCTTCAAGACAACGAATCTGCGCGAGCGACTCGCGCTCCAATTTCGCGCCGAGATCTTCAACCTGCTGAACCGTGCAAATTTCAATACACCGAGCCTGATTACCTTCACATCTTCAGCCGCAGGCACAAAAGTCTCCGGCACCGCCGGAGCCATCACCAGCACGTCGACAACCTCGCGACAGATTCAGTTTGGATTGAAACTCATTTGGTAGAAAATTGTTTTGGAGTTGTCGAGTTCCGACGAAAATAAGGCGCTTGGCATTAACGTCGGGGACGAGATCGTGTTGCGAATCGTGGATGATGAATTGCGGATGGAGCGAGCCCAGCGTCTTGGTCGCAAACATGTGAAACCGGGAACGTCACTGGTTGACGAATTGATCGCCGGACGGCGGGATGCGTCCAGAAATGAATAGAGTTGTGCTGGATGCTCTCCCCCGGTCATGCCGCCCACTGGTACTTACCGTTTGCGCATCTTTAGGAAAATTTGTGGGCGGCATCAGTGCAATGGAGTGCGGAAGAATATCCGGAGCCTCACGGGGTTGCCGCGTTGGCTTCCTGAGCCAGACACCGGCCTCGAATAACCTTGCGGAGTATAAGAGCTGCCGACGTTGTGATTCTGATCGCGGTGCCTGCGACCGTCTGAGCTTCGATACAATCAGTCGAATCTAGACTGGTGAAATCGAAGCGATGAATTTTACTGGGAAAGTATCGCTCATCACGGGCGCGGGCAGCACGCAAGGCATAGGCTTCGCCACTGCTCGGTTGCTTGCTCAACAAGGGTCGAAAATTGCAATCACTTCCACCACGGAGAGAATCCAAAAGCGTGCCGACGAACTCGCCGCAGAGGGTGCTGACGTCTCTGCTTTCACAGCAGACTTGCGCAATCACGCGCGGACTCACGTGCTGGTACAGGAAGTCCTGGCCCGCTATGGGCGCCTCGATATCCTCGTCAACAACGCCGGCATGACCCAGGTCAGCAGTCCCACGGAGACCACCTCGCAACCTCTGGCTGAGCTTTCCGAAGGGGAGTGGGATTATGGCATCGCGATCAACCTTAAGACAGCCTTTAACATCACTCGAGCCGTTCTCCCCTTCATGCTTACCGCAAAATATGGGCGCATCGTGAACGTTTCTTCTGTCACGGGTCCAATCGTCAGCAACCCTCGCGAGACCGCTTACAGTGCGGCCAAAGCCGGCATGGTCGGGCTCACTCGCAGTCTGGCGCTCGAAGTTGCCCGCCAGGGAATCACGGTGAACGCAGTCGCGCCTGGCTGGATCAAAACCGCGTCCTCAACCGAACACGAAATCATCGCTGGCGAAAATAGTCCCGTCGGTCGCCCCGGCCGCTCTGACGAAGTCGCCGCTGCTATCGCATTTCTCGCCGCCGAATCCGCATCCTACATTACCGGCCAACTGATCATCGTTGACGGCGGCAATTCCATCCAGGAATACAAAGGGCCGCCCAATCTGTATTACTGAAAATGAACAGCCTCGCAATTGTTATCGTTAAGGGGAACAGCGCCCTATCAATGGATTGTTGGCTGATATTCAAGATGTGACGGTGCCCCGCACTTCTCGGCACAAAGCGGGGGAAGATGCGTGCGGTATTTGAATTATCATCAGCAATTGTTGCAGCTGGCTTTGCAGCTTGCGGGGGTGGCATGCTCAGTTTCGGCCACAGCTTAGAGCGCGCAATGAGGCCTCTGGACCAACCAGAGGCGGGATGCTGGACAGTCTCCGGGCCAGCCCGTCCCTTTGGAGACCTGGAGGAGACTTCGGACGAGCGGCGCAAGCTGGAAAAGTTCTGGAGGCGTTGATTCTACTGCGTGACCGCCCTGCTTAGCGAGGGTTGGCAGGGCCGCGAACCGTCCAATGGTGTCCCCGAAATCGCTCAGAATTGCTCCGTTTTCTCCAGCTTGTCGATTTCCACGTCGAGTGATTCGCTCCCAATCGTGAACGCATGTTCGTCCCTGCTGGCTTTGATGTATTGCTCGTCCTTCGACCAGCGGAGCCTTTCGCCGGAAAACTCATTTGCTTGCCCGATGTCGACTCTGTCCGGCCTGCCGTACTTCTTCGCTAGCGTAAGCATGTAGCCGTCGTAGGCGTTTCCCTGTGTGCGACTGTCGGTGGACACATAGATCTGGGCCACTTTTTGATCCAGAATTGTCATGTTTACGTACTGTCCGGTTTCCAAGACATCCGTGCAAGTTTCCATACGGTAAACTCCGTCGGAGCCGCATAGGCCGGGCTTAAAGGGAAGAGAAGGTATTTTCCACGAAAGAAACGTCTGTTTCGCTTTCTTCATTTGGTCGCCAATCCGAATTCCCCGAAACTCGTAAGGAACGGACGGAGGCAATGCCCCTGACTCCAATCGCGGAACTGCACGAGTGGCGAAGGGAAGTAGCTCCACCTGCGCTCGTGTTAGCGGCAGTATTTCCTTTGCTGATTTCCGCGGCCCGCGGACTTGGCTTTGCACAGCGAGACACAGACTTGATGCCATAAGTAATACAACTAGGGCTTTCATTTCGCACTCCTCTGTCGAAACAACCTTAGATGGCGAAGGCGACAGATGGCGAACGCGACACCACCTCTTGCAGCCTGTCCTCGCCCAGGATGCCGAACAAAAGGGAGGCCATATGGGCCGCCTCCCCTTTTACCTCATTGACCATTCGCAACCGGCAACCAACCTGGTTCTTAGGCGGCCTTGCCGGGAGCCTTGGCTTCGAGGGTCCTCTCGCCGCCAACGTTCACCTTAATCTGCTTGGGTTTGGCTTCGGCTTTCTTGGCCAAGTTAATCTTCAGCACACCCTTGTCATAGTTGGCGCTCACTTGCCCCGGATCCACGGAACTGGGCAACGTGAACGAGCGAGTGAAGCTTCCGTACTGTCGCTCGATGCGACGGAAGTTTTCCTCTTTCTCTTCCTTCTCGATCTTGCGTTCGCCGTGGACGGTGAGGGTGTTGCCCTCGATGCGGACATCAATATCTTTTTCCTCGATACCCGGGACTTCAAGCTTTAGGGTAATGTTGTGCTCGTCTTCGTAAATGTCCACCGGCGGTGCGAAGTTGGTGGTTGTCAAGGCCTCTTCCGGTCCTTCAGGACTGTAGGACTCACGGAAAAGACGATTCATCCGGTTCATGCGGTCTTGCATGGTGGAAAACTCACGGAAAGGTTCCCAACGGGTCAATAGTGTCATAACGCAGTTCCTCCTGGGGGGGTAATCTAAGAGGAAAAACTTCAGATGGGCTGACTTAGTTCAGGAGACCTGAAAGAGTAAGAAGAGGTGGCTTGCTCAATTGCGATGCTAGGCTTGCGCACTGCCATTGTCAAGCTCGTCAAGCTGGAATGCAGCGATTCCGTAAAGCGCCGTGTGCCCGTGGGGTAGGGCGCTGATTTGACATCAGTTCTGGCGACAAGGAGCTGGGGCAAGTTGGGATGGTAGGAATCGTCTGAAAACGGGAGTGCGCGATTGATTTTTCGGGTTGGAAGGAATAGGGCGACAGGACGTCAGGGCGGACGCCCGGAAAGATTGCCGGACAGGTCGAAGCACGCGCGCAGCGGGATCAACTGGTATTCAGCGAAAGAACGAGGAACCAGTAGGCTAAGCGCTTGGCCAGCTCATGAAAGGTGTCGCATTTTCGGCGGGCATGGCTGCGGACTTGGCGGTGGTAGAAGACCAGGGACAGGGTATAGGCAAGAAACCGGATCATGGTCAGCACCACCAGGGCGGTAGTTTGGTGGA
>Ga0137399_10001724_pt1 | contig 10279 bp, 7 predicted proteins | sample czorhiz316metaG_FD_104810 | JGI IMG/M metagenome (GOLD analysis project Ga0137399, IMG submission 104810) | Vadose zone soil microbial communities from Angelo Coast Range Reserve, California, USA - czorhiz3.16 metaG | ecosystem: Environmental > Terrestrial > Soil > Vadose zone | place: USA...
AAGGCGAGGGGTTGATCGCCCCGCATCTCGCGGCCACGCCCGATTCGTTCATCGTGTCGATCATCGGTGGAGAAAGCGCACAAGGTTCTCTGGTGGTTCGAAACACGGGCGGCTCGAATCTCAGGTTTTCAGTTTCGGCGCGGTCGATCGGCACCGGACCTGCGGCTCTCATCGAGCCCATGCGATCGATCGGGACGAATGCGGGGAATCCTTTGCGCCCGACCGCGAGCTTGAGCCTTCGAGCGCAAGCGCGCTCGAGCTTGTCGAACGTGGTCCGATCTGCGCGTGGCGCCTCGTCGGTCAAGGCCACGGACGATTCGACGGCGGCTCAGAGTTCCGTGACCGGCCTTCATGACATTCTCGTGCTCTCGACGACCAGCCTGGATCTGTCGGTGCTGAAGGTGCTCAACGAGCTGGGGCGCGGCTACGACCTCGTCTACGCCACTGACTTCACCACGGTCGATTTCAGTCGCTATCGCACCGTCATCGTCGGTCTGGATGGCGGTGCGATCGAGGCCGCGAGCTGCCAGGCCCTGGCCAACGCGGCGGCCGCCGGGCGGCTGGTTTTCGTGCTTGGGGGCACGAGCTACCCACCGTACTACTCCGGCGTGGCGTCCTATCTTCTGAAGCACACCGGCGAGCAGGGCTGGAGGTATTCACAGGGGTCCACGCACCTCATCGTCGCGGACCCGACCGATCCCCTTGCGGCAGGTTTGCCTGCTACCAAGTCGTTTTCGAACTGGCGGGCTTCCTCTTACATGCTGCGAATCAACGACCCCGCGGCGAAGGCGGTGGCCAGAGAACGGGAAGGTTTTCCGGTTCTGGCCCGCCGGTCGATTGGCTCGGGCACGCTGGTCTACTTCGTCTACGCGCCCTACGGCGCCTATTGGACCGAGCCCGGGGACTACGCGGTCTTGAAGACGATCGTCGCCAATACCCTCTCGCTCGCTTCGACTTCCTGGCTCTCGGCTCAACCCGACACCGGAACGATTGCCCCCGCAGGCCAGGCGGCCCTCCAGGTCGGCTTCTTTACGGCTGGACTCCAGGAGGGCGATTATCGGGCCGAGCTGAACATCGCAAGTAACGATCCGGGTTTGACCACCGCATCGGTCCCAGCACACCTGCACGTGATCGGCGTGCCGAGAATCGGGGTGTCGCCCGCCGGACTCGAATTTGGGACGGTGTTCACGGGCGACTCGGTCGCGGAAACGCTGTTCGTCATGAACCCGGGGCTCAGGACGCTGAGTGTCACGGACGTCGCGCTGACCCCGTCGGACTATGCGGCACCCACGGCCCCATTTGAGCTGACCCCGGGTGGAACGAGGCGGATCACGGTCACGTTCTCCCCGCGGAACGCCGGCGCGATCGCCGGGGCGCTCACACTCACCACCAACGATCCCGACCATCCGACGGTGGGTGTTCCATTGAACGGCCAGTGTCTGGCCCCGCCCATCGTGGCGATCGCCCCCGCGACGCTGAACGCCACCGTGTTTCGGGGCCGGCTGTCGACGACGCCCATCACGATCTCGAACAATGGCGGGAGCGGACTGTCGTACGCGATCTCGGTGCGCCCGCCCACCGTGCCCCAGGACGCCACGACGTCCACCGTCATCTTTTCGGACAACATGGAGCACGGCCCCAACGGATGGACGCGTGAGGTCTACAGCGGCGACGATCTGTGGCATCTCACCACCCGCGGCCACGTCAATGGGAGCTACAGTCGGTGGTGTGGAGTCGAGGGAATCGGCACCTACGACACCGGACACCGGATCCAGACGGCGGCGGTCAGCCCCGCGATCGACCTCCGCCGAGTGAACGCGCCGATCACACTTCAATTTTACGAGCGGTACGACACCGAGCCCGCCCGCGACGTGTGCATGGTGGATGTGTCGAGCGACGGCGGCGCGACCTGGGCGCACCTGCGCGGCGGCCCGGAATCAGCACCTTCGGGCACTACGGACTGGCGCCAGTCGACGCTCGATCTCTCGGCCTGGGCCGGACGATCGATCAACATTCGTTTCTACTTCGACACTCAGGACGAACGAGCCAACGGCTTCCCCGGCTGGTTCTTCGACGACGTGACCGTCAAGTCCGATGGCCTCCGCTGGTTGTGGGTGCAACCGGTCGCCGGCGTCGTGCCGGCTTCGTCGTCTCAGCAGCTCCAGGTGACCCTCGACGCAACCGCACTGGCGGGCGGTGACTACGCGGCGCAGTTTCAGGTGACGAGCAACGATCCGCTGAGCCCCCAGGTGATGGTTCCGGTGCAGCTCCATGTGTCGACCGCCCCGTTCATCAGCGTGTCAAAGGCCTCCGTCGAATTCGGCGAGGTCTTCGTCGGCTACACCGCCCGCGACACAGTTGTGGTGACGAGTGGTGGAGGGGATACGCTGAAGGTCACCTCGGTGACGTATGTGAACAATGCGTTCAAGGGGAGTCAGAACGCCTTCTGGCTGGCGTCCGGAGTCTCGCGCTCGATACCCCTGAGCTTTCTGCCCACGACCGCTGGAGTGTTCAATGGTTCGCTCACCTTCCGCTGCAACGATCCCGCGAACGGCACCATCGTGATTCCACTGCACGGCGTCGGAACACCGCCGCCGATCGCATCGATCTCCCCCGACACCCTGCGCGTGCTTGCGGCGCGCGATGCGCTCGGGATCGGACAATTTCAGCTCGACAATCAGGGCGGCAGCACGATGATCTGGAACGCCGAGTTGCAGGCCCGAGTGATCTCGCAGCTGGTGGCGGACGAGGGGGCGGAGCGAGCGGGGGCCGCGCGCGCGATACCGGGTCGCGCGGGCTCTGGGACCGCGTTACCGCGAGGGCCGGCCATGCGAGCCGACCGCGTGCCGGCGGTGCATCCTCCGGGCCGCGCCGCCGCGATCGCCGCACCGCCACCTCCATCGCTCGCGGACCTGCTGGCGCGCCTCGACGTCCGGTATCCGGCGATCACGGCATTGATTCCGGAGGTTTCGATGTTCACCGGAGGCGATACCGGCACGGCCATCACGACCGGTGGGGGAGGCATGTTCAACTTCGGGAACATCCTTTCAACCGATCTCGGCGGGCCAATTCCGTACACGAAGGGCGCGATCAGCGGCAGCTCAGCGTTCGGCGGCGGCGCATATTTCACGCGCAAGTATCCCGGCCTGTTCGTGCTGGCCGCCGACCTCGCGGGGGTCCAGACCTTCGGCACCCAGGGGAATCTTGGCGCGGGCGGTGGAGGCGTAGCGGACGGCGCGGTGCTGAGTGCCACCATCGAGGGCGTTCCGTATCGCGGATACGTGCGCCGTGTGTACGGCACGGCCGCGCGCTCCGTCGATCACCTGATCCTCGTCCCCGACAACGGAGTCGCGTCGCACGCGTTCTCCACGGACACGCACTATGACGACGATTCGGTGACGAACCTCGCGACGGTCCCGCGGCTCTACTACCTGCTGTTCGGGAACGAGGCCGGCGGGTACGCGAGCGACGACGACATGAACGCGATCGTGAGCGCATTCCTCGAGGCGATCTCTCCGCCGCCGACTTGGATGAGCGTGGACCCGCTCTCGGGTTCGGTGGCGGCGCTCGACCATGCCGATCCGATCGTGCACTTCGACTCGCACGGCCTGGACGTGGGTGAGCATCCGGCCTGGATCGTGGTGCACAGCAACGACCCAGCCACGCCGACGGTCGCGCTGCCGGTGAGCCTGGACGTCGAAGAGGGCGTGACGGGCGTGGAGACGTCGCTGGTCTCGGCGACCGCGGCCCCCGGCCGGGTGACGGTCGTCTGGTACTCGCCGCAAGCTGGGTTGGGTTCGGCGCGGGTCTACCGGACCACGGCGGACGGCGCCTGGAGGGTGCTCGGCACGATTATCCCCAACAGCGAAGGGTATATGCGCTACGAGGACACCGACGTCGTGGCCGGAACGCGATATGGCTATCGCCTCGGGATCGCGACCGGCACAGGAGAGAGACTGGTGGGCGAGACCTGGGTGGACGTTCCCTCCGGCGCCGTCCTTGCTCTCCCGGGCATGCAGCCGAATCCGGCGGGGCGCGACCTGACCGTCGCGTTCAGCCTGCCGGATGATCAGCCAGCCACGCTCGAGCTGCTCGATCTCGCGGGGCGCCGCCTCGTCTCACGCCCGGTCGGCGGCCTCGGCGCGGGACGACACCTGGTGTCACTGGGACGTGGCACGGCGGTGCCGAGCGGGCTCTACATGGTCCGGCTGCATCAGGGGGATCGCACACTGATTGCGAAGTGCGTCGTGATGCAATGAGTTCGACGCGATGAGGCTCGACAACGTCGATCTGCTGCTGTTCTGCTCGTGGCCGATCGCCGAGCTGATCTTCGCGCGCTTTCGCACCGCGGGCCGCGCCGAGAGCGGCGGCCGCGACCGTGGCTCGTTCGGGATCCTGTGGGCGGTGTTCGCGGTCGCGCTCACGCTCGGCTTCGTGCTGCAGACCGTGCCGGGCCCGCGGCTGCCCCTGAACCTCGAGAGCCGCTCGATCCTCGCGCTGGCTCTGCTGGTGCTCGGGCTCGCGCTCCGGATCACCTCGATCGCGGTGCTGGGGCGCTTCTTCACGGTCAACGTCGCGCTGCACGGCGGCCAGACCGTGGTGCGCTCCGGGCCCTACCGCCTGATCCGGCATCCTTCCTATACGGGCGCGCTGATCGCGTTTCTCGGCGTCGCGCTGCTGCCCGGGAGCTGGCTCAGCTTCGGCGTGATCGTGATCCCGATCGTGCTGGCGTTCCTCTATCGCATTCGAGTCGAGGAACGTGCGCTGATCGAAGGATTGGGCGAGCCGTATCGGGAGTACTGCCGCTCGACCCGTCGCCTGATTCCGTGGATCTACTGAGGGCGGGCACTTGGACATCCTGATCCTCGGCGGCACGCGGTTCCTGGGCCGCGCATTGGTCGAGAGCGCGTTCGCGCGCGGGCACCGCGTCACGTTGTTTCATCGCGGTCGGACCGCGCCCGAGCTGTTTCCCGGGATCGAGCGGATCCTCGGCGATCGCGAGCATGATCTCGACCGCCTGAGCGGGCGACGCTGGGACGCGGCGTTCGACACCTGCGGCTTCGTGCCGCGCATCGTGCGGGCCGCGGCGGCGCGGCTGGCCGGGAGCGTCTCGCACTACACCTACGTCTCGAGCATCTCGGTGTATGCCGAGCCGCTCGCGCGCGGTTCCGACGAGCGGGCGCCGCTCGCGAAGATCGCGGACGAGAGCGTGGAAGAGGTCACAGGCGAGACTTATGGAGCGCTGAAGGAGCTGTGCGAGCGCGCCGTCGAGGCCGAGCTGCCCGGGCGCGCGCTGCACGCCCGGGCCGGGCTGCTGGTCGGGCCGCACGACTACACCGACCGCTTTCCGTACTGGGTGGCGCGCATGGCGCGAGGCGGCGACGTGCTGGTGCCGGACGCGCCGGATCAGCCCGCGCAATTCATCGACGCGCGCGACCTGGCGGACTGGCTGGTGCGAATGGCGGAGGTGCGGACTGCCGGCACGTTCAACCTCACCGGCCCGGCCACGCCTCTCACGCTCGGGGAGTTCCTGCTGGCGTGCTGCGCGGCGCTCGGCGCGAACGCCCGCTTGGTTCCGGTGGCCGAATCCTTCCTGAAGGAACACGGGGTGACGCCGTGGACCGAGCTCCCGATCTGGACCGCGGGGGACGTCGGCCACACCTCGGTGAATGTTTCGAAGGCGCTGGAGCACGGGCTCACGCTGCGTCCGCTCGAGGCCACGATCCGGGACACGGCGGAGTGGAGGCGAAGCACGCCGGCGTCCGCGTCCGCCGGAACGACGCTCTCGACCCCGAGATAGCCGGGCTGCCGGCGCGCGAGGTCGGCCATTTCGGCCGCCGCCGCCGCATACCCCACGTCGTCGGCCGTGGTGCGGAGCGACGTGAAGATCACGGCGTAGTAGGGAGGCTCGGGAGTCTGCGCGATCGGCTCGGTCGCGCCCATGCTCATGGCGATCTCCTTTCTCCGCGCGGGGCGGAAATGGACCGGCGGGCCCCGGACAGCCGGCGGTACCGGCGGGACGGTAGCTCATCGGGGGTCCACGGCGCGCCGCGAAGCGGGTCGCGGACCGCGATGAACGAATAGCGGTGCATGGCCGGATCGGCCGAAAGCAGCTCGCGCACGTCGTGCTCGCGCAGCAGCACCGCGGTCTCGAATCCCAGCGGGAGCTCCTTCAGGGGGCCGAGCAGGCCGAGGACGTCGCGCACCGTTCCCACATGACCGGCGGTGGGGAGGAGGAGGCGTGCGGACGGCGAGTCCAGCAGTGGCTCGAGGAATCCCAGCGCGTGCTCCGGACGCAGCGACCGCGCCGCCACGTGCGGGTGCGTGGCGAGCTCGAGGAACTCGTGCACCACCGTGACCGGCAGCGCCCACGGCCGCTCGCCCGATGCGAGACTCTCGACCACGGCCGCGGCGCGCGCGTGCTCCGGCGCGAAGCGGTGCACCGCGCACAGCAGGATGCCGGTGTCGACAGCGCGCATCAGCCCCGGCCCCGGCCCGGCGCCCAGGTCGAGCGATCGTTCGGATCCACGAGGAACGGGCCCAGGTCGTAGGACGGCAACGTCACGCGCGAGCGGCGGCGGCCCGATTCGGCTTCGAGGCCGGCGCGCAACGCGCGCTCCAGGCGCTCGGTCAGCGTGACGCGCTCGGCGGCGGCCTGGCGGCGCAACTCGGCGTACAGCGCGGGGTCGAGATTGAGCGTCGTGCGTTTCATATGTATCAGCATATCATATTGAGACGCCGCCTCGCGACGTCATTTTCGAGTTGCGCGGATCGTCCGGGTGCGCCACAATGAGCGGGTCGTTCCATCCGTGCGCCGCGCGTATCCGTCCGCGGCCTCCGCATCGCCCACCAACCCCGCCTCACCCACCGGAGAACTCATGTCACGCGTTCGCACCGCTTCGCGTTCCAGCCTCAACGGCCAGGTCGCCGGCCACGTCAAGGATCCCGGTCTCGCTCGCGAGGGCCGGATGCGCATCGAATGGGCCGAACGCAACATGCCGGTGCTGCGCACCATCCGCAGGCGCTTCGCGAAGCAGCGGCCGCTCAAGGGCATGCGCATCGCGGCGTGCCTGCACGTCACCACCGAGACCGCGAACCTGGCGCGCACGCTCCAGGCCGGCGGCGCCGAGGTGTTCCTGTGCGGCTCGAACCCGCTCAGCACCCAGGACGACGTGGCCGCGGCGCTGGTCTCGCATTACGGCATCGCGACTTTCGCGATCAAGGGCGAGGATCACAAGACCTACTACTCGCACATCGTCTCCTGCATCGAGGCGCGGCCGCACATTACGATGGACGACGGCTGCGATCTCGTCACCGTGCTCCACACCAAGAAGCGCAACTACCTGCGCGGCGTGATCGCCGGCACCGAGGAGACCTCGACCGGCGTGACGCGCCTGCGCGCCATGGCGGCGGGCAAGGTGCTGCGCTACCCGGTGATCGCGATCAACGACGCCGACACCAAGCACCTGTTCGACAACCGCTACGGCACCGGCCAGAGCACCATGGACGGAATCATCCGCTCCACCAACATGCTGGTGGCGGGCGCGACCGTGGTGATCGCCGGCTACGGCTGGTGCGGGCGCGGACTCGCGTCGCGCGCGAAGGGGATGGGCGCGACCGTGCTGGTCACCGAGATCGACCCGGTGCGCGCGCTCGAAGCGGCGATGGACGGCTACCAGGTCTGCTCCATGGCGGACGCGACGCCGCGCGGCGACCTGTTCGTGACCGTGACCGGCAACAAGTCGGTGCTGCGCCGCGAGCACTTCGCGGCCATGAAGGACGGCGCGATCGTTGCGAACAGCGGCCACTTCAACGTCGAGATCGACATTCCGGCGCTGGAGCGCATGTCGAGCTCGCGGCGCACGGTGCGCACGTTCGTCGAGGAGTTCAAGCTGCGCGGCGGCAAGCGGGTCTATCTGCTCGGCGAAGGCCGGCTCATCAACCTGGCGGCGGCCGAGGGTCATCCCGCGATGGTGATGGACATGTCGTTCGCGAACCAGGCGCTGAGCGTCGAGCACCTGCGCAAGAAGGCGAAGAGCCTGAAGCGTGAGGTGTACGAGGTTCCGAAGGTCATCGATCGCGAGGTGGCGCGCCTCAAGCTCCACAGCATGGACACCCAGATCGACGTACTGACCCCCGAGCAGGAGAAGTACATGCGGAGCTGGAGCGAAGGCACGTAGGCCGTGCCGCGCGGCATTCCGCGGGACGCCGCCCCGAATGAATGGGCGCAGCGTCTCGCCGAGCGGCGCGTCCTCGGCGCGTCGTTGCTCGACCTCACCGACGCGAATCCCACGCGCGTCGGGCTCTCGCACGTGACCGAGGCGGCGGGCGCCGCGCTGGCGGCCGCCGCCGCGGCCCCGTACCTGCCCGATCCGCGCGGCTCGCTCGCGGCACGCACGGCGGTTGCGGCTTACTATCGCGAACGTGCGCTCGCGGTCGATTCCTCGCACCTCGTCCTCACCGCCGGTACCAGCGAAGCGTATGCACACCTGTTCCGTCTGCTCACCGAGCCGGGCGACTTCGTGCTGGCGCCGGCGCCGAGCTACCCGCTGTTCGAGCCGCTGGCGGCGCTCGAAGGCGTTCACGTGCGGAGCTATCCGCTCCAATGGGATGGGCGATGGCACGTCGATCTCGCCGCGCTCGAGCCGCTGATCGCGGAGCGGCCACGCGCCGTGATCGTCGTGCAGCCGAATCATCCGACCGGCTCGTGCCTGGAATCCGAAGAGCGGGCCGCGCTCGTGAGCCTGTGCGAGCGCTACCGCGTCGCGATCATCTCGGACGAGGTATTCGGGGACTTCGCGTGGGACGGGCGTGAGTCGGGGCTGCCGAGCCTGATCGGCGAGCGCCGCGCGCTCACGTTCGTGTTGAGCGGGCTCTCGAAGGTGTGCGGCCTGCCGCAGATGAAGCTCGGCTGGATCGCCTGTAGCGGGCCCGACCGCGAGCGCGATGCGGCGCTCGAGGGTCTGGAGTGGATCGCCGACCTCTTCCTCACCGTGGGATCGGCGGTGCAGGGCGCCCTGCCGGAGCTGCTCGACACGCGGCACCCGTTTCGCGCCCGTGTGCTCGATCGCATCGCGGCCAACCGCCGTCGGCTCGAGGTGGCGGTCGCGCGTGCGCCCGACATCACGCCGCTCGCCGCCGAAGGCGGCTGGGTCGCCGTGCTGCGGCTGCCCGAGCGCCGGACCGAGGAGGCCTGGGCGCTTGCGCTGCTGGATCGGGGCGTGATCGTTCACCCCGGCCATTTCTATGACTTCGAGCGCGGCGCACACGCGGTCGTGAGCCTGATCGTGGAACCCGACACGTTCGACCGCGGCCTCGGCGAACTCGAGCGCCTGATCGCCGAGGCCTGAGCCGCGCCGCGGGGGCCGCGCCCCGCGCCGCTACTTCTTCTTGCGCTTCGCGCCGCCCGCCACGCGCCGTGGCTTCGCGCGGCCCCGCTTCTTCGCCGGTGCGCGCTTCGCCTTTGCCGCTCTCACCTTCGCGTGCCCGCGCTTCGGCCGCTTGGACTTGCTCCGCGTCACGGTCTTCCTTGCCCCATTGTGTCCGGAGTGCCCGTTCTCGTGAACGTGGAGACCGGCCTCGTGCGCGTGCTTGAGCAGCAGGATCTGGCCGTAGTGGCCGGCGAAGTGCTCGAGCATGTGATAGAGCGCCCAGCGCAGCTCGATGATGCGCATTTTCCCCTTGAGCGTCGGGCGCGGGAGCGTGCGCGTGAGATCGTCGTCGCCCAGTTGCGCCGCGACCTGCTTCAGGTGCGTGCGGGCGCGGTCCAGTAGATCGTCGAAGAACGGCAGGTCCCGTCCATCGAGGATCGCGGGCGGCCGCGCGCCCTCCTCGAGCGGCATCCCGTCATCGTCTCCGGTGATGCCGAGGATCTCCTCGAACCGCACCTTCTCGCGGTCGACGCCTTCCAGCACATAGGAAGTCCACCACACCTCGACCGTGGCGATGTGCGCCAGCAGCATCCCGATCGTGTTCATGCCGGGCGCCGGTTGCCACGACATCTGATCGGGCGTGAGCCCGCGCGTGTCTTCCATCAGGCGCCGGGTCTGATCGTCGAGCTGCGACACGAACGACGCGGCCTCCGAGGAGCGGTATCCGGTGGGGATCGGGACGGTGTGCAATTCCTGGATCTCTGCCATGAGTCTCTCCCTGTGCGTGGGCCGGTTGCACGGCGGTGAGCGAACCGGAATGATAGCGGTTCGAGGTGCGCGGAAACATGTCCAGTCCGGGGAAGATTCCATGACCAGCAGGGGGCGATTCCAAGCGATCGTGACGGCCG
>Ga0137399_10001727_pt1 | contig 10270 bp, 10 predicted proteins | sample czorhiz316metaG_FD_104810 | JGI IMG/M metagenome (GOLD analysis project Ga0137399, IMG submission 104810) | Vadose zone soil microbial communities from Angelo Coast Range Reserve, California, USA - czorhiz3.16 metaG | ecosystem: Environmental > Terrestrial > Soil > Vadose zone | place: USA...
CGACCTTCGCAAAATGCATTTTCTCGGATGGATTGCCGGGTCAGGCCCGGCAATGACGAACTGAGGACGACCTTAGCGAAAGAGAACCGCATGACCGCGCATCTAGAGCTCGCAGTGGCGGGTTGGCCGCGATCGCGGTGTGGGAGGGATTTTCGTAAGCGCGGAGATCGTCGCCTTCAGTTTTGCAAATCCGCGGGCACATCGCCTTTCCGGATCGCAGGCACGATCGGGGGTTGACCGGTCTCCTTGAGAATAGTTTGCGCTTCGGGCGTCAGCAGGAACCGCACAAATGCATTCGCTTCCCTGGGGTTTTTGGCCGTTCCCGGAACCAGGGCCGCATTCTGGATCGTATCGCTCATATTGACGCTCGCCGGGAAGCGGATGATTTCAACGTCGTTGCGCGCGGCGACCGCTGCCGAATAATAAACCACGCCAGCGCTTGCGTTGCTTTCGCGGACGGCACGCACGGTTTCGGGCACTGACGTCGGCCTGGATGGGTCGACAACGCTTGCGTCTATGATTGTCTGTGCCAGCTCCGGCTTGCCTTCAAGTGCGGCAGCTCGCTTCAGAAATTCGATGCTGCGGCCGGTGGCGAGATCCTTCGCGGCCGTTACACGGACAAATTTTACTTCGGGCTTGGCGAGGTCGGAAACTTGCCGGACTCCGAGCGGATTTCCTTTGGCAGTGATGACGACCATCTCATTGCCCGAGAAGACCACATACCACGACGCGGCGTCGCGATCAGAACCCGCAACTTTCCTGTTCATCAGGTCTTCATCGACCACGACGGGAGAGGATGGGGCAAAGACGTCGCAGGCATCGCCTTTCAGTATGCGTTCGGCCAGCTGCTTCGAGACTCCCGATGTGAGGTTGATGGTGACATCCTTATTTTTTTCTTCGAACGCCTTCTTGAGTTCGCGCATCGGGCCGGCAAGCGAATCGGCATGAAATACCTCGACCGCGCCCGCCATCGCATTGGTCGCGGCCGGGATGGCGATTGCGGCGAGGCAGATCGCTAGTACGGCGCGCAGACGCGGTCCGGTTCCGCTTGTCATTTGTTCCTCCCGTTTTAATCCCTTCTCCGAACCGGACATCGTAGCGCTGCCGGCCGATTTTCATTTATGAGTTACACTCCCAAAATGGCAGACGCAAATGGCTAAATCGCTCACCGAAATCCGCTCGCTGGCGCGCGGCCGCACCAGGACCGCGCTCAGTGTCCTTGCCGCTGTGATGCGGAATCCCAAGACGCCGCCGGCGGCGCGGATCGCTGCCGCCAATGCGATCCTGGACCGCGGCTGGGGCAAGGCGCCGCAGGCCATCTACAACGGCGTCGACGGCGCCCTCGAACTGATCCATCGAATCGAGCGTGTCATTGTCGACCCTGAAAATCCCGACAGCGCGGATCTTTGAGCCGCTGCTGCAGCGGGCGCGCTACAAGGGCGCGTATGGCGGCAGGGGTTCGGGAAAATCGCATTTCTTCGGTGAATTGCTGGTCGAGACCTGCCAGGCCGAGCGCGGCACATCGGCGGTATGCATTCGCGAAGCGCAGCGGTCGCTGGCGCAGTCCTCCAAGCGGCTGATCGAGAGCAAGATCGCGGCGCTCGGCCTGCGCCACCAATTCAAGGTATTCAGCGACAAGATCGAGACGCCGGGCGACGGCCTCGTCATCTTCCGCGGCATGCAGGATCACACCGCCGATTCCATCAAGTCGCTGGAAGGCTTTCGGATCGCCTGGGTCGACGAGGCGCAGAATTTGAGCGCGCGCAGCCTGTCGTTGCTGCGCCCCACCATTCGCGCCAAGGGCTCGGAATTGTGGGCGAGCTGGAATGGACTTCAATTGCGCTTGATGCGCGCGCTGGAGTCACGGGCGCGACATAATGGATGGAACTGGATCATCTCCGATACCACCAACAATCTCGCATCTGCCAACAACTTCATCCGGGGCGGTTATCAGCTATACCAGCCACAATATCCATGGGCCTGGCCCAATACGTTGTATTGGCGCAAGTCAGTCCGGTGACGCGGCCGGATCGCACGGGGCGCGCATGCCTCTCAAGCGATGGCCAACGTTGAACTTCTGTAAATAGACCTTACAGTCGCGTGACCAGCGCCAATGGTCGCGCTGGTCGCGAGCGGAAGGGAACGGAGCGATCATGGCTGGCAGACCCCAATTACCGGATCGCGCGCCGCGGGCAAACGGTGCGCCGACAGCCCTTGACGGTTTGCTGGTCGTGGATTTCACCCGGGTGGTCGCCGGACCGGCGTGCACGCAAACGCTTGCCGATTTTGGCGCCGAAGTCATCAAGATAGAGAATCCGGACGGCGGCGACGATACGCGCAGCTATGAGCATGCCGATCTCGCCGGCGAAAGCGCCGCCTTTATCAGTCTGAATCGCAACAAGCGCGGTATTGCTCTGGATCTGACCAAGCCTGAGGCCCGCGACATCGCGCAGGAATTGATTGCCCGGGCAGATGTCGTGGTGGAAAACTTTTCCGCCGGCGTCATGAAAAAGCACGGCCTCGACTATGCGTCAGTAGCGCCGACCAATCCCCGGCTGGTCTATTGCTCGATCTCGGCTTACGGCCGCCAGGGGCCGTTTGCATCCCGCCCCGGCTTTGATCCAATCACGCAGGCCGAGAGCGGATTCATGTCGCTCAACGGGTTTCCGGATGGGCAGCCGGTGCGGACTGGCCCACCCGCAATTGACATGGTCACGGGCATGTCAGCCTGCAACGCCATCCTGCTGGCGCTGTTCGCCCGCGACCGGCTCGGCCGCGGCCAGTATGTTGAAGTGGCGCTGTTCGACGTGGCGCTGGGCATGACCGGATTTTATGGCATGGCCTATTTGATGACCGGTGCGAACCCTAGCCGTCAGGGGAATTCACCGAACGGATCGCCCTCAGTCGGTGTCTATCATGGCTCCGACGCGCCGTTTTATATCGCCTGCGCCAATGATCGGCTGTATCGCCGGCTTGTCATCGAAGTGCTCGGCCGGCCGGATCTCGCCAGCGGCGAATTCGCAAACCGGCGTTCACGAACCGCCAACAAGGCGAAACTGCGCTCGATCCTCACCGGGATTTTCGCGCAAGACCTTCGCGAACATTGGGTGGCGAAGATGAAGTCAGCCAATATCCCTGTCGGTTATCTGCGTACTGTCGAGGAGGCTTTCAACTCGCCGGAAGTGCGCGAGCGCCATCGCGTCAGCCAGATTCCGCACCCGGCCGCAGGCTCGGTCCCCAATATCGAATCGCCGCTCCGCCTTGATCTGACGCCGGTCGCCGACCCGGTCGCCGCGCCCTTGCTGGGCGAGCATACAAAGGATGTTTTGCGCAAGACTCTCGGCTACGATGATGCCCGCATCGCATCCTTGGCCGAGGCGGGAGTCTTTGGAACGATACGAAGCAAGACAGGTGACGGCGCGCGGGACAGCGCGATATAGTCGTAGTCAGGTTGCGAGAACGGCGATGCTTGGCGATGCGCGGCGATGACTTGAAAATTTGAACCGTACGTGGGGGTATGAGCCAGTAGTATCTCTTTCCAAGCATGCGAAAGTCGCCCGGTGGCCTGACGGCCGCCGGGCTTTTTTCGTTTTTGGATCCGTGTGCCTTTCAGCCGCGCCGTCTAGCCTGCAAAAGCGGGTCGGGTCGCCGATCTCAATAAATCCCTAGATCGTCAACGCAAAACTCGCCAGCGCCAGGATGTAATGGAGCACCGTGGCCGCCGCTCCCGCAAACCACGCGGTTTTCGCAAGCCGGCAGAGCAGCCCGGCACCAGGTAGAACTAGACATCAAGGCCAAGCACCCTGGCGGCATTTCCGCCAGCGATCTGGGACAGCGTTGCCTCATCCATTCCTCGTACCCCAGCGATATGCCCGATCGGATTATATTCGCCCATATCGAATGGGTAGTCGGTACCCATCACGATGCGGTCCGGACCGAAGACGTCGATCAGATAAGCCAGTTGGTGATAGGTAAAGACCACTGTATCCAGATAGACCTGCCGCAGATAGGTGGTCGGTGGTAATGGCAACTCGCCATGAGCATCCTGCCGCGCGCCCCAGGCGTGATCGATCCGGCCGGAATAGCCGGGAAGATAGCCGCCACCGTGCACGGCCATCAGCTTCAAATCGGGGAAACGCGCCAGCGTCCCCGAAAAAATCAGGTTGTGAAGCGCAAGCGTGGTATCGAGCGGATTTCCCAGAACATTGTTGAAATAAAAATGAGTCAGTCGTTCGCCGTGGGTGAATCCGTTTGGATGCATCATGATGAACGCCCCGAGCTGCTCGGCCTTCGCAAAGAACGGTCGGAATTTCGGATCGGACAATTCCTGGCCATCGACATTGGTCAGGATCTCGACGCCCTTCAGGTTCAGTCCGGTCATGATGTAATCGAGCTCGCGCACCGCGACATCCGGCTGCTGCAGCGTAACGACGCCGAGCCCGACAAACCGGTCGGACTTGCGCGAGCAATATTCCACCACGCCTTCATTGGCGAGACGATGGGCGGCTTCGGCGATTTTCGGATCGATCGAATAATAACACTGGCCGGGTGCCGGCGCCACGACCTGAATGTCGATACCCATCTTATCCAGATCGAACAGACGTCGGTCAATTGTGGTCATGACTTCACTGACGTCCTTCTCTTGCTGCGCATTGATCTCCTTGGTTGCAGCATCCGCAAAATATGCAAGCGGGATCCGGCTGACACCGATATGCGGCTGCGCCAGCTTGGCGGCCTGGGGAACCACGATGTGGGCATGAATATCGACAGTGGCGGACGACGGGCGCCGGGCGAGGCCGTCGGCGTCGTGGATACGTGCGGCCGTGCGGCCATAGCGATTCTTGCGATCGATCATTGAATTTGAACCGTGCTGTTGATTGATAGTCGGGAGCGTGAGGACAAACTAGTGTGATTGCGATCTAGGTAGGGCGCTGGGCCCAACGGACCGAAACCGCGGTTGCGTCGGCATCGCCAAGGCCTGCCGCTTCTGCTTCCTCAAAGCAGGCAAGCGCGCTTTCCGTGACCGGAAGCTCGGCGTGAATTGATGCGCCGAATTGAACCGCCGTGGCCAGATCCTTTTTCGCTGCACTGACGCCGAACGCCGTTTCGCCCATTGGCGATCCGCCCAATACCTTGGCGATAGCCGCGCCGCGCCCTTTCATCGCGGTTGGCGCGCCGGCGGTGTCGGACAAAATGTCGATTAACCGGTCGGCCGACAGATTGAGGGGCTTGCAGATAGTCAAGGCTTCGCCAAGCGCCTGCCAGTAAACCAGCAATGGCAGATTGATCGCGAGTTTCATCGTCGCACCGGATCCGAGCGCTCCGACATGTTCGGTACGGCGGCACAATTGTTCGAGCACTGGCATCGCTCTGGTGAGATCGGCCTTTGCGCCTCCGACAAGACCGAACAGCTTGCCCTCTTTCGCAGGACCGGTGCTTCCGCCGACCGGACATTCGACAAAGGCCGCGCCCTGTTGCAACACCGAAGAGCCGTTCGATGTCATGGTGTCGGGATGTACCGTGCTCATATCAATCACGAGCTTGCCGGCGAGTTTGGATTTCAGGATGCCGTTCGGCTCGCGGTAAACTGCCTCGCTTGCGGCGTCATTCAGCAACATCACGATAATGACTTCGCAACCAGCCACAAGATCCGCAGGGGACGCGAATAGCTTTGCACCTGCATCGGTCAGCGGTTGTGTCTTTGCTAAACTACGATTCCAGACGGCGACTTCGTGCCCGACCGACATCAATCGCTGCGCGATCGATGACCCCATTCTTCCAGTTCCGCATACACCGATTTTCATCGTTTGACCCCTCAATTAGTGAGTGGATTGATAAACTAGTGAGCGTGAAAAACACCGAGATTCTGCGCGATCAGCTCTTCATTATTCAGAATATCCCTGGCATCGCCGGCGAACACACAGCGCCCGGTATTGAGGATCACCGCGCGATCGGCAACGTCGAGTGCAAACCGGAGATTTTGTTCGACGAGAACGATGGATTGTCCTTCCTCCTTCAGGCGTCTGACGGTGCGCGCGACCTCAGCGACGATTAGCGGCGCGAGACCTTCCGAGGGTTCGTCGAGCAGAAGCACCCGCGGATTGCCCATCAGCGCGCGCCCGATTGCCAACATCTGAAGTTCGCCGCCGGAGAGAGTGCCGGCAAACTGTGCGTGGCGCTCGCGCAGCCGGGGAAACAGGCTGTAAATCCCCTCGACATTCCACGGTTTATCGGCGGTGTTTTCGCGCTGCTGGGCGACCATAAGGTTTTCACGAACCGTGAGAGAAGGAAAGATGCGGCGCCCTTGTGGCACGAGGCCAATCCCGAGCTGCGAGATGCGTTCGGGGCTCAGTCCTTCAATCGGTTCTCCAAACAGCCGGATTTCGCCGCCCCGGGGCTTCAAAAAGCCGATAATGGTCGAGATGCAGGTTGTCTTTCCAGCCCCATTGCGTCCCAGTAGCGCCAGCACGCCACCCGGTTGCAGCGAAAAGCTTACGCCGTGCAGTATGTGGCTGTCGCCATAGAATGCATGCACATTCGTAAGATTGAGTGCGTCAGACGCCAAGATACACCTCACGCGTTCGTTCGTCCGCGATCACCGCATCCCGGTAGCCGTCGACGATCACGCGGCCGTAATTTAGCAGCGTTATGGTTTCTGCAAGGTCAAGGGCGGTATCCATGTCGTGTTCAATCATGAGCACGGTAGTCTCCCGCGGAATCGACGCGATCAGCGACTTCACCTGGGTTCGCTCGGTGTTTGAAAGACCCGCCAGCGGTTCGTCGAGCAGCAGCACGCGTGGCTTTTGCGCTAGCGCCATCGCCAGCTCAACCCTGCGCTTCTCGCCATAGGCGATGTCGGATACCGGGTGTTCAGCGAGATGCAGGAGTCCCACCGCATCGAGGGTCCGGCGAGCCTCGGTCGCGAGATCGCCGTAAAATGACAGTGGTCGCCACATCTGCCAGCGCGAGGGACGCAAACCGAGCAGGCCGAGAGTGACGTTGTGTTCAAGCGTATCTCCTGGAAACAGCGTGATGATCTGGTATGTGCGTGACAGTCCGAAGTGGGCGCGCTTATATGCCGCGAATTGCGTCACGTCGGTGCCGAACAGCTTGATCTGTCCCGAATTGGGGCGCAGGTCGCCGCTGATCTGATTAAACAAAGTGGTCTTGCCGGCACCATTCGGACCGATGATCAGGCGGCGCTCGCCCTGGCGTATCGCGAGAGATATGTCTTGCGTTACGACGAGGCCGCCAAATGCCTTCTTCAGGTCGATGATTTCAAGCGCATGATCTGGGGTCCGCGGGGTCATCGTGATCCCCCGCGCAGTCCCATTGTCAATCTGCTCAGGGCGGGGACAATTCCGGTTGGCATCACCAAAACGATGAACAGGAACACCAGACCCAGCAGCATGTTCCATCGCTCGATATAGGCGGACGCGTAGTTCTTCAATAGCAACACGAGCGCAGCGCCGACCACCGGACCGCCAAGCGTTGCCGAGCCGCCGGCAATCACGCCGAGCAAGGCTTCGGCCGAGCTCGTGGTCGAAAGCGAAGTCGGGTGGATATATTTGTTGTAATAGACGTACAGCAGTCCTGACACACCACCCCAGAAGCCGGCATAAATGAAGGTGATCCATCGGACAAGCCAAGGATTGAAGCCAAGGGCTGCCATCCGGCGCGGCTGATCACGCACCCCTTTCAGTGACGATCCGAACGCCGACGACACGAAAGTTGCCATCATCAGAAAGGCGAACGATGCCACAATCAGCGCGAACCAGTAGAACGAGGCCGGGCTGTCGAGCGAGATGCCGAATGGCGCGGGCCGGGTCAGGCCCGCGATTCCATTATCGCCATTGGTCAGGTTGGACATGCGATAGGCGAGTCCCCACAGCACCTGCGACAAAGCCAGCGTGATCATGAGGAAGCCAAGGCCCGTGGCGCGAAGCGCGATGACGCCAAAGAAAGCCGCCATCGTCGTTGTCCCTGCGATCGAGACGATGGCAGCCATGCCATGCCCAAATCCGTATCTACTCGTTAAAAGCGCTGAGATATAGGCGGCAACTCCGAGATAGGACGCGTGTCCGAGCGACGTCATCCCGCCAAAACCCACCAACAGGTTTAGGCTGAGCGCGAAGATCGCTGCGATCAGGATCTGGCTGGCGAGGTTGATGTAGTAGTCGCCCGCGAAGACGGGTGGGAGAAGAAATGATGCCGCAAGCAGGGCAACGCCGATCCACTTCATGCGCTGAGGCGCCCAAACAAGCCTTGCGGCCGGAACGCAATGACGAAGATCATTGGCAGGAACAGGATGATGTAGGCAAGCTCCGGGAACAGTGCGGTGCCGAATGTATAGATGAAGCCGATAATGAAGCTGCCGACGAAGGCACCGAGCAGGCTTCCGATGCCTCCCAATATGACGACGATCAGTGCCAGCGGGAGCATATCGGCATCCAGTCCGGGATAAGCGGACAGAATCGGTCCGCCCAGCACCCCGGCGGCGCCGGCAATGCCGGCGCCCAGACAAAACACCACCGTAAATAGATTGGAGACCGGGATACCCACCGCGCGGGCCATCTGGCGGTCATCGACGCCGGCGCGGATCATGGCACCCAGGCGCGTCCGCTCCAGCAGGAAATACAGTACAATCGCAGCACCAATAGCGCATCCCACCAGCACCAACCGATAGGTCGGGAACACGAAACCCAAGACCCGGGTAGGCGATTGCAAGTTTTGCGGCGTCGGTACGGGAATCGAGTCGCCACCCCATAACATCAAGCATGCATCGGAAATGATGAAGGACATGCCGAGCGTAACCAGCACTTGTCCCAATGGATTGGTCTTCAGTCGGGTCAGCACTAGCCGCTCGAAGAGACCGCCGATCGCCGCAACAGCGATTCCAGCGCCGAGCGCGGTCACCCAAATATTCAACCCATCCCAGGAACGCAGCGCCGTCGCCCCCAAATACGTACCGAGCATGAAGAAGGCGCCGTGCGTCAGGTTCGCCACTCTCATCAACCCGAAGATCAGCGAGAATCCCGACGACAGCAGAAACAACAGGCCACCGAGCGACAGGCTGTTGAGACCTTGGATGATCCAAAACTGCATTGTCTGCCGATCTTGTTTGCAGAATTGCAAGAACGTCGGCCTGCAATGAAAGCAGAATTACTGCTCCAGGTTTTTTGCAGGAGGATAGTCGCGCGAATAAACCGGATTCTTCAGAAATGCGATTTTGTCGTAGGTCCAGAACTGACTGACGTCCGGGTAGGTTTTTACAATGGAATTGACTAGCCGCCCATCGCTCCTCGTTACCTTGCGGATATAAACGTTGCCAATCGCATTGCCGAATTCGTCGAATTTGATCACACCGCGCACTGTGTCGGCGTTGCAGCCGCGGATCGCGGTCATCAGCGCTTTCTTGTCTTCCACGTTTCCTTTCGTGGTCTTCAGCGCGGCTTCCAGAACTTCGCCCGAGAGATAGGTGCTGCCGGCGTAGTAACCTGGATCGTATTTGAACTGCTTGCGGAATGCCGGTGCAAAGGCCTTGTTGAGCGGATTGTCCAGCTCTGCAGAATACCAGCTCGTGGTCAGTATCCCCAGCGCTTCATCGCCCATATTGCGAAGCACGGATTCATCCAGCGCTGTCATGCCGCCAATGACCGCCATCTTGTCCTTCAGGCCGTATTCGATGAATTGACGAAGGAACCGGAATCCGTTCGAGCCGGCAGTGCCGAGGAAGATTGCATCCGCGTTCTTCACCTGTGCGACGTAGCTACCGTAGTCCGGCGTTGCCAGAGGCGTGAATATTTTTTGAATAATCTTGCCGCCATTATCCTCGAAGGCGCGCTGAAAGCCCGCGCACATTTCGTGCCCGTAGGCGAAGTCGTCGGCGATGGTGACAATCTTCTTGTATTTCAATTCCTTTGCGGAATATTCGGCAAGCGGGTAGGCGCATTGCGCCGACGTAGATGTCAGGCGAACAAACCAGGGGCTCGGGTGGCGTTGCGTCATATCCTCCGCCGCCGCAACGCCCAAAGTAGGTATTTCCTTTTCGGTGAGGAAGTCGGCAATCGCAAGCGCCTCAAAGGCGGCGAGCGGGCCAATAATGCAATGGATATTATTCTTTTCGATCAGTTCCTGCGCTTTGGTACGTGCGGTTGCGGGAACGCCGGCCGTATCTGCAACAATCAATTCGACTTTGCGGCCGGCTAGCGCGCTGTCGCGTTCCCTAAGAAACATCGTCAGGGCAAGTTCCATGTCGATGCCGCCCGAG
>Ga0137399_10001728_pt1 | contig 10270 bp, 9 predicted proteins | sample czorhiz316metaG_FD_104810 | JGI IMG/M metagenome (GOLD analysis project Ga0137399, IMG submission 104810) | Vadose zone soil microbial communities from Angelo Coast Range Reserve, California, USA - czorhiz3.16 metaG | ecosystem: Environmental > Terrestrial > Soil > Vadose zone | place: USA...
AACCTGACCGGGGTGCGGCGGATCGCCGGCAATCGGCCGCGCAGGGGAGAGGAGCTGGTCCGTTTTGGCCCGACCGATTTCACCGCGGTCGCGAGAAGCTTTGGGGTGCGCGGGATCCGCGTCGAACGGGCCGATGCGCTCGCGCCGGCTCTGTCCGAAGCGTTACAGGCGGACGAGCCGGTCGTCGTCGATGTCGTCACCGATATCGAACCCCGCGCCCCCGCGCCGTGGGTTCCAGCGCGACCCTAGAGGGGTCAGGTGGCGACGCCGAGGTCGCGAATTTTTTCGAAGAGCGGCTGGATCTGGGCGCGGTAGGCGGCCGAAGGGGACCGCGAGAGCCACAGCTGGTGGAAAGCGTTAGCCGGGTATTCGGGGTATTGGATGCGGAAGGTTTCGGCGGTGCGAGCGGCCTCGTCGGGGCGTCCGGCGAGGGCTTGACCGGCCGCGAGGAAGAGCTGAGTAGCGCCGTAGCTCGGATTGCGTTGGAGCGATTGGTGGAGCAGGTCGATGGCTGTTTGGGTACGCCCCAGCAGCAGTTCGGCAAAGCCACCGAAGAAAAACCAGATGCTGTGGCGGCGTTCGGTGGGGTCGAGCGCCATGGCCCGCTCGATCGCCGGAAGGGTCTCGCCGGCGCGGCCCAAAAGGGCGGCGTTGTAGCCGGCAAAACCGTGGGCGATACCGAGGCCATGATCCATCGCCAACGCCTGCTCAAAGGCGCGTGCAGCTTCTTCGAGTTGTCCGGCGGCGGAGTACAGCATGCCCTGGGTGCATTTGGCGAAGGCGTGACCGGGAGCTAAGGCCAGCGCGATCGCCACCGCCTCTCGGCCGAGGTCGGCGGCGGCTGCGGCGGCCCGAGGATCTCCCCACCAGGGGTTGCCCACGAGCTGCTGGCAGGTGCGCGCCAGTCCGACCAGGGCCTCGGTGTTGCGCGGGTCCTGCGCCAGCGCGGCGAGAAACCAGCGTTGCCCCTCGGCCGTATGCTCGGCGCGATGCGCGCCGCTGAGCGCCGATTTGGCGCGCGTCAGGCACTCGTTGATGCCAAGCTCGGGCCCGGTAGCGACGGCGGCGCGGCGGCTTGCCTCCTGCAACGCCAGGACGTGCAGCTCGCGCGAAATGCGGCGGGTGATCTTGGTCTGGATCGGGGCCAGCTCTTCCGGGCGGAACTCGTGGCGGCCCGCCCACAGATACTCGGTCGTCGCCGCGTCGGTGATGCGCATGTTAACCCGCAACATGCCAGGTGTGCTGCGCTGGGCGCTGCCGGTGACGACGAATTCGAGGCCGTTTTCCGGCTCACGCGGCAGACCGCCCGAGACGCCGCGTGCATCGGCGATGGGCTTGAGCGAAAGCCCGCGGCTGTGTCGCAAAAGGTCGGTGACGAGGTCGTCGGTGAAGGCCTCGACCAGATATTGCTGCTCGGGATCGCCGGTCAGGTTGCGCAATGGCGCCACGGCTACGGCGATATTTAACAATAGGCACGGCCAGGCCAGCCGCGTGGTTCCCGGGCTCGGCGCAGCCGGTGGCCCGATGCTCGGGTGCGGTGGCTGCTCGCGCGAGCCGGCTGTCTCCGCGGGACCGTTCGCTGTGCCGCCGCGGCCCGCGCCGTGGGCTTCCTCGGCACTGCCCGGACGAGCGATCTCGGCGGCCAGGGCCTGGGTCTCGGCGTCGGGCGCCACTCCGAGTTCGCGCTTGAGGATCTCTGCGCAGCTCTTATATTGGCGCAGCGCCTCGCCGCGCCGTCCGGCGCGGGCATAGGCGCGCATTAGGGCGCGTTGGCCGTATTCGGAGAGCGAGTCGAGCGCCACCAACCGGCGCCCGGACTGGATGGCGGCCTCGCTCTCGCCGGGCTCGGCTGTCGCGGTCAGCCGCTGCAAAACCTCGCAGACTAGGGCCAGCGCGCGGTCGCGTTCAGCCGCCAGCCATTCCTGAAAGGGCTCCGAATCGATGTGGAAATCGGCCAAGAATTCGCCGCGATATAAATCCGCGGCGGTTTGCAGCTCGCACCGCTGCGGCTCCCGCGCCGACCGTTCGAATCGGTCGAGATCGACCGCAACATCGCGCAGCCGACAATGGGCGAAATCGCAGACCAGATATTGCGCCGCCTCCGGCCTGAGGGCCTTGCGCAGTTCCAACAGGCAGTTGCGCAGGCTGTGACGAGCTTGCTCGGAACCCTGATACGGCCATAGCAGATCGGCCAGCCGCTCCCGACTGACCGCCTGCCCCCCTTGCGCCGCCAGATAAGCCAACAATGCCCGGGCCTTTTTTGGGATTTTTCCCAGCCCGCTCTCCTCGCTCTCGATTACCAACGGCCCCAATAGCCCTATTGATAACCCCATGGCGATGATCCTAGGACGAAATGAAGAAGAGGCTGCTCAAGGTGTGCTTTAGGTTCGCAATTGCTGGTGGACGTATCGGGTCATTGGCGGAGGCTCTCCATCTCCGAGTTCTTCTTTGCACAGGTTCTCCTCGGAGGACCGTCGAGCAACTGGTGGTTCGTGCCCCGAAGATCAGGCAATACTCGAAATGGGTTGGGCGCGACGGCTCTCGTTTCGTAAGCATCGAGGCTCCTGCCGCTGATCCGTAATGTATCGATTTGCGTTTGTAAACCATAAAAGTGGCGGAAATGCGTCGCCACCACCGATTTTGCGGTAAAAATTGCGGAGTTCATCATATTTTCGCCACTTTGCCGCACGATCAGCACCTCGTCCCTCGACATGTCGATCCCACAGGAGCCGGGGTATCGTTTCTTTGTCTAAAATCCGAGTTAAATAATGGCTGCCTTTTGACATCCGTCGCGACATGAAATTGACGACGCTTTGACAGAATACCGTTAAGATCAGACATACTGCCTGCTCCGCCGATGTGTTCCTTTTGAACCGCGGTAGGAGCGCCCTGACTGACGAGCCTCAGACTGGACGTCAGAGCGACATGGGTGCGAGAGGGAGATCAGAGACCTCGTGACGCTAATCATAAGAAATAGCGAAGTTTACACTTCTCAAGTGGATCGCCTGTATCATCAGACGCCCATGGTGTTGACCGTCAATTTGGTCAATTCCACACTGGTCTCAGTTGTGTTGGCTTTATATTCAGGTGAAACACCGTGGCTGATCTTTCTTGTGCTGACGGTGGCGTTGACCGTGTTGCGCTTGATCGGATGGCGACAATACTACTCGCGCTTGCAGCCCGGCGTTTCGACAGCGAAATGGGCCTTCTTGGCGATCGCGGGATCGGGACTATCAGGAGCAATTTGGGGCGTGGGAAGTGCCCTGCTTCTGCCCGGCAATCTTGTCGAAGAGACGTTCGTCGCCTTCGTTATTGGCGGGATGTGCGTCGCTTCATTGATTTCCTTCTCTTATTATTTCCCGGCCTTTTTAGCTTATGTATTTCCTGCCGTGTTGCCAATGGCCGGCCGATTCTTCTGGGACGGTTGGCCGATCCATGGCGATATGATGGTGGTGTTCGCGGTGACAATAACGCTCGCGGCGTACCACTCCGCCCGGGGCTTCGCGACCGGTTTGCACCTAAATCTCGACTTGACCGAGCGCACCAGGGAACTGACTGCAGCCAATTCCCGGCTGGAGCTAGAAATGGTGCAGCGCAGAGTTGTCGAGGATCAACTGCGGCAAGCCCACAAGATGGAAGCCATCGGCCAGCTGACCGGGGGGATCGCTCACGACTTCAACAACCTGTTGACGGCGGTCATCGGCCATCTCGAAATGGCGGAAGCAAGAATTAGTCAAGATCGGGGAGTCACTGCGCTGCTGCAGGCCGCTCTCCGGTCAGCAGACCGTGGCGCCACGCTGACGAGGCATCTTCTTGCGTTTGCCCGTCGTCAACACCTGGAGCCCATGCCGGTCGACGCCACCGCCGTGGTCGACAGCGTTGCAAAAATGCTGCGGCGAACGATCGGGCCGGATATCCGGCTTGCTATCCGCACCGAGTCCGGCTTGCCCCCGGCCTGGGTAGACCCGAATCAGTTGGAACTGGCAATTCTGAATCTGGCGCTGAACGCGCGTGACGCCATGCCGGACGGTGGTATACTGCGGGTCGACCTCGCTTGTACGCAAGCCGATAGCGGCGGCTCGCCACCGGACTTGGAACTCGGCGAATATGTGATCATCTCTGTGTCGGATACGGGGACCGGCATGAACCCCGAAACTTTGGCGCGCGTATTCGAGCCATTTTTTACGACCAAGGAAGCCGGTCGAGGCTCTGGCCTGGGATTGTCGATCGTGCACGGCTTTGCCGCCCAGTCGGGTGGATCGGTGCGAATCACCAGTTCACTCGGAAAAGGCACCAAGGTCGATCTGTGGTTGCCGCGCGCCACAGGGGAGGCGATCAACTACGCCGAGTGGGAACCCAATCATTGCAACACGCAGCCAGGTCAAGCGCGGATCGTGGTGTGCGACGACGACACGGATGTGCGGGCAGTTGTCGGCTCGTCTTTGCGCGACAGCGGCTATGCGGTGTGGGAGGCTGAGAGTCCAGCCCGCGCGTTCGAGATCCTGGAAAGGGAGCAGCCCATAGATCTCCTGGTGGTCGATTATGCGATGCCCGAAATGAACGGTCTGGCTGTCATCGATCGCGCGCTGGCGTGCCACCAGGGGCTGAAGGCCCTGCTGATCTCAGGACACGCGGAAATCCTACACGCGGGTGTCGCGAGCGGGGTTCCGCTCTTGGCCAAGCCGTTCAAGGTTGCTGAGTTGCGCAGGCGGATCGCGGAGTCGCTGTTTGCGTCGTCTCCTGATGCTGACCTGGGTGCGCTCAGCTCTCGGGTCTTGGCGGTCCCCGGTTGAAAGCGGCGAGTGCGGCTCTCGGTCCAACGCCGGAGCCTCGGGTCGACCGATCGATAAACTGATCTGGCATCCCGACTCCGCACTTTACCTTTTGTTCGCGGTTGGGACGATAGCTTCGGATCGGGATCCTCGGTTCGGAGTGGCCTATGTCATCGGAAAAATCCTGGAATTCCGCACACTGGCGCTCTCACCCAGTCGCCGATTCGACCAGACGGCGGCTGCCGCCTCTCAACTGGGCACTGTTGACCGTCTTCATCGCCCTTCAGGTTGCCGACGTTGTCACGACCAATTACGCATTGGCGGTCCCGGGCAATTGGGAGGTCAATCCCCTGATGGAGTTCGCCCAGACCCATTTAGGGCCGTCCTGGTGGATACCAAAGATCGTTGCCGCCGGGCTCGCCGCCGCGGTGGTGTTGCATATCCGGCGCCAGTGGCCGGTCGCCTGTGCCGTGTCCTATTACGTTTTGATCGTGTCGAGCAATCTGACATGCCTCTAACCTCGGCACGTCCCGGTTCCTCAGCGCTGCCCCACCAGCGGGACGGTCACCTGGCTTTTCAGATTGAAAGGCCCGAAAGGCAGCAGGCCTGGTGCAGCGAAGCCAAAGGTATGGCGGGCGCAAACGGTTATCGTGGCGGGTGTGGATGTCTGGTCCTCCCTCACCGATATTTCAATATTTTCCACCTGATAGGAGGATAGAACCTGTTGTGCCAGTGCCGCAACGCAATTGGCGAGCGGGGTGTTCGACGGTGCGGGACACGATGGAGTTTGGCTCTGGGCGCCGCAACTGGTGGGCGGCGCATCATTGCTGATCATTGCAAAGCGGCCTGCCTCCTGGATAGCGAGCTGCATTGTGTTCCCGGTCCATAACGCCCGCCCGAACTCGATGCTGCCGACAATCAGCAACAACAGTGCCGAGAGGATGATGCTGGCCTCGACGGCCGCTGAACCCTGATCATTGGGATATCGCGAAGATCGGGCCGGGATCACTGCAGGCGAATCTCGGTCGTAGAACTCAAGGAATGCGGAAGCCCCAGCCAAGACATGAGCGGGACCGCAGCCTGATGCGCGGTGATCCGGATGAAGACCCGGTTGGGGCCCTGACGACCGACCGTTGCACACGACTCGCTACAGGCGATGGCGCCACCGTCATCGCATTCGCAGCTCTGAGGAAAGCTAGCCGGAAAAGAGAGCGGAGGATTGAAGCTCATCGAGGTCTGCATCGCGTCCTTGATGCCCGTTAAATCGGCGGAATGAAATCTTGCATATTCGGCGCCGATGCGGGTCGCGCCGGCCAATGCTGCGGACTGTTTGATCAGAGATCCGAAATCGGCAGCAGCGGCGATGATGAGGAGGATGATCGGCGCCGTCACCGCGAATTCCGCGGCAACGCTTCCACGGCAGCCAGCTGAATGCCGAGCGCAGAGCCGCGGACGTCGCCCGTTCTCGCTACCGCGTCTCACGAGGATCTCATTCGACCAGGGCTGCAGTGTAGACCGCCGGCCGGCCGCTGAGCCCTGCGCCGGCGCAACCGGAAGTCGCGAAGCCGGCGCTTCCGTTGGTCCCGACCCGGCCTGCGATCAGCAATGTGCAAGTTGCACCCGGATTGCCCTGGAACCGCACCTTCGTCGTCGGGAAATAGAGAAGCCCGGTCAGGTTCATGGTGGAACCTCCGATCAAAACACTATCCGGGGTATTTTCGCCGGAGGGTATCGCCAGCGGGTCCTGGATGAAAAGCAGTCCCGAAAAGGTCCCCGAACTGGGCGCACGCAATGTTACGATAGCCCCGCTGTTGATCTGAACATTCCTGACTGCCCCCGCGCCGGCGCTCGTGAGGACGATCGTGACACCGTTGGTGCCGCTGCAAGTCGTGCAAGTAACCGTCGCGCCCGAGGCAATCCAAAAATTTCCTTCCGTCACGTAATATACGCCCGGCGTCAGATCGATGCCGGCGGTCGGCCCAACCGTCATCCCCCCGCTGAAGTGCCCGGGAAAGACCTTGGTGGTTCCTGTCGACCAGGTATTGACCGCCGCGATGGTCGCAGGGACCTGGCTGCTGAGAAACGCATGTGTCAGCGTCTCTGCGTAAGGGTCGGGGATCCTCGGCGCACCGATCAGCGTGTGCGGGGTCGGGCTGAATTCCGGGGGTGGTGCGGAGGGGTCGATCGGGTTTCCACGCAAGGAAATCTGGCCCGCGGCTACCAGAGTTGAGGCGCTTAACAGTCCTGTCTGACTGCGGATGTCGATGGCGTTACTGCTCGTCGAGTTTGCCGCGACAGCACACCCGGTCGCATCGAGATGGGAAGCGCTGTCGACCTCTACCCCCGTACCCGTGGTGGATAGGGCCAGTACACATACGTCGTCGAGCACGCCGAGTACCGCGACGGCCTTGCTCACAATTGTGACGGCGGGCATGAAGATTGATCCAAACACCCTCTTCGATCGTTGTAAGAATACTGCGACCCCGTTGGGCACAATGCTGTTGCTGTAAGGATAGACGACCTGGGGAGCGGTTCCCATATAGCCATTGCGCGCAGCGGCCTCGCTCACCGCAGGCGCCAGGTCACCAGGGACATCAGTTTTGCCGGCAATGATTTCGTGTGCTGCAGCGATCGCGGCGGCGTCGGCGGCCGACTGACTCTGCCATTTCATCATGTACCATAGCCCGGTCTCGACTCCTAGCGTCTCAAAACCAATCAGCACGGGAAGGGCAGCGGCAACAATGGCCGCCGTGGCGCCTCGGTTGTCGCGCAGAAATCGAGTGATCGCGTCGAGCGGCGCATGGGCGCGCTGGTTTAGCTTTATGACCCAGTTCTGCTGCAATTAGACAAGCCGATCAGGAAACCCGCCCCAAGGCGTCCAAAATTCGCAGCACCAGGGGCGTTCCGATGACCATCATCAGCGAAGGGAGAACGAAAATCATCAGCGGCAGCGTCAACAGAACCGGCAACCGCGCCGCACGCTCTTCGAAGCGGGCCAGCCGGTCGATGCGCATCTCCGCGGCGAGAATCTTCAGGGATTCGGTGAGAGAGGTGCCAAACTTGATCGACTGGTTCAACGTGACGACCATGCTGCGTAGGCTCGCGAGCCCCGTCCGCTCGGCCATGTTTTCCAGAGCCTGGGTGCGAACCGGCAAGACGCGCATTTCTGTCGCCGTCGCGGCAAATTCTTTGGAGACTTCGGTGTTGCAGGGGCGCAGAAACTGACCTACTTGCTCGATCGCGTGATCGAGGCTAAGACCGGCCTGGGTGCAGATGACGAGAAGATCGAATGCATCGGGCATGCCATTTTCGAGGCGAATGCGACGGCGCGTGGCTAACCGCGAGAGGACGACCTCGGGGCAATGCCAGCCGAGAATACCGGCGCCGACGAGAATAATTAATTTTGTTGTGGGCGCGTCGGCGAATGACTGCCGCCACTCCAGCAGCATCCAACCGAGCGGAACGAGCGCGGCTGCAAAGCAGAACTTGGCCGTGATCAGGGCGGCAAGATGGCCATGCCCCTTGATACCGGCAGCGACAAGGGCGGATAGCAGGCCCTTCTGCTTGGCGGTACCGATGATCTTCGTTACTGCGATCTCGGCTCCAAGCCGCTGGTACCAGGGAGTGCGCGGAATCCGGGCCGTTTCCCTCCCATGGTGCAGATATCTGCTCACCGCCCCCAAAAGGCGCTTTTCTCGGTCCTCGCGCGTTCCGATCCGCCAGAGGTTGAGCGCTGAAACGAGAGCTGCGGCAAGCGACAGGACAACGATGCTCGTATCGAGCGACCCAAATTGCATCTCGCCGAGGCGCAAGGTGAGATATGTCTCGATCGGGGCGCCCGGCGCTGTGATGTCCAAAGCGGCGAACATTGTTAGCGCAGGCTCCTGCTGATCATCGCCTTCATCACAGCGATACCCAAAAGCAGGCTAACCACTGCGATTCCCAACATGAAACGGCCACGAGGGTCGACGAACAGGACCGACATCACCTCCGGGTTGATGACGAACAGCCCGAGCGCTGCCACAAAGGGCATCGTCGCCACGATCCCAGTCGATGCCTTCGTCCCGGCAGTAAGGGCCCGGGCCTTTATGCGCACCGCTCTGCGTTGCCGAATAATGGTGCTGCGATTGGCAAGCGTCTCGGCAATACCGCCGCCCGTCTGCCGCTGTATGAGAAGGCTGGCGACGAAGAAACGAAAGTCGGGCACGCGAATCCGCTCGGCGGCGTCCTGCAACGCGTCTTCCAGCTCGACGCCAATGCGGATCTCGCCCAGCATCCGTTCGAATTCGGTGCTCACGGCGCCGCGAACATCACTCGCCGCAGCCTCGATCGCCTCGAGGATCGGCAAGCCGGCCCGGACTGCGCGGACGATGACATCGAGCGCGTCCGGGAGAGAGTCGAGGAACTGGCGCTGGTATCGACGTTGGACGAATTGCACCATAAGGCAGGGAGCATACAGCGCGGCTGCGCCCACCAGAACTATCGAGACACCCGCCGGAGCTCGCATTATTATGCCAGCCACGCAACCGACTACCGCCGCCGCGAGGCTTCCAGCCGCGACAAGGTGAGCCAACCCGATCCGACCCCCAGTCGCTGCAAGGGCGACATCGAGCCGCGCCAGCAGCACTGCAGGCAGCGCTTTGCGGCCCAGCCGGGGTCTCCGTAAGGAAACGATAGCCGGGTCCGGGCTGGATCTCGGTTCTGCGATCGCCCTCAATCGCGGTTCGAGAATTGCCTTGCGGCGCTCGGCGCGCAGCACCCAGAGCAGCGCCGCACCGAGCAGAATCGTCGAGCCAAGGGCAGCGAAGAAGATCTGCTCCTGCAATTCAGGCGGCTCCGATGTCGAGTGCCGCCAGCAAGCTGCGGCTGAACCCGTACCGTGCAGCGCGTCCGACAAAATCTGGGCGCATCCGGGTCGACACGAACTCGCCCTCGATGGTGCTGTCGTTCCGTTCGCCGCGATAATGGAAGGCAAACAACTCGCGAGTGGTGATGACGTCGCCTTCCATGCCGGCAATCTCGGCGATGTTCTGGACGCGCCGGATGCCGTCGCGCATGCGCTCGATGTGCACGATGAGGTTGAGCGCGCTGGCGATCTGCATGCGAATCGCCCGCAACGGTATGCTGAGGTTTGCCATCATCACCATATTTTCGAGGCGAAAGAGCGCGTCGCGCGGCGAGTTCGCATGGATCGTCGACATCGAGCCATCATGCCCGGTGTTCATCGCCTGCAGCATGTCGAAGGCCTCGGGGCCGCGTACCTCGCCGACGATGATGCGGTCGGGACGCATGCGCAGGGCGTTGCGCACGAGCTCGCGCTGCGGGATATGGCCGACCCCTTCGATGTTGGGCGGCCGCGTTTCCATCTGCACGACATGCGGCTGCTGCAGGCGCAGCTCGACCGCGTCTTCGATCGTGATCACCCGTTCGTCGTTATCGATGTAGCGCGAGATCGCGTTCAGCATTGTCGTCTTGCCGGAGCCGGTGCCGCCCGAGAT
>Ga0137399_10001729_pt1 | contig 10269 bp, 14 predicted proteins | sample czorhiz316metaG_FD_104810 | JGI IMG/M metagenome (GOLD analysis project Ga0137399, IMG submission 104810) | Vadose zone soil microbial communities from Angelo Coast Range Reserve, California, USA - czorhiz3.16 metaG | ecosystem: Environmental > Terrestrial > Soil > Vadose zone | place: USA...
CCTTCGGGCGCTCGAGTCCGCCGCGACCGGTGGTGGCCCGCTGCTGTGGCTGGCGGCGCTGGTTGCGCTGGCGTTCGCGGTCACCCGCTAGCTTGGTGACCGCGGCATGACCGCTGTCATCGCGTTTGCCGCCTTCTCTGCATGGGCCGGCGCGGCCGCGATCGTCCTTGCGGACGGACGGCAGGGCCTGGCCGTTGGCGTTGCCCTGGTTACGCTCGGGTTCAGCGCGCTGGCGTGGGCTGATGGTGCATGGCTTGGGGGTTCATTTCTCCTCGCCGGTGGCGCGTTGTGCATTGTCGAGCTCATTCGAAGAGGCCCTCAGGACTGGGGGCTCATGCCGCCGGGCTCAACGCCGAGGCTGATACTGGCGGCCGTCGCCGGCATCCTTGCTCTCTGGTTCGCGGCTTCGGTGACCACAGGACCGGATGCGCCACTGCGCTTTGCCTGCGTCGCCGTGCTGGGATTGACGGCTGGGCGCATGTTGCAGGGCCATACCGCGACTTCGGTGCTGAGCGCGTCGGCAGCGCTTGCCATCGCCCTCGCGTCCGCTTCGGCCCTGGCGCCGAGCGATCCCGGGTTTGCCCCGTACCTGCTCGGCGGTGTCATCGCAGGCGGCGCCCTATTTCTTCCGGTCGCGGAGCCAAGTGGAGCCTGAGCTCGCCTGCGCCCTGCCCGCGGCGGGGGCGATCTTGACGGCCGTCTTCCGGACCCGTCCGCGCCTGGCGCTTCTGGTGGGCTCGCTTGCCGGTGCCACCGCCGTGGCCGCGATCGCGGTCGCCGCGCCGGGTGTTGCCTCCGACCAGCTCGGCGTGACTCTTTCCATCTCAGCGATGAGTCGGGCGCTCCTCGTGGCCGCGGCCGTCGCGCTGGCGCTGGTGGTCGGGTTCGCGCCAGCCGGCGCCGACCGGGTCGCCCTGTTGACATGGGGGCTTGCCGGTTTCGCCGGCATGGCCGCGATCGCGGCTGCGCCGAGCTTCGACCTCGTGATTCTGCTCACGCTCGGCATAGCGCTCCTGCATGCGGCCCTTGCGGGCCGGCGGTCCCTTGCCGCCCGCCTCCGAGCGCCGGCGCTTGCGGTTGTTCTCCTTGGGGCCGGACTTCTCTTCGCTCGGGCCGAGGGCCCGCCGATGCTGGCGCGGTTCGCGGCGGTCGGCCTGGCCGCCGGCCTGGTGGCTGTGCTCGGCCTATTGCCCTACATCCACGAGTTCGACGCCGACGAGGTGACGGCCGCATCGCCGATCGCGTGGCTAGCCTTCCTCGGGCCGATCCTAGGGGTGGTGATCGTCACCAGGGCGCGCGATCTCGTCCCCTCGGCGGCTGCGGCATTCGGCGCCATGCTGATCGGGCTCGGTCTTCTCAACGTCCTCTGGGGGAGCCTCGCCTCCTGGCTAACCGAAAAGGGCACGTCGGCCTGGCACTACTCGTTCATGGCGGACTGGGGCCTGGTCCTGTGCGCATTTGGAGTCCAGGTCAGCGACGGACAGGCGGCCGCGGTTCTGATCCTCTTCGGCCTTCTGCTCAGCCGGCTGCCCCTCTACCTGTGGTCGCGGAGGCCGATGCGCGAGAGCATCCAGACCGACCGGCCTATCAACCTGTTGGCTGCAGCGATGCTGGCGGGGTCGGCCCCGTTCGCGGGATTTGCTGCCAGGATCCTGCTGCTGCGCGGGGCGACTCAGCTCTACTGGCCGCTCGCCTTGGTGATCGGCGTCGGGCTGCTACTGTGGTTGCCGCCTTCGCTCCGCCTGGGACGGAGCCTCGGCGCTCCTCGTGGCAGGCAGGCGGTCGGTGTTGCGATCGCTCTCGCTATCGGCGCCGCGATCGGGCTCTATCCACAGCCGATTCTCTCCCTGGCCGGTCTGTGAGACCCCGTAAATGACACAGATCCTCGGACAGCTCGCCACCCACACGGCTGCCCTGCTGGTGTATCCCGGCCTCCTCATGGCCGCGGTTTTCGGAACGGCGGTCGAAATCGTTTGGACACGCATATCGGAACACCACTGGGTGATGCCGGAAGTGCGCTGGCATCGGCCCTCTGCTGTGCTGGCGACGGTGGCCATTGCGTCGATGCTCGCTTCCGTCCAGATGTCCGCGCCATTCAACCTCGTGCCGTCTGAGGAGCGGAACCTGATCATCGCCGCCGTCGCGTTGGGGCTGGCGGCTTGGGTCGAGCTCGCTCTCGGCATCGAGCTCTTCGGTGAACCTGGGCTGCTCCTGCTGGTCCAGTGCTGCTGGCTGGTGGCGGTGCTCGGTCCGGCCGTCGAACCGCAAAGCTTGCGTCCCCAGGTTCTCGGCGCCGTGCTCGTTCCCCAGCTGCTGCCGCTCAAGATCGCGGCGGGCATTCTCTATGTGCTGTGCCTTCCGGCGCTGCTCAGGCTGTGGCCGGTGCCGACAACCGGCGAGAGGCGCGCACGGCGGCGTCTCGACGCGATCCGGGCGCTTGGCTGGTGGCCGTACTGCGGTTTGTTCGCGACGCTCTTCTATCCGCCGGCGCACGACGATCTCGTCGGCGTGGCACGCTTCTTCGGCCTCAGTCTCGCCATCGCCGGCCTGTGCATGCTGGCGGGCTGGCTCATGGGTCGCACCGGGGCCGCACCGTCGCGCGCCGTGTATCAGCGAGCGATCGCGCCGTTCGCCGGCTTGGTCCTGGGGATGATCGTGGTGACTTCGCTGCTCGTTCGCTAGCCACCACATGAGGGGTAACCGGGGGTTCTGCGACCGTCGCCACGCTGGCCGCTATGGGATTAGTCCAATCGGTGACGCTTCGGAGGCCGCTCCTCGAGCGCCGCGAACTGAGTGGGCTGTCCGGTAATATCTCGGTTCGTGCCCAAGCCTGATGGATCGCTGTCGGCCGTCATCGTCAGCGGCGGCAAGCAGTATCGAGTAGCGCCAGGAGACAGGGTCCTGGTCGACCGCCTCGCTGCCGAGCTCGGCTCGTCGGTGAAGCTGGATCGCGTCCTGCTCGTGCGCGACGGCTCCGACATCAAGGTGGGGGCGCCTTTGATCGAGGGCATGGATGTCGAGGCGAAGGTGATCGGCCACAGCCGCGGGCCCCGAATCGAGACCCTGCGGTACAAGTCGAAGAAGCGTGTGCGCGTTCACCGCGGTGGCCGTGCCGATTACACCGCCCTGGAGATCCTGGCCGTCGGCGGCCTCACAGCGCCGACCGGCACCGAGGTCGAGGAAGAGGCCAAGCCCGCCAAGGGCAAGGGCCGGCCGAAGCGCAAGGCCAAGGAAGAGACGGAACCGGTCGTCGCGGCGACTGCGGAGACTGAGACCGAGGTTGCGGCCGAGGTCGTGGAAGAAAAACCCAAGCGCGCCGCACGGCGCCCCAAGCAGGACAAGGAATAGGCAGATAGATGGCACACAAGAAGGGCGGCGGTTCGTCCCGCAACGGTCGCGACTCCAATCCGAAGATGCTCGGCGTGAAGATCTATGGGGGCCAGGCCGTGGGCGCCGGCGCAATCCTCGTCCGGCAGCGCGGGACCAAGATCGCACCCGGCACCGGCGTCGGCCTTGGTCGCGACCACACCCTGTTCGCCCTCGTCCCGGGCCAGGTTCGGTACGAGCGTGTGGGCAAGGACGGGCGGCGCGTCAGCATCGTCACGCAGTAGCTCCTTCGTCGATTCGGCGCGGGTGGTCCTGCGCGCCGGGCATGGCGGGCGCGGGTCCTCCTCGTTTCGCCACGAGCCCTTTGTCCCGCGCGGCGGGCCGGACGGCGGTGACGGAGGCCGCGGCGGATCGGTGTCGCTGAAGGCGACCAACCAGCTCACCGACCTGTCGCTCTACAAGCGTCGGTCGCGCTGGCAGGCAGAGCCCGGCGCGGACGGTGCGGGCGGCCGCAAGACTGGGCGCAACGGCGCCGACCTGCTGCTCGACGTACCCGTTGGCACCCTCGTGCTCGACAGCGATGGCGGCCTCATCGCGGACCTGGCCCATCAGGATGCGACCGCGGTGGTCGCACGCGGGGGCCTTGGCGGCCGCGGCAACGTGCATTTCAAGAGCTCCAGGCGACAGGCGCCGGACTACGCCGAGCCGGGTCTCAAGGGCGATGAGATCACCGTCACGCTCGACCTCAAGCTCATCGCCGACGTTGGCCTCGTCGGGGCGCCGAATGCGGGCAAGTCATCGCTGCTCACTGCGCTCACGGCTGCGCACCCGAAGGTTGCCGATTATCCGTTCACAACACTGGATCCCGCGCTCGGCGTGGCCGAATCGGCCGGAGGGCGTTTCGTGATCGCCGAGATTCCAGGGCTGGTCGAGGGTGCTTCTCGCGGGGCGGGCCTGGGCCATCGATTCCTTCGCCACGCCGAACGCACGCGTGTTTTGGTTTACGTCGTGGACGGATCCGGCGCGGATCCGTGGAAGGACCTGGCGGCGGTGTCGGCCGAGGTCGAAAGCTTCTCACCGGAGCTTGCTCGCCGCCCCCACATCGTCGCGGTGAACAAGCTGGACCTGGAGGCGACAAAAGGCCTTCGCAAGCGATCTCGGCGCAAAGGCGTCCATTTCGTGTCGGCGCTGACCGGCGAGGGCCTGCCGGAGCTCCTCGACGCTATGGTGGCGGCGATAGCCTCCGCGCCGGAACCCGTGCGACTGGCGCCGCCCGCGAAGGTCAAGCTTCGCGCTGTCGCCGCTGCCGGGCTGGTTGTCGAACGCACGGCGTGGGGGTTCGCCGTGCGGGGCGACCGGGTCGAAAACCTCGTCGAACGGACCGACCTGGAATCCGAGGGGTCCCTGGAGCGCTTCCAGGTCGAGCTCGACCGCATGGGCGTCGGCGATGCCCTGGAGAGCGCCGGGGTCAAGCCCGGGGATACCGTCCGCGTCGCGGATACGGAGTTCGAGTACCAACCGTGAGCTCGCCCCGCGAGCGGATCGGCGTTCTCGGCGGAACCTTCGACCCCATCCATGTCGGGCATCTGGCAGCGGCGCGCGCGGCGATCGAATGTGCACAGCTCGACCGCGTGCTGTTCGTACCGACCGGGCAGCCGCCGCACCGGCCCGCGGCGGCCGCGAGCGCGGACGACCGGCTCGAGATGACCCGGCTGGCCACTGCCGGCGACGAGCGCTTTGCAGTCTCCGACCTCGAGCTGCGGCGCCCTGGGGCGTCGTTCACGTCGGACACGCTGCGCGCTCTCCATGAGCTGCATCCTCACGCCGACCTCTTCCTCATCCTCGGCTGGGATGCGGCGAGGCTATTTCGAACGTGGCATGCGCCGGACCAGGTCCGGCGGCTGGCGACGATCGTGGTGGTTACCCGTCCCGGCAGCGGCTCGCCCCAACCGGGGGAGCTCGACGCTGCGGGACTCGATGGCAGGAATGTGATCGTCTGCGTCGATGGGACGCCCGATGTGTCGGCAAGCGCGATCCGCCGCGATGTCATGAGTGGGCGCTCGGTCGATGGCAAGGTCCCGCCGGCGGTGCAGCGGTACGTCGCCGCCCGCGGCTTGTACGCTGGATGAGTTGAAGCCCGCTCGCACCCGGGGTCTGACCCCGCTCCAGGTCGCTAGAATGCTGCGCGCCGCGGCGGTCGACAAGAAGGCGTGGGATGCGGTGGTCATGGACGTACGCGACAAGACATCCATCGCCGACTACTTCGTCGTTTGCGAAGGCGAGACCGACCGCCAGGTCCGAGCAATTGCGGACGCGATGGTCGACGTCGCCAAGGACAAACAGCTCCGGCCGCTGGCGGTGGACGGCTACGACGACGCCACCTGGATCCTGCTCGATTTCGACTCGGTGCTGGCCCACGTTTTCCTGCCCGGCGAGCGCTCCTACTACGACCTCGAGAGCCTGTGGGGCCGAGCCGCTAAGGGACGAAAAAAAGCCAGCTAGCGGCATAGCATTGGTGGGCCCATGGCGCACCCGGTGAGTGGTCGAGGCGGTCCACGCAGCTCCCATGCCTCATTCGGTGACCTCGACAAGCCGCTGTACACGATCAGCGTCGCGGCCGAGATCCTGGAGACCCATCCCCGCACCCTCATGCTCTATGAGGACGCGGACCTCATCAAGCCGCACCGGACGTCGACCAATCGCCGCCGTTACTCCCAGCGCGACATCACCAAGGTCCAGGTCATCCAGCACCTGACGCGGGAGAAAGGCGTCACCCTCGCCGGGGTCCGGCACATCCTGAGCCTGTTCGAGACGATGAAGAAGCATCGCGTGGAGCCGCCGGGCGAGCTGCGCGAAGTCTTCGACCGCTACTCGCAGATCATTTGATCGCGGGGGGACAGAGTCCCCCGCCGCGGACCCTCCCCTCTCCTCGGCCACGCTGGGAGGCGTTTGGAGGGTGGCACGCCTCGGGGACGGCCGGACTAAATCCGGCCTATAGCTCCACCTGGCTCTAGTTAGTGCAGGGACTTCAGGATCTGGATGATGGCCGGCCCGAGCAGCACGATCCAGAGGACGGGGAAGATGCAGCCGACCATAGGAAACACCATGCGCGATGAGGCCTGGGCCGCCCTCTCCTGGGCGGTCTGGCGCTGGCGCCGGCGCATCTCCATCGCCTGTACGCGGAGCAGCCGCGCGATGGGAACGCCCATCTGGTCCGACTGGACGATCGATTCGACCAGGTGGTGCAGGTCGGCCACGCCAGTGGTTTCGGCCATATGCTCCAGCGCGCTCATGCGAGGCCGACCCAGGCGGATCTCGCGGAGCACCTTACCGATCTCGTCGCCGAGCGCATTGTGGAATCGCTCGGTGATGCTCAAGAGGCCTTCGTCGAGGCTCATGCCCGACTCCACCACCAGGGTGAGCAGGTCCGTTGCCTCGGCGAGCGATCGCTCGATCTGGCGGCGCCGCTGCCCGATGCGCTGATCCAGCCACAGGCTCGGCGTCACGTAGCCGAGGACGGCCGCCACGGCGCCCGCCGCAGGGGCGACCACCAGCGTCGGGACGGGTAGGCGCAAGAACAGTCCCAGCCCGAGGCCGACGATGGCGAACAGGGCCGCCAGTCCGTATCGAACCGCCTGGAACCCGGCCGGGGTCAGGTTGCCGGGGTCCCCTGCTCGGCTCAGCTTCTGCCGCAGCGGGCCCGTCGCATGCGCCGGCATGCGCGAAGCCAGCGGCCGGGCCAGAGCCTCGAACTGCTTCAGGAGCGAGGTGCGTCCCGGCTGCGGAGTCCATGCGCCGTTGGTCGCCGGAACCGTCTTGGTCTGGTCGATGGCCACGAAATAGGCCGCGACGACGATCCCACAGATGACGCCGGCCGTGATCGCGATGATGAAGGTCGTCGACATCAAACTCTCACGACTGGAGTGCCGTCATGCGCCGGATGAGGATGTTGCCGATCAGGATCAGCAGGCCGGCGATCCCGAGCAGGACGTACCCGACGAAGGTGCTGGTCATTGGCGCGAAGTAGCCTGGGACGAACACATAGAGCCCGAGACCGAGAAGGATGGGCAGGCCCGTGATGATGCTGGCCGACGCTCGTGATTGAGCGGTGAGCACGCTCATGTCGCGCTTCGTCTGCAGCCGATCGCGCAGGGTGTCGGAGATGTTGTCGAGGACCTCGGCCAGGTTGCCGCCGACGCGCGTGTGGAGAAGGATCGCGGTGACGATGAACTCGAGGTCCGGGCTGTTGATGCGTAGCAGCAGCGCGCTGAGCGCGTCCTCGACCGAAGTGCCCAGCGTGACCTCGGTGGTGACTCGCTCGAATTCTGTCGAGACCGGTGGCTGCGACTTGGTGGCGACCGTCTCCAACGCTCGGTCGATCGCGTAGCCGGTCTTCAATGAGTTGGACAGCAGCTGCAGCATCCCGGTGAGCTGGTCGTTGAACATGTTCTGCCGCCGCCGCTGCAGATAGCTGACGACCAGCGGTGGGATCACGAAACCCACGGCCGCGATCACGATCGGACCGACCGAGACCCCGAATCGGAACAGGCCGATCAGCGCGCCCAGTGCGACGGCACCGATACGGATCAACAGGTACTCGGCGGGACTGATGTTGAGCCCGGCGCGCGCGAGGTCCTCGGTGAGGGTTGGCTTGCCCTCGGCGCTGCGCCGGAGGCTCAGGCTGTCGGCGGCCGGGCGCAGAAGCCGCTCCACAAGCTCCCTAGGAGTGGCGCGGGGCGAACGCAGGCCGTCGGCGGGATCGACCCGCTCCTTTCGGATCCGGTCGAGGCTCCAGAAGAAGATGGCGATGGCCGCCGCCATCGGCACCGCCACGGCCAGGAGGTTGCTGAGGTCCATGGCTCTCTAGGCTCTCTAGAAGAGAGAGGGGTAAGCCTTCATGATGCTCTGCAGCGTCTGCCCCTGGGCCGAGTTGACGCTGGGACACTTCGGATCAGGCTCCTGGGTCGTCGAGTGCAGGTAGTCCTGGTAGGACTCCAGCGTGTACTTGAGGGCGGCGGACTGCAGGAACCAGGCGATCACCTCGGCCTCGCATTCGGTGACGACGATGGTCAGGCTGGTGACCGACGCCGAGCCTGCCGCAGACCCGTTCGTGCCGACCTTGATGACATGGATGTTGGTGAAGATCGTCTTGGAGGCGACCTTGCCGTTGGCCGACACGATCGCGATTACCGAGATGTAGTCATTCGGCTGGATGTAATCGGCCACGCCTTGCTGCTCGCTGGTGGGGATCGTGACCGCCACGTAGCCTGGCGGGATTGGTAGGTACTCCGACTGCGAGCCCAGCGCCTGGCTCGCCTTGACCACCTCGTTGGAGGTGATCGCTTGGCCCGTGCCGATCGTTACCAAGGGGATCATGCCTTTAACGTCGGCCGGGTTGCTGAAGTAGACCGCCGGGTAGCCGTTTGCGATCGGGATCTTCTTTACCTCCAGCGAAGCCGAATCGATCGGCATCCTGGGCTGCAGGTCCTTGGTCGCCACCACCACGGAGACGGTCGGGACGCTGCCCGCGGTGCTGGCATTCAGGGCCACCAGCACGAAGGCCGCAATGACGAGCAAGGCGAGCAGGATGCCCAGGAGGGTGAACGGGCGCCTGGAGGTCATGCCTCTAAAAGTGCTCAAGGCCGACCCATCATAGGCAAGATATCCGCGGTGTCGTCCCTCTTAAGCCGTGGTCATCGCTCGGTCGCCGGCGGCCAATCTGGTCAGTCGATGGTGGAGTTCGCACTCTCCTCGGTGGTCCTTCTATTGATCGTGGGCGGGCTGGTCGACATCGGCCGGGCGGTCTACGTGTCGGAGGTCCTGTCGAGCGCCGCCAGGGAGGGCGCCCGACACGGGGCGTGGTTCGATGCCCCGAATCAGTCTCATCCATACCTGTACGACGCCCAGATCAAGGCGGTGGTGGACGCCCAGCTGGCCACGATCTCGCTGCCAGCCTCCGTGCTGAAGAACCCGGGCACCACCTGCCCGGCTCCGACCGACGGCAACTCGTATCACAACCCCCCGTACGCCAACTCGGCGTACCCGGCGGCGGTCAACCAGCCCTGGCTGTACATCTGCTACGACAACACCCCGGGCACCGATTTCACAGCTCCGCCCTCCGGCCAGAGCCAGCAGGACGTGAACGTGATCGTCCTCTACTCGTACGGTCCGCTCACTCCGATCATCACGGCCCAGTTCGGCACCTTCCACCTCGCCGCCAACCAGCACATCACGGTGCAGGGCCCGTGAGGTCGCGCCTGCCGAGATACGCCGGTCAGCAGAGTCAAGCCCTGATCGAGTTTGCGCTCATCTCGCCCGTGCTCCTGCTGCTGCTGTTCGGGATCATCGACATCGGGCGTGCCGTTTTCTACTACGACACGCTCGGACACGCGGCCCGCGAAGGGGCGCGCGCCGCCGTGCAGGCGCCGAGCCGCCTGCCGAGCAACGGCGACGTTTTGAACACCGTCACCTCTCAGCTGGTGGGCATCCCCGTCTCGGAGCCGTGTCCCCAAGGCCCGGTCACGAGCGCGACCCCGCCCGACAACGCCGCCTGGCTCTACGTGACCGAGCCCAACCCGCCCTCCTCGGCCGAGAGCAACCCGCCGATGAACGCGCCCGGTGGCGAATACTCGGCGGCGGCGAACGGCGGCTGCAGCGCGGTTAATCCAGCCTCGGGTAACGCCCCACTGCAGGTGACGATCCGTTTCAACCTCATCTTGATCACGCCGGTGATCGCGCAGGCGACGGCCAACCACATCATCATCTCCGCCTCGGCGATCTTCCGAACCGAGTACTGATGCATCGGCAATCAGGACAGGCGATCGTGCTGATCGCGATCATGCTGGCGGTCGTGGTCGGCATGGCCGCCCTCGCGATCGACGGATCGCGCGCTTATGCCCTTCGGCGAGACCTCCAGGCGGCCGTCGATGCCGCCGCCCTGGC
>Ga0137399_10001730_pt1 | contig 10260 bp, 8 predicted proteins | sample czorhiz316metaG_FD_104810 | JGI IMG/M metagenome (GOLD analysis project Ga0137399, IMG submission 104810) | Vadose zone soil microbial communities from Angelo Coast Range Reserve, California, USA - czorhiz3.16 metaG | ecosystem: Environmental > Terrestrial > Soil > Vadose zone | place: USA...
CGCGGATTTGTTGTCCCTTGTGCATACTAGTAATTTTTCATCGTGGAGATTCCCGCACTTGCGAGGTTGGAGCCGGCGGGAGGAATTGAACACTCCATCTGCTGATTACGGATCAGCCGCTCTGACGTTGAGCTACACCGGCCTATGCAAGATTTAGGCAGGCCCTGGCCTTGTCACAGCTGCGTCTCCCTTTTCTGACTCACAACTCCTGAGGTACCGGAACACTCACTTTCAGCCTCTGCTCGCGCCCCGGATACTCCGGCGGGTTGCTCAGAATACGAAAACGCGTTACGCCAAGTCCATTGCCTGGACTTGACCTGAACTAATGCTGATCTTACACCTAGCAACAGGTTTATTAGTTGAGCAGGTAGTATCTCTAAAAGACTTCGGTGCAAATTCAACCTTAGAGCGATTTTACCTTTCAGCGTGAGTGGAACATAGTATCTCGGGAATAGTATTTGCTCGAAGCCATTTCGGCGCTTGAATTCCGTCAGCGGGCTGGTTTTCTTGTTCCCGAATGTGAATTGGCTATACACCAAGTATGATATTCCCTTTTCCTGACAAACCTCGATCGCCTTGGCAATGAGCGCATTCATCGGTCTTTTGTCATAGTGCGCACTTTTAGAGAGAATTTGCATAATCTTGGCGGCTTGATCCACATAGACGAACTTTAGGAAACCAATCAACTCGTCATTGTGGTAAGCGCCGATGAATTCGCTTCGCTCAAGATAGGTCCCGTTTTCCATTTTGATCGCTGCGAGATCCTTTCCAAAATGCCAAAAGCGCATTCCCTGTCTAACAGGCGACTCGTCATAAATACCTTTAATACCTTTCACGAAGTCATCATCAAATGTGACGACCCGGACAGAAACGTCTCGCTTAGCAGCTCTTCGAACGTTCTTTCGCGTCTCTTGCGGCAGTTTTTCCCACCAATTGGTAAAGCTCTTGGTGCAAGCGACGGCAGCGTTGTCCACCTCGATAAAGTAATCGTACTTTGCTGCTGCCTCGTGGATTCTTTGCGGGAATGTCAAGATATCGGCGCCTAATCTGCTTTCTCGCAGCTTGGAAATGAAAGTTCGAGGATTAGGGATAATCTCACCCTCCACCAACTCTTCGTCCTTAGCTTTTCCGATTTTGAGCCATTTGCCAGTAACAACGATTGTCCTGCCATCAATCTGAACCGAGGGGACGTTGATAGTCCGTCCTCTGATGCGAACCTCGACATCATCCGTATTCATGCTACTAAACTTGCTCGCTTAAGAGGAATCGATCGAATTCCGCGCAACCACTGTTCGAACATGACCAGACTGAAGAGAAGCTTGTGGTTGTCCTGACGTCGGGACCGATGATCTTCAAGCAGCTGTCGCACCGATTCCGGCCGAAGAAGTTGGAATATGAGCGAGCTGCGGTCGAGGAGCATGTCTGGCAGTTGACCTCCCAAAGCAGAGTTAAACCATGCATCCACCACATTCACGGCAAAGCCGCGTTTCTTCCGTTTTAAAATGCGAGGCGGCAAGTAAGATTGGCAGACCTGCCGATGCAACCACTTGCGTGTGCCGCGCCGAATCTTGAAACTGGCATCCAACCGCTGCGCATATTCGACCACGGTGCGATCAAGGTAGGGCACACGGGCTTCGAGGCTATGCGCCATCGAAAGTTTGTCGGCGTACATGAGCAGCTCGTCCGGCAAAGACGATCGGATTTCAATAAGTTGGAAACCGCCAAGTTCGTCGAGGTGCTCCATCTCAGGTCGGAGCGCCTGCCAGTATTCGACAAGACCGTGACTTGGCTTTCCCGGAAGAAGGTGGTCTTGAAACAGTCCGTCTATCGTCGTTGACGGCGCGATTGAAAAAACCTGCTGATACCTTCTCAGCCGTTCTTCGATGCCGAGCGACCGCACTCCCCGCTTGAGGGTTTCATTGCGCGGAAGGTAGTTGACGGCGGAGCTGACCGACGAGCGGAGTGCAATCGGCAAGCCCCGCCACCAATTGCCATAGTAGACACCAATATGCCTTCTATAACCGCCAAACAGTTCGTCGGGTCCCTGGCCAATAAGCACAACTTTGACATCTTCCCGCGCCCGCTGAGATACGAAATACATCGGAACAATGGAGGATGCTGCAATGGGCTCCTCAAGACAGGTCACAATTCGGGGCAAAGATCTCTCGAACTCGGCCTGATCCAGCCTCACCGAAACATGGCGGGCACCGAGAAGGGACGCCGTCTCGGACGCATCCGCCAGCTCGTCGTCTTCAAAGGTATCTCCGTAGCCTACGGTGTAAGCGGGCCAGGGGCCACCTTCTTCATTCATGAGGGCGAGGAGGAGACCGGAGTCAAGACCACCACTGAGAAGAATGCCGACGGGCACATCGCTGAGCAGATGCCGTCGCACTGCTCCCCGATACAATCGTAACAATTCCTCTCGAGCTTCCACGTCTTCCTTCTCGCCCGAAAACGGCACCGGCCTGTAGTTGTACCAGCGCTCTTCGCGACATTCCCCTCGCTCCAAAATCAACATTGCCCCCGGCGCCAGTTTTCTGACACCGTTAAAGATCGTCAGCGGCGATGGCGTGTAGCGGAAACGCAAAAACAGGCTGAGCGCCACTGAATCAACATCCGGCGGGGAGTCGTCACCGGCCACAACGGCACGAATTTCCGACCCGAAAACAAATCGGCCGTTGGCAATTCGATAGTAAATAAGCTTTATACCCATCGCATCCCGCGCGACCACGAGTCTTTCTCTCACCAAGTCCCAGATGGCTACTCCAAACATGCCGTTGAGCTTATCGAAGACGCCGGTCCCCCACTCCTTGTATCCATGCACGATTACTTCAGTATCTGAACTTGTCCGAAAATGATGTCCTAGCTGTTGAAGGTCCGACCGGAGTTCTTTGTAATTGTAGATCTCCCCATTCAAGATCACCGACACTGTTCTCTCGGCATCGAACATTGGTTGATGGCCGCCGGCTAAATCGATGATGGATAACCGTCGAAATCCCAACCCCACCGGGCCTGAAACAAAGTAACCCTCGTCGTCGGGTCCACGATGAGCAATCGTTTGCGTCATGCGCCGAATCGTTTCCGACTCGACCAGTTCGTTGCTGGCGAAGTTATACTGCCCGCAGATGCCGCACATTAGTCAGAAGTGGAGTAAGGCGATCTGGACACTGTTTTAATCATTTCTACCTCGGGCATCACCCTTTTGTTGCTTCGAAAAGATAATATGCCAGACTTCGAAACATTTGCGACTGGCCCCAGCGATGCATCGGAACATTATCCCAGGACAAATGCAGCCGACGGGAACGGAAGGAACCGTCGCGTTTGATCCAGTCTTTCAAAATTCCTTCAATAACCGTTCGCAGTGTCTTTTCAAACCTCGGAAAACGATCACGTAACAGCAGGGACAAATTGATGCATTCTGCGCAGTCGTAAAGCTCGCGCTTGTAAACCGTCAGACGCGGCGGGCGGGAGAAAGGTTTGGGCAACCCGTCGTCGGCAAATAGATTTTCGAGGTAGTAATCGACCCCGTTTGCCAGCGCTTTGTAACACCCTTCATGCCCAGTAAGGGCATGTATCTTACCGAGAGCTTTGAGGACAAAGCAGGTGTGATAGTGATCAACGAAATCCCGCACTCCATCGACGGCATAAAACCAGGAGCCATCAGGGTTCTGCGTTTCCAGAACAAAGTTCAAATTGCGCTCGGCAACCTTCCAGTAATCGTCATTCGACAGAACTTGAGAGGCGCTCGTCAAAAGAAAGGCCCGGTAAGCTGCGGCATTGATAACCCCGCCCCCATTGAATGGACTGTACGAGCAGCTGCTGGCGGTGGCGGAAGTTTTGAAATCCTTGATATCGAACCTTGCGTGGCACGCAATTGATTCAAGGATCTGTTTCCAGCCATTTCGTCCATCTAATTCGAATACCTGAAGAAAGGCTTCATAAACATAAGGCGTAGTGGTAATCAAAGGGGTCTGCTCCTTGATCGTGCCGTTCCTCGTCACCCAATCAAATGGATAACCCCAGCAAAATTCTTTGAAGCCCCGGCAACGCGATTTCTTAAGCTCGTCCAGGAAATGAACAACTCTTGCAAAGTAGATCGGCTGTTTCGTTGCGCGATAAAGAAACAAGAATCCCATCGCATAATGTGCATCGGCTATTGGGAAGCGAACTGGATGATGAAAAAGCCGACGCGCGGACGGAAGAAACGCTTCAAAAAAGATCATTGGCGCAACGGCGGCAGTTCCGAGGGCTTTTTGGCGATAGTAAAGCGACTTAGACCATGATCCAAGCGTTCCGGCGAAAAAGCTTTGATGATCCCATGAAGCTTCATCATATCCGTTCAGCCAGCTAACGAAATTGGTTAGGACCTTTAAAAGAGAAGACGGTGCGTCTTTTACCAGTCGTTTTTCATTCGTCACGCTATTCATTGTCCAGGCATGTGTAATCGAAGTAACCTCATTATAGTTGTCGACTATCGGCCACTGCTCGTGAATTCTTGTGCGACGGATCCACTGTTACGACGCGAAACCTATCAACCTTCCTGAATCGCAAAACCGCCTTCAGGATTGCGCTGAGCTTTTTCATTTGCTCTCGCCGATGGAAGCGGATCATTTCACGAGATACAGGGCGTTTCATCCGGCGAACTGAGGCGTAAACATACCCTGCCATGAGGGCGAGGCCTCCAGATAAAAATGGCCTTTTGGTCATTCGATAAAGGCAGCGACAAAAGTGCCAAATCGGAGATCCCCCCAAATAGTACGCTCGCTCTCCATATTGAAAACTCGCGCCCAAAGAGCTTTTGTCAGCCGTCCCCAAACTGCGATGGTGATGAAATCGTTTCTCCGGAAAAGACTGAACCTTCCATCCCTTCATCCGTGCCGACATCACCGCAATCCAGTCAACTCCACCAGCCCGGTTCGGGACGTACCCACCGATTTCCTGAAAACATTGATAACGAAACAGTTGACATCCCCCGGCAACATAGTTTTCGCCTTCGAAGCTATCCTTTGCCGTGTCGTAACCGCCATCCTCAGTAAACGGGGTCCCAGCGACGCCGAGCCTTTGGTCCTCAGAAAATTTGCGCATTAGGAATTCGAGGTAATCCGGATCAAATGAAAGGTCTGCATCTAAATTGCCGATTACATCAAACTCGAGCGATTGGACCCGTTCCAACCCGGCATTGAACGCATGAACCTTCCCGGAGAAGCTCCGGTCCGCGCGTGGCGCACGCCGCACCAATTCGATCCAAGGGTGGTCGCGGGAATACTTTTCCACCAGTAGTGGCGTTGAATCAATCGAACCGTCGTCAACGATCACCCATCGTTCAGGCATGACGGTCTGAGCAATCATCGCGCGAAGCGTTTTCTCGATAAACGTCTCCTCGTTCCGCGCCGGCGTGATCAGGACATATCTCATAGGGCGAGCGAAACTCCGGACCCCGGGGTGACAGTTTCCGTCACAGGACATTTTTTACCGGGATAAATCTGCGCGAAAATTTCATCCATAAGGCGGGCGGTAAGAATGATCTCGCGGTACGGAATTGGAGGGTCGCCTTTCAATTGGATACTTCTGTAAAATCGTTCAATCAACTCCTTCATCCCGGCGTCCTGATAAAGTCTTCTCCGCAGGAAATTAGTAATGTTCGTACCAGCATTTCGGAAATGTTCCCGGGCACTCCATAGCGGCGGAAGAAAGTAGGTAAGATAGCTTTTGCAGGAGCGGTTTTTTAAACGAACCAAACTACCACTCACCTGATCCACCACCAGTGAATTGGTTGGTCCGCAGATGCGCAGTTCGTTCAATCCCGGCTTGATCTGGGTGGTAAAACAAAAGAAAGCTGTTGTTCCACTGCCGTCCCGCAGCAGAACTCTTAACTCGTCCAGGATGTCCCGTTCGGCAAGGCTTTGGAGGCGCGGGCTTTGGTGGGCCAGAGCTGTAATTTGAACAATGTCGTCATCGAGAAATTCGGCAAGCTTGGCGATTCCATGGCTAAGAATGTTATGCAGCAATTGGCCGGGTAACTGGCGCACCCAATGACCCCGGTTCCCCAGCAGGGGCCCGACGTAACTGGCGTCACCGAGATCATAGGAAAAGTGACTTTCCACATGCGCTGGCTTTCCACCCAAGAACCCGTCTTCGACTAGCCGGCGCATCTCCAGCATTTCAAGGGTGAACTGGCGGTTGTGGCCCGCAGTGATCTTTAGATCCCGGCTCCGCGCGAGCTGGATAAGTGATTCCGCCTCCACGGCTGTAATCGTAAAAGGCTTTTCCAAGTAAACGTGGCTGCCCAGCTCAAGACACTCCCGAGCAAGGGAAAAATGGCTTTGCGGCGGCGTTGTGATGTGGACCACGTCGGGCCGGGCGATCCCAAGCATTTGCTGCGCATCGAAAAAACAATCTGGGACGCCAAAACGCTCTCCGAGTTGTTTGGCCATGAGCAATTCCCGGTCACATACTGCAACCAGCGTGCACTCAGCGATACGACGAATGGCCAGGACATGCTGGTCGGCAATTTTTCCGCATCCGATTATGGCGACGCGAAGCATTCCTATGAGGTACGAGCGTCAAACTGACCCAGGAAAGCGCTCATCGCCGTCTCCATGTTTACTTTCGGCTGCCAGCCGAGACGCTCTTTCAGTTTTCGATTGGAGTAGCGATTGCCTTTCCATTCCGCCGCGCAGCGGCGACGGTTGAAAACGGGCGGTATCTGATTTTTCGACCACGCCGAGTACTTCTCCCACATGGAACAGAGCCCGCAAGCGATCGGATACGGCAAAGAAAGCGAGAAAAATCTGTTAACTTTTCCCGCGTAGGCTCGCAGAAATTGCGCGCTTGTTGGCAGCTCGTCGTCCACAACATTGAATACCTCGCCTTCTACGCCGGGTTTGAGACCAGCCAAAACAATGGCCTCGGCGCAGTTGTCCACAAAAGTTAAGGGCAGGACATTCTTTCCACCGAGATGGATGAAGAATCCAAAGCTATTAATCCCGACACGCCCGCTTAACGCCTGTTTGCCCGGTCCGAATACGACCCCTGGACGGACGATCACGTAGGGGAGGTTGCGCTCTCGACCATATTCTCTAACAAGTTCCTCCTGCTTTAATTTGCCGAAGCCATAAGCATCAAAGCGTTGCTGCGACGCATCCTCCAAGGCGCACGTTTCGTCTAAAAGGGCGCCTCGTTTTAGCGCCAGGTTCGAATAGACGGCAAAAGAACTGACATTTACAAAACGCCTGGGCTGTCCAAGTTCAAGAAATGCCTCCATCAGATTGCGAGTCGCCAATACTGAATTCATAAATGCACCTGCGAACGATTTTTCAATCCCAGCGGCGAGATGGTAAATAATTGAGGTGCCTTCGGCGGCGGTCCGGCAATCCTCGCGTGAAAGCAGGTCGCCCGTAACGAGCTCAATATTTCTTCGGGCATCCAAATCGGTGACTACCTTCTCGAGGCGGTCAAGCCGGCTGGAGGGTCGAACGAAACACCTAACATTGGCAAAGCCGGCTTCGAGCAGAGTCCCAACTACCTTTGTTCCGACAAAGCCGTTGGACCCCGTGATTAGAATGAGATCACGGGTCGAGATGATGTATTCGGAATTCATGGAGCCGGCACTTGCTAAAGTCACATCCACTTCCGCACCTAAGTCGGTGATCAGGTTTTTGGAGCGCCCGCAGCTAGCTTCACGGCGATATTGTCACACATTTCGCCTACGTTCTTAAATTTCTGGAGTTCGGCGAAGTTAAACCTGATCTTGAAATGTTTTTCGATCGCCACCACTACCTGAATGTGATTCAGGGAGTCCCAGTCCCTGACATCATTAGCTTTGGTTTCGTATTTCAATTCAATTGCGTCGTTGTCTAATACTTCACAGACAATCTGATTAACCTCTGCTAGCACTTCTTCGTTAGTATGCATGATGAATTGCGCGGTTGTATAAAAGTCTTGAATTCTTTGAACTGCTGGAGGTCCAGCTCCCATTTTTCGTTCGATTGTGCAAATCCCATTTGCAAATAAAGATCCTTCACCATTTTGTTTTTCGCTGTGGGAAGATACTCGCCGATCAAACGTTGGACTCCCAAGTTTCGCGCCTCTTTCGCCATTCCATTTACAATGAATTCCTCCATACCGCGTTTCAGCACGCGACAGCTCATGATCCACGTATCAATAAAAGCCGTTGTTTCTTTCCATTTTTCTAAAATCACCAATCCAATCAATCCATAATCCCCAAACTTGTCTTGCAAATCAAAGGTGAGCGTAATGAAGTCCTCAGACTTTCTCATTCGATCGACCTCCGCCTCGGTGTAGCGCTTCGTACGCAGATTGAATTGATTGGAGCGCTGGGTAAGCTGGGCCACGCGGGGAAGAGAGAAATCGTCAAAGGCTTTGACTGACGAAACCATTCCTAAACTAGCCAGGTAATCATCTATTGATGTAAAAGCCTTTTGAAAACCCGCACGCGTTATCTCTTCCTGGTATTGTCGGGTGCGTTGCAGATCTTCTTCGGAGAAGGAGGCCGTTTCGAATAGGTTGAGCGAGCAAAGGTGCGACACAAAGAGGGCCGGATCTTCCGGCAACTCGGGTACCGTGACTCCCGGCAGCAGTTCGCGCACGAGGTTGCGCTCAAAGGGGTTATCATCAAGAAAGACCATCGAATCAAACCCAATATTCAGAGCCTTTTGGATATATTTGATGTTATCCACCTTGTTGTTCCAATTAGCTGCGAAGACGGCGATATCTTCCAGTCGAAGAGTCATGTCGGGATGCTCTTGAAAAGGCTGCTTCGCCGCGTCCTCCTCGTTCTTGCTGCAAACGGCGAGAATGATGCCGCGGTGTTTGAGTTCCTTCGCCCACCTCTGAAGTGCATCAAAGGCATGTCCCATTCCCAAGTCCCCGATCTCGATGTTCTCCATGCCATCATCGCCGACGACGCCGCCCCAAATTGTATTGTCCAAATCAAAAATCAGGCATTTCCTCAAATTTCCGCTAATCGCCCTTATGATATCGACGACAGACTTGGCCACTGCCGGCAGAAAATACAAAGCGAAGGCCACTTTGGCCACGGCATACAGTCTCGGATCATGGGTATTGGTATATCCCACCTGGTTTGACAGTCCTGCTACATCAGCGATGAAAACATGCCTTTGTTCTTGCGCCAGGTTCATCAGCTCAAAATTGACCTTCTTGATCTGATAAGGGAAAGAGGCGGTGGTTTTAGCCGCGAAATGGCCGAAAACCGCGTCATTAAGTTCAACAAAATTCAAATGGATAATCTTGGCATTGCTGTGTGTCGCGATCGTGTACCACCAGTTTTGGATTTCGGAGAGGATTTGGCCGGCAAAATTGGCTCTGGCTTTGAGTTCGGTTCCGGCAAAGCGGTCCCAGAGCCGTTCCGCGGAAAGATAAAGGACGATGAATTCCGGATCCGAATGGTAAAGTTCAGAATCGCCATCTAGAATCTGACCATTTAACTGGTCAAAATCTGCTTCAAAGATCTCGAAACTGATTTTTTCCTCATAACCGTAGGCTCTAATCGCTTTTGCAAGAAATTGCGTAGCAGAATCCCCCAACAACGCCAAACGGCGTAGTGGCAGTCCGGAAAAATCCTTCTTCAGGTTATCTTTTAAGTCTTTGAAAAGCACCGCAGAAATTGATTAAGAGGTCACCTACTAACAAGCAGTGTTAATCATTCCGAGTAAAGCAGTAGAAAACATTACGCGCGCCGATATCCGTGCGGGGGTAAGCGTGAGGTATCACGCGTTTATAATTGAGCACCAATCCCAGGGTCTCGACACGACCTTCGAAATCTTTATCTGAGATGAAATTGAATCGGTGGTCGAACTGCGGAACGTTAGTCGCAGTAGTGACGACGAGCCGCCCGCCGGGCAAGAGTGACTCGCGGCAATCCGCGAGAAATGCGTACGGTTGGTCAAGGTGCTCCAGCAGTTCTATGGCGTATATCGACCCGTAATGCTGACCGACTGGGCGATAAAGCTCCTCTCGGAAGCGCCATTTGGGGAAGGCTGAACGAGCGAACTGGTTAATATAGAGATCGTATGCGTCGCTGTTGTCCGGGGCCCCGATGAAGCCGAGTTCGACACCGGAGCCTACGCCAATGACGAGCGCCTTGGCCGTCGCGGGAAATTTCGCGAGTTCCTCCATGACGGCGCAACGATGCTTGGTAACAAGTATGGTCAGAATGAGGAACAGGTCGTAGTCGGACCGAGAAAGAGGCGCTTGGTCGGCCTTCAGCTCGAGAGGATA
>Ga0137399_10001731_pt1 | contig 10256 bp, 4 predicted proteins | sample czorhiz316metaG_FD_104810 | JGI IMG/M metagenome (GOLD analysis project Ga0137399, IMG submission 104810) | Vadose zone soil microbial communities from Angelo Coast Range Reserve, California, USA - czorhiz3.16 metaG | ecosystem: Environmental > Terrestrial > Soil > Vadose zone | place: USA...
CGCTCGCGCTGCTGGTCCTCGCGCTGGTGCCGGGCTCGAGCCTTGCCCAGCCGGCGCAGCACGCGCCGCACGGGTTCGCGCCGGGGGACGCCGCGGCCTCGCGCAGCACGGTCTCGCTCGCCGCGTTCCCGATCGATCCCACCGCGATGCTGGCCCGGATCACCGGCAGTGGCGGTTCGTCCCGCAGCCCGCTCACCGCCGAGCGCGCTCAGGTCATGCTGCAGTCCCTCACCGTGCCGGGCTGGGGCCAGCTCACCACCGGGCACCCTCACGCCGCCACGGTATTCGGGGTGATCGATCTCGGGATCTGGACTTCGTTCGTGGCGTTCGAGGTCCAGCAGAACATGCGCACCGATTCCTCGGTTCGCACCGCGCGCGAGTTCGCGGGCATCGACCTCTCGGGGCGCAGCGAAGAATACCGTCGCATCGTGGGCTCGTATCCGAGCAGTGAGGACTACAACATCCTGGTGGTGTTCCGGGACGCCGCGGCGCTCTGGTACAACGATCCGGCCAAGTACCGCGAGTACATCGATCAGCATCAGGTCACCGGACCGGGGAGCTGGGCGTGGGTCAGCCCGGAGAGCTACGGCCGCTATCAGGCGCAGCGCAAGGACGCCCAGCGCGCCGGGCTGCGTGCGAACACCGCACTGGCGCTCGCGATCGCGAACCGGCTGGTGAGCGCCATCCACGCCGCAGGCACCGCCGGGCATCTGCCCGCGAGCCACAGTCTGCGCTTCGAGGTGACGCCCGACTTTTCGAGCCCCGTGATGGCGGTGCGCTGCGGGCTCACCTCGAATTTCTGATTCGTCTGGAGGTCTGGTGTCGATACTCGCGTGCTTGATCGCCGCCTGGTCGGTGGCGGCGGCGCCCCGCGACTCGCTTCCGTTTCGTCTCGAGGATGCGCCCGGAATGTTGCGCGCGCCCGAGAGCGCGGGCGTCTTCGAGCCGGCCGGCGTGGTGGTGGACGCGTTCGGGCGCAGCTTCGTGACCGACGCGCAGACCCATCGCCTGGCGCGCTTCGAGCCCGACGGATCGTGGGCCGGGAGCGAAGGCACGCTCGGCAGCGATCCGGGGCAGTTCCGCCGCCCGGGGGCGGTGGTGCTGCATGGCACGCTCGATCTCGTGGTGCTGGATCGCGAGAACTTCCGCATCGTGCGGTACGACCTGCTCGGCCGCTTCCTCGGCGTGCTGGTGGATCTCACGGATCCGGCGCTCGAAGCCCGGCTCGGGCGCATCGATCCGGTGGACCTCGCGAGCGACCGGGGGGGTGCGCTGGCGGTCGCGGACCGCGACGGGGACCGCGTCCTGATGTTCGACGTGAGCGGAGGATTCGTACGCGCACTGGGTGGTTTCGGAGGCGACGCCGGCTCGTTCCACGGTCTGTCCGGGCTCGCGTACGGGCCGCGCGGCGAGCTCGTCACGGTGGAGCGCATCGGAGCGCGGGTCCAGCGCCTCGAGCCCGGCGGGCGCGTCGCGGCGCACTGGTCCCTGCCGAAGATCGCGGGGGATGGCGCCATGCCGGTCGCGGTGAGCGCGAAGGATCTCATCGCGGTCGCCGACGAGAAGTCGGGCCGGCTGTGGCTGTTCGATTCCGCAGGGCAATTGCTCGCGACCCGGTCCGGACTCGCACGTCCGCGCGCGGTCACGTTCGCGCCCGACGGGTCGCTGCTGGTCGCCGAGAGCGCGGGAGCGGGCGTGCGGCGCCTGATCGCGCGACCGGTGCTCGCCGACAGCACGCGCGCGGAGTAGCGCGATGCGGCACGAGCGGTCGCCCGCGCGCTTCCGTCGCGCGCGCTTCGCGATCGCGTGCGTCGCGGCCCTGGCGCTGATGCCGCGGCCGGCATCGCCCGCGGACGCGCCGCTCTCCGATCCTTCGTGCGGCGAGATCGTGCTGGTGACGCGCCCGGACGCCCCGGTGATCGCGCTGCCGCATGGCTTCGTACGCGCCGGCTCGGACTCGGTATGGTCGGCGCGTGGTCCGTGGCGCGCGGGCGTGGACTACAGCCTCGAGCGCGTGCGCGGCGAACTGCGCCTGCTGCGGGAGATCGTCCCCGGCGAATCGCTGCACGTCCGCACCTGCTGGCTGCTGGATCCGCCTCCGCTCGAGCTGCAGCGCGATCACTATCGCCCGGCGGCGGCGGCGGCGGAGAGCGCGTCGCGCGCGGTGCCGGAGACCGCGCCGCGCCCGGTCACGGCCCACGCCGCCGCGCCGCCGCCCGGGGCGTCGCTGGCACTCACCGGGAACAAGACCCTGGCGGTCGAGTTCGGGTCGTCGCAGGACGCGGTGCTGAGACAGTCGCTCGATCTCGCGCTGAGCGGCAGCGTCGCCCCCGGAGTCCAGCTCACCGGGGTGCTGACCGACCGCAACACGCCGATCACCGCGGCCGGCAGCACGCTCGAGTTGCAGTCGGTGGATCAGGTGCGGCTCGAACTCGCGGCGCCGCAGGGCGGGGCCACGCTCGGCGATCTCTCGCTGCGCTTCGACGACGGCGAATTCGCGCGGCTCGAGCGCCGCCTGCAGGGCGTGCGTGGCGAGTGGTCGGCGGCCGGCGTCCACCTGGTCGCGTCGTTTGCGAGCGCGGCGGGCGAATACAACCGGCTTCAGTTCTTCGGCGTGGACGGACAGCAGGGCCCGTATCCGCTCACCGATCGCGACGGCGGGGTCGGAGTCTCGGTGGTGGCGGGCAGTGAGATCGTCACGCTCGACGGCCAGCGCCTGGTGCGCGGCGGGAGCGCGGATTACTCGATGGATTACGAGGGCGCGCGCCTCAGCTTCACCAACCGCCGGCTCATCACGTCGGCGTCGCGGATCACGGTCGACTACCAGTACGCGCTGCGGCGTTTCAAGCGGAATTTCAGCGGCGCGAGCGCGCGCTGGGATCACGGCGCGGTCCATGGCTACACCCGCGTGCTCACCGAGGGCGATGATCGCGGCAGCCCGCTCGGAGCGGTGCTGGACGCCGGGGATCGTCTCGCGCTCGCGGCCGCGGGAGATTCCGCGAACCGCGCGATCGGGCTGGGCGTCACCGTGGGCGGCGGCGACTACGACACGGTGCGGGTCGCCACCCGGCTCACGTACGCGTTCGCGGGCCCGGACTCGGGCCAGTTCTCGGTGCAATTCGCGCTGGTCGGCACGGGCCGCGGAGACTACGCGGACTCGGCCGTGGTGGCCGGCCGCACCGTATACCGCTACGTCGGAGTCGGCCTCGGCCGGTTCGTCGTGGGCCGCGCGCTGCCGTTCGCCGAGTCGCACACGCTGTGGGCCGCGGGCACCGGAGTTCGCATGGGCGCGCTCGCGCTCGAAGCCGAGGGCGCGCTGTCGCACCACGACTTCAATACGTTCTCCACACTCGATGACGGCGCCGACGCCGGCTTCGCGGGGCGCCTCAAGGCCCGGCTCGAAGGCCATCCCGCGCTGCTCCCGGGGCGCGCGGCGCTCGAGCTCGAAGGCCGCGACGTCGACCGGCGGTTCGCGCCGTTCACCCGCCTCGAGATGCCGTTCGAAGCCGAGCACTGGGGATTGCCGCCCGCTGCGGATTTCGAGCACGCCAAGCGCCTCGGCGCGGCGGGGGAATGGTGGCCGCGCGCCGGCGGTGATCTGCGTGCCGAGGGCGGCGAGGCCTTCACTCCGGACGGATACTCGGCGAAGCGGGCGGCGGTGGTGTGGAGCGGCGCCGGTGCGTTCCTGACGCATGCGCAGTGGGAGCGCTCGGCCGCCGAGCGCGCCGGGTGGGCGTACCCGAATGGCGGGCGCGATCGCGCGTACGCGGACGCGCGCTGGGCGCTGCGCTGGGTTTCCCCGCTGGTCCGGTTCGAGCGCGACCAGCGGAGGTTTCCGAGCGACACCGGCCAGGTCGGAGATGGCTTCGTTGCGGGCGGCGCCGAGCTGGCAAGCGGGAGCGCGGTGTCATGGCGTGCGCTCACCGGGGTCGACGTGCGGCGCGACGCGCGCGAGGAGGCGACCGGGTTCGTGGATCAGTCGGAGGCGCGCACGTTGCGCTTCTCGCTCGACAGTCCGGGCGGCGGAAACCTGGGCGCCTCCCTGATCGCGCAGCGCCGCGACGTGCGCCCGCTCGCGAATCCAACCCGGACCCGCAGCGACCTCGCCAGCGCGCGGCTGCGGGCCGAGCGCCCGCGCTTCGGCCTCAAGGGGGAGCTGGATCTCGAGATCGGATCGGAGGGCGAGAACCGTCGCGACCGCTCGGTGGTGTTCGTGGGCTCCGGTCAGGGCGCCTACGATCAGTACGGAAACTTCGTCGGGGTCGGGGACTACAACCTGGTCCTGAGCGTGAGCTCCACGCTCGAGCGCCTGGCGCGCGCCGCCACCCACGCGCGCGCCTCGTGGGTGTTCGGCTCGGGCGAGGCGTGGCGCGGCTCGCGCGCCGAGTTCACGTACGAAAGCGGCGCCTGGCGTCCGGGAGATCTCAAGCCCACCGATCCCTTCATCGCGCCGGGCGCGCTGATCAGCGATCCCGGGCTCGAGCGCGGCAGCGTGCTGCAACGGCTGGAGTCGGACTTCGCCCCGCAATCGCGCGCCGCCGCGATCCGGCTCCGGCTCGAGCGGCGCGCGAACGCCGATCGCTCGTTCGATCAGTTCGCGCAGACCACCGATCAGCGCGAGTTGAGCGCCCGCTGGCGCGCCCGCCCCGGACCGCGCGTGAGCGCGGAGATCGAACTCACCGCGCGCCGGCAGGCCGCCGACCAGCAGGCGATCGCCACCGCGTTTCACCGCGTCCTCGAGGGCCGGGAGGCGTCGGCGCAGCTCATCCTCACGCCCGATGCCCGCCTGCGACTGGTGGGCGCGGCCGACGTGAACTGGACCCGACCGGAAGGGCAGATCGACGCGACCCGGATCATTCAGGTGGGACCCGATCTCGGCGTCACGGTCGGGCACAAGGGACATGGCGAGATCAGCGCGCGGCGCGCGTTCCAGAGCGGACCGCCCGCGGTGGCATTGATCCCGACCGCCGATCCGGCGGGCGCGCCGCGGTGGCAGGGGACGTCGCGCTTCGATTACCGCCTGCTCGAGAGCTTCACGCTCGGAATCTCGGCGACCGCGCGCGAGTTCGAAGGGCGGAGCCCGCTCTACACCGGCCGCGCCGAGATGAGGGCGTTCTTTTGATGTGCGCGCTCCTCGACACCCGACGCGTGCGGCGCCGTCCGTGGCGCTGGCACGGGATGCGCCTGGCGGCCGCGCTCGGCTGCGCGATCCTGCCGGGCATGCTGGCGCCGGCCTGCGCGTTCGCCGCGGCGCCGGCGCGGTTGGAGGTCCACGGCAGCTCGCTGGCGCCGCGCGAGAACGTCGCGCTGTTTTCGGACGCGCTGCGCGCACCGGGCGAGAGCACGCGCACGCGCGCCGCACTCGGGGCGCTGGTGGCGAGGCTCCAGTCGCTCGGCTACCTGGACGCTCGCGCCGCGGCGTCGTGGGACGTGCGCGAGCCGCGGCTGGTGGTGACGGTGAGCGAGGGCGGGAAATCCACCATCGGCTCGATCGTCATCGAGAGCCCGGCGTTCACGGATTCCTCGCGCTTCGCGCACGCGCTGGCGCTGGCGCCGGGCGAGCCGGCCTCGCCGGTCCGGATCGCCGAGCGGATCGCGCACACGGTGGACGAGGTCTCGGCGACCGACTATCCCTACGCCGTGCTCGGAGTGCGCGGCTGGGACGCGGATTCCGGGCGGGTGCGGCTGCGGCTCTCGGGCGCGCTCGGGCCCCAGGTCGTGATCACGCAGGTTCGCATCGACGGGCTCGACGTCACGCGGCCGGACGTGGCGCGGCGCGCCATGGGACATCTCACCGGGCTGCCGTATCGCCGGGCCGCGGCCGACGATGCGCGCGACCGGCTCGAGGCGCTGGGGTTGTTTCGTCGCGTGACCTACGAGGGCCTCGAGGGCGAAGGGGACTGGAGCCGCGCGCATCTGGTCTATCACGTGGTCGAGCCGCGCTACAATGAGTTCGAGGGCGTGGTCGGCGTGCAGGGACAGGCGGGGACCGCGGGGCTGTTGCGCCTCGAGCTGCAGAATCTGGTCGGCACCGGGCGCGCGCTCGGGTTGCGCTGGGAGTCGCGCGGGCACGGTGTCAGCCAGTTCAGCGCACATGCCAGCGAGCCGCAGCTGTTCGGACAGCCGCTGCGGCTGGAATTGCTGGTGGATCAGGAAGTGCAGGACACGATCTACGTGCAGACCCGCTGGGGCGCCCGCATCGTGTACGCGCTCTCGGGCCGCCAGCGGGTCGAGGCCGGGATCGAGGGGGCGCGTGTGGTGTCGGAGCACGACGTGGTCGAGGAGGCGGATCTGCAGACCACCCATTTCGCGTTCGAGCGCGCCACGCTCGATCCATCGTTCGACACGCGGCGCGGGACCCGGGTGCGCGTGTCCGGCACGCAGACCTTCAAGGACGAGCACCTGCGGCCCTCGGGCGTGCAGCGCGCGAACTCGAGCGCGGGGGAGATCGACGTCGAATGGCGCCATCCCACCGGACGCGCCACCGGCGTGTCGCTCGAGCTGCGATCCGCGGGACGCTTCGGCTCGGAGCCGGTCCTGCCACTCTACGAGCAATATCCCATCGGAGGCGCGACCACGCTGCGCGGTTATGACGAGGAGCAGTTCCGCGTCGACCGCTTCGCGTTGTCGCGGCTCGAGTGGGGCCGGGTGCTCGGCGGCGGCGGCCAGTGGGTCTACCTGTTCTGGGATCACGCCTCGATGGCAACTCGCGTGGCGCTGGAGGCCGGCGCAACCCGACTCGATCGCGATTCGAAGGACGGCGTCGGATTCGGATTGCGCCTCGAGACCGCGGGAGGCTGGGTCGGGCTCGACTATGGGCTGGCTCCCGGGCTCACGCCGCTCGAGGGCAAGATCCACGTTCGACTGATCTCGAGATTCTGACGTCCGCCCATGTCCCTGGCCGATCGCGTCGCGTCGCTGTTCGCCCCGGGCGGCGCGTTGTCGAATCGCTGGCCGCGCTACGAGCCGCGGAGCTCGCAGGCCGAGCTGGCGGTCGAGATCGCGCGCACCCTCGAGCACGGTGGCGTCCTGATGGCCGAGGCCCCGACCGGCGTGGGCAAGTCGCTCGCCTACCTGGTTCCGAGCGTGCTGCTGGCGCTCGAATCGGACCGGCGCGTGGTGATCGCGACCTGCACCCGCGCGCTCCAGGATCAGTTGATCGAGCGCGACGTGCCGGCCCTGCTCGAAGCGCTCGCAGTGTCGCTGCCGTTCGCGCGGCTCAAGGGGAAACAGAACTATCTGTGTCCGCGCGAGCTCGACCTCGAGGATTCTCCGTCGCCCGACGAGCGTGAGACGCTGGAAGCGCTGAAGCAATGGGCGGCGCGCGAGACCGAAGGCGATCTCGACGGGTTCGATCCGCCGGACGCCGAATGCTTCCGCCGCCTGCGCCCGCGCGTCGCGACCGATCCCGCCGCCTGCACCACGCTCACCTGCCGCCGCGCGCGCGAATGCTTCTGGGTTCGCGCCCGCCGCGAGGCGGCGAACGTGAAGCTTCTGGTCGTGAACCACGCGCTGCTCGCACTCGCGGGCGGGACCGAGGGGCTGCTGCCGGAGTTCGACGCGCTGATCGTGGACGAAGCCCACCGCCTCGAGGGTGTGCTGCTGTCCCAGCTCGAACGCACGGTGTCGCGCCATCGATTCGAGGAACTGTTCCGCGTGCTGGGCAGCGCGCGCCCCGGCAGCGGCGCGCGCGGGCGCCGGCCGCGCGGGGAATCCTCGGGATTGCTGCCGCGGTTGCTCGGCTACGCGGCGCCGCTCGCCGGGCGCGACGCCGATGCCGGCATTCCTCCGGTCGCGAACGCGCTGCTGCGCCGCGTCTCCGAGGCGCGCGACGAGGTCGGCCGCCTGTTCGAGCAGATTCGCGGCGCGGGCGCGGAAGGCGGCCCCTACGCGACGCGGTCGCGCCATCGGGGCAGCGTCGAGCTGCTCGGCGGAGAGCTTGGAGTGCTCGAGGCCACGCTCCATCATGGCAACGAGTTCGCGCGCGGACTTCATCGCCTGGGCGAGATGGTTTCCCAGTCCGGCTCGCGCGCCGCCAGCGATCTCGCCGCGGAATGCGAGCAGGTCTCGGCGCGCTTTGCCACGCTCACGCTCGAGCTCGAAGACCTGGCCGAGGCGGCGCGCTCCGACTGGGTGTACTGGAGATCGGCGGGCGGGCGCGGCGTCGAGCTGCACGGCGCGCCGATGAGCGCGGGCGAGCACGCGCGACGGCTCGTGATCGGGCGCTCGCGTTCCGCGGTGCTCACCTCGGCGACGCTTTCGGCGGGCGGGGACTTCACGTTCCTCGCCGGACGTCTCGGCCTCGGTGAATCCGCGGGCGTTCCCTATCACGAGGTGGCGGTGCCCTCGCCGTTCCCACTCCAGCGACAGATGCGGGCCTACGTGTACGAAGGGTCGACCGACGAAGCCGATGCGGTGGCCGACGTGGTGGCCGCTCTGGCGCGGAGTGGACGCAATCAACTCGTCCTGTTCACCGCGCATGAGCGCCTGCGCCGCGCGCGCGAGCGTCTGCTGGCGAAGCTGCCCGGCGACACGCGCCTGATGGCGCAGGAATGGGACGGTCCGGCCGGCCTGCTGGGTGAGCGATTTCGCGAGCGTCGGGGCGCGATCTTGCTTGGCGTCCAGAGCTTATGGGAAGGTGTGGACTTTCCGGGTGAAGCGCTCGAGATCGTGGTGGTGGCGAAGCTGCCGTTCTCGGTGCCGGATGATCCGCTGGTGGAAGCTCGGGCCGAGCGCCTGCGATCCCAGGACGCCGACCCGTTCCTCTCGGACGCGTTGCCGGAGGCGGTGTTGCGATTTCGGCAGGGGATCGGACGGCTGATCCGGCGCGCCGACGATCGGGGAGTGGTGGTGGTGTGCGACGCGCGCCTGACCACGGCTTCGTATCGGCGGGCGTTTCTCGGCGCGCTGCCGGTCGAAGCGACGCGCTGGCGGGACGCCTCCGCGCTGGCGCGCGATGCGGAGAAGTTTCTCGCGGAGGACCTGGTGCTGAAGGAGGATTCGTGATCGAACTCGGCACCACGCCGCTCATGCTCGAGGACATCGAACAAATCGCGCGCGCCCCGAGTGGGCGGGTCTCCGGTCTGGTGCGCCTCTCGACCGAGGGGCGCGCCCGCATGCTGGCGAGCCGCGCGGTGGTCGAGCGCGCAATCCGCGAAGATCGCGTGGTCTATGGCGTCACCACCGGATTCGGCGAGCTCAAGGACAAGCGCATCCCCGAGGATCAGGTGCGCGAGCTGCAGATGAACCTGGTGCGCTCGCACGCGGCCGGCGTCGGAGCCGCGGCGCCGCGCGACATCGTTCGAACCATGCTGCTGCTGCGCGCGGCTTCGCTCGCGCGCGGGCACTCCGGGTGCCGGGTCGAGCTGGTCGAGATGCTGATCGACATGCTGGAGGGGGACGTCACGCCGATCGTGCCGCTCGAAGGCTCGGTGGGCGCCTCCGGCGATCTCGCGCCGCTCGCGCACCTCGCGCTGGTGCTGATCGGCGAGGGCGAGGCGCACCTCGGCGATCAGCGCATGCCGGGTGCGCTCGCGCTGCGCGGCGCCGGGCTGCAGCCGCTCACGCTCGAGGCCAAGGAAGGGCTCGCGCTCATCAACGGCACCCAGCTCTCGACCGCGCTTGCGGCACTCGCGCTGGCGGACGGCCAGCGGGTGTGGGACGCCGCGGTGGCGGCCGCCGCGCTCTCGACCGAAGTGCTGTTCGGCTCGTTCGCGCCCGCCGGTGAGGCGGTGCAGCAATTGAGACCGTATCGCGGGGCGCTCGAGGCCGCACGCCGGCTGCGCGCGTTTTCCGAGGGCAGCGCGATCGTGGCCTCCCACCGCGATTGCGCACGGGTGCAGGACGCGTACTCGCTGCGCTGCGCGGCGCCGGTGCTGGGCGCTTCGTGGGATGCGCTGGTGCACGTCGAGGAGCAGCTCACGGTCGAATTCAACGCGGTGAACGACAATCCGCTGGTGTTCGCCGAACGCGGCGAAGTGATCTCCGCCGGCCTGTTTCACGCGCAGCCGGTGGCGCTGGTGGCGGACTATCTCAAGATCGCGGTGGCCGAGGTCGCCTCGCTCAGCGAGCGCCGCATCGACCGGTTGCTGGACGCGCGGGTTTCCGAATTGCCCGCGGTGCTGGCGATGCGTCCCGGGATCGAGTCCGGGTTCATGCTGGCGCAGTACACCGCCGCCGCGCTGGTCTCCGAGAACAAGGTGCTGGCGCATCCCGCGAGCGTGGATTCGATTCCGACCGGCGCCGGACTCGAGGAC
>Ga0137399_10001732_pt1 | contig 10256 bp, 10 predicted proteins | sample czorhiz316metaG_FD_104810 | JGI IMG/M metagenome (GOLD analysis project Ga0137399, IMG submission 104810) | Vadose zone soil microbial communities from Angelo Coast Range Reserve, California, USA - czorhiz3.16 metaG | ecosystem: Environmental > Terrestrial > Soil > Vadose zone | place: USA...
CCGCCTTCAGAATGCAGATTCATTTGCCGCACACGCATGAGCGCGTAGAGGAGAATTGCAGTTCCGATCACAACGAACAAGCACAGGAGCCGGATGAAAAACAGGTCAACCAGAATTCCAATGACGATCGCGCTGATGCCGAGGGCCACGAGAAGCCCGTCGCTCGAATTGATCCTGCTCATCAAGTCAGGAATCCGCTTTTTGATTGTCGAAATCACTTCTTCTCAGTCGCTGGTTCCATCGATGGCCACAAAGCGTTTCAATTTAATCAATTAGGCCTTCAAAGTCAATTGAAAAGGGGAGAATGAGTCTGATTCTAGGGGGTTGGCCCCGGATGGTCCGCCCGCCCGGATTGCAATTGTAGCCGGGAAACAGTATACTGATTCACCGCCGGTCCCGAATGGAGAAGAATACCATAACAGTCTTGATCGTTGATAGCGACGCCGACTATGCGGGCGTTGTCAAGCACCATCTTCAGGCTTTTCAGGGAAGCAAGTTCAACGTTGACGTGGCACCCAACGGCGATGATGCCATTTCCCGGCTGGGAGCGGCGCCTCCGATCGACATCGTCCTGATGAATTACGACATGCCCAATGGGAACGGCCTCGAAATCACGCGGCGCATCTCGGAAGGCCCGAATTCTGTTCCCATCATCTTATTGACGTCCGGCAGAGATTTCCGCATAGCCATCGAGGCGATGAAATTCGGCGTGGAAGAGTATCTCGTCAGGGAAGAGGCGGTGGATACGATGCTCCCCCGCACGATCGCCACCGTGCTCGAACGGACGAAAATCAAGAAACGAATCCACGCTGCGGAGCGGGAAAAGTTGATCTCACAGAAGAGAACAGAAGCGATCCGTGAGCTTGTAGTCACGATGTGTCACGAATTCAACAACCCTCTTGCGGCCATCAAGATCAGCGTCGACATCCTCGCGCGGCAGAACATTGAGGCTCCTGAAAAGAGACTGCTGGCAGAACTCAACTCGAATATCTCCCTCCTCGAAAAACAAATCATCAGACTTCGGGATCTCAATCAGGAAAACCAGGAAGAGACCGGTGTCGGGTCGCCCGGCGTATTATAACGCCGTGCGCACCCTGCCCCCACCCGCTTTCGCTTGATTATTTGCCCGGGAATGACTATATTATAAAGCGTAATGAATGTCGGTTTACGATACATCCCGCCCCGGTCCCCTGCGATGAGGTCGGTAGGCCGCAGAAAATACTTGAAATTTCCCGGTCACTGAGATCGCAGAAATGACGACAGATTCTGAAAACGCTGCCGTGATTGTCCCGCCGAAAAACGGGACATTTTTTTTGCTGTAAGCCCCTGGCCGGATGATCGTCCGCGATGTTCACGAAATACTCGAAGCATGGGCACCGAAAGAAATTGCCTGGGAGCGCGACAACGTCGGCCTCCAGGTGGGATCGATGCTCCGGCGGGTTCAAAAAATACTTGTGTCACTCGATGTTACAGACGAGGTGGTCAGAGAAGCCCGTGAAAAAAAAATCGATTTGATTATCAGTCATCATCCGTTGCTCTTCCATCCGGTAAAGTCGGTCTGCGGCGAGGACCGGGTCGGGCGTCTGATTCACGAGCTGGCCAGGAATAAAATATCGCTGTATGCGGCCCATACGAACCTCGATTTTGCGGAGGGCGGAGTCAGCTTCGCGCTGGCCGGGCGGTTGGGCCTCCGCAACCTCGACTTTCTACAGAAGGACCAGTTCGTCCTGAAAAAGGTCGTCGTGTTCGTCCCTGCAGATCACGTTGAATCAGTCACGGCGGCGATGGCGGATGCCGGAGCCGGCAGGATCGGCCAATACGACCACTGTTCATTCCGGACCCCGGGAACGGGGACGTTCAGGCCGCTACGGGGCGCGAAACCGTTTATAGGAAAAAAGGGACGGCTGGAAAAGGTCGAAGAAGTCCGTCTCGAGATGGTTGTGCCTTCATGGAAGCTGGATGCGGTAGTCCACGCGATGAGGCGAAGCCATCCCTACGATGAAGTCGCCTACGACGTGTATGACCTTTCGAATCCCAGCGCTTCGCACGGCTCGGGTGCGATTGGCGAGTTGCCGGGGGAAATGCTGCTGTCGAAGTTCCTCGAGCATCTCACCCGAACCCTGCGTGTACCCGGGCTGCGGTTCAGGGGAAACTTACGAGGCAAGATAAAACGCGTCGCCGCCTGCGGCGGCAGTGGATCGGGTTATCTCCAGGAGGCCATACGACAGGGCGCGGACGCCTTCGTGACAGCCGATGTGTCGTATCATGTCTTCCAGGAAAGCGACGGCCGGGTCGCGCTGATCGATACCGGCCACTTTGAAACAGAGCAGCCGATTGTGCCGCACCTCGTCGGGTATATAAAAGGCCAGCTTGCCCGGCGCAGGGAGCGAGTGAAAGTATTCCCATCAAATCGTATGAAGAACTTCGTCCAGTATTACATTTCATGAAGGAAAGAACAGTGGAGAAAGAGTTAAAGTATTTGTATGCTCTCCAGCAGGTCGACACGCAATTGCAGGAGGTGCAGGATCTGAAGGGTGACCTGCCGTCGATCGTCGAAGAATTGCAAGGCAGGGTGAGCGAGCTGAAATCGAAACTAAAGGGCTTGAATGACGCGCTGAAGCAGGCGAAGATCGATCGCGACGACGCGGACGTCGGGATCCTCGAATGCGGAGAAAAAATCGATAAGTATAAAGGTCAGCAGCTACACGTCAAGTCGAACAAACAGTACGACGCGCTTACCAAAGAAATCGAGGCGGCGGAAGCAAAATCCCTCAAACTCGAGAAAGAGATGGAGATGCTGGAGGGAAGGATGCAGCAGCTGAAGGGTGATATCGAAACGACAATGCCTCAACTCGAGGAACTGAGCGCAGAGCTCGAGGGAAAACAGAAGGAGCTGCGCGAAGTCAACAAGGAGCACGAGAAGGAAGAGCTGAAACTGAAGCATGAGCGCGAGAAGCTTGTGGTGCGCGTTGATCCCGAGGATCTGGAACGGTACGAACGGATCCGAAAGGCAAAGGGAGGCACAGCCGTCGTGCCGGTCAGGCGCGGGGCGTGCGGCGGCTGCTTTAACCGGGTTCCGCCCCAGAAAATTCTTGAAATTCGGCAAAACTTAAAACTCTACCAGTGTGAACACTGCGGGCGCATCCTCGTCTCCGACCATATCGTCGAGATGAGCCTGAGCCCCACATGACCCTGTACGCGAATACTGACGGGGCTTCGCGCGGTAATCCGGGTGAAAGCGGAATCGGAATTATTCTCAGAGACGAGCGGGGAACGGTGGTATACTCGGGCTCGGGTTACATCGGGAGAACAACGAACAACGCGGCAGAATACCAGGCCCTCCTCGCTTGCCTGAAAAAAGCTCTACAACTCGGGTGCAGCAAGCTGATCGTCCGTTCCGACAGCGAGTTGATGGTCAGGCAGCTGCAGGGGGAATATCGCGTCAAAGATAAAAACCTGCAGCGCTATCACACGGAAGCAACCCGGTTGATCAAATCCGCCCCTTTCGCAGTTGAAGTCGTCCACGTCGAGAGGGGAAAAAACGGCGATGCAGATCTGCTCGCGAATGCCGGCATTGACGGCAGGCGAAAGCTCAAAGTGTAATTCACTGACATTGAAGACATACAGACCAGGAGGGAACAAGAAGAAACTGCGCGTCGTGCAATCGTCCCGTCCCGCTTCGGCGCGACGGGAAGGAAAGTCCGAACTCCACAGGACAGAGCACCCTGCGAAAGCGGGGGTGCTGACGGCGAAAGCCGTCGGTAACGGATAGTGTCACAGAAAAGATACCGTTCCGCACTCTATAGAAATATATTGAGCGGAATAAGGGTGAAATGGCGTTCCGATGAAGGTCCCAATACTCACCGGGATTTCGCTGCGATCTTCGGAGCGCAGCGGAAAGGTAAGAGCTCACCGCCCCGGCAGTAATGCCGTGGATCGACAAACCCTGCTCGGAGCAAGACCATGTATGTCCTGTACGCCCGGCGATCCATCACACGATGGAGCATTGAGCGACGAGTCGTCCGCTCATTTCCGCACCGCCTCTGGCGGGAAAGAAAACAGGACGGGTAGGTCGCTAGCTTCCGTTTGCAAGAACGGAACAAGATAAATGATTGCAGTCCGGCCCCTTGACCGGGGACGGATACAGAATTCGGCTTACAGACGCGCGGTTTTTATTCAAAAGCGCAGGGTCGCGTTCGTCCCCCGCGGCCTGCGCGGCCCTCCGGCATCTGGCAACGGCATCGAATTGACTATGAAACGAGAATATCGCTGGACCGTCGCAGCATCCCCCGACACCGACGTCACCGAAAAGCTCGCGAAGGACATCAACATATCGGAAATCCTCGCGACGGTGTTGATTAACCGGGGGATTACCACCTACGACAAGGCCCGGGAATTTTTTCGGCCGAAGTTAGCGGATCTTCATGACCCGTTCCTCATGGACGGCATGGAAGAAGCCGTTGCCAGGGTGGCGAGCGCGGTTGAACGGCATGAGCGCGTGCTCGTCTTCGGCGATTACGACGTGGACGGAACCAACAGCGCCGCCATGCTCTTCCTCTTTTTCAAGAGAATCGGCCTGGAGACGATGTTTCACATCCCGAACCGGGTCACGGAGGGCTACGGAATCTCCGCGATCGGAATCGACAGGGGGAAAGAGTTCGGCGCGACACTTATCGTAGCGGTCGATTGTGGGATCACCGCCGGACCGCAGGTTGAATACGCCCGGTCCAAAGGGATCGACGTCATCATCTGCGACCACCACGAACCGTCGGTAGAAATCCCCAAAGCCGCCGCCGTGCTCGATCCGCTCAAGCCCGGATGCCCGTACCCGTTTAAATACCTCTGCGGGTGCGGAGTCGGTTTCAAACTGATGCAGGCAATCGCCCGCCGCCGCGATCAGGAGGAAGATATCTATGAGTACGTGGATCTCGCGGCGATGGCAACGACGGCCGACATTGTCCCGCTGATCGGCGAAAACAGGATCCTCACAAAAATCGGCCTCGAACGGATCAACACGAATCCGCGGCCCGGACTCCGGGCGCTCATCGACAGCTCCGGCACCCAGATGGGAAAAATCACAACCGGGCAAATCGTCTTCGTGCTCGCGCCGCGAATCAACGCGGTCGGAAGGATGGGAGATGCGTCGCGGGCTGTGGAACTCCTCACCCAGGAAGATGCGGAATCGGCGGCAATCCTCGCGCAGGTATTCGAGGAAGAAAATCGAAATCGGCGGCGAATCGATGAAGATACGTTTCTGAAGGCGCAGGAGCTCGTCGAAAACTTGCTCGACATCGATACAGATCCCGCCATCGTCCTTCATCAGGAGGAGTGGCATCCCGGGGTCATCGGGATCGTCGCTTCCCGGCTTGTCGAGAAGTATTACCGGCCCACGATCATGATGACCACGATCGACGGCGTGGCTCGTGGTTCCGCGCGGAGCATCGTCGGGTTCGATATTCACCAGGCGCTGAAGCGCGTCGAGGACAAGCTGATCCAATTTGGGGGCCACAAGTACGCCGCCGGGCTCGCGGTCGAGCTGGACAAAGTCGATGAGTTTCGCAAAGCCTTCAATGTTGCCGTCGATGAGCTCATGTCGAACGAAGTCAAGACCCCCGAACTGCGGATCGACTGCGGGATCGAGCTCAAGGACCTCACACCACGATTCCTCCGGATCCTCAAAGAGTTCGCTCCCTACGGCCCGGGAAACATGCGTCCGATCTTCCTCGCACGAAACGTGGAAGTCGTGGGGACTCCGCGGATCGTCGGAAAAGATCACCTCCGGTTCAAGGTCAGGCAGAACGGCTGCGTCCTCGATGGGATCGGATTCGGACTCGGCTCGATGATCGGCGAGGTCCGGAACAACGGCCGGGGGCTCGATCTTGTGTTCTCGGTCGACGAGCATGAATGGCTCGCCCCGGGTTCCAACCCGCATTCGGGAGGGAACGAGGTATTTCCCCAACTGAAAATTAAAGATCTCAAGCAGCATAAAGAGGATCATTAGAGATATGTCCGGACATTCAAAGTGGGCGACGATAAAACGCAAGAAGGCGATCACGGACGGCAAGCGGGGCAAGATGTTCACCCAGATCATCAAGGAGATTACGATCGCCGCGCGCATGGGCGGAGGGGATCCGAAATCCAATCCGAGGCTTCGTCTCGCCATTGAAAAGGCAAAGAGCGCGAATATGCCGGCCGACAACATCAAGCGCGCGATTCAAAAGGGTACCGGCGAACTTCCCGGCGTCGCCTACGAGGACATGACGTACGAGGGGTACGGACCGGGCGGGGTGGCTCTTCTTATCGAATCTGTCACCGACAATAAAAACCGCACCGTCTCGGAAATCCGCCACATGCTCGAGCGCCACAACGGGAAGCTCGGCGCCTCGAACTCAGTTGCATGGATGTTTCATCGCCGCGGCGTCATCCATGTCGCCAGAGCGTCCTCCGACGAGGAGTCCCTCTTTGGTATCATCCTCGAAGCCGGAGCGGATGATATGAAAACCGAAGATGACGTCTACGAAATCATCACCTCCCCCGAGAAGCTTGAAGCTGTCAAGCGGGCTCTCGAAGCGCGCGGTATCAAGATTGAAGAGGCGGAGATTCAGCGCATTCCGGAGAATACCGTGAAGGTTCTGGGGAAAGACGCAGAGCAGGTTCTCAAGCTCATGGAAACGCTCGAGGATCACGACGATGTCCAGCATGTGTACGCAAATTTCGATATCGACGAGAAAGTCCTTGCCTCATTCAACGCCTAGAATCCCCCATGATCGTCCTCGGCGTCGACCCCGGCACGCTCGCGACAGGATACGGCCTTATTGAAAACGATCGCGGCAGGCTCACGGTCCTCGCCTCCGGCTGCATTCGGAACGGCGGCCGGATTTCCATGCCCCAGCGCCTCAAACGCATCTTCGATGCGCTGAGTGAAGTCATCACTCTCCATCATCCGGATGAATTCGCCATCGAAACGGCGTTCTACGGAAAAAATGCTCAGTCCGCCCTGAAGCTGGGTCACGCCCGGGGGGTAGCGATGCTCGCCGCGGTTTCCCAGAACATACCCACGCAGGAGTACTCCCCCCGGGAAGTAAAACGGGCGATCGTCGGTAACGGCAGCGCCTCCAAAGAGCAGGTGGAGTACATGGTGAGGGTTCTCCTGAACATGAAATCGAGTCCTCCGCGTTACGATGTTACCGACGCCCTGGCGGTCGCAATGTGCCACCTGCAGCGCCGGCTGTCGATGCATCGTTCCGGCTCACGAAGCTGGAAAAGCTTTCTCTCCGCACATCCCGATAAGATCGCCTCAACCCCCCGTCCGCTGAAGCGATGATCTCGCATTTGAAAGGAACGATCGCCCGAAAATCTCCCACCGAACTCGTCATCGACGTCAACGGGGTGGGCTACTCGGTCAATATTTCTCTCTCGACGTTCGAGAGCATCGGGCCCGCCAGCGGCGAGGTCAGAATCCTCACCTACATGCACGTGCGCGAAGACGCGATCCAGTTGTACGGATTCGCCACGGAAACCGAGCGGGAGCTCTTCCGGCTGCTCATCTCGGTGTCGGGAATCGGACCGAAGATGGCCCAGGGTATTCTCTCCGGACTCAATCCCTCGGAATTGAAGGACGCAATCGCAGCCGGCAATATTCCCGTTCTGACTTCCATATCGGGGGTCGGTATGAAAACCGCAGAACGAATCGTGCTCGAGCTCAGAAACCGGCTTGGAAAGGTCGACGCGGGGGAGACGGCTGTGGTTGCAACGAGCAGCCAGCTCAAGGCCCGTTCTGAAGCGGTCATTGCTCTCATGTCCCTGGGCTATTCGCGCGCCACCGCCGAGAAAACCCTGCAGCAGGTCGCGAGGGAATCCGACCACGGGAATATCACCGTCGAGGAAATGATCAAGCGCGCACTTCATCACACGGCAAAGTAATCCGCTGTTGCTCGTTCCGCCGCACGGCGTGACGCCCGAGAATCCCCAATAGTGATCCGCTGTTGCTATTCACTCTCCTTCTCGTTAAATTCAGTTCCGTATGACGAAGCGACAAGATCCCACGACACCGGAACGACTCGAGAACGAAGCCGAGTTCGACCATGCCCTTCGCCCCCTCCTGTTCAGCGATTTCGTCGGACAACGGAAGATCGTCGACAACCTGAAAGTATTCATACATGCTGCGAGTAAACGCGGCGACAGTCTCGATCATGTCCTTCTCACCGGACCCCCGGGACTGGGTAAGACGACTCTCGCCTACATCATTGCGAACGAGATGGGCGCTCAGATCAAGGCAACGTCGGGCCCGGCACTCGACAAACCGTACAACCTTGCGGGAGTCCTGACCAATTTGAGCGCGGGCGATGTTCTATTTATAGACGAGATTCACCGCCTCAATCCGCTCGTCGAGGAGTACCTGTACTCCGCGATGGAGGATTTCAAGATCGACATCGTCATCGACAGTGGCCCAAACGCCCGGAGCGTCCAGCTCAAGCTCCCGCGCTTTACCCTCGTGGGGGCCACGACGCGGGCCGGGCTCCTTTCCGCTCCGCTCAGGTCCCGGTTCGGCGTGACCAATCGCCTCGACTACTATCAGCCGGCGGACCTCGAATCCGTCATCCGCCGGTCGTCCAAGATTCTCCGCGTTAAGCTCGAGAAGGATGGGTGCGCCGAGATCGCCCGGCGTTCGCGCGGCACTCCGAGGATATCGAACAGACTCCTCAAACGGTGCCGGGATTTCGCACAGGCCGAGTCGAATCTCAAGCACGCCGCCAGCGTCATCACCCGGGAGGTTGCAGAGTACTCCCTGCGCATGCTCGAGGTTGATGATCATGGACTGGATGAAATGGACAAACGGATCCTCCTTGCCCTTGTGGAAAAATACAACGGCGGACCGGTAGGCGTGGGCACCCTGGCGGTCGCGGTCGGCGAAGAGGCGGGAACGATCGAGGAGGTCTACGAACCCTACCTGATCCAGGAAGGCTTCCTGAAGAGAACCCCGCGCGGCCGCGAAGCGACGCCGCTTGTTTACAGGCACTTCAATCTTTCTCCGCAAAAGCCCGTCCACAATCAGACTGGGCTGGACTTCGCAAACTGATGGTCTGCCGGGTAAACCTGCTCGCCGGTTTCTCGCCTCGATCTGCTCGGACATGCGAGTCTCGGCAGTGTATTCGCACCCGGGCTTATTCAATCTGATCGAAAAGCCGGGTACTGACCTCTTGGGGTGACCGATGAAAGGATCCGTCGTAAAAAGGACGTTCCTGGGACAGCTCCCTTACGGCACCGACCTGTATCAAGGCCTCACTCAAATTGTGCAGAAGGAAAACATCCGTCTCGGGAGGATTCAGGCGATCGGCGCGACCACGCATGCAGTGGTCGCTTACTACGATCAGAAAATGAAAGTCTACAATCCCATCGAGTTTCACGGCGGGATGGAGCTTCTTTCGCTGAACGGAAATGTGAGCGTAAGGGACGGAAAACCGTTCGTCCATGTCCATATCCTTCTCGGCGATCCCCGGGGAAAGGTGGTCGGTGGACACCTGCTGCCCGGGACAACCCTCTTCGCCTGCGAGGTTTTCATTGAAGAACTCGAAGGAGATGAGCTGGTGCGCGAGCTCGACGCCCGCACGGGGCTGCACCTCTGGAAGACCGGCTATCTGTTGCCGAACCATTAGCGTCCCACGATTCATTTAGAGGATTCGAACATGCCACTCGACAAAGACTTGCAATCGATACAGGAGATGCGCGACCTGGTGCAAAAGGCGAAACAGGCCCAGCTCGAGTTCCGTGTGTACGATCAGGGCCGCGTCGACCGCGTCGTGAAGGCGATGGCCGATGCGGGGTACGATGCGGCGGAGCGGCTGGGAAGAATGGCGCACGAAGAGACGGGGTTCGGGAAACCCGAAGACAAGAAGAAGAAAAATGAGTTCGCCACGCGGCGGGTCTGGGATTCAATCAAGGATTTGCGCTCGGTAGGCGTCATCCGCGAAGACCGCGAAAAAAGGATCATTGAGATTGCAGAACCGATGGGGGTGGTGTGCGCCCTCATCCCCTCGACAAACCCGACATCGACCGTCATGTTCAAGTCGATCATCTCGGTCAAGGGCAGGAATGCAATCGTTGCGAGTCCTCATCCGCGGGCCGCTCGATGCACTGTCGAGGCAATGAATGTCATCGCACAGGCTGCCGAGACGGCCGGAGCGCCCCAGGGCCTCATGTCGTGCCTGTCCGCCCCGACTATCGAAGCGACGAACGAACTGATGAAACACCGGCTC
>Ga0137399_10001733_pt1 | contig 10255 bp, 14 predicted proteins | sample czorhiz316metaG_FD_104810 | JGI IMG/M metagenome (GOLD analysis project Ga0137399, IMG submission 104810) | Vadose zone soil microbial communities from Angelo Coast Range Reserve, California, USA - czorhiz3.16 metaG | ecosystem: Environmental > Terrestrial > Soil > Vadose zone | place: USA...
ATCGAAAAAGTAAGCCAGCATGAATATCCCGTGCTGATCCTGGGAGAAAGCGGAACAGGAAAGGAATTGGTGGCGCGCAGCATTCACTTTTCCGGGCCGCGCAAGGACCGGCCTTTCGCGCCAGTGGACTGTTCCGCGCTGGTACCCACGTTGATTGAATCCGAGCTCTTCGGCTACCTCAAAGGCGCCTTCACCGGGGCCATGCAGGCCAACCAGGGTTTGCTCGAAGCCGCGCAGGGCGGCACCCTTTTTCTCGACGAGATCGGTGATATTCCGGTGGACCTGCAGGCCAAACTCTTGCGTGCGTTGCAAGAGCGCGAGGTCAAGCCAGTGGGTTTGACCGAACGCCGGCACATCAACGTGCGCATCATCGCCGCCACCAACCGGGACCTGGACGCGGCCATTCGTTCTGGTTCTTTTCGGCAAGACCTGTATTTCCGCCTAAACGTCGTGCAGATCAAGCTGCCGCCACTGCGCGAGCACAAGAGCGATATCCCCATTCTGGTGACCGCCTTTCTAGAGAAATTTTCCGATCCTCGTGGCCCGGTGCGCACCATCTCCGAAGACGCCATGCATCGCCTGATCGCCTACGATTGGCCGGGCAACGTGCGTGAACTGGAAAACGCCATCGAGCGCGCCGTCGCTCTCGGGTCGGGGCCGATGCTCTCCGTCGCAGATCTGCCTTCCAATCTTCAGTACCCATCCCCCGAAAGGGTTCCGGAAAAAGATGAGATCCTGCCTCTCGAGGAACTCGAGCGGCGCGCGATTCTTCGCACCCTGCGTGAGACTGGAGGCGATAAGCTCTCTGCCGCACGCATGCTCGGCATCGGAAAGACCACTTTGTATCGCAAGCTGAAGCAGTACCACATGGAACGAGCCCAGCTGTAAGCTCACAGCTCACCGGTGCCATCCAGGCTGTTCCCAACGAAATCCCCGCTTCCACATCCATCCAGATGAGCGTTATCCCCTGAGTCCCCAGCTCTCGCTGTTACACTTCTGGAGGGGTAGCCTTCTGTTCGGCAGACATGGTTACCTTATGAGTTGCGACCTGACGTTGTGATATGCCGGCTTCAACTTGTTTAGAGCGATAGAGTAAACGCGCCATTCAAAGAAGTGGCTTTAGCTCCGATTCAATTACATTTGTGTATTCAAACCCGATGACCTTCTTCCGCAGTATTCCTTGGCGGTCGTAGAGCATTGTTGTCGGCAGACCTTCAATGCCGCCAAACTTCTGCTTCAAGTCATCGGGCGCGACCGCCAGGGCATAACGAACTCCGATTTTCCTCGCAAAGAGGGCTGGGTCTTCCATATCCATCATGGTGTCGAATTTGAATCCGACAATCGCGAATCCGCGAGAGCCGTACTGGTCCAAGAGTTTCTGATAGCCCGGCATCTCTTTTTTGCAGGGTTGGCACCAGGTGGCCCAAAAATCAATGAGCACCACCTTGCCGCGAAGGTCAGTCGCGGAAACCTCGCGCCCTTGCAAATCCCTCACAGAGAAATCAGGCAACCGTGAACCTACGTCACCCGCCGCGATCACAGCTTCTTTCGGCTGCGGAGGAGGACTCGCCGAATGCTGATTGCATCCGGCGAAGCCCACCGCAGCAAGGCTCAGAAATAAGAGTCGTTTTTTCAGCATCTATTCCTTCTTCTGCACTTCCAGAATTAGCAGATTTAAGGGAACCGAAGGGTCTGCTTTCTTTTTCCCCGCCGGCTTTTTGTACAGTTGACCACGAACTGTTACCACCGTCTGAGTATCCGCGAGGACTTCAAGTCCTTTGGACAACTCATTCGGTGAAAGCGCGAACGACCGGTTCGGTTCAACTTGTAAGGCAAGGCTACCCGATGAGTCCTTCACGATCTTTCCACGTGCGGTCATATCCATCTCCGCAGCGGTCACACCACTGTCGTAGGTCGCCTTTAGAAGCTGGGCAGGATCAATCTGACCATCCTCTTTGGGCGTAACCTCAACTTTTCCATCGCGTAAGCTGACTTCAACTGTTTGAACGCCAGACTGGCGCCCGAGGTGTTGCTTAACCCCGTATGCTCAAAAGTTTCAGGTCATGCCTTCGACGCGCATTTCAATGTGCTTGATTTGTGCCTGAGCGACTGGACTGACTATCGAAACGAGCAGAGCAAGCAGGGCCAGTTTTTTCGTATTCATCTTTCCTCCTTTCCTTAACGGTGCATCCGAAACTGCTGTGTTATGCCAAGACTGATGTGACGGCGAACGGGCATGAACATAACCCCCGTGGAATGCGCCACGTCCCAATCCATCCCAAGCCAGACGTGCATTCCGGGGCGCACCCCGACGTAGGTGGTGATTCCGGCCAGTAGCGCGTCGCCGCCGCTCCCGCTCTGGGTAGCGCCTCCGATACGATCATCCTGAGAATGCAGCCAAGTCAGCACCGGGCCAATGAACCATTCACGGGCGACGTTCTTCGACTCATAGGGCCTGTACGACAGCCAGAAACGTGATTCGAAATTGTTGCCGAGTCGTGTCGCCTGCGTTCCTTGTGACCGGACAAGTGCATGGAAATCTTCATCAGCAACAAGGCGCCTCAAATTGAAAAGCCCGGTGTATGTCCAATTTGCGGCCAAGAATAAATCGGTAGAACCCGATCCGAGTTGCAGACTCGCAGGCAGTCGTTTTCCGTTCGTATCTATCAAGTCCGTCCGCCCTGTCGGAATCTTGGGGCCCAACGTGACGGACGCCTGCGTGGTGCCGCGTTCCGAATCTCGCCGATAGAAGCGATACTTCACGAGCACGATGCTATCGCCAAGCCCGGTTCCACCAACGGCTGGTGCGTTCCCACTGTCAAAGTGATTCGTTACTACTGGAACGAGCACTGTCAAATCACAATTGCGGTAGAAGCCCCATGTGAAGTTGAAATCGGCCTCGTGAGAGAAAGTGGGGAAGGCTGTTAGGGGAATACCGCTCGAAATTCCCGGCATGAGCCCTCGTGTGGTGAAGATGGAATTGTAGGAGACAAGTCCGCCACCGGGGAATAGGGGCGGGGCCGTCTCTGGAGCAGGGCCTTGCGCTCTGGCTACCGAAGCACAGAGCAGCGGGAGGAACGACAGGACTACACTCGCAAATCGCCCTTTGAAATATGGATTTCGTTTTCTCACAACTGTTTCCTCCAGTAGAAAGGGGTATGCCGAAGCACGCGTGTGCTTCAAGTCGGGAGCCGACTGGAGGACGGACTAGATGCGAAGTGGCAGTGGAGCCGGAGTGTAAAGGATTGGTGGCGCATGGCAATGCACCGCAATCGCGTCGTCGGTGGAATCTAGAGCGAGAGATTTGCCAGTCGCTGGCAGCACTGCCAATACAAGGGGAGAGTAGGAAACGCCATGCACGGAGGACGGCTGCACAAAGGGAGCGCGTACCGTTGGCATGGTCTTGCAGCAATCCTGGCCGTGATGACCATGCGACGAGCACGGCATTGAATCGCAGCACCGCATCGCCTGTTCCGGCGTCATCATGGCACCGCAATCGAAGGCATACCCCGCGAGAGCGATTGCGAACACCGCCAGATAGAATGGCTTGACGAGACGCATCATTGTCTAATTTAGACGGCCAGAGTGTTCGAGTCAAGCAAGCACGTGCGCATTGACGGTTCGCGTCCAGAACATTCCGGGTCTATGACGCCAAGCCGCGAACAGCTCGCCCATCACGGATTACGAATTACCACTTATAGACTCTCCCTCCACTCTAAACCATTCTGGGAAGAAGAATGAACAAAGTCTCGGCATGGAATTTCTCGCCGTCGCTCCTCTCTTCTAAGTGATTGACTTATCAAGACAAACCGACATTTCCCAATGGACATGCCAATGCATATGCCAATGCGACAGGGCCCAAATCTCTTGTTGCGCGTCGGGCGAGGCCCGCGTGGACGGAATGAGAGTTGCGCACTTTCGAGGCGAATGAATGAGCATTTGGCGGAAATCGGCGCAAAAAGAATCGCGTGAACGAGGCGTAGCGCGCGCAGCCCTGGACGGTGCGCCACGGGATGAATTGATTCGAGAGGCGTTGCAAGCGCTCACACGGCACGGGAGTAAGGACCGCGGCAACAGTGACACTCCCCAGGAATGGGCACATCTTTCCGTGGACCCGCCTCTCCCAGACGAGTCCCTCCTTCATGGAAAAACCGTCGAACAAGACCTGGAGTCTTCTCCCGGGAATCCCATCCTGGGGCTTCTCGCGGGACTGCGTTACGCGCTGTGGGTCCCCATCGAATGGAAAGGGCAATTGAAGGGCATCATCCTTTGGGGCAGCACAGGAAAACTACCGGACACTAAGCGCCAGCACGTAGAGTCGGTCGCCGCGGAACTCGCGCTTTGGCTCATGTCCCGATCCGAATGAGGGGGTTGCTCCTGTTATGGATCAACATTGTACGCTACGGTAAGCCCCTGACAACATTGGACGGGTGTTCGGACACTAAACCTTGATACGAATTCCGGTGCCCCATACGCGGGGGGACAAGGGAGTGGCTGTGCCACGAAGATGAAGAGGGATCCGGCTACTCAAATGTAGTTTCGATGGGCTGCATGGAAGTGACGGGGTGGAGCTCGTTCCAGCCATGGTCGGCGTCGTGGACATAGGCACCCCAGACCAGATAGCGCTGGCCAACCACAGGTTCAAAATGGGGACCGTTGTACTGGCGACAAGGTTCCTCTGCGTCCGGCTGCCTCACTTTGCCCTGGCAGATGGGCTCGAGGACTAGATCGCCTTGCTGTCTTGAGATGTTCTTTTCATTCAGGAACGCTGTGAACTGCTGGTCCAGGCGAAATCGGATGTGAACATCGCCGTCTGCTTCTTTGCGGACCTCTTCGACGGCGCCGGTTACCGAAATGCACGGGTTCAGGACCTGGAGCCGACCGGGATTGTAGACATATTGCCAGAGCCTTTGATTGCAGTGTGCATCGGTTGTTTGCGGAGCTTCCTGGCCGCCCTCGGGAGATTGCAAGAATCTATAGGCGAGGAACAAAGAGCACGCCCCAATAAATAGAATGAGTGCCGTGGCTCGGAGTTTTTTCATGGGTGGAAGAAAGGGAGTTTAGCACGGTGTTTGCGACAGAGGAGGCGGGCGGGGAAGAGGAAGAGGGGGAGAAAGGAAAACTAGAAATCAGAAACTAGAAAGCAGAAAGGGGGCGGTGGCGAGACAGAGGAAATTCGAAGAACGGCCTAGCCCTCAATTGTGACAATCTGCCCAGGTTGAATGGATTTCATGTGTGCGAGGCGGGCGGGCACGAGTGGCAACAAGTCCTTCAGACTTTTCGACTTCGCGCGGAAATGATAATTGCGAGCTTTCGGGCAGTTAGATTTTGCTGGTATTCGATTCCTTGATCCACGGTAAGGAAAACGTCGAACCTGGCTGTTTCCGCGGCGGTAAGAAGGTCGCCATTCTTCAATCCGGCCAGCCCGGCGTAACGGGCCGTTTGGCAATCGTGGCCAGGCAAAAAGTTCCGGAATCGCTCATCGATACATTCGTCGATCAGAATGCGCATCTAAGGACGTGCAAGCAAGAGGTGTTTTGCTTGTTCGAGAGCGGCGACGGCCGATTCACGCGAGACGGTAGGAAACCCCTCCAGAAAGTCTTCGAGTGTTTCTCCGCCTTCCAGGTAGTCGACCATCGTTTGGATGGGCACGCGGGTTCCGCGAAACACAGGAGTTCCGCCAAGGATATCGGGGTTTTTGATGACGCCCATGAAAGGATTGTATCACGTGTGATTGAAGTGGACGCGCGGCGGCTTGATGCGTCCGCAGCGCAGGAGTAGGATTCAAGGCACGCTGAATCTCGCAGGAACCCACCCAGCTCGTCCCCGAGACACACCGTAAGGAGGTTTCTATGTGGGGTAAGAAGAACACAGATGAGATGAGTCCATTGGATGCGACAGCGGAGCACGAGACGGCGTGGCTAGGGTCGAGCCTGCAGGTGAAAGGCGAAATCACCGGCACCGAGGATCTGCTGATCGACGGGGCGGTCGAAGGACTGATTCATCTGGATGAGCGGAAGCTGACGGTGGGAGAGACGGCTAAGGTAACGGCGGACGTCAACGCGCGCGACGTGGTGGTATACGGCTACCTGAAAGGAAACGTGCGTGCGAAGGGGCGGATCGAGATCAAGAAGGACGGTGCGATCATCGGGAATTTGACGACCGCGCAGATCATGATCGAAGACGGCGCGGGCTTCAAAGGTACGATCGAAATCGACCGGAGTGTGGCGGAGCAGGCGGAGAAGAATGTCGCCTCGCGCGCGGCGGCGGCTGGCGCGGCGTCGAAAGGAATTTAACGATTCAGAATGGCAGGCCGCGATCAACCAGCTGCGTTCAGTGCGGAAGTGTGAGAAAGGAAAAACTAGAAACTAGAAGGCAGAAACTAGAAAGCGGAAGTCGGAAACTAGAAAGAAAGTCAAAATGCCCACCGTTCATCTCGCGAGAGCAGCGCGATGGTGCGGAGATGCACACCTCGCAAGGATGCCACCGGGTCGGGACAGGTGGGGCACCCCTTGCGGAAGAAAAAGTCGTCCTGCTCGGGTGCGTCCCGTAAAGCTATTCGGGATGCCGCGACTGGGTCGGGGTAAACGCCCGACGCAAATTAGGGATTAGGTTTGCTCTTTGTAGACCCAAGCGCCGCAAACGGAGGCGATGAGCACGCCGACAAGCAAAATGAGACTGATAGTGAGTGTGAGGCGCCCCGGGGCCACGTTGGCGGCGATGCTGTTTGCGTCTGGAATCGCGTAGGCGAAGAACCAGTAAGCAATCCCAGCAAGGGCGGCAGTCTTAGGTCCCCCTCCAAGACGAGGCCGAGCTACGGCGTACAGCCAAACCACGCCAATTCCCGCCACGAAGGTGGAAACGATGAAAAAGGGAATGGCGCCAGGACGCATTTGACGGCCGAGGACTTTCATGTACGCGTCCCATTGGGAGGCAAACACGACGCCATTTAAGACATATTCGAAGATGTTTAAGATGAGGCCAGCAAGCAAGCCACCGAGAATCACGCGTGCTAAGTTGATTTTTCCCATCGGAATCCTCCGCGAGCAATCGCCAGAAGGTCGTCAATCGAAAGGGGCCGAAGGAACGGTAGCAGGGAGGGTACGAGGTGCGCACGGCACGAGTCAAGAGGAAAACTAGAAGACAGAAACTGGAGGACGGAAACTAGAAACTAGAAAAAGGGAGATGGCGAAGGGTAACGTTGGGCGCTCCCAAGACACAACTCTGCTAAAGAGTTATGTTCTTTGCATTTGCTCGCTGGGCCAGAGCCTGGAACATCGGGAGGGAGCAGCCATGGCTTTCTTCACTAGTTTTACCAGGGGTCTCTATCCGGGTGAAGTCGTCCTTCTCATCCTGGGTATTGTCCTCTTCGTGGTGCTGGTGATTGCCTTCTTCTACCAACTCACGCACCAGCGGAGCTTGGCGGCGCTGCTAGGCTTCTTCATCCCCGTGGTGATGATCGGCTATCCCACCATAACGTCGATTCAATACGAGAATGGCGTGCTTACTGTGCAGAAAACCACCGAGCGACTGCTAGACAATCCGGCCGACCCGCAGTCTCGACAGGCCCTCGAAGAGAAGGTCCAACAAATTGCCTCGCGGGCCTCCAGTAATCCGCCGGATGCGGTGACCCTGGCGAAGGCCCAGTTCGCCCTCGGGCATGAACAAGAAGCCGAGCAAAATCTGCAGAAAGCTCTGGAGGCCAAAGCCGACCTTCCCGAGGCTCTCCAGCTAAAACAGAAAATCGAGATTGCTCGGAATCTTCAGAGCCTCGCCGCCAAAGTAGAGCAAGAGCCCGCCAACCAGGAGGCCCCACCGATCTTCAGAAAAACATGGCCGCGGCGGCGCAGCTAAAGTGGGCCAACCCCAATGCCGTCACCTCGCTCGCCCGCGCGCAGACGGCTCTCGGCGACCATGCCGCGGCCCGCAAAACAATCGACAAAGCCGTGGCCATTGACCCCAAGTCTGCCCCCGTACAAAAACTCAGGCAAACCATCCTGCTCAACGCCACTCCCCACTAAATCAGGGCGGCAGGCGTTCAGGCCAGAGGACGGCCAGCAGCAGGCCGATGACAATTCCAATCGACACTTCGACGAAACGGTGGGCGGCGACAATCCAAGGCGATTGCGTGTGCGCGACGAGCATCACGATGGCTAGCGTGATGCCGGCGAAACGGAACGCGCTGCGGTCGAGATGAAGGGCGGCGGTACAGACACCAAGCAAGAAAATTGCGACGCCGAAAATGTAGAAATGGGGACCGAAATGGCTGGCGATCAGGCCGCCGGCTACGGCGCCAAGGGCTGTTCCGATGAAGCGGAAGCTGGAGACGGAGAGCGCGGCGCCGAGAGAGGATTGCAGAACGATCATGGTGGTGATGGCGGCCCAATGGGATTCCGGGAGTTTGCAGATGCGGGTCACGAGGAGGGCCACAGTGGCGCCGACGGCGGTGCGGGCGGCGTGTTCCAAAGATTGGCGGTCTAGGCGGACCGGAGTTGTGGCGACGAGCTGGGTCATCGTTTGGGTCATGGGGGACTCCTAAAGGGGCATTGTAGCGTTGTAGGCGAGAATCGAAATTAGAAACTAGAAAGCAGAAATTTGAAAATGGAAAAGCGAAGAGGGGACGGACTCGGACCGCGTGGGGATAAATTCCGTCCGCCCCTACACAGAGCAAAGGGAAGGGTGGCTAGACGGGGGCGCTTTCTCCCAAGAGTCCGGGTTCGCGCCCAACTGCTGCGGGTACGGGCTTAGCCTGCGCCGGGCGAGGGCGACGAAGTTCCTGCCATTGCAGGACGATGTCGGCGAAAAGAACGGCGAAGACGAGGCAAGTCCAGACGACGGTTTCGATGGCGGCCGGTCCTAAGCGTTCCCAGCCGCTAACGCCAAGGATCGCGCGCCCTTCGAGAAAGACCAGTGCAACGGCAAAGCTGCGGGTCATCCACTGGCGGTGCTGCCGGACTTTTCCCTTGAGAATGAACGCGAAGGCGATGCCGGTGGTGAGCATCCACAAGGTCGCGTCGGCGGCGGCGGCGACGCTAAAGGAACGCGTACCGCCCATGCGTTCCTCGAAGTGCTGGATATAGAAGCCCAAGGGAGCGGCGACGAACACGCCGGCAACATAGAAGCGTCCGATAACGCGATGGAACTTGGTGAAGCGCTGGCGGAGGCGATCAGAAAACTGCATGGGGCCGAGCAAGAGGGCGCATGTGCCCAACACGCCGTGCGGTAAAAGCCACCACTTGAAAGTTCGGATGTGCAGCCATTCGGGATCCTTGGCGTCAATAAGGAAATGTTCGTTATGACGGAGAACATAAGCGAGCATCAGGCCGATGAATCCAAATACAAAATACTTCGAGCGCGGCCACGCGAAGCGCGCGGCCACCAACGGGCGGGTAGACAATTTTGGCTCCTAGACAAGGTGGGAACTGGGGACAGCATACACTGGACGGGCATGCCCGCACACGAAAATCGAAAGACCCTGCCAGCACGGCATGGGCACTTTCTTCTGGACATGGTGTCCAATTTCTTGAAGTGCGTTCGCTCGCAGGCGGATGGCGCGGAAACCAACTTACCTAAAAGAATGCAAGAAAAGACAAACGAATCGTTCTAGCAGGGAGCGCAAGAAAGTCGCAGGGGCGCCGACGAAGCTAGCTTGAAGGAGTCGGACCATGAGAATTTCAGACGTAGAGGTGCGCCCGGACAACCTCAGATTGTTGTGGATCGCGGCCCTGGCGGCGGTGGCAGGCATCGTTATTTTATTGATGGAGCCGTTCCAAACAGCGGACGGCAAGACGGCAGTGGTGACGTATTCGCGCGGCGTCCTGCATGTGTCGATTCCTTACCATGCGGTGCACGCAGGGGACGGAAGGTTGACGGTGGAAGTGTTGGACCCGGAAGACAACGTTCTGGGGCACGCGGAAACGCAAGCGGCAATTGGCCAAGGATATGGGCGCTGGCAGGAGGACATCCGGCTGGACAAGGCGCTGCGCGTCGATGACTTGGTGTGGCACCGCGTACGGTACAGGTACGTATATGACGGTGGGAACGCGGCGGCGCTGGAAGGGACGGAATCGATCTCGCGGATCTTGCGCACACCGGTAGTGCACATCCTGGGGCAGCAAGCGTACTTGAGCGGAGGTCCAGCGGCAGTGCGACTGATCGTGACGGATTCCAAGAACGAGGTGATTGCCGGAGCCGGGACGGTGCGCATTGAGCTGGCGGTGGGCGAGCAGAAGGCGCGTGTCCTATTTATTGGGCG
>Ga0137399_10001734_pt1 | contig 10253 bp, 9 predicted proteins | sample czorhiz316metaG_FD_104810 | JGI IMG/M metagenome (GOLD analysis project Ga0137399, IMG submission 104810) | Vadose zone soil microbial communities from Angelo Coast Range Reserve, California, USA - czorhiz3.16 metaG | ecosystem: Environmental > Terrestrial > Soil > Vadose zone | place: USA...
GGTGTTCGCGTAGTGGTACCGCACCTCCACGAAAACAGAGTCTCGTGAGCCCCTGACGTGCGACGTGTCCGCGAGCATCGGCCGTAGCGCGTGATTACTGAGCGATCCGATCGGAACGCCACGAACGTCCATGAATGCGAGGCCGAGCGTTGGCCCCGTCGGTGCACGGCCGTGAAGTAAGGTCGGCGCCATCGCAGCCGACATGCCGCAATACGTGAATCAGGTGCCGGCAACGGTCACCGCTTCGCAAAAGGAGTATGCAATGGCAGACGTGAAGACGCTGAACGATCTCTTCATCCACTGGCTGCGTCGCGTATACGACGCCGAGCAACGCCTGACGAAAGCGCTGCCCAAGCTCGAAGAGGCGGCTGACGCGTCAGACTTGAAGCACGCGTTTCGGGCGCATTGCGAAGAAACCGAGACGCACGTCGAGCGGCTCGAGCAGATTTTCGGATTGTTCGGCGAGCAAGCGAAAGCGACCACCTGCGAGAGCGTGAAGGGGATCATCAAAGACGCCGACGACATGATCGACCTCGACGCCGAGCCCGCGGTCAGGGACGCCGGCCTGATCGCCGCGGCGCAGGAAGCCGAGCACTTCGAGATCGGCGCGTACGGCACGCTTCGCACGTGGGCCGCGGCGCTCGGCAAGCAGGAAGCGATGCACATCCTCGAGTGGACGCTCGAGGAAGAGAAGAACGCGGACAAATTGCTGACGCAGATCGCGAGTCAGCTCAACGTGCGCGCAGCCGCTCCACACGCGGGCTGATTCGCGCTACTCGTACCGCAGCGCCTTCATCGGATCGAGCCGCGCTGCACGGCGGGCTGGAAGATACGCCGCGACGAAGGTGGCGGCCAGCACAATCGGCGTGACGAGCACGAGCGCCATCGGATGAAAGCTGTTGTCATCGCTGGGAAATGCGGCTTGCATCAATCGTTCGACGCCCGCGCCGGCGAGGAGACCGATGACGAGTCCGGCGACCGCCAGCACGAGTCCTTGTCGCAATACCATCCGCAGGACCGCCGTCCGGCCGGCGCCGATCGCCATCCGAATCCCGATTTCTTTCGTTCGCCGGCTGGTCGCATAGGCCACCAGGCCGTAAAGGCCGACGATGGCCAACGCCAGGCCCATGATGCCCATCGCGCCGATCGTCCCGGTGATCACGTTGAAGATCGTGATCGTACGCATCTGATAGAACTCGTCCATCGTGCGGACGTTGTAGATCGGCTGCGTCCGGTCGAGACCCTGTACGACGTTGCGGAGCGGCCCGACGAGACTCGAAGGATCGCCGGCCGACTCGGTCAACAGAACCATTTCCGACTGCGAGTTCTGCCGGTACGGAAGATACACGAACTCGGTGGGCGGTTCGGCGAGCCAGAGATACTTCGTGGTTTTCGCGACACCGACAATCGCGATCCAGGACGACACCCCTCGCTCACGCAACTGAAGCCGCTTCCCGATTGGATCCTGGTTGGGCCAGTAGTGCTGCGCAACCTGCTCGTTCACGACCGCCACGCGAGGAGCCTCGGTCGAATCCTCTTCCCGAAACCCTCGCCCACGAATGATCGGAATGCCGATCGTCGTGAAGTAATGTTCGTCGACGCGCGCAGAGAAAAGAGTGAGATTCTCCTTTCCGACCGGAAGCTGGTAGGCCTCTGGTACGACGTTCGCCACGTTGAGGCCGTCGGTGGCCATCGGCACCGACGAGACGAGCGCGACCGATTTCACGCCCGGCACTGACCGCGCCCGTTCCGCGAGTTGCAGGAAGAATCGGCGCGTCTCGTCTTCGCTGTAGTGCACGAGGCTCGGGTCGAAACTCATCATCAGCAAATGATCGGTGCGGTACCCAGGACCGCTGCTCAGTTGCTGCTGGAAGCCTCGATACGTGAACGCGGCGAGAACCATCAACACCACCGAGACTGCGACTTGTCCGCCGACGAGGAGACTGCGTCCCCACCGTCGTCGTCGCCCGACTGTCGACTCGCCCCCCTTCATGACCATCGTCAAGTCCACGCGCGAGGTTTGAACTGCCGGAGCGACGCCGAACAACACCGCGCTCAGCACAGAGACGAAGAGACTGAACTCCAGCGCCCGGCGATCGAGCTGGAAGGCGAGTGCCACCGGCAGATCGGTTGGGAGTTGAATCTGTTGAAACAGTCTTATGGCGCCGTAGCCAACCCCAAGACCGAGCACACCGCCGGCGAGAGCGACCAGGAGGCTCTCCACCATCAATTGCCGAATCAACCGGGCTCGCCCGGCACCGATGGCCAGGCGCATGGCCATCTCGCGCGCGCGCGCCGGCGCCCGGCTGGTCAGCAACCCGGCGACATTGGCGCAGGCGACGAACAGGACTGCGGCTGCGAGCGTGGTCAGCATCGCAATCAGCGTCGAGTCGGGCGGCGACTGCGCGATTCTCGTCTGCAGCTCCGTGCGAACGACCAGACCTCGATTGCGGTTCGCGTCTGGATACGCCCGTTCCAGATCCTTCGCGATGACGGACAACTCGGTTTGCGCCCGCGCCATGCTGACGCCCGATTTGAGCCGTCCCTTGATTGTGATGTTGCGGAAGTTGCGGTCTTCTAGTGGACGCTCCTTCGGATCGCCCAGCAGGCGCGGCCACATCATCAGCGGCGCGTAGAAGTCCGACCGGACGTATTGGTTCATCCCGGTGAATCGCTCAGGCGCGACGCCGACGACCGTGAACTCAATCCCACTGAGCTGCACGCGCCGGCCGAGGATGGAGGGGTCGGAGCCGAATTGCTGTTCCCACAGACTGTGGCTGAGAATCACGACCGCGTCGCGGCCGGGAACCTGATCCTCCTCAGGACGAAACGCGCGGCCCAGCTCCGGCTCGACGCCCATGGACGCGAAGAAGTTGCCGCTCACCAGCAGGCCGAGTTTCAGCTTTGGCAGTGCGTCGCGAGTGGGGGCCAATCCCGAGGTGACGCCGGTGAAGGCGACCAATCCATCAAAGCTCGTACTGCGATCGCGGACGTCGATGTATTCGCGGTACGAGGCGCCGACACGACTGAATCCTTCGACGGACATCGCCGAGCCGACCGTCACGACCTCGCCGGGCCGAGCGACCGTCAGCGGCCGAAGCAGCAGCGCGTCGGCCCAACTGAACGCGGCGCAGTTCGCGCCGATGCCCATCGCGAGCGAGCTGACCGCCACGAGCGTAAAGCCGGGGTTGGCCGCGAGCGTGCGCCAGCCGTATCGAACGTCCTGCCACAATCGCTCGAGCCACAAGAATCCCCAGATCGTAGGCGTGCCGGTCTTCGTGGCCATGACCTGAGTTTTGACGACAGGGGCGATCAGCAGGTTCGCAACACGGTTGAGATCAGCCTCGCCGGCTGACCGGTGTCAGACACGTCTGACACCGGCAGCCGGCGAGGCCTGTGTCCACCGACTAGCTGTGAGCCGGCTGCGCCGCGAACTTCTTCATCCACTCCGCCTGCCGCTGCTCCAATTCCTGGCGCGAGAGATCTTCTTTGTGCGTCGCGATCGTCCACGTGTACCCCTGTGGGTCGGTGAGGGTACCGGTGCGATCGCCCCAGAACTGATCCTGGATCTGCCCCATCGGCCCGGCAAGAACCTGCCCGCCCGCCGACACGGCGCGGTTGAACAGCGCGTCGCAATCCTCCACGTAGATCCAGAGCGACGCCGGTGAACCACCGAACGCTTTGGGGCCTTTCCCCATCATCACGTCGTTGACAAAGATGCGCGAATTGCCGATGCGCAAATCCGCGTGCATGATCTTCCCGTCTGGGCCGGTGGCACGTGACACTTCTTCCGCGCCAAGGGCCTTCTTGTACCAATCGATCGCTTGTGCTGCGTTGTCGAGGGTGAGCTGCGGCGTGACCGTGTGTAACCCTTCGGGAACTGCACTCTTCGCTTTCGCCATATCGAACCTCCTTCGCCTCAAAACCACGAGCCTTGCATTGTGTGGTGACGTCGATGCGACGTGCAAGTTAAATGAACATTCCGATGGCTCACCTCTACTGTGTTGTCGAACGAGGATCGGCGAGATCGACACGGCCGTCCCGTAAACGCGACTGAATAGCTCCTCAAAGCGATGCTGCTGGGCTGTCGATCTGCGCTTCGCGTAAGATGCCGCTCTATGAAAACCGTAAGACTTTCTGCTCTTTACGCGACGGTGGCGGCCATTGGAGTGCTCATCGCTTCCGTTGGCACTGACGCGGTGCAGCCGCGGCCGCAGCCGCCGAAGTCTCCGCGGCTGTACGTGTTCGATTGCGGGACGCTCGAAGGCGATCCGGCCCGCTTCCACTTGAAGCGTGAGGAGATGGCCACGACGGACATGTCGGTCGCCTGCTATCTCGTTGTGCATCCGAACGGCACGTTGATCTGGGATACGGGCGCCGTGCCCGATGCGGAGGTCACGTCTGAGAACCAGCGCACCAGGCACCACATCGTGCTGACGAACGCCGAACGATACGTGACGCTTGGGAAATCTCTGAAGCAGCAGCTTGCCGATGCAGGCCATGCAGCCGGCGACATCACCTATGTCGCGTTATCGCACTATCACTACGACCACACGGCGAACAGCAATGAGTTCGCGAACGCGACGTGGCTGGTCCGCCAGGTCGAGCGCGACGCGATGTTCGCCGAGAAGCCGCCCGACCTCGTACAGCGCGCGACCTTCAATGCGTTGAGGAACAGCAAGACGGTCATCATCAAGGCAGACGACTACGACGTCTTCGGCGATGGGTCCGTGGTGATCAAGTGGGCTCCCGGCCACACACCTGGGCACCAGGTGCTGCTCGTGAAGCTGGCCAGGACGGGACCGGTGCTTCTCTCCGGAGATCTGTACCACTACCCCGAGGAGCGGACGCTGGACCGCGTGCCGACCTTCGACACAAATCCCGCTCAGACGCGCCGGACCAGAGCGGCGATTGACGCGTTCCTGAAGAAGAACCGCGCACGGCTCTGGATCCAGCACGACTTCACGGCGAACGCCGCGTTGAAGAAGGCGCCAGCGTTTTACGACTGACGCCGTCCTCACTGCGTGCTGATGCGTCTCAGCGTTGCCGGTCAGATTGCGACGTTGGCATGCGGGACGAGACGTACGCCGCGATGTTCACGAAATCTTCGTCCGTGAGCTTCGCGACCACCGGCTTCATCAGTTCAGTCCATTCGCCGTGGCGAGCCCCGGCCTGCATGTCGTACATCTGGCGCACGAGGTAGCTGGGAGAACGGCCCGCAATTCCGGGCACAGGGCCGAGTCCCTGCAGATCGCCGCCGTGACACAGGCCGCATTCGACGGTCCTGCCATTGCCGCCCGTCTTCGCGAGCGCCTCGCCCTTCTTGATGCTGCCGACCGGCGCATAGGCAATGAAGCCCGATCGCGGATCACGGAGGATCTCAGTGCGTTCCGGGTTCTCCGGCGTCTCGACGATGCGCACGCCAATGGGCTCCTTCTCGTTGCCCTCGACCGGAATCCAGATGCCGCCGCGGCTCTCCATCTTCGGCACGGTGCCGGTTTCGACGACTCTGATCCAGGGCGTCCACTTCATCGCGCCGAAGTACTCGGCGCTCGCCTTGATCTCTTCCGGCGTCATCGCCTTCGCGATCGTGATCATGGCGTTCGTATTGGCCTTCCGCGGGTCGGCGCTCTTGCGGAGCCCGTTGCGAAAGTCGTTCATCTGCTGGATGAAGTAAGAGACCGGCAAGCCTGAGACGCCGGCGTTCTCCTGACGACCCTTGCCGTTCGGGTAATGGCAAAGGCCACACGCGCGCGCATCCGGACGCTTCCCGTGCGCGACGATGTCGGGCATCGTCGGGTGGTCTTCGGGAAACCAGTCGGCCGGCCCGAAGCCGTCGGAGATTTGCTGCCGCGTGAAGCTGAGCGTGCTGCCGGGCACCTGCTTGATCGACGTGTCGGGCGGCGGCGCGGGAACTGGTGGTGCACCGGCCGGCCGGGCCACCGGGATCGCATACGCCCATGCGGGCGGTTCACCGGCTGCTCGAAGCACTCCGGTTGCCACGAGAGACGCCGCGCCAAGAGCGACGAGGACCACGAATCTGCGCATACAGAGCCTCCGCTGTAGCCGGCGGTTTTCTCCGGCTGCGGAACTATACGCCGTCAGTGCGTGATTCCATAGAGAACTGTGTTGACCCCGATGGCATACCCCGCCGGCGAGAAGCGCTCGAAGTATTCCTGGCTCTCGCCCTCGCGCTCCCACGTGTCGGGGATGTCCGTGTTATGCGTCATCACGACCATCAGCCGGCCCTTCTGGTCGGCGATGCCGCGGTGAGTCGGATACGGACTATCGGGTCCGCGTTCGGACACGCTGCCGCCGTTCCGCATCCAGAACTGAATCGACGACACCTGCTCGATGTCCTTCACGTCGTACAGCGTGTGCATGATGGAGTGGTCGTTTGGGATGTCGACGATCGGGTACTGGCTTGGCGGCAACACCCGACCGATCTCGAACGCCCACTGGTCCCACGCGGCCGTTCCCCAGAAGTCGTCGACGGTCAGGAAACCGCCTTTCAGAAGATACTCGCGGAGGCTCTCGACCTCGGCATCGCTGAACTGGATGGTCCCGACATCTTCCATGAAGAGCATCGAACAGTGGAAGAGCAGAGGATCGGTGAGACGGACGACGACGTAATCAGGCTGGCCGCTCGCATCGAGCTTGACGCGCATCAGCGTCAGTTCGGCCAGCCGCACCGAGAAATTGTTGTCAGAGCCTGGATAGTCGGTGTCCCAGCCGCTGCCGCCGGCCTCTCGGCGGTTGCTGGTGTAGAAGCCGCGACAGTAGTTGAAGGAGCCGTCGAAGTTCGCCTTCGCCGCCCATTTTGGCGCCGTCCTCCAGAACCGGCCCCCGCCGACCCAGATACGCTGCGCCGACACGGTCGCGCCAACGAGAACGGCGCCCAGAACGGCGGCCACTGCGACACCTTTGCATAGACGCATCATCGTCTCGCGACGAGCATGCCTTTCGCGGAGAGGTCTGTCGAGTAAAGGTTTTCTTAATGCGGCTTGGGAACCTTGATCCGGCCTTCCCAGAGACTCTTGTTATTCTCCTCGCAGGAGTACTCCATCATCTCCCAGTCGGGTCTCAGCGTGAACGTCCGCGTGTTCGACCACAGCTTGGTGAAGGTCTTGGGATCGTCGACGATCACTTCGTAGGAGATGTGACCGAGGTCGGGCCGCGAGAAGCGCTGGACGAGATGCAACTGCTCGCTGTGCGGATGGCCAATCGTATCCAGGCGGGTCCTGCCGTTGAAGTTGACGGTGTCGAGCACGAGCGTGTCGCCTTCCCAGTGACCGACCGAGTCGCCGAACCATGTCGGGATGCCTTTGCCATGCGGCCGGCCGTCGATCGGAACCACCGCGAACCAGGAGTTCTGTTCGAACAGGAAGGTGAAGTACGTGTCGCTCTGCATGATCTGCATCGGCTCCGGCGTGTTGACGGAGCGCGTCATGCCGAAAGGCAGGCAGGCGCCGGTGTAGTCGCCGTTTGCCGCGTCGTACTTCTTCCACTCGGCTTCGCCCCACGGCGTGAACGGAAGGACCGCGGTGCCTTTTTGATTTTTGCCGTCCTTCGTCATGTCCGGCACGTACGCCTTTTGCCAGACTCCGCTGAAGTCCACTTTGCCGGAATGGGTCCGGGGCGTCGGCCCGGCGGGCGGCTGAAATTCCCGCTGCGCGGCGGCGATCACGGGGAACACCACAGCCAGCGCCAGAACCGCCAGCACACTGCCTGCGAAACGTCGCTTCATGGCGCAGGTTCTCCTATGGCTTTGGCGTTGGAGCGTCGCCGCCCGAGGATCCGGCAAAGACGCTCCGGCCATCAGGCAGCTTGACCACACGCGCGTTGCAGGTCTTCGAGCCGTCCTTCGCCAGCACGCCATCGATGGTGAGCTGGTCGCCCACCTTCAAGGAATTCACGCTCCAGCCGTTCCGCGTGAGCGTATTGGGAGGACCACCTTCGCACTGCCAGCGCTGCGGGTTGCCCTGGTCGTCCTTCACATCGAGGTACACCCAGATGTGCGGGTTTTGCCACTCCAGCTTCGTCATCGTGCCCTTCAGCGTCACCGGCTTGTTGGCATCGAATTCGGCTGCAAAGGAGTGGTGCGCGGACGCAGGCTGAGCCATCGCGACCGCCAGGCCGGCGAGCACCGCGAGGAGTCTCGTTTTCATGTGAGTTTTTTACACCCGCGCCCTGCCGTGCGCAAGGCCTTGACAGGACTTTTCCTCCGCGTCCCCCGTGTCCTTTTGGTGGAGATTTCGAAACGATCTCTTAGACTACGCCGATGCACACGCGGTTGTTCGTCGCCCCGGCGCTCCTGACGTTGACCGTCGCGCTGCGAGCCTCGATCGTCCTGGCGCAGGATCTTCCGCGCGGGCAAGTGGTCGACGAGGTCAAGTGCGCCGGCGATCCAACACAGAGCTACGCGTTGTACCTCCCTTCGAACTACTCGCGAGATCGCACGTGGAGCCTGCTCGTCGCGCTTCATCCCGCCGCACGCGGCCGCGCGATGGTCGATGTCTACCGGGCCGCGGCAGAGAAGTACGGCTATATCGTGGCCGGCTCGAACAACTCACGCAACGGGCCATGGCAGGTATCGATCGCGAGCGTCCAGGCGATGTCCGCCGACCTCGAGCAGCGCGTGTCGATCGACGCGAATCGTTTCTACCTGACCGGCCTTTCCGGCGGCGCGCGCGTCGCGCTGCAGGTGGCCCTCGGCTCGAAGATCGTCGCCGGGGTGATCGCGTCGAGCGCCGGCTACCCGGACAGCAAGCCCCGGAAATCGCTGCCGTTCGTCGTCTTCGGGACCGCGGGCACCGAAGATTTCAATTACCTCGAGCTGCGCATGCTGGATCGCGCCCTGACGACCCCGCACCGCCTGGCGATTTTCGAGGGCGGGCACACGCTGCCGCCGGAGCACGTGGCGCTCGACGCGATCGAGTGGCTCGAGCTGCAGGCGATGAAGTCCGGCCGAACAACGCGCGACGAAGCGCTCATCGATCAGCTCTTCGACAAGCGACAAGGGGCGATCGCGGCCTCCACCAGTCTGGCGGCGACCGCACACCTGCTCAAGGATCTCGCGGACGACTTCAGCGGCCTTCGCGACGTGTCGGCCGCAGCAGCGCGGGCGTCGGAATTGGCGAAGCAGAAGGACGTGAAGAGCGCCCTCGCGCGCGAGCGCGCCGCCGACGATGCGGAAGCGCGGCAGCTGGATGAAGTGTTCGCGCTCGAGGCCGGTGTTCGCGACGAGAGCCGGCACCTGGAGAGTCTGGGCCGGCTCCGCGATTGGTTGTCGCGCTGCGCGCGCCAGGCTGATGCCGCGGCCGACTCGCCGGAGCGCCGCCGCGCGCGGCGCGTGTTGCGGGCAATCACGATGGGCGCCGCCGACCGTGTGCAGGACGGCGAGTATCTGAAGCTGCTGCAGCAGTACCGTCAACCCGCCGCGGGACGCGGAGCACGGTAGACTACGCCGCATGCGCAGTGTGTTTGTCGTCGCCGCGGCGTTCGCGGCGTTCACGTTCTCCCTCAACGCCCAGCCGCCCGGCGCACGCGCGGTCCACGTCACGCTGCATGAAGGCACGTCGATGGCGGCCGCGTTGTCGCCTGACGGCCGGACGATCGCGATCGATCTGCTCGGGACGCTGTGGACGATGCCGGCGGCCGGCGGCGTCGCGAAGCCAATCACCGACATCTCGATGGACGCGAGGCAGCCATCGTGGTCACCGGACAGCACCCGCATCGCGTTCCAGGCGTATCGCAGCAGCACGTGGCAGATCTGGACGATCAAGGCGGACGGCGCCGACGTGCGAGCCGTCACCTCAGGACCGTACGACGATCGCGAGCCGTCGTGGTCGCCTGATGGTCAGCGCATCGCCTTCTCGTCGGACCGTAGCGGAAGTTACGACGTCTGGGTACTGACGCTCTCGACGGGTGACGTCAAGCAGATCACCGCAGATCCGTCGAACGAATTTCACCCGAGCTGGCGAAGCGGATCGACGCAGATCGCGTTCGTCTCGGATCGCCGCGGCGCGCCCGGTGTCTACGTCGGCGATCTCAGCATGGGACCGGGCGTGGTCGAGCGCTTGGTAGCGCCTGACGACGGTGCTGTCGCCGGGCCGGTGTTGGGGCCCGACGGTGCGGTCGCATACTCCGTCGTCGCCGGTGGCCGGAGCCGCCTGATGGTGGCCGGTCGCAACATAGCCGACCCGGACGAGGACGTCTTTCCATTTCGTCCGCAATGGGTGTCGCAGAATCAA
>Ga0137399_10001737_pt1 | contig 10250 bp, 10 predicted proteins | sample czorhiz316metaG_FD_104810 | JGI IMG/M metagenome (GOLD analysis project Ga0137399, IMG submission 104810) | Vadose zone soil microbial communities from Angelo Coast Range Reserve, California, USA - czorhiz3.16 metaG | ecosystem: Environmental > Terrestrial > Soil > Vadose zone | place: USA...
CCGTCGGCGGAGGTGGCAAGCTATCGGGTTTCGTCGAGTCGGGTCGTGGCGCGGTCGTATCCTGGCCGGCCGCCATCCCCGCCGCGAGCAGACTCCACGCGATCAGGGCTGCAACGCAGCGCATGGTCGCTCCTCTGTTTGTGTTTCGGGCGTAGGGTTATAATCCCGTTGTGACCGTTCCCGCAACCTCTCGCGTCGTCCGCACTTTCGAGGACCGCGCCGAAGCCCTGGCGCACTTCTTCCTGCGCGCGGGCGAGGCGCCGCGCCTCCTGGCCTACGACGACGCGGTCGGCTGTCCCATGGACCAGGCCCTCGCCGCCCTGGAGTGGACCGGGGCGGTGGGGATCCTCGCCGCCGACGACCTGCTGCACGCCGCTCAGATCGCCACCGACAGCGCCGCGGCGGTGGTCGAACGCAAGCAGGGCGACCAGCGTGTCTACGTCTACTTCGGCCCCCAGACGGAAGCCCCACCCGCCGACCCCTACGAGGGGGCCTTACTGCACGACGAGCCTGGCGTCCGCGCCTATACCTTCGGTCAGCGGGTCCACGCCATCGCCCACTTTCTGCGCGCGACGCAAGGGTCCGGCGCGGTGCTCGCAATGCTCGGCCGCCGCGCCCCTGAGCTGCGGCACATCCGGCGCTGGATGCAGGCGCTGTTCGCGGCGCCGGGCGCCGCCCAGCCCACCCAGCTGCTCGCCGCGTGGTTCGCCACCGGCGGGGCGGGGTGCCTGTTCCTGCCGGCCCAGCCTGACGCTCAATACACCTACCACGAAGTCGCGATCGACTCTTGATGGTGCTGCTCGTGGCGCTGTGGACGGCGGCGGCGCCCCCCGCCCAGCTGCCGGATAGCGCAAAGGCCGCCCGCGTCGAGCGCGTGATCGACGCCGCGAGCGACTCCATCGGCCGGCTGCGGAGCGCGGCGTATGCCTTCCGCCTGGATCTTCAGGGAGTGTCCCCCTCCCTGGTGCTGGAGCGCGCTCAACGCGTCCAGGACGGCTGCACCGGCGCGGCCGCGGGAGTCGCGTTGCTGCAGCGTGTGCTCAGCGTCGCGACGCTCACGCCGCGCGCTGGGGCCGAGCAGGCGCGGTTGCGGACCGCGGGGGCAAACCTGCACCGTACCCTGGTGCAGTGCCGACGGGAGTGGAAGCCCAGCCCGCCCAGCGCCACCCTCGCCGACTCGCTGCGCGCCTGGGGTCCCTATCGCACCCAACAGCTCGAAGTCGCGCTGCGTCCCTACGAGGAAGCGCTGCGGGTCTTTCAGCTGAAAGCCGGGCTCAAGAAGCCTGCGGTCCGGTAATTGTGGAAACGTGTTTGCTGTGGATTCACAACTCCACATCGTGTGGATGAGGGACGGAACCGGCACGGCGGGTGCGTTTTACAATGCACATCTCATGCACATCCAGGTGAGCTAACCCGAAGAAACATCGGCACTTGCGCGCTTCTGTGGCGTGCCTATATTGCCTCCACGCGTCGCGCAGGGAAGGGCTGGGACCTGGCGTCCTGGTCACGCCTGTGAGACGAGTTCGGACGGAAGCTCCGGGGAGGGCGCCGATGCAAACAAGGGCTCAGGCGCTCGTCGATCCGGGAGAGAATCTCTCCGGTCCGGGCAGTTGGGGCCAGTCGCGTGCCCCAGCCGCGCCGACGTGGTGCCTCGGCGCGCAGTGCGGAAGGTCGGTCCGCGACCCGATCTGACCCGTAGCACCCACATCGGCGAACCTTGCGGCCCGGCCAGGCTGCTTGGGGATGGAAGCCGGAGCTCCTGTTTGCCCTACCGAGCGGCGTATCAGCCAACCGGCGGCGACGGGAAGAAGAACGGAGGGCGTAAGCCCCCGGCTCCGGGTAGCTGGTGTGCGGAGCCCCCGGGCGGCCTGTCGTGCCGACCCGGGGGCTTCGTCTTTCTGTTTCCGCAGGTAGATTGACCTTCCTGCCCCGTCTGGGGTCTTGAATCAGGCGCCGAGCGTTCCTTCTGAAACGGGTGGGTGCATGCGGATAGCGCTGGTGACCGAGTTCTACTATCCACATCTGGGCGGTGTCACCGAGCACGTGCACCATCTCGCCCTCGAGCTACGTCGGCGCGGGCACGAAGCGACGGTCGTCACGTCGAACATGACGGGCCAAGGCGAGGATCCGCCATTCGTGCGCCGCCTCGGCACCAGCCGCCTCGTCTACAGCAATGGGTCGTTTGCGCGCATCACGACCGGCTTCGGACTCATGCGCCGGATGACCGCTGTGTTGCGCGAGACCGGCGCGGAGGTCGTGCACCTGCAGGACGCCCTCGCGCCGACCCTGGGCCTCGTCGCCTCGAGCGCGGCGTGGCGCATGGGGCTCCCCGTGGTCGGCACGTTCCACACTTGGTTCCGCCGCTCGCCCGGATACTGGGCGTTCCGCCGCCTCCTCCAGCCGCGACTCGACCGGCTGGCCGCCCGCATCGCCGTCAGCCGGCCCGTCGTGCAGGCCATGAGCAAGTACTTCCGGGCCGAGTTCGAGATCATTCCCAACGGCGTCAACGTCGAGTACTTCCACCCCAACGGCCGCCGCCCCAGCGACGCGCTCACGTCCGGCCCCCGTCTCCTGTTCCTGGGCCGACTCGACCCCCGGAACGGTCTCGACACCGTTCTGGCGGCGATGCCGCAGATCCTCGCCGCATACCCGGCGACCCGGTTGACCGTGGTGGGGGACGGCCCGCTGCGCGGCTATTATCAGCGCAAAGCCCGACCGCTCGGGGACCGCGTGCGTTTCGCCGGCGCGGTGTTCACCGAGCGGCCGGACTACTATGGGACCGCGGACCTGTACCTGTGCCCGACCACGAAGGCTTCTTTCGGCATCACGCTGCTCGAAGCGATGGCGAGCGGAACGCCCATGATCGTCTCCGATATCACCGGGTTCCGAGAGCTGGTCGACGGCGGCGCCGAAGCCGTGCTGGTGCCCAAGGGCGATCCAGCGGCGTGGGCCGGCGCCGTCGCTGCGCTGATCGGCGATCCGGCGCGTCGTGGCACGATGGGCGCCGCGGGCCTGGCCAAAGCGGCCCGTTACGCCTGGCCCCGCGTCGCCGATCGGGTGCTGGCCGTCTACGAGCGGGTGAGGCGGTGACGGGCCTGCTCGTCCCGGCTGGTCTGGCGGCGGTCGGGGTGCTGGCCGCCGGTGTGTATCATCCCAACGCCCCGCTCTTTGGCCGGGCGATCGGCCGGGGACCGCGCGGTGGCCGGGCGTTGTACCTCACTTTCGACGACGGGCCGAACCCCGACGCCACCGACCGCATACTCGATACGCTCGAGGCCGAGCACGTGCCGGCGGCGTTCTTCATGGTCGGCGATCACGTCCGCCGCTTCGCGACGGCCGCCCGGCGGGCCGCCGGCTTGGGCCACGAGATCGGCAACCACACGCAGCACCATGTGAAGCTCCACGTTCGCGGCCCGGCGCGGGTGCGCGCCGAGCTCCAGCAGGCTCACGACACGATCGTGACAGTCACCGGCCAGCCACCTCGCGTCTTTCGTGCGCCGCACGGCTACCGCAACCCGTTCGTGGCCGCCGCGGCCCGGCGGCTCGGCTACCGCGTGTTCGGCTGGACGTTCGGTGTGTGGGATTCGGACCGCCCGCCGGCCGGGGAGATCCGACGCCGCGTGTGCGCGAAACTGCGGCCTGGCGCCATCATTCTCCTGCACGACGGTGACGGGGGCAACCCCAACGGCGATCGCCGTTCCACGGCGGAGGCGCTGCCCGGCGTCATCGCGGACGCGCGGGCCGCCGGGTACGAGTTCCGCGCTCTCGGAGAGTTGCTCGCGTGAAGCGCTGGGTGTGGTGGGGGCTCGCGTTGGTCGGGGCCGGCTTGGCGCTGCGCGTGGTGCTGAAATTCCCGTGGCAGGAGACCGGCGCCGCGCTCGTCGGGGTCAATCTCTGGCTGCTCGGAGCGGGGTTCGTCGTGAACCTGTTCTCCCCGCTGGCCAAGGCCTGGGGGTGGCAAGTACTGCTGCGACCGGTGGCGCGGGCGCGGTGGTGGACTGCGCAGGAGGCGAACCTCGTCGGGACCGCGGTGAACATCGTCGGGGTCGGCGTGAGCGGCGAAGCTGCGCGGATCACGTTGCTGCACCAGCGTGACGGCGTCCCGGTGCGGGCGGGCGTGCTCTCCGTCATCGCGGCCCGGGCCGTCGAAGCGCTCGGGCTCGCGCTGTTCGTGGTCGTTGCCCCGACGCTGATGCAGCTCCCGGCGACGCTCCGCGGCCTGCAGATCGGCGCCGCCTTGGCGCTCGCGAGCATCCTGCTGATGGCCCGTTTCCAGGTGTGGGCCCGGCTGATGCCCCGGCTCCCCTTGAGTATCCGCGCCTGGGCCTCGCAGCTCGCCGAAATGGGTTGGGGCGGCCGCCTGGTCGTGCCCACGATGTTCGCGATGGTGAACTGGATCGCGCAGTGGGCCGCGTACCAGTTCACACTGGAGGCGATGCACATCCCGGCGCGCCCGGCGGCATCCTTCACGGCCATGATCGCGGTGAACCTGGGTGGAATCGTGCGCGTCACGCCCGCGAACGTCGGCGTGATGCAGGCGGCGATGGCGGGGGCGTTGCTGGCGTTCGGCGTCCCGGCCGAGCGGGGCGTCGCGGCCGGGTTCGCGCTCCAGGCGATTCAGGTCCTGCCGATTCTGGCGTTCGGCGTCGCCCTGGTCGGACGCTCCGGCCTCAAGCGGCTGCTCGCGACGACCGAAGCGGACCTGGCGAAAGTCGGCTGACTCACCCTTTTACCACTGCGACGGGCTTGAGCTGGACCACCTTCCGCCCGATCCCGGCGGCGTGGACCACGTCCACCACGCGCGAAACGTCCTTGTAGGCTTCGGGCATCTCCTCGTCCACCGTGCCCCGGGTGGCGGCCCGGACTAGGATCCCCTGGGACTCCAGCTCCTTCAGGATGTTGCGCGGCCGGGCCAACTTCTTGGCCTGATGCCGCGACAGACGCCGCCCGGCGCCGTGGCAGGTCGAGCCGAAGGTCTCGCGGAAGGCTCCCTCCGTTCCCAGCAGCACGTACGAATAGCGGCCCATGTCGCCCGGGATCAGCACTGGCTGGCCGAGTTCGCGGAACTGCGACGCGAGCTCGGGGTGGCCTGGGGGGAACGCGCGGGTCGCGCCCTTGCGGTGGACGCAGACGCGGCGCGGGGCGCCGGCGACCTCGTGCTGCTCGATCTTCGCGATGTTGTGGCAGACGTCGTAGACCAGGCGCGTGCGCTCGGCGGCCTCGGGGCCGAAGACCTGCCCGAGCGCGCGGCGCGCGTAGTGGGCCATGAGCTGGCGATTAGCGAAGGCGAAGTTGGCCGCCGCGTTCATCGCGCCCCAGTAGTGCCGCGCTTCCGGTGACGCGAGAGGTGCGCAGCACAGCTGCTTGTCAGGGAGCGTGATGTCGTACTTCGCGCTGGCGCGCAGCATCGTTTCCAGCGAGTCGTCGCACACCTGGTAGCCCAGGCCGCGCGATCCGGAATGGATGAAGACGGTGAGCCGGCCGGGCTCGAGCCCCAGGCGCGCCGCGGCGGCGGCGTCGAACGTCTCCGCCACGTAGCCGACCTCCACGAAGTGATTCCCGCTCCCCACGGTGCCGAGCTGGGACTTTCCGCGCTCCTTGGCGCGGTCGGAGACGGCGCCGGGGTCGGCGCCCTCGAGCGTCCCGTTCGCTTCGATGGCCTCGAGATCGGCGGGAACGCCGAACCCGTGCTCCACGGCCCAGCGCGCCCCATCACGCAGCACCCCTTCGAGCTCCCGCCGCTGCAGGATGACGTCCGACCGGGATGCGCCGACGCCTGACGGGATCGTCCGGTACAGGGCGTCCACGAGCGCGCCGAGGCGGGGGCGGGCTTCGCTGATCGAGAGCGATGTCGCGAGCAGCCGCACGCCGCAGTTGATGTCGTAGCCGACGCCGCCGGGGGAGACGACGCCCGCCTCCAGGTCGAACGCCGCCACGCCGCCGATGGGGAACCCGTACCCCCAGTGAATGTCCGGCATGGCGATCGCCGGCCCGACGATGCCCGGCAGGTGGGCGACATTGGCCACTTGCTGCACGGCCTGATCTCCCTCGAGGTCCCGCATCAGCCCCTCGTCGGCGAAGATCAAGCCATCGGTGCGCATCCCGCCGTGGCGCGGGACGCGCCAGCGATAGGCATCGATACGCTCGACGCGCACCATCGTCTCCATTAGAGATCGAAGACCACGGTCGCCCGCAGCCCTCCGTCCGCGCCGCCTCGTACCTCGGCGCCGTGGTAAGTCACGGCCTTCACCTCGCGGACCGCGTGGTGCCGGTCTGCCTGAAACGGCTCTCCCCGCACCCCTGCGGCGGAAGCCTCCGCCGGGACGAAGCGCTCGGCGTCGTACAGGTACAGGACCTCCCGCAGGTAATTGATCAGGCGCTCGGCAGTGTCGTTCCCGGACGCCCGGATCGGTCGCTCGAGGGCGGCGGCGACGGGGCTGTCGCCCACGAGCAGCTCGCGCAGCGCGGCGACGCCGGCGGCGCGCAGGCCCGCCTCGTCCGGCGCTTCGAGGACGACGGCGGCGTCCGCGGTGTGCGGTAAAAAGCGGTACGGCACAGGAAAAAAGGTGATAGGTGGCGCAGTCGGAGCGCTAGGTTCGGGCCGTGACGCCTACCTGCACGATGCCGGACCCGGCCGACAGCGCGCGCCTGGCCACGATCGCCGAGATCAACAATGCGCTGTGCGCCGCACGGTGTTCGGCGCAGCTCGCCGGCATGGAGACCGAGGAGTTCGTCGTGCGGGAGCTGCTGCTCACGACGCTGCAGCAGATCGACCGCGCGGCCGAGGCTATTCGTCGGCTGGCGTCGAGCCCCAGTCGCTGACGCCCCGGTAGGCGCGGCGGTAGTCGAGCTGCCAGAACTTCCGTTGCGACACGAGCGCCTCGCCGAACGCTTCTGCCTCGCGCAGCGCCTCGCCCATGCTCGAGGTCTTGGCGCTGGCGTTGTCGGCCCAGTGCAGGACTTCGGCCTCGAGGGTCATCGGCGACACCGGGCTGCCGAACTCCAGGCGCCCGTGGTGGGCGAGGATGAGGTGGAGCAGCACGTCGCGCTCGTCCGCGGTGCAGGGGGACGCCGCCTCGAGGGCGAGCCGCCGGTCCAGCATCAGCGCGCCCAGCACCACGTGCCCCAGCAGATGGCCCCCGTCGCTGTACTCGAAGACGCCGTCCCAGCGGTAGCTCTCGAGCTTGCCGATGTCGTGGAGGAGGACGCCCGCGAGTACCAGGTCGGCATCGGCGCCGCTCACCTTGGCGATGGTGCGCGCGATCGCCGCGACTTCAGCGGTGTGCTTGACCAACCCGCCGATCGCGGCGTGGTGGCCGTTGACGCTCGCCGGGCAGCGGCCGTAGCGGGCCCGGAACTCGTCGTCGTCGTAGAACAAGCCGAGGACACGAGCGAGGCGGGGTTTGTGGATCTCCCGGCGCCAGCTGTCGAGGACGTCCCAGTATCGCCCGACATCGCCCACAGTCGGCAATAGCTGGTTCAGGTCCACGGCGCCCGTGGGGAGCAGGCGGAGCGGGGCGGTCACGCGCAGCTGGCGGTGACCGCGGTACTCCGCCACTTCGCCGATCACCTGCACCACGTGGCCGCGGCGCACCCCTTCGACGAAGGACAGGTCCTTGTCGAAAAACGGGGCGCTAGGGAGCCGGCCGGTGGCATTCCCGAACGTCAGGACCGTATAGGCGCCGCCGTCGAAACTCTTCTGCTCGGCATCCAGGACGAGCAGCGTGTCCTGCACGCGGTCGCCGATCTGCAGCGATCCCAGATCCAAGACGCGGGTCATGCACCGAATATAGGTGCGTGGTGCGTGGTGCGTGGTTCAATTCGGCGCAGCGATGAGTCGCATTTACGCGGAGCGAACAACGCGCCACGCACAACGCACGCGCTCTTCAGGTCTCCGGTCGCCGGAGTCGGGGCAGGTCGGTCTCGCGCTCGTGCTCCTTGTGAAACGGGAGCCGCGGACCCCGGATCTGGACGAGGTGCGCGATCGAGTTGGCGTAGTACTCGAGCAGGGGGCGGCCGCGCGGCAGGATCACGAGGCTGTCGCCCTCGGCCACGACGAGCTGCCGCAGTCGCAGCATCCGCCACGCACGGTCCCAGATGTCGTGGATGCGCGCCCCGCCGCGGACGACCTTGGCGTTCACCTCCTGAAGACGGTCGCGCAGCTGGTCCATGCGATCGAGCACGGCGGCCTTGGGCACGACGGTTTGCTCGAAGGAGAGGAGCGCGGCCGCCGCGAGCGGAACGGGGGTGACGGGAATGATCGCGCCGATCCGTCGCAGCATCTCGTTGGCCAGTTTTTGGAGCTCGGGCAGCCGCTGCTCCTTGGACCACGCGAGCACACCCTGCGGCGCCGTCGCCAACCAGGACCGCAGCGAGAGGGGCGTGCCGAAGTTCACCGCCGCCCGTCCGTAGCGCCGGAGCCGCCCGGTCAGGAGCCGGCCCAGGTTCGCCAGCACGTAGGCCGTGACGCTGAACAGCTGGCTCAACCGGCCGGGCCGGTCACCCTCGGCCGACAGCTCCCGGATCAGCGACCGGTCCTCGAGGACGCGGTCGTAGTTGAGCGCCACCGGCACGAACCAGACATCGCGCGCGAAGTCGGCGTCGAGGACGGTGCGGCAGATGTAGTCGAGCAGGCCGAGCTTCGGCAGCTTGAGCCGCCCGTCGCGCGTCAGCCCGCCTTCTGGGAAGATCCCCTGGGTCACGCCGTTGCGGGTGATGAGCTGCACATAGCGCTCGAGGACTGCGTGGTAGAGCGGCTCCCGGTAGCGGCGGCGGATGAAGTAGGCGCCGAACGACTTGAAGACGTACTCCAGCGGCCACGCCCGCGCCCACTCACCCACCGCGTAGCTCACCTGCACGCCGTACGCAAGGACGTACGCGACGACGACGTAGTCCGCGTTGGAGCGGTGGTTCATCAGATAGACGACGACGTCCTTCTTGGGAATTCGCGCCAGCGCCGCTTCGTCCTGGTAGTCCACGCTCACCTTGTACAGCAGATTGACGAGTGCCTTGGCGAGGTTGTAGCCGACCTTGTAGTAGGAGAGGATGCTGAAGTGGGGGACGATCTCGGCGATGTAGGTCTCGACGCGCCGGCGCACCTCTGCGTCGTTCATGCGGTGCTCGGCGGCGTGCGCGGCGATGGCATCCCGGACCACGGGATCGCCCAGGAGGGCGGTCTTGGCCTGACGGCGCTGCTGGAGCTGGAAGCGGGCGAGGCGGGTGCGGAACTGGTGGAGGGTGCGGCGGGCGCGGCGGCGAAGCCACGCCCTCACGCGACGAAGCCTCCCTCCTTCTTCAACTGGGCGTACCCCATCCCCTTGAGACGCGCGATGCGCATCGCCATGGGTGGGTGGGTGCCGAACAGGTTGGCGAAGGCCCCCTCGCGCTGGTTGAGGCGGCGCCCCAGCGGATCGGCGATGCACATGTGGGCCGCGCCCCGCTGGATGGAGCTCGTTGGTGCCTCGGCTCCCTCGATCTTCTGCAGGGCGCTCGCCAAGGCCAGCGGATTGCGCGTGAACTGGGCGCCCATCGCGTCGGCGAGGTACTCCCGTTTGCGGCTGACTGCGACGGCGAGTAACTGCGTGATGATCGGGGCGAGGATCCAGGTGATCACCCATACGACGAGGAGCACCAAGGCGAGCTGGCCGAGCTTCTTGCCTCCCTTGCCGCCGCTTCCTCCCCCGCTGCCACCACCACCACCACCACCGCCAATCCGGACTCCGCCGCGCAGCATCCGCGAGATACCGGTGTGGATCAGGAGCACCGCTCCCACCATCGCTGCCAGCGTTGTCATCAAGCGTACATCGTAGTTCTTCACGTGGCCGAGTTCGTGGGCGATCACACCCTGCAGCTCGTCTCGGGAGCAGAGATCGAGCAGGCCCTGCGTGACGGCGATGTGAGAGTTGTTAGAGTCGGTCCCAGTCGCGAACGCGTTTGGATCGGGGTCGGGGACGATGTAGATCCGGGGCCGGGGAACTCCAGCGGCGATGGCCATCTCCTCGACCACATTGACGAGCTGGCGTTGTTTGTCGTCGTCCGGGGTGATCAACTCCCAGGCTCCCGTCGACCACAGCACCTTCTCGGGGCCGGTCTTGTAGGCGTACCAGGCGGTCGCGATCCCGATCGTCCCGAGCAGGATTCCAATCCACGGAAACCCGTGATGGTAGCTCTCCGGGGGCGCGTCGGCGGTATACAGGTGGAGGATGAAATCGCCGCCGAAGCCCAGCCAAGCGAAGAAAAGCACGAAGCCA
>Ga0137399_10001738_pt1 | contig 10248 bp, 4 predicted proteins | sample czorhiz316metaG_FD_104810 | JGI IMG/M metagenome (GOLD analysis project Ga0137399, IMG submission 104810) | Vadose zone soil microbial communities from Angelo Coast Range Reserve, California, USA - czorhiz3.16 metaG | ecosystem: Environmental > Terrestrial > Soil > Vadose zone | place: USA...
CACAACGGAGACAGGGCTGCTTCCCGCGATAAAATCAACCTTGGGTGCAAAAGAAGCGGCGGTAATGCTGCCGAGGGTCGTGGTATTCCGATAAACAGAGACTCCGCCATCGAGTGCGGTGACTACAAGATCAGGTTTTGCATCTCCGTCAATATCCGCAATGGCCACGTAGGACGGGGAGTTCCGCGCAGGAAAATTCACCCTTGGTGCCAAGGTGATCCTCCCAACACTGCTCGTGTTTTTGAAGACTGAGATATCTGCGCCGTAATCGTTAGCTACACAAACTTCCAGTTTCCCATCTCCGTCCAAGTCTGCCAGAGCTACTCCGTTCGGGCTTAGGCCGGCGGGTACGTCGATTCTCGCGGCGAAGGAAATGTTGCCGGGCGTGCTTGTATTTCTGAGAATGGAAATAATATTGCCATTGAAATTCGCAGCCACGATGTCGGGCCTTCCATCACCGTCGAGGTCCCCGGCTGCAAAATGAATTGTATAAAACGCCGGAAATGAGCCATTGGCTGTCGGAAAATCTACCTTGGGAGCGAAAGAGGAAGGAGTGAAGGAATCCGTCGTATCGATATTTCGATAGATCGATAACGTATTGCTTACCCCATTAATCATGCAAATGTCCGGCTTTCCATCCCCATCGATATCAAGAGTGAATATGAAATGCGGATTCAGCCCCGCCGCATAGTCGGTCTTCGTGGGAAAGGAGGTATTGTCGATGAAATGATTGCTCAGGAATGTGACTGTAAACGGCCTGCTGGCAGAGGCGGCCAGTCCGTTTGTTTCGACAACGATGGGAGCGTAGGAAGCGCCGGCCGGTACCTTTACCGTGAGCGAGGTCGAAGTGGCCGCTGTAATCGTGCCCTTCACGGCGCCGAAATACACCCTATTGTTCGAAGGGGTAGGATCAAAGTTCGTACCGCTGATTGTCACCGTCGCGCCGACATGATCGGAGGCCGGCGAAAAGGATGTAACCGTAGGGATGGCCGCGCCCGTGCCGCTGCCGCTCAGGAGAACCTTCGCCGGCGATCCGGCTCCGTTATGAGCGAAAACCGCATTGCCTGCTTGCGGTCCGTTCGTCGTGGGGCTGAACGTAATTACAAATGTTTGGCTCGCCGATGGTTCGACAGAAGCACTCGCCGGGGCGATGCTGAACTGAGCGTTATCGGTGACCGCCGACGAAATTCCCAGCGGCAGAACGCCAGGGTTCGTTACCACAACGCTGTCGATCTTTGAACCGCCCGCCGCTATTGTTCCAAAGGAGAGGCTTGCCGGGGTGGCGATAAAGACCGGCGCTATGGGCTGCGGTATTCTGCCGATCATGAAATCACCCATCTTGACTGGCGTGTTAAACACACACCCATCGAGCCAGCAGTACCACGAGGAAGCATCGTAGGTGTTATCGACCACGGAAACGGAATCTCGTATTCCGTTGACCCCATAAACAAGGGCTTTCATGGTCTTGTCCGCTTCCACCTTCATGACCAGCGTGTCGCCGGCAGCGATCTCGCGGACCATTGCTACGAGGTCGAGAGAGCTCGACTCGCCTGTAACGCGCTGAATCAGCACCTGATCGATGCCGCTCGGATCATCATAGTATTTCAGACGGTAGCCATTTCCCGACGCCAGGTCCTTCGTCGTCATCCGCGCATAAATGAAGAATGAAGAGTTAAATCCATTCCCCGATTTCTGCTTGACAATCACTCCGATCTCAGTGGTATCCGTCATGAGTGAGTCCCATGCAACTCCACCAAAACTCCCCGGGCCAAATGGATTGAATGGAGAGATTGTGGAGTCTCCGTTCAATTGGATCGTTGCGGAGGGAGAGCTTTGATTCGAAAGCGCGACCCACTTAAGTCTTCCGCTGATGTCTGCGGTTGCCGTATCGGCGAAGGCATCGCGCAGATTCAATCCCGTGCCTCCTCTCATAAAGTATGCCCTGATCGTATGGTCCGCCTGAACGTTGACAAAGGTAAAGCTGGCGGATGAATCCTGCGCGGCGTTGTCGACCAACACTGCCGCAACAATGAAGCCGGGATCGGGCGTTATTGAAAACGACTGGTTGGAACCCTGGGGGACTAAGACGGCGCCCGATGGAGAGATGGCGCCATGGGGGCCGGCACTCGATGAGATTGTAAAATTAGGTTGACTGAATGCGGAGACGCAATTGACAAACAGAAGAAGAGTTACTAAATGGACGAAGTAAGCCTTCGATCGGATCATGATGAGTGTAAAATTGATAATACGCCAGCAAAGCCCGGGAAAAAGGGGAGAATGCTGGCTGCCTTGGAGGTTTAACTACCCTGGTTATACAATTTAGACACAACGGCGGAACCGCGTATTGACCTGCATCACCCCAGGGGGATCTCCAGCCGTAGGACAAAAAGCGCATAAAAATGCCTAAAATGTTCAAGAGAGGCAAGTATGCTGTCAACCTTTCTGTAACCCTTCCCGTCTAACGCAGTATAATAGAAAGCAGCCGACGACAACCGGTCAAACGACCCACGCCGGCACTCATTCAGTATCGATCCATCCTTAGGGTGGTCCCGGAGCTCACAATGAAGCTTCTCCTTGTTATCCTCTTGTTCCTTCCAGTCAACGTCCTCCGGGCCGAAGAGCCGGATTCGGTTTCAAGAGCAATGCTCGCCGTCCATGCAATACGCGCCACCGAACCGATCGTCATCGACGGACTGCTTTCCGAAGCGGCCTGGAAAAACGATGACGGCTTCTCATCCTTTACCATGAGGGAGCCCGTCGAAGGAGGCATCCCCTCCCAACGGACGATCGTGCACGTCGCCTACGACGACGCGGCGCTGTACATCGGCGCCCGGTGTTTTGATGCCGCGGCCGACTCGATGGTCGTGCGACTCAGCCGGCGCGACGGACAGTGGAATTCGGACATGTTCATGTGCTACGTCGACCCCTACCACGATCGCCGGAGCGGCTTCTATTTTGGTCTCGACGCCGCCGGCACGCTCTACGACGGCATCCTTCTCGACGACGAAGGAAATGATGATTCGTGGGACGGCGTATGGGAAGGAAAGGTGCAGCGCGACAGCCAGGGTTGGACGGCCGAGATGCGCATTCCGTTTTCTCAGCTACGGTTTCAGCAAAAGGATCAGTACGTGTGGGGAATAAATTTCCGGCGGGACGTCGCCCGTCACAACGAACGTGACTACATCGTCTTCACACCGAAGAATGGCAGCGGCTTCGTCTCCCGATTCGTCGACCTTGTGGGAATCAACAATATCAGTGCCGTCCGTCAGGCGGAAATACTCCCCTACCTCACGACGCGCGCCGAGTACGCGAGACATCAATCCAATGATCCGTTCAACACGGGATCGAGATATACTCCTCGATTCGGGGGAGACTTCAAACTCGGCATCGGAAGCAACCTCACCCTCGACGGGACTGTCTTTCCCGACTTCGGCCAGGTCGAAGTCGATCCTGCAGTCGTGAATTTGAGCGATGTCGAGAGTTACTTCCAGGAGAAACGGCCTTTTTTCATTGAAGGGTCGACGATTTTCGGTTTCGGCGGAGGGGGAACAAATAATAATTGGGGTTTCAATTGGCCGGGCGTTACGTTTCTCTATAGCAGGCGAATCGGGAGAGCTCCTCATGGGAGTTTACCCAGTGCGGACTACTACGACATCCCCAGCGGAACCGATATCCTCGGAGCCGCCAAAATCACGGGGAAGGTGGGCGACAACTGGAACATCGGCGCCATCCAGGCGGTGACCGCCCGTGAATACGCAGACCTGCAAACCGCCGGTGTTCGCTCCCGCTCAGAGATCGAGCCGCTCACCTATTACGCGGTCGCGCGGGCACAAAAAGAATTCCGCGACGGACGCGACGCGCTTGGCACTATCGCCGAATTTACCTATCGGGGTTTCCAGGACGATCGTCTCAGGGATGAGATGAACAGGGACGGACTTGTCACCGGTCTCGACGGATGGACCACGCTCGATCAGGACAAGACATGGGTGCTTGCCGGATGGACATCCCTTTCCCGCGTCAGCGGCAGCCCGGCGCGCATGATCGCCCTGCAGCGGAATCCCCAACACTACTTCCAGCGCCCGGACGCGGGCTACCTGTCGGTCGACAGCAACGCCACTTCTATGACCGGTTTTGGGGCGCGGCTCAAACTCAATAAACAGAAGGGCAATTTCTACTTCAATACCTCGTTCGGGATTTTAGATCCCCACTTCGAGCCGAACGATCTTGGATTTACGTCGCGGACGGATATTATCAACGGCCATATCGTCATGAGCTACCGCTGGACGGAACCCCGTTCATTCTATCGATACATCGAGCTCGGCGGCGCCGCTTTCCGCAATTACGATTTCGGAGGAGACATCACCTGGGAAGGCCTCTTCCACTTCGGCTACATCGAATTCCCGAATTTTTACTCTGTCAATTGGAACCTCGCATACAACCCGCAAACGGTCAACACCCGGAGAACCCGTGGCGGACCGGCTTCCCTGAACCTCCCGGCGTACCAGGTTGACTTCTTTCCGGCTACGGACCGCACGAAGAGCGTCGTCTTCAATTTTGAATACTTCACCTACCAGGGGGACTGGACGAGGGATTGGTATGTCACACCCGGCGTGGAGTGGAGGCCCTCGACAAATGTCGCCTTCACATTCAGCCCCCAGTTCGAGCACGACTTTGAAAAATCGCAGTACGTCGGGACGTTTCAGGACCCTGCGGCAAGCTACACATTCGGAAACCGGTATGTGTTCGGCGAGATGGACCAGAGCACGCTATCGGCCGGCATCCGTCTGAACTGGACCTTCACTCCGAAACTCAGTTTGCAGCTCTATGTCCAACCGCTCATATCGGCGGCTGCGTTCGAAAACTTCAAGGAGCTCGCGCGTCCGAAAACATACGACTTCAACAGGTACGGTGAAAACGGCACCACGATCAGCCTGGTCGAAAGCACGAATTCATACTCGGTCATCCCGAGAGCGTTGGACACTCTTAGGTTCCACAATCCGGATTTCAATCTAAAATCGCTGCGGGGAAATGCCGTCCTGCGGTGGGAATATCTTCCCGGCTCGACCGTGTACTTCGTCTGGACTCAGAGCCGGAGCGATGTGGACGCAACGGGCGAGTTCCAGTTCAATCGGTCTCTCCGGGGCCTACTGGATGCCATCCCGGACAACATCTTCATGATCAAGCTCTCGTACTGGTGGAATATGTGAGCGGCCGAGGCTCACCGGTGGAACGTCTGTGAGACGGCGGCCCGCGATGGAAGGCTCGCGGGAGTAGCATCCCGGGGCGAATCGGGGTTGGGAGGAAAATGCGCCGGGATGTTTCCCCAGGTGACGTAGAACGGGTCGAGCTTGCTCGCGTCGCATCCCGATCCGGAAAAATTATCCTCTAAAATGTACACAGTGTCTGACGTGCCCGCCTGGATTCCGTAGTTGTTGTCAAGTCTGATTTTCATCTTCGCGCTGTTGACCAGCCTGCCCGGCCCATCGAGTCCGAAATCGAGCGTGTCTTGATATGATTCATCGCTGCTTCCGTCCGGACACGCGACATGCACCTTAAAGCTTTCGTTGATTGCGTTTTTTGCCGTCGCATATAAAAGGATCTTCATCGTCGTACGGGAGGTGTCAATGTCAACGGTTCCGGCAAATCCGGTCGAAATCTCTCTGATCGCATCAAGAACTGGTATGCGGGGGATGCTCGCCCCGCTGCTCGCCCAATCCTGCGTCAAAGTCAGCGTGCAGGAACCAAACGTGCAGGTTGAAGTGGAGGTACCACCGACGGTGTACGATCCCCGGGAGTCCGGCGCAAGCAGTGTGATGTTTGGAAATGTGATAAGGTCAGCGTGCGGACCAAAGCGAAACGAATGGATGTCGGCCCGCATGTGAAGATAAAAAGCGAACGAACCGATGAGAGAACCGTGAATCTCCGCGTGGAAAAGGCCGCTCCAATCGGTCAGTTGAACGGGATTACTCTTGTGCCCGCGCACTTCGACGACGACGTCGCCTGCCGAGCCCGCTCCAGAGGCCGGGATCACGCAGACAATTTCCGTAGGAGTCCACATTCCTTCAACGACGTTCAGATGCACGCCATCGACACTCACGTTTCTGTCCGACTCACCCGGATCAGTTCCAAAAGTTCCGACCACGTGAAGCTGGCCATTCACTTCATCGACGCTGACCAGCATGATGCTCGGCGCGAGCAGTGAAAATGTGGAATTTTTCGTGTAATACGTGAGGTATGCGAGATTCCCCATATTATTCCGGTCCTGATAGCGGTCGAATCCCCTATTGTCCATGTCCGCCCACACCTGTTTATAGTCGAATGGGCGCTGGGGAGGAATTTCCTTCGGGGGACTGTTGTTGGTAAAGCTGGCGTTTGCACCCAGAAGCCGGTCGAAGACAAACCGGGCTGCCCGGTATGCCTCCTGGTCGCCGACATAGTCGGTCCAGCCGACGTACACGCCCGTCTCTCCTTCGGAGGCGGCCAAACACGCATCGCGGAACCCCTGATTGGCACTGCGGCACGCGTCAATGTAAATCAGGCAGTTCTTGCCGAAGGCCATGTAGGCGATCACAAATCGCCGGGTGATCGCATAATGCGTCTCGACGGTCGGATTTGCGCCGTAGAGGGTGTCATCCACATCTTCCGTCAAGTAGCAGAGTTCCTTGCTGTCGAGTTCGGTCCTGTACTTCTTTTCGCCAATGCTGTCTGCCCTCGTTGATGTCCATACACCGAAGTCGTGCGAGCTGTCGCTCAGGAGACCCTCTCCGCCGTGAGCGCTTATATAAAAAACTCCGTCTCCCTGGACGCTCTTCAGCGAATCAACCGATCCGGTCCCTCCGACAATTTGATAGCCGTTACCCGAGAGGAGGGCGTTGAGAGCGCCAGTGGGGTTGACGAAATGTGAGCCCATGGCATTTAGCACGCGGGCTTGCCGCGAGGAGGGAAGGTCCCGATCCTGCACTATCCGGCGGATCGGCGATTTCTCAAAGCCGAGTAACGAATCTCCCACCGGACGGTTGTGAACAACGAGCAGGAGGCGTCCGTCGACAAATCTGCCCCAGGCATTTCCTCCAAGAACGCCCGCATCTTCGAAAGCCGGCAGACTCTTGAGGAACTGCGCCATCTGCTGATTGTCGGCCGGGAGATTCAGCCACGCGAGGGACGCGAATTTCTGTTGAACCAATCCGATTACCGCCGTACGGAGGCTGTCGGAGATAGGTTTCCCGATCGGCACGGGCGGGCCGGGCGAGGTTGGACCCTCGGATTTTTTGCATCCCCCATACAAGAGCAATACAGGTACGAGGAGTAGGATGCGCGAGGCACCGACAAGACTGGAAAACGTACTGCGGGGCTGGATGGACATGGTAAATCTCCTCTCTCCCTAAGGAATGCTGCCGGCCGCCGGAGAGCAGCCGTGCACCTCAGCTGATTTCCTCCCAATGCAACGCTGAGATAATATTGGGAGATTTTTCTGAAAAGTCAACAGCGACCGAGGGGGAGGTGAATGTTACATGGTCCGCAGGGTCATCACCGGGGCCAGAAAGGAGTAAAACGGGAACGTTACTTTGGAGAGTGCGCGAAAATTGACTTAAACGGCGGCTATCGCGGCGTGAGACCCATATTATAGAAAGTGAAAGCGTAGATGTCTGCCGTCTCCTCGATAATCTTCGAAGTAGGTTTCCCTCCGCCGTGGCCTGCCTTCGTCTCGATCCGGATCAGGACCGGGTTATTCCCGTGATACTTCTCCTGCAGAGTGGCGATGTATTTGAATGAGTGCGCCGGCACGACCCGGTCGTCATGGTCGGCCGTCGATACGAGCACAGCCGGGTACCGAACCCCTTCATGGATATTGTGCAGAGGCGAAAACGAATACAGATTTCGAAAGTTCACCGAATCGTCGCTCGAACCGTAGTCCGGGACCCACGCCCAACCGATCGTAAACTTCTGGAATCGAAGCATATCCATGACTCCGACTGCGGGCAGTGCGACCCGGAAGAGATCGGGGCGTTGGTTGATGACAGCCCCGATCAGCAACCCCCCATTTGATGCGCCCTGGATCGCAAGCGACTGGGGCGATGTGTATTTTCCCGCGATCAGATACTCGGCCGCAGCGATGAAGTCGTCGAAGACGTGCTGCTTATTGAGTCCCATTCCGCCCCGGTGCCATTCCTCGCCGTACTCGCCCCCGCCCCGCAGGTTTGCCTGTGCAAATACGCCGCCGGATTCGAGCCAGAGAAGCCGCGATGCACTGAATTGAGGCGTCAGGTTGATATTAAAACCTCCGTACCCATAGAGAAGAGCCGGATTTTTTCCGTCGAGAACAAGCCCCTTCTTGTGGACGATGAACATCGGTATCCGGGTGCCGTCTTTGCTTTTATAGAATACCTGCCTGGTTTCGTACGAGTCCGGATCAAAATCGATCTTCGGCTTCTGGTAGAGCTTCGACTCCTTCGTGCGAAAATCATACTGATAGATGGTCGGGGGAAAGGTAAATGATGTTGCGCTGTAAAATACGATCTGATCGTCCTTTTTGCCCGAGAACCCAGTCACCGCGCCAAGGGCCGGCAACGTAATTTCGTTCTCAACCCGTCCTCCGGTGTCGTAAACATAGACATGGTGGCTTACATCTTTCATGTAGGTCGCGACGAGCTTGCCCCCGACCAGGGAGGCACTCATGAGTGCATCTTTTTGTTCCGGTAAGACATCCTTCCAGTCGCGCTCTCCCGGCGCGGAGGGATCGACGAGTATCACACTGCCGTTCGGCGCCTTGCGATCCGTCCGCAGGACAATCCCGCGATCGATGACTCCGACCAGGGAAAAATTATCGTCGAATGTCTCGATGACCGGCCGAAAGCTTGTGTCTCCCCCGCTCATTTGGCGGAAGTAGACGGCATTCCCCGTCGAACCGCCCTGATCGATCATGAGGACGCCGTAGCGCTCGTCCTCGGTTACCGATAGGCCGAACGTCCGCAAAGGATGGGCCTGATCCTCGTACACCAGCCTGTCGCTACTCTGCTCGCTGCCTACCTCGTGATAATATACTTTCTGGTATTCGTTCTTCGCGGTCAACGCCTTGGTCGTGTCTGCCGGCGCGTCGTACCGGCTGTAGAAGAAACCGTTGCGAAACCACGAAATGCCCGTAAATTTTGCCCACTTGATCTTGTCGGGCAGTTGTGTTTTCGACCCGACCTCGATCACGTAGATCTCCCGCCAGTCCGAACCGCTGCGCGAGATGCCGTACGCCAGGTACTTTCCGTCTTTCGAGAATCCGAGGCCGCCCAGGGCTACGGTTCCGTCGGCAGAGAGATTGTTGGGATCGAGAAGGATTTCGGGGGCCGCTTCGAGACCGTGCCGGATATAGAGGACACTCTGGTTCTGAAGGCCGTCATTCTTGTAAAAGTAGTAATTCTCTCCCTCGCGAAAGGGGGCAGTGTACTTCGGATAGTTCCAGATCTTCGTGAGCCGTTCCTTGATGTGCTCACGGAACGGGATTTTTCCGAGATACCCGAACGTGACTTTGTTCTCGGCTTCAACCCACGCGGCGACGCTCTTCGAGGTGTCGCTCTCCATCCATCGATAGGGATCCGCGACCGGTGTGCCGAAATACGAATCGACGTGGTCGAGCTTTTGGGCCTTTGGATATTCAAGCGGCTGCGCCCACAGGGAGGCGGCCGAACAAAACAGAGCAAAGAAAAAGATTCTTATTCTTTTCATCGATTCTTCCACATGAGAAATTGCCCGGTCGACGCGCCCGGGGGACCGCTTAGTTGGAATGACCGGGGATTGTTATCAGGACTGACTCTTCGCGCGAGCCTCTGCGCGTTTCTTCATCTCCTCGGGAGGGACATCCTCCTTGTGCGTGGCCATCCACCATTCGTTGCCATGCGCATCCCGGACCCCGGCGTTCCGGTCTCCGTAGAACTGATCGGCAGGCTCCATCACTGAGGACGCCCCGGCCTGGATTGCTCTCCTGTAGGTAGCATCGGCATCCTTCACATAAAGGTAAAGCATGCCCGTTTTCGGTTTACTCTCACCGCGGGCATCGGAGATCATGAGGCGGGAGTCGCCGATTGTCACCTCGGCGTGCATGATCGTGCCATCAGGGGAGGCCATCCGCTCGACCTCTCTTGCGTCGAACGCTTTTTTCACGAAATCGAGCAATGCGCCTGCCCCCTGGACAACGAGGTAGGGAGTAATGGTATGATATCCCTCCGGAATTGGTTTGACTGGCATGATTGTGTCCTCCTA
>Ga0137399_10001739_pt1 | contig 10246 bp, 4 predicted proteins | sample czorhiz316metaG_FD_104810 | JGI IMG/M metagenome (GOLD analysis project Ga0137399, IMG submission 104810) | Vadose zone soil microbial communities from Angelo Coast Range Reserve, California, USA - czorhiz3.16 metaG | ecosystem: Environmental > Terrestrial > Soil > Vadose zone | place: USA...
GGAAACATCGTGCATGCTTCCGACACCACCGGACTCCTGGTGATAACCCAGCTCCAGCCGATATCGGTGATTTTCAGCCTGCCGCAAGATCAACTGCCTGATGTAAACGCCAAACTTCGCTCGGGTGTTCAACTTGTCGTCGATGCTTATGACCGCGACGACACCACGAAAATTGCCAGCGGAAAACTTCAGACGATCGACAATCAGATCGATTCGACCACCGGGACCTATAAGCTGAAATCCATTTTTGCGAATGCCGACAACTCGTTGTTCCCCAACCAATTTGTGAACGTTCATCTTCTTGTGGACACCAAACACAATCTCACCATCGTTCCGGCCGCGGCCATTCAGCGAGGTCCGCAGGGAACTTACGTCTACGCCGTGGCGAAAGATTCTGCAAACAAGGACACGATTTCAAAGATCACTCCCGTAACCATCGCGCAGACTACCGGCGACAGCGTGGGCGTGAGCGCCGGATTGAATGCCGGCGACCTGGTGGTCATCGACGGCCAGGACAAGCTGCAGGATGGAACAAAAATAAATCCCAGCACTTCGAGCGGCGGGAAGGGCGCAGGCCGCAATCCCGGTTCTCCCGTACCGGCGCAAAACGCGCCTCAAGCGGGAAGTCCTGCGAAGGGCGGCGCCGCAGGGTCCCGGCGATGAATCCTTCACGGCCGTTTATCTTGCGGCCGGTCGCCACCACGCTTCTGATGGTTGGCGTCCTGCTAGTGGGCTGGGTGGCCTTCCGCCAACTGCCCATATCCGCCTTGCCGCAAGTGGACTACCCCACAATTCAAATCCAGACTTTTTATCCGGGGGCCAGTCCGGACGTCATGGCTTCGTCGGTCACTTCTCCGCTGGAGCGCCAGTTCGGCCAGATTCCCGGGTTGAACCAGATGACCTCTTCGAGTTCTTTCGGCAGCTCGATCATTACTCTGCAATTCGATCTGGATTTGAGCATTGACGTGGCTGAGCAGGGAGTTCAGGCCGCCATAAACGGGGCTTCCAATCTTCTCCCGCAGGGCCTTCCCAATCCGCCGATCTACAGCAAGGTCAATCCTGCGGACGCGCCGATCATGACGCTGTCGCTGACATCCACGTCACTGCCGCTCTCCAAAGTCGAGGATCTTGCCGACACCACACTCGCGCAGAAAATCTCTCAGCTTACCGGCGTTGGACTCGTCAGCATCAGCGGCGGCCAGCGCCCGGCCGTTCGTATTCAGGCCAATCCCACGGCCCTCGCTTCTTACGGACTCAGTCTCGAAGATTTGCGCACCGCCTTGAGTCAAGCGAATGTGGATCAAGCCAAGGGCACATTTGACGGTGCACACCAGGCTTATACGATCGGAGCAAATGATCAGTTGATCTCCAGCGACAGCTACCGCCCGGTGATCGTCGCTTACCGCAACGGGGCTCCGGTGCGGCTCACCGATGTCGCCACGGTTCTGGACGGCGTGGAGAACGTGAAGCAAGCCGCGTGGGCCAATCAGAATCCGGCCGTCATTCTGAACATTCAGCGGCAGCCCGGCGCGAACATCATCGCCGTAGTCGACCGCGTAACAAAACTTCTGCCCCAATTGAAAGGGGCGCTGCCGGCTTCTGTAAAAGTGGAAATTCTTACCGATCGGACTACCACGATCCGCGCTTCCGTAAATGACGTGCAGTTCACGCTCGTGCTGACCATCGGCCTGGTAGTGATGGTTATTTTTCTTTTTCTCCGCAGCGTGCGCGCCACCGTGATCCCCAGCATCGCGGTTCCGCTTTCTCTGATCGGCACGTTCGCGGTGATGTATCTTCTCGGCTACAGTTTGAACAATCTCTCGCTGATGGCGCTCACGATTTCGACCGGCTTCGTCGTGGACGATGCCATCGTGATGATCGAAAACATCAGCCGCTACATCGAGGAAGGGGAAACTCCGCTGCAGGCGGCGCTAAAGGGTTCCGAGCAAATCGGCTTCACGATCGTTTCGCTCACCGTTTCGCTGATTGCCGTGCTCATCCCTCTTTTGTTCATGGGAGACATCGTTGGCCGGCTCTTCCGCGAATTTGCGGTGACGCTGGCCGTTACCATCCTCGTATCTGCGTTCGTTTCCCTGACGCTGACTCCGATGATGTGCGCCAAGCTTCTGCGCCATCACAAAAAGGAAGATGAGGGCTGGTTTTACCGCAAGTCGGAAGACGCATTTAACGCTGTTATCGCCTTCTACGGCCGCACGCTGCAATTTGTGCTGCGATTTCGCAGCACCACACTGCTTGTGACTGTAGGCACTCTTGTCGGCACCATTCTTCTTTATATTTACGTACCCAAGGGATTTTTCCCGGTTCAAGATACCGGCGTCATTCTGGGCGTTTCCGAAGGAGCGCAAAATATTTCGTTCGCCGCGATGGCGCAGCGGCAACAGGAACTTGCTGCGGTGATCCTGAAGGACCCGGCAGTGCAAAGTCTTTCTTCCTTCATCGGGATCGACGGCACGAACACCACGCTCAACAGCGGGCGCATCCAGATCAATCTCGTGCCGCTGGCGCAGCGCGATGGCAGCGCTTCGGACGTCATCCGCCGCCTGCAGCCCGAACTTGCCAAAGTAGACGGCGTTTCCCTCTTTCTCCAGCCGGTTCAAGATTTGACCGTGGAAGACCGCGTGAGCCGAACGCAATTTCAATACAGCCTCGAAGACGTTGACCCCAAGGAGCTCGCGTACTGGACGGCGCACTTCATCGATAAACTGAAAGCGATTCCGGAAATTCGCGACGTTGCCAGCGACCAGCTAAATCAGGGCCTGGTTGCCGCGCTCACGATTGACCGCGACTCCGCTTCGCGGCTTGGTGTTCTTCCCGCGGACATTGACAATACGCTCTACGACGCGTTCGGCCAGCGCCAGGTGTCCACCATCTTCACGCAATTGAATCAATACCATGTGGTCCTGGAAGTGGACCCGCAGTTCCAGCAAGATCCCGATTCACTGAAAAGTATTTATGTAAGATCCTCGAACGGCACACAAGTTCCGCTGAGTGCCTTCACGCGCTTTGAGCCCGGTGCCTCGGCGCTGGCGCTGAATCACCAGGGACAGTTTCCCGTGGTGACGCTTTCCTTCAACCTGGCGCCCAATGCCGCGCTGGGCGACGCTGTGACCGCCATCAACCAGGTCAAGCAGGACCTGAACATGCCGCCAAGCGTACAAGGCACGTTTCAGGGCACGGCGGCGGCATTCCTGAATTCACTTTCGAATGAACCCATCCTCATCCTGGCGGCGGTGATCACGGTTTATATTGTTCTCGGCGTTTTGTATGAGAGCTACATTCATCCCATAACGATCATTTCAACGCTTCCCTCGGCTGGTGTCGGCGCCATCCTGGCGCTGCTGATTTGCCGCACGGATTTCAGCGTTATTGCTTTGATCGGAATGATCCTGCTGATCGGCATCGTAAAGAAAAACGCCATCATGATGATTGACTTTGCGCTGGAGGCGGAGCGCAAAGAAGGGAAGGCGCCGGTCGATGCAATTTATGAAGCATGCCTGCTGCGTTTTCGTCCCATCATGATGACTACCATGGCGGCGCTTCTCGGTGGTTTGCCACTGGCGCTCGGCACCGGAGTCGGTTCCGAGCTGCGCCGCCCGCTGGGCATCACCATCGTCGGCGGCCTGATTCTGAGCCAACTGCTGACGCTTTACACCACGCCCGTGGTCTACCTGGCGTTTGACTGGCTAGCGCATCGCTTCTCGTTCCACGTTGGCAACGCGATCGAGGAGCCCGCGCACGAATCGGCGCCTGGAGATTGATCGGTGAATTTTTCTTCCAACTTTTCGGCGCCATTCATCCGACGGCCGGTGGCCACGTCGCTGATTACCATCGCCATACTTCTGTCTGGAGTGGTTGCATTCCGATTCCTGCCGGTCGCGCCGCTGCCGCAAGTTGATTTTCCAACGATTTCTGTCGGCGCCGGCTTGCCGGGTGCGAGTCCGGAGACCATGGCCTCCGCCGTGGCTACGCCGCTCGAACGGCAATTCGGCCGCATCGCCGGCGTCACGCAAATGACTTCCTCGAGCGGCCTTGGCAACACGGGCATAACGCTGCAGTTCGATCTCAATCGAGACATCAACGCCGCCGCGCGCGACGTTCAGGCCGCCATCAACGCGGCTCGCAGCCAGCTTCCGGCAGATCTTCCCGGCCAGCCCACCTACCGCAAGGTCAATCCGGCTGATGCTCCGATCATGCTGCTGGTCTTGACTTCGGACAATATTCCGCCAGCGGAAATCTACGATGCCGCCGATTCCATCCTCGCCCAGAAACTCGCACAGGTCGAAGGTGTCGGCCAGGTGTTTACCTGGGGCAGCGCCCGCCCCGCGGTGCGCGTCGAAGTAAACCCGAATCAACTCAACAGCTACGGAATCAGTTTGGAGACGGTTCGCAAGTCGCTGCAAGCCGCCAACGCCAACTTGGCAAAAGGTTCGCTTTCCGACCAAAAGCAATTGTGGGCCGTTTCCGATACCGACCAGCTTTTCAAGGCCTACGAATATCAGCCGCTGATTGTCGCCGGGCACGTGGGTGCTCCCGTGCGATTGCGTGATATTGCGGAGGTCGCCGATTCCGTCGAAGACACGCGCAACCTGGGACTTTCACGCGGGAAGCGCGCCGTGCTTCTGGCCATTTTTCGCCAGCCCGGCGCTAACATGATCGAGACGGTAGACCGCATTACCGCGCTTCTTCCGTTCCTCAGCGCGTCCATATCTCCCTCTCTCCATCTGGGCGTCGCCGTTGACCGTACTACCACGATCCGCGCGTCGGTCCACGACGTGGAAGTCGCGCTCATCATTTCCATCATCCTCGTGATTTTTGTGGTCTTTGCTTTTCTGCGGAATGTTTGGGCCACCATCATTCCCAGCGTGGCCGTGCCGCTTTCGCTGATCGGAACTTTTGGCGTGATGTATCTGTGCCATTACAGCCTGGACAACCTATCGCTCATGGCCCTCACGATTTCCACGGGCTTCGTTGTGGACGACGCGATCGTAGTTATCGAGAACATCGCGCGTCACATCGAAGGAGGCATGAAGCCCTTCGCTGCCGCCATGAAAGGCGCCAGCGAAATCGGTTTTACGGTGCTCTCGATGAGCACTTCGCTGGTCGCCGTCTTTATACCGATCTTGATGATGGGTGGCATCGTTGGCCGTCTTTTCCGAGAGTTTGCCGTCGTTCTCAGCGTGGCCATCGGTGTCTCCCTTTTCGTATCGCTGACTACTACGCCCATGATGTGCGCGCGCTTCCTGCGTCACGAATCGGGCAAACACAACAGGCTGTATCGCTTTTCCGAAAACGCTTTTAATCGTCTGCACCGCACATACGATTTCTCTCTGCGCTGGGTGCTTCGCCATCAGTTCCTGATCTTGCTGGTTACCATCGGCACGGTTTGCTTGAATGCCTATCTCTTCTACCAGACGCCCAAAGGCTTCTTCCCGCAGCAGGATACTGGCCGCATCAATGGCAGCATCATAGGCGACCAGGATCTTTCTTTTGCGGCCATGTCCCAGAAGATGCGCACTTTTACCGATATTGTTGCGCAAGATCCAGCCGTGGACACGGTAATTTCCTTCACTGGTGGCGGCAGTGGCGGCAGCACGGCCCGCCTGTTTGCTCAGCTCAAACCACTCAACGAGAGAAAGCTCAGCGCCGACCAGGTCATCGGAAGGATTCGCTCAAAGACCAGCGGAATCCCGGGCGCCGCTTTGTATTTGCAGGCAGTTCAGGACCTTAGTGTCGGTGGCAGGGGAAGCGCCGCGCAATACCAATACACCCTGCAAGCCGACAATCTCAACGATCTTACTCACTGGGCGCCCATTCTTCAGCAGCGTCTGGCAAAGATTCCCGAACTGCGCGACGTCAATTCGGACCAGCAAATGCACGGCCTAGAAAGCGCTATCGTCATCGATCGCGACACCGCCGGGCGTCTCGGAGTCGCCGTACAGGACATTGACAATACCCTCAGCGACGCCTTTGGCCAGCGCCAGGTCTCCAATATTTACAAAGGCCTGAACCAGTATCACGTCGTGCTGGAGGTTGCGCCGCAATTTCAGCCGGGGCCGCAAGCGCTCGCGTCCGTTTACGTTCCTTCAAAGACCGGTAAGCTCGTTCCGCTGAGCGCTTTCGCCCAGTACGAGCACTCCAACACCGCCCTTTCGGTCAACCATCAGGGCATCTTCCCGGCCATCACGCTTTCTTTCAATCTTGCCCCTGGCGCTTCGCTTGGCCCTGCTGTCGAGCACATCCAAGCCGCCCAGCGCGAACTTGGTGTCCCCGCGACCGTGCATGCCACATTCCAGGGCACCGCGCAGGCCTTTCAGGATTCGCTTGCCGGTCAGCTCGTGCTGATCGTCACTGCCCTCGCCGCTGTCTACATCGTGCTTGGCATACTCTACGAGAGCTTTATTCACCCCATTACGATTCTTTCGACGATTCCTTCCGCGGGCATCGGCGCTCTTCTGGCGATTCAATTCATCAAGTCGGACCTGAATATCATTGCGCTGATCGGCATCATTCTCTTGATCGGCATCGTCAAGAAAAATGCCATCCTCATGATTGATTTTGCGGTGCAAGTGGAAAGGGAAGAGGGATTGTCGCCGGTCGAAGCGATCTACAAGGCATGTCTGTTGCGCTTCCGGCCGATTTTGATGACCACGATGGCCGCGCTCCTCGGCGCCATGCCGCTCGCGCTCGGCGCAGGTGTTGGCTCGGAACTGCGACGCCCGCTGGGCATCACCATTGTTGGCGGGCTGATTCTCAGCCAGATGCTGACGCTGTTCACGACGCCCGTCGTGTACATCTACATGGACCGTTTGCAATCCTGGCTACGCCGCACCTTCTCACACGCCCCCGCACCGGTTCCCGCAACGCAGACGGATTAATCCGTCGCGCCATCACTCATAGCGGAAAGCTTAGGCTTGAACGCCGCTCTTCTAGGAACTGCCGATTAACCAGCCCGTCAGGAAGACTAAAACGCCGCCCACAATCACCTGAAATGACGCCTGCAAGAACGGCGTGTCCATATAGCGGTGCCGGATGTAACTGATTACCCCCAGCTCGACCGCCACGACGATGACCGCCACCAGCATGGCGACATGAAAACTGCTGATCAGGAACGGAAGCGTGTGACCGATGCCGCCCGCGGTGGTCATCAAGCCGGTGACCGCTCCACGCAGCCAGGGCGAGCCGCGCCCCGTCAGCGATCCGTCGTCGGAAAGGCCTTCCGAAAAAGCCATCGAAATCCCAGCGCCTATGGAGGCTGCCAGTCCTACCAGAAATGCTTCCCAGCTTTTATGCGACGCGAAAGCCGCGGCAAAAATGGGCGCCAGCGTCGAAACCGAGCCATCCATCAAGCCCGCGAGGCCGGGCTGAACCACCTGCAGCAGAAACAGTTTGCGGTGCGATTCATCTTCCTTGGCTTTGGCGCTGGCGTTAAGATGTTTTTCTTCCAGCTCGCCGGCAGTCTGTTCGTGTTTTCTCTCTTCGTCGGCCAGTTTGTTCAGCAATTCCCGTGTGGAGACGTCTGTCGTCCGGCTCGCCGCTCGCGCATAAAACCGGCTCGCCTCCAGCTCCATCAATTCAGCTTGCTTGCGGGCGACCTTTACGCCCAGTGGGCGGACCAGCCACACCGGTTTCCTGGTCAGAAATCCCTTCACGTTTTCGCGGCGGATGAGCGGAATGTGGTCGCCGAAGCGGTGGCGGAACATGGCAAACAAGCGGTCGCGGTGTCCTACCTCTTCTTCGCGCATCGCTTCGAACATTTGCGCCGTTGACGGATACTCGTCGCGCAGAGCGTCTGCAAACTCGCCGTAAATCCGGCCGTCTTCTTCCTCTGCGGCAATGGCGATCGCCAGAATCTCTTTTTCCGTCAAATCCTTGAACTTTTTCAGCATCGTCCTCAGTCCTCGGACTCCTGTAGCGAAGAAGAATCGCACAAACCGAGCTACGAAGTCATCTTCCGCCAGTGGTAGAAGAACGGAACGCCTGCCAATATTACTGCGAGGCCCATTGAAGAACGCACTGGCCGGACCATCCACAAATTGACAGTCAGAGCCACGGCGGCAGCCAAGAAGATGAGCGTCGTCCAGGGATGTCCCCATGCGCGGTACGGCCGGAGCATCTTTGGCTCGTTCTTACGCAAACGAAAAAGAGCGATCGCATTCAACGCGAAGAAGATCCATCCGGCAAAGACGAAAAGCGAATACAGTTCTTCGTAAGTCCCGCTGAGTGCGAGTAACGCCGCCACGGAGCCGAGGAAGATCAGCGAGCCGCTAGGGGTGCGAAAGGAAGGGTGAACGTGCTTGGCGAATTTGAAAAAGACTCCGTCACGAGCCATGGCGTAAGGAATGCGGGCACCGGTTAGGACAACAACGTGGAGCGCGCCGAGCGCGGAGATAGCCATGGCTACCGTCAACCAAGCCGCCCCGCGAGAACCGGCGAACGACTGCACCACATCCGACGCGACGTGCTGAGATTGGGCCAACTCGGCGAATGGCAAAGTTCGAAAGTAGACCACGTTCGCCAGCAGGTACAGTCCCCCCACGGTGAGCAGTCCCAGAATAATGGCGCGAGGGATGTTCTTTTGAGGGTGGACAATTTCCTCGCCCAAGTCACCGAGATCGTTGAAGCCGTTGTAGGCCCACATGGCAGGGACCAGCGCCGTCAGCAGGCCGCTGATTGTCCCCAGAGGCAGGTGGCCGACTTGGGGCGCGACTTGGATCGCATGGGGCTTTCCGAAAATCACGCCGGCGATGACAATCACCGCGATCGTGCCCATCTTCAGGCATGTCAGCAGCACTTGAATGCCGCCTCCTGTGCGCACGCTAAAGTGATTGAGCGCCGTAACTGCCACCACGACCAGCGCTGCGAGCGGTTGGGCCACGGTGAAAGTGAAGTCGTATCCCCAAATATGGCTTGTGAACAAGGGGGTGGACACAACCGGGAACAGGAATCCCAGGAAACGTAGAAATCCGGCCGCCAGCGTAGCCATTGCCACCGGCCTATCGAGAAACGAACTCATCCAGCCGAAAAGAAATCCCCAGAGAGGACCGAGACCGCGGCTTAGGTAGACGTACGGGCCGCCCGCTTTGGGAAATGCCGCGCCCAATTCGGCGTAGCAGAACGCGCCGCACAGCACAATGAAACCGCCGAGAATCCATGCCGCAAAAACCAGCGTGGCCGAGCCGACGGCGCGGGCCATGTCGCTGGTAACGAGAAAAATGCCCGTGCCGATCGTGTCGCCGATCACGATCGCAGCCGCAGCCCACAATCCCAGACCTCGAATAAGGTCCGATCGATCAGGATCGCCGGCCAGATTGGGGCTCGTCACGGACACGAAGGTTGACAGAGACTACTATCAGCGATGGAGACGGTCAATCCGCATTGCGATCGAATTTGTTTATGCCGTGGCACTGGACCGTATTTGCGCGCTATCATCAAAACCGCAATGGCTGCGCAAAAATTCATGCTGAGTGAATTTCCCTGGGATCAACGCTACCGCGTTGCGGCTGTCGAGGATGTGCTTACGCCCGCCTTGGTGTTGTATCCCGAAATCGTCTCTTCAAACATCCAGCGGACCTTGGAGTTGCTCGACGGCAATGCGGATCGCTGGCGAGTGCACATCAAAACCGCGAAGCTGGGCTACACCCTTCGTATGCTCCTCGAGCGCGGCGTTCGCAACTTCAAATGCGCGACGACTTTGGAACTGCTGGTGGCTTGCCGCAGCGGCGCGGGAGACGTGCTCTTCGCCTATCCTGCCATAGGGGCGAATGTGCGCCGTGTGCGGGAAATAGCCGAGCAGTTCCCGGAGGTGCGCATTTCCGTCCTGGCTGAGAACGAAGAACAAGTAGGACAATGGCGCCGCAGCTGTGTGGGAGTTTTTCTCGATATCAATCCTGGCATGGATCGCACCGGCATCGAGCAAAGCCAAAGTGGCAAAATTGCGGATTTGGGGAAAGCGATAGTTGGCCTGGGACTGGAGTTCCGCGGCCTGCATTACTATGACGGCCAATACGGCAGTCTGGATGAGCGCGAGCGGACCGCTGCGGCGCATTCCGGCTATGATCGTTTGCTGAAAGTCGTGAGCGATATCGAACGCGGTGGAATGACCGTGCCGGAAGTGATCACCGCAGGAACGCCGACGTTCCCGTGCTCACTAATCTACAAAGGCTTTCGCAATTTGGGATTCATCCACCGCGTCTCGCCCGGAACAGTTGTTTATTGCGATGCCACA
>Ga0137399_10001740_pt1 | contig 10246 bp, 9 predicted proteins | sample czorhiz316metaG_FD_104810 | JGI IMG/M metagenome (GOLD analysis project Ga0137399, IMG submission 104810) | Vadose zone soil microbial communities from Angelo Coast Range Reserve, California, USA - czorhiz3.16 metaG | ecosystem: Environmental > Terrestrial > Soil > Vadose zone | place: USA...
GACTAGAGCTGACCTCGATGCGCCCAGGTCGGAGGCCATTTTTGGCGCCTGTGGATGACTGCTCGTGACCGCAGCTTCCCGCCCGTCGTGGCACGGACGTAGCACGGATGCGAGCACTCGCAACGGATGGCCAGCTACGGCTCCAGATGCGGTAGGTCAGGGTACCTCGTCTTCTGGATGCAAATTACTGATCCCGTCGACGCCGACTAGTGATTTCCGGACAGGATGGTGGCAAGCTGACTGGCGTGGGGGTGTTGTTCGTCCTGTGCGGTATCTTGGCCGGGCTCGCCGTCTACCGTTTCGGGGAGGCCCGCGCCACGTGGCAGCGATTCCGGGTCAACAAGACGACGCTACGTGGCCAGCGGAGCACTGCCTGGCGTCGCAGTGGCAGTGCCCTGTTGTATATCGGTGGAGCGGTCTTCTTCCTCGTCATCATCCTGAAATTTAGGTAGGCCTGAGTTCGATCGACGAATTCGCGGTTTACGTCGGCAGCACAAATGCCTTTCGTCCCGAACTACTAGCGTGTGCGACGGCCGGACGATCTCGGCAGCTGGCCAGCGCTGTCTGCGGTCGTGCACGCGAGCGACAGCCGCACCGTGCGCCTGCACCTGGTGTCCGCCAGGTCATGCGAACCCGCCATCACCCGTTAAAGAATCCGCTATGCGGACACCGCCGGATCCACGGCGAACTGACGAAACTCGGCGTGACAGTCGCGCCGTCCACCGTCTGGGAGATCCTGCGGGCCGCGGGCATCGATCCGGCCCCGCGCCGGTCAGGCACGACCTGGCGGCAGTTCTTGCACGCCCAGGCCGCCGGGATCGTCGCGGTCGACTTCCTGCACGTGGACACCGTGCTGCTGTTCGAGGACATCAAATTCCTCATCCGTGACCGCGGATCGAACTTTACCCGCTCCTTCGACGCCGTGTTCCAGGCCACCGGTGCCAGGATTCTGCGTACCGCTGTCCATGCGCCGCGCATGAACGCGACCTGCGAGCGCCTCGTCGGCACCCTGCGCCGCGAGCTCCTGGACCACGTGCTGATCCTCGGCGACGGGCATCTGCGCGCCGTCCTGACCGAATATCAGGCACACTACAACACGGCCCGGCCGCATCAGGGCATCGCCCAGCGCGTCCCCGACGGCGGACGTGTCGCTCCCTGCGCCACCGTGACCGACATCGCCACACAACAGATCCAGCGAAAACCCGTTCTTGGCGGCTTGATCAACGAATACACACGTGCCGCCTGATGCCGTAAGACCTGCAGGTCACCTTACCGAATCATATTTTCGAGCGGGACAGGGCAACAATCACGGTGAGCGTCCTGCTGATCTTCGTCCAGCTCTGGATGCGGGCCAGGTACGCAAGCCACTCTGGTCGGGGGTCGATGGGGGGAACCGTGGTGCAGCAGGGCAGGCTGCAGCTGATCGCGGGCCTACCGAATGAAGCTTGATTCGATCCTGGCAGTCAGCTGGTATGCCGCACCGCCATTGTCTGCTCGCTCTGGCGTCGGCGGTAGTGGCAGTTCGCCCGAGCCGCGTACCAGCAGCCGGGTCGGGATGGTGATGATCGTCGGCGGCGACTGGTCCCCGTGTATCCGCTTGAACAGCCGCTCCGCCGCCCGGCGGCCCACCTCGGCCGGGTCCTGCGCCATCACCGTGATGCCCGGCTCGATCACCGCCGCGAGCGGGATGTCGTCGAAGCCCACGTGCGCGATTTGGTGTTGCAGCCCGAGTTCGTGCAGCGCCGCGACGACACCGATGGTGACCAGGTTCTGGCTGCTGAAGACGCCCTCCGGCCGGGCGGAGGCGAGCAGATCGAGCGCCGCCCGCCGGGCCTCCTCGGCGCGGCGCAGCCCGTGCCGGATCAGGCCGACGTCGGGCCGCAGCCCGGCCTGGGCCAGGGCGTCCTGGAAGCCGAGGAACCGTTGCCGCGCGGTCGGGATCGACGGGTCGTCGCCGAAGTAGGCGACGGCCCGGCAGTGGGTCCGCAGCAGGTGCCGCACGGCGGCCTGGGCCCCGCCCCGGTTGTCCGAGATGATCGCATCGGCCAGCAGCGGGGAAGGCAGCCGGTCGATGAAGACGAAGCTGGTCCCGGTCTGCTGCTCGGGCACCACGTAGCGATGATCCTGGCTGGCCGTCATGATGATCAGGCCGTCCACCCGCCGGTCGATCAGGGTGCGCGCGAGTTCCCGCTCCCGCCGCGGGTCCTCATCCAGGCTGCCGGTTAGGACCAGCACGTCCCGGTGCCGGGCGTGGTCCTCGACGGCCCGGTGCACGGCGGAGGAGAAGGGGTTGCTCACGTCCTCCAGGAGCAACCCGATCGTGTTGGTCCGCCCGCCCGTTCGGCGCAGGCTCGCTGCGGTCAGGTTCGGGCGGTAGCCGAGCTTTTCGGCCGCCGCACGCACCCGCTGCACCAGTTCCGGCGCGACTGTCGGCACGTCGTTGACCACGCGGGACACCGTCTTGACGCCGACCCCGGCCAGTGCCGCGACGTCCCGCATCGTCGGTCGGTCGCGCCGCGCGTCCGCGCCGGCGTGCTCAACCATGTCTTCCTCCGAAGGCCAAACCCTGAACGCCGTGCTGTCCCGGCGGCCCCATCATGGCCGGGCGACCGTCCGGGTCGAGGCGCCCCCCGGTCCGATCCCGTCAGCGTGGCGGGTTCCCCTCCGGTGTCGGCTGTGCACTCTCCCCGGTCACAGCCTCGCGGCGCCGGTCATGATGGCGACCGCCTCGGCCGGGGTGTGCGACTTTGGCGTGATGACGCCGACGGCGCGGCCCAGCCGCTGGATGTGAATCCGGTCCGCGATCTCGAACACGTTAGGCATGTTGTGGCTGATCAGGATGATGCCCAGGCCCCGCTCGCGCAGATCACGGATCAGCCTGAGCACCTGACCGGTCTCCCGGACGCCGAGCGCGGCCGTCGGCTCGTCCAGGATCACCACCTTGCCGCCGAAGGCGGCCGCCCGAGCCACGGCGACCGCCTGCCGCTGGCCACCGGAAAGCGTCTCGACCGCCTGGTTGATGTTCTGCAGGGTGCTGATGCCCAGGTCGTCGATGTACTGCTTGGCCTGCCGCTTCATCCCGCCGGTGTCGAGCATCCGCAGGACCGAGCCGAGCAGCCCGGACCGGCGCTGCTCGCGGGCCAGGAACAGGTTGCTCGCGATGTCCAGCGCGGGCGCCACAGCGAGCGTCTGGTAGACGGTCTCGATCCCCGCCTCACGCGCCTCCTGCGTGCTGCGGAAGGTCATTTCCCGGCCGTCGACCAGCATGGTGCCGGCGTCCGGGGTCATCGCCCCGGACAGGCACTTGATTATCGTCGTCTTGCCGGCGCCGTTGTCGCCGATGATGGCCAGCACCTCGCCTGCGTGCAGTTGCAGGTCCACCCCGGCCAGGCCGATGACGTGCCCGAACGTCTTGACCAGCCCGCGTGCTTCCAGTACCGGCTGGGTCATGACTTCACGCTCCGGATCCACTGGTCCGCGGCGACCGCGGCGATGACGAGCACACCGACCGCGAGCACCTGGTAGTACGGGTCCACGCCGGCCAGCGCCAGGCCGTTTTCGAACACCTGCACGATCAGCGCGCCGATTAGCGAGCCGACGACCGCACCCCGGCCGCCGAACAGGCTGGTGCCGCCGATCACGACCGCGGTGATGCTCTCCAGGTTGGCGTTGATCCCGGCGTTCGGGTCGGCACCGTTGATCCGGCCGACCAGGATCCAGGCCGCGATCCCGGTCACGGCACCGGCCACCACGTACACGCTGAGCAGTACCCGGTTGGTGCGGATACCGGCCAGCCGGGCGGCCTCCGGGTCGTCACCGGTCGCGTACACGTGCCGGCCCCAGGCGGTCTGCCGCAGCACGTAGGCGAAGATCACGTAGAGCAGCAGCATCATGAGCACGCCCACCGTGAGGTGGAAGTTGCCGATCGAGATCGTCGATCCAGTCCAGGTCATGAATGTGTTGGGGCTCAGCGAGATAGTCTGCCCCTGCGCATAGATCAGGGCGCCTGCGGTGAAGATGCTCAGCGTGCCGAGGGTGACAATGAAGGGCGGCAGCTTGATCCGGGTGACCAGCAGGCCGTTCAGCGCTCCCGCCAGCACCGCCACCGCGAGGCCGATGATCAGCGCGACTGGTCCGGGGATCCCGTTGTCGGCGACCAGCTTTGCCATCACCAGGGACGACAGCACCATGACCGCGCCGATGGACAGATCGATCCCGGCGGTGAGGATCACCAGGGTCTGGCCCACCGCGAGCGAACCGCCCCAGGCCACCTGCTGCAGGAGGATGGACAGGTTCTGCGGCGTGAAGAACCGGCCATTCTCCAGGCCGAAGATGACACCGGCCAGGATCAAAACGATCAGCGGGCTGAGCGCCGGCATCCGGTGCAGGATGTCGTGCAGCCGACGGCCAGCGGTGTCTCTCGGTTTGAGGAGTTCCTTGGTGGTCCCGGGTTCCTCGAACAGTTGCGTCATGGACGGTGTCCCCTCCTCCCTAGCGTGACCTGCCCGCGATTCCGGGCGGGTGTCCGCGTGGTGGGTAGGCCATGGTGCTCGCAGGATCCCGGCCGGCGCCAGACGGTACCGGGATCCCGCAGGAGTACAGTGCCTCCGCCGGTACGCCCGCGAGGGCCGCGCACCGGCGGGGCTTCCGGTCCGGTTTAGCTGCCCCAGCAGGCGCTGGCTGCCTTCTCCGGCGTCTGGTTGTCTATGCCCGGCACCGGGTTAGCGGTGATCAGCGCGGTGCCGGTGTTGATGAAATCCTTCCCGGCGGGCAGGGTCGGCTTGGCCCCCCCGCGGGCGATCGAGGCAAGGGTCTTCACACCGATGCTGGCCATCTTGCCGGGGTACTGCGCTGAGTCGGCCGCGATGGTGCCGTCCTTGAGCAACCCGTTGACGTAATTGCAACTGCCGTCGATCGTCACGATCATCACCTTGTTCTTGCCGGCCGCCTGCAGCGCCTGGTGGGCGCCATCAGCCGCGGGCTCGTTGATCGTGTAGACCACGTTGATGTTCGGGTTGGCCGACAGACAGTTCTCCATCGCGGTCTTGCCACCGGGGATCGCGCCCGTGGTCGGCTGGTGACAGGCGATCACGTAGTCACCCTTGCCGCCGGTGTACTTGCCGGTCTTGGCCTCCTTGCCGTTCAGGCTGGTGCTGCCCGGACTGATACCCATGCCCTCGAGGAAGCCATGGTCGCGCTGGATATCCACCGAGACGACCTGGTTATTGAACAGGTCCAGCATGGCGATCACGGCCTTGCCGCCGTTCAGCTTCGCGGCGGCGTACTGGCCGATCAGCTTGCCGGCCGCCTCGTTGTCAGTGCCGTAGGTGATGTCCACGGTGCTCGGTGGCGTCGGCACAGTGTCGAGCGCGATCACGTACAGTCCGGCCTGGCGCGCCTTGGCCAGTTCGGTGTTTACGGCGTTGCCGTTCTCGGTGATCAGGATGCCCTTGTCACCACGGGAGATGGCGTTGTCGATGGCGCTGATCTGGGTCTGCGTGTCGCCGTCCTCCTTGCCGGCCGCCACCGTCAGATTGACGTTGTCCTTCGCGGCCTCCGTCTTCGCGTCCTTCTCCATCGACACGAAGTAGGGATTGGACAGCGTCTTCAAGATCAGCGAGACACCGACTTTCCCGGAGGTCGAGCCACCGGATGAACCGGATGACGACGAGCCACAGGCCGCCAGAGCCAGCGACCCGGCCGCCAGGCAGACCGCGGCTACTATCCATCGGCGGGTGGCTCGCGACCGCCTCACTGTACCGCCAGCAGTGTCCATGTCAAGATCCTCTCCGATTCGCCAGGTCCGTGCTAGACAACGTTGTCTCGCTGTTATAGGCGGAACTCCGGGCACAAGTCTGGACCCGAAGAAGCCCGGGAAGAAGCCCGAACAGTCACGAATCCGTAACTAGTCGAACGAATCGTTACAGACCAGTACTACTCCAGCGTGGAGCCGTTATGCCTGACTTGGGATTCACGGAGTTGTTCACGCGGCAAGACGCCGACTACGGCAGCCGCACCTTCACCGCGGCGGATCCCTGGTTGGTCAGCTGGAGCTTCGGAACCTACCCCCGACAGCCGACAGCCCGCGTCGGCCCCAGGCGCCCCGGTGAGACCATCTCCAGCAACAAGCCCAGACAGCTCTCCGGCAACGTCCGCCCACAGCGGCGAGCCGAGCACCGAAATCCCCGATCTGGGCGACACCGCCGCCGGGACTCGCACGCCAAGCGGCGCGCCATATCGGCGGATATCGCACGCCGGTAATATCCCGTCCGTCACAACGCGTGACCGTCATAGCCGTCACCGGGCAGTCCGTGATGCCGAGACTGCGCAGGTCGCGGTGACCGCCGACCAGGACGCAGCCAGGGCGGAGAAAGTAACAGCAGTGCTCATCACGCGTTGCCGAACCGTGCTCACGGAGCGCTGCTGCTACATCGCCAAATAACGAATCGCTAACAACAGTGGACGACGCGTAACACAAATATCAAGTCACGTGACGCTCAGGATCCTGTACCGATCCTCGTCACGTGCCAACCCAAGCTCTCGGCCAAGCAGCAGGCCGAACTGCGGCGCATGCACGCCTCCGGCGACTACTCCATCGCCGATCTGGCCGAACTGTTCACCGTGTCCCGGCCCACCGTGTACCGGACCCTCCAGCGCAGCCCCGCCAGCCCGGCACGATGACGTGCTTGCCGAGTGATGATCCCGGCAGACCTCGCCCACATATCCGTTGGGTTTTCGGCGCCTGGACCCGGTACCCCTAGTAGTCCTGGCCCCAGATGATCCGGAGCAACTGGCGACGGGTGAGGACTTTGGCCGTCCTCGTCGACCGCCACCACCCGTAAGACCACGATTTTTGAAAACCCGTCCTTGGCGGGAGCCCCCTTCAGTAAGCCCCATGCCCCAGACCCCACGCCGCGGTCGGCGACCGCGCCCCTGGATCCACGAAGACGTAGCTATTCGGATGTATCACACGGCTGCGCAGGTGCTCTTAGAGGTAAATCGAGATCGACTGAGCGAAACAGCGCGGCGCCTTGCCGTATGCAGGTCCGGCTCGCCAGAGAAAAGGACAGCACGTGAAGCTCATGCCACCGCGTCACTTAACCTTCCCTCACCTGCCAATGCGCTAATCTCGTTCCTCAGCGCTCTCCAGGGCACGGGTTTGAATCAAGCAGCTAAGGCGGTTCAGCCACGCTGCGCACTGGTAACCCTCGCCATGGGCGAGCCAATAGGAGAGGACACGATAATGTTGCGCTACAACTGGGGTGAGACCAACCCGCGTATCGATTGGCTGACCAAGGAGATCGAGCCCGTCCGGGTCAAGGTCGTTACTCATCCGATGTATAACGAGCTGAGCACCATCAGGGCGATCAACACCTTCATGGAGCATCATGTGTTCGCCGTATGGGATTTCATGTCGTTGCTCAAGTCGCTGCAGCAGGAACTTACCTGCGTGAATGTCCCATGGATACCGATCGGCGCTACCGGTAGCCGCCGCCTCATCAACGATATCGTGCTGGTGGAAGAGAGCGATGAACTGAATGACGGTTTCATCAGTCACTTCGAACTCTACCTGCGCGGCATGACCGAATCGGGTGCGAGTACCGCAGCGATCGATGCGTTCATATCCTGTCTGAGAGATGGCCGGGCTGTCCCCTCGTCACTCGAAGCGGTCGCTGCGCCCAAGCCGTCGGCCGATTTCGTAAGAGCCACCTGGGACTTTATAGAGGATGCGCCGGTGCACTGCAAGGCAGCGGCATTCGCCTTCGGGCGCGAGGATCTCATCCCGGATATGTTCGACCAGGTCGTTGCCGTCCGCGCGGATGAGAAAAGCCTCGACACCTTTTGTGATTACCTGGCTCGCCATATCCAGGTGGACAGCGAAGAGCACACTCCCATGGCGATGCAGATGTTGGCAGAGCTGTGCGGTGACGACGATAGCCGTTGGAAGGAATGCGGCGCCACCATCAATAGAGCGCTGGAGGCGAGGATTCTCCTCTGGGACGGCATTCTCGCGGCTATTGAGAAGCAACAGGCGCCGATGGCGGGAAGCCACTGGTGAAAGACATCCTGTCAGGCGGGTCCGCATCACCGCTCGTGGTGCGGACCCAGGGATCTGACCGAAGCTTGCCGGCGGGCCCTTGGTGGCGGTTCTGCGGACGTGATCGTGCGGGTTGGTTCATCTTCGCAACCGTAGGCATGGTTAGGAGGACGGCAAACAGCCACTTCATACCGGATAGCGAGGTCGACGGGCGGTCTCCGGTTCCGCTGAGATCGTGGCGCGACCACACCGGCGCCGGGGTCCCCATGCCCGGCGGCTACCAGTTGGATACCCCGCTGAAGTGCCGCCGAGCGCGCAGAACCGCCATTTCCGCCCGCCGTCAGCGGACCCGGCCAAATCGGTCAAAGGCCGCCCATATCGGCGGATCTCGTGCTAGAGCCGTGACCAGCCACCGTCACGCAGCGTGAGAGCCTCTCCGGAGTGTGAGCCGTCGCTGCCGATTCTGGCCCATCCGATGCCGACCGGCGTGCCGTCGCCTGGACAGCGCGATAAGTCCTGATCTGCATGGGGCCGGCGGTAGCCCAGGTGGCCAAGTGAGGACCAAAGACCCATAACCGGACTGCTGCCTGCGAAGTCTCCAAATCAGGAGGCGAGTTCAATGAAGAAGTCATTTGCTACCGCATGCGGGGGGTTGCTGATCGTGGCGCTCGCGGCCGGGTGCGGGACGACGCCAGCGCTGTCAGCGGCCCGTTCGCCCGCTCGTTCCGCCGCTTCGTCGCCATCGGTGTCCCGGCCGGCTACAGCCGCGCCGGCCGGCATCATGCGGCCACCGGGCGGCCGGTTCCGGGCGGGTTCAGGGCCGCGTCTGTCACGTTTGTCTCGACCCGTGAGGCCTTCGTGCTAGGCGCGGCACCGTGCAGGCACGCGCCGTGTACCTCGATTGCCCGCACCCTTGACCGCGGCGTGAGCTGGCGCGGGCTCCCGGCACCTGGTGTGCCGCTCGGCGAGCCTTACGCGAGCACCGGGCCGGCCGCGTGGGGCATCCGGTTCGCGACGCCGGGGCACGGGTTCGTGTTCGGCAACGGGCTGTGGGTGACCACCGACGGCGGTGAGCACTGGCCGGCCGCGCCCTACCCGGGCGGTGCGATGCTGTCGCTGGAGATCACCGGTCACCAGGTGCTGGCCGTGACCGCACGCCACGGACCAGGCGGGCTGACCGGATGGACGCTGTCGCGCCGCGCGCTCGGCGGCGGCCCGTGGACCCAGATAACGGCGCTGGCCAGCAATTCTGGTGCCGGGGGCATCGCTACCCAGGCCGGGGTGGCAGCGGTCGTGGACGGCTCGTCTGTCCTGGTCACCACCAATGGCGGCCTGACCGTCACCAAGCACGCGACCCCGTGCCCCGCGGCCGGCCGCCCGTTCCCGGTGGTCACTTCGGTCGCGGCGCAGGCTCCGCGCGGGCTGGCCCTGCTGTGCACCGGCCAGGGCTATACCGGCCACACGGATAAGACCGTCTACGTGAGCGGCGATCTGGGCGCGACCTGGACGCCGGCAGGCCACCCGGCCAGCGCCGGTGACGGCGGCATGATCGCCGCCTCAGCCCCCGGGCACCTGACCATCGCCACCACCAGCGCCGCGAGCTGGCTGTACTACTCCGCGGACAACGGCACGACCTGGCGGACGGTGGTCACCTACCTCGACGGCGGCCAGGGCTGGAACGACCTGGGGTTCACCACCACTCGTGACGGCGTGGTCATCCACGGGCACCCCGCCTACGGGGACATGCCCGGACAGCTGCTGCTGACGGACAACGGCGGGCTGACCTGGCACGCGGTCACGTTCTGAAATCCCTGACCCGAACCCGACGGCTGTGACAGCGAGCACAACAGACTCTGCGCACTGCCACGGTCATCAGGCGTCCAGGACCTCTGCCGGGCTGTTCGCATGAGCGTTCCAGTCCAGGACTCGCTGCCGGACCTGGCGGACAAGCCGGCGTCCGGCCCGCTGGAGCCGGAGCAGACCGAACTCGCCAACGGCGTGCGGGCGGACGTGCACCCCGGCTGGCTGACGGGGTCCGCCGACGTATTCCGGCGGCTTGCTGAGATCCGCGCCAGATCGAACTGATCTGCGCGCCTCAGGCCATAAGCGCCGAAGCAACACGAGCCGCGCCGAACGGCGGTTCACGCGCGGCAGGCTCCAGCCAATCGACTACGCTCTGTGGTCAGAGCCAGGGCCTCCTTCTCTCCC
>Ga0137399_10001742_pt1 | contig 10242 bp, 12 predicted proteins | sample czorhiz316metaG_FD_104810 | JGI IMG/M metagenome (GOLD analysis project Ga0137399, IMG submission 104810) | Vadose zone soil microbial communities from Angelo Coast Range Reserve, California, USA - czorhiz3.16 metaG | ecosystem: Environmental > Terrestrial > Soil > Vadose zone | place: USA...
CGACCATCCCGAGCACACAAAGCGCTTCTGCATAGTTCGGTTGCTCCGTGACCAGCTTGGCCGCTTCGTTACGCGCGCTGGTAAACGCAGAGCGCGACGCGGCTTGATCGGCTCCCATTTGGGCAACTAATCCTTCGCACCAGACACGCGGAAATGGAACAGTGTCATCGTAACATCCAGCGATCGGTAGCACAGCCAGAGCGCGCCGCGCGCCATCGAAATCGCGTGCACATAACGATCCGGAAAGCCAAAACTCCGCTACGTTTGTTGCTTCGCGCGGATCCTCGGCGACGATTGCCTCTATTGTCGAGAGTTGCGCGCGCCGGTCGGCATGCCACTGGAGTTCAATTGCCGAACGCGGAGCGATTGTTTCACTAGGACGGTTTCGCGTCAGGCGTCATGTGCGCGGCAGATTCTCCTCAATCCTGTTGATCAACTCAGGAATATCGATCGGCTTCGCCAGCACAGGATGCCCTTGAATGTGGAGGCCAGCCTTTGCCTCGGTTTTCGTGACCAGAGCGGTGAGAAAGATGATGGGCGTTCTCTGTAATCCGGGATCAGCGTCGATTTGTGCTGCTATGTCGCCTCCGTCTATTTGCGGCATCATTATGTCCAGCAAGATCAGATCCGGCCTGAAATCCCGCGCACTCTCATGAGCCTTGGCAGCGTCGTTCTCTTCCAGGACAAGATAGTGGCTGATCTTTTCGAGCAGGATTTTGATCAAGTGGGTGCTGTCCCGGTCGTCATCAACAATCAGGATGCGTCGCTTTTCTTCCAGCACCGACCCCGCCACACTTACAGCTTCGAGTGCCAGCCTCCTTGTGGTGGTGTCCCATTAATCTTTTTGCAAGCGAAAGCTTGCGTCAAAATGAGACCGTGGTTGCCCACCTCATCGCAGCAACGTCCTTTCAACTAACGATACGTAACCAGCATCGTCAGATGGCAAAGGATACCCGTGCTCTTGTCGCCACCGCTCGGCAGCGTCAATATAATCCTTACCCTCTTCTGGATTGATCTTAGGAGCGTGTTTGACGTACTTCAAAAAAGACAGCCAATCCTTCTCTGGGACGTATCCTGGCGATATTCCCTCAAATGGATGATCGTGTCCAGCCTCTTGGATTAGATCACAAACCTCGGCAACTTCCTCATTAGATTCCAATCTGTGCCCCTCCGCACGCGATAGAGCGTGAAAGGACAGTAAGACCGAAGGGTGTTCTTTTAGGATCGCAGCGCTTCGCTCAAAACAGCCGTGGACAGCTTTGGTGCGTTCCTCTTTCTTCGTGTCGGTTAGCGCATCTAGCGTCCTTCGAACCTGCATATAGATTGGATAGGGAGAAACGAACCAGCGAACAAGAAATACGCTCGCTCCAGCCAGTAACGGGGCCATAACGAGGACAAATGCGTTCATTCGATCCGAGATGTGGTCGTGAAACCACCGCGGATAAAACCACAGAAGAACCGCTACCGTGGCTCCAATAATGAGAGATACCCACCCACAAACTGCACCTGTCCCTTTTGATGCCCATTTACATCTTTCTGAGAGGTAAGTGAGAAAGCTTCGCATCCTGAAAAATGTAGTGTTCTGAATCTTGCGTCGATTTCGACGTGACACAAGAAAAGCACGCTTGCGAGATTCGATGCTCAGCGATCATTGCGTCGATCTGATTTCCGATGCGCTGCCATTCGGTCGTCTCTGGTACGGCGAGCCAAATGCAATCGCGAATGCAATCGGGTACGCGAAGTTTCGCGCGCGCGCTCACATGATGCTGTGATTCGGGTTTATGATGACGCTGGCAATTTGATCGAAACCCAAGAGCACGCCGGCGATTTCAAAGACTGGTAGCCGAGTGTTTTGTCTTGTTGAATGGTGAAGGCACTGCGCCGCTAACACCAAATGTCAACAAACAGAATCTTTGCTCTAGCTCACACCACGATCGGAGTCCTGCTCGCGGGCGCTGCTGCGGCAAGTGCGCAAGAGACCGAGAACCCGCAGGTTGTTGTTCGGGCGGAAGCCGGGGAAATGCCGAGTGCTTACGGTGCTCCGCCAGATCTGTCGCATGGTCGTATTTCGACGCTGACGAAGTCGTATGTGCTTTCACCTTTCAGCTTTGAACTCGAAGGTGGATACGAAGGCGACATCTTCCGCCACGGCTTACCGGTTCAGTTTTTCAGGCAAGAAGTCGAAATGGGGCTGCCTGCACGCTTCACTGTCGGCGTGCAAAACCAAGTCGAACATTTCGCCGGAGATACTTTCGACCGCAGCTTCACTCTCGAAGCGCGTTACGCATTGGCTAATTGGAACAAGCTCCCACTCAATCCCACGATTTCAGCTGAATACCGTTTCGCCTTTAGCGGTACATCGCAGAATTCGGGCGAACTCGCGCTGCTGATCTCGCACGACTTTCCCAACTTGATCGAGTGGGCGATGAACATCTTTGTTGACCGCGAATTTGGCGGTAAAGAAAGCACGAGCGCCGGTTTCGCGCAGAGCGTCGAAGTTCCAGTCCTTTTACCGGATGAGAAGCTGGAGGTCGGGCTTGAAATGCAATATCGCAGCGGCGGCGAGACAATAGAACCTGATCGCACAATAAAAGGCCTGGTGATCGGCCCCACATTGGCATGGCGCCCAACAAAGAGCGTGCGCTTCGATCTCTCCCCCCTTTTCGGTTGCAGTGATCACACGCCCTCGTTGCAAATGTTTGCGGTGTTCTCCTTCTCTTTTGGCGGGGCGGCCGAAGCAGAAGCGGAGATGCCGGCTTCGGCACGCGGCCACTGATTTTATTAACTAGCCGCGCGAATCGCCGATTCCAGTTCAATAAACGCCGTCAACTTTTCATCCGCACGCACAACGAAACGCTTTCCATCGCCGCGATGCGCGTCAGTAATCCAGATTGTTCGCCTTTCGCAATCGAAGGCTGAGGCCAAGCCCAAGCTGCGCAATTTTTGAGGAGAGGGAACCGCGAGGGCGTTGAAATCCGATTCTAGTGTAAAGAGGCGCACATCCATTTAGGCGCTTCAACATGCGTGGGAAGACCTGCGCAAATCTCAATCAACAAGGGATAAAACGATAGAAAGGGGATAAACAAAATGAGAAAACTTCTATTCATTGCTTTGGTGGCAATCGGGTTCGCTTTCGTTCCGATCCAGCGGTCTGACGCTCAGGTCACGATTGGCGTTGGGGGAGTCGGAGTAGGGTTCGGATATCCAGCGTACCGATACGGTTATTACCCGTACGGCTACAGCTATTATCCATATGGATACTACCGATCTTATCCGTACCACTATTACTCTGGGCCGTCATACTACTGGTCCAACGGGCACCGCTATTATCGCCATCACCGTCATCATCATTACTATCGGTACTAAGTTGACGTAAGGGCATAAAACCCACTGAGCTGGCTTGCATGGTCTGCAAGCCAGCTTTTTTTTGGCGCGCGTTCATGTTCGATGTTGCAGCCGATGCGCAAGGCCGCTTACGTTCGGGCGCATTCCCGTTTGCCCGCTGATGCGACGCACCGTAATCGCTGTTTCTATCGTGCTCTGTTCACTTCTGACGAACGGCTGCTCGAAAGCCATCGCGCGGGCAACAGCAGCCACTGTCTTTTCGGTCAACGGCGGAGTCGCCTTCGGAAGCGCGGAACGAAATGATTTTCAACCGGTCACGCTCAAAAGCAGAATTCATGATGGCGATTCGGTTCGCGCAGCAAACGGGGCGTCGGTGGATCTTGGCTTGATTCCAGGGGCTTTCGCACAACTCTCCAGCGATTCTGAGATCAAAGTTGAAGAACTAAGAATAACGAAGGACGGCAATGAGACCGCTGGCGATATGCGGGAGCGGCGCGCGCGCATAAGAGTAATCCGGGGGAAACTTATTGTATTATTCATTCCAAGCGACACGAACGCGTCTGGATTTGTCATCACGGCGCCCGGGGTGACCGTCAAGCCTGATTCGGATTGCTTGTTTTCTGTTTGGACAGACGGAACTACTACACGAGTAACTTGCGCGAAAGAAAAAGTCATTGCATCCGCCGACGAACAACCGCCGGTTACAATAGCTGTCGGCTACTTCCAACGTTGGCCAACGGGGCGGAATGAGCCTGTCGTCGCCGCTAGCGATGCCAGTGCGCAGATCGATATCACAGAATCTCTGCAAGCTGGGGACCGATTGTTAGATCAAGCGTCCTCGTGGCAAAAGCGTCGTCCGTTCTAACAGCAAATCTGCAGGGCAAGCTGTCAGCTCCCCTCTACAAGTTAAGGTGCAATTGTGTTGTTGATTTGCGAAACGACTCAGTTGACAGCGTTGGCCGACCGCCAATACCAGCCCGGTGGCAACTAATCTTAAAAAGCGATGCGATTTGCTCGGCGAAAATCCCCTCCCCGGTCATGCGCGTATGCCACTGAGAATTGTTGAGCCGTTCTCCGCGTAGGTGCCGGATACGCCCGAGCACTTTGTCTTTGCGCTCTGGGAAATGCTCTTCCAGCCAGTGCTCGAATAGCCGTGCCACCGCCCACGGCAGCCGAACAATCGTGTAACCGGCAAATTGCGCGCCTGCTTTTGCGCAGGCGTCCAGAATCCTCGGAACTTCATGATCAGTTAGACCTGGAATGATCGGTGCCACCATGACGCCAACTGGAATGCTCGCGGCGCGAAGTTGCCTTATCGCATCGAGCCGCGCCTCGGGCACTGACGTTCGCGGCTCGAGCACTCGCTGCAAATCAGGATCGAGTGAAGTGACGGAAAGATTCACTGCGGCCGCGTTGCGTTGCGCCAATTCGCACAAGAGGTCGATATCTCGCGTGACCAGACGATTCTTCGTGATGATCGCGACTGGGTTTCGAAATTGAGCGAGCACTTCGAGGCAACCGCGCGTGATCCGCAACTTTCTTTCGATCGGCTGATACGGGTCGGTCACTCCGCTCATAACAAGCGTCTGTGGCTGCCAGCGCTGTGATTCCAGCTCTGCACGCAGCAGCTCCGGCGCGTTCGTTTTTACGATGATTTTGCTCTCGAAATCCAACCCTGCCGAGAAACCGAGATACTCATGAGTCGGCCGCGCGTAACAATAGATGCAGCCGTGCTCGCACCCGCGATATGGATTGAGGCTCGTTTCAAAACCGACATCGGGACTCGTATTGCGCGTGATAATCGATTTCGTTCCATCGCGAAAATACTGCGTGGGAGGCCGCGGTGTTGCTTCGATCTCGCGAAAGACATCGACTACGTCCGCGTCGGTTAAATCGATGTGCAGTTTTTCAAATCGATTGGCTGGGCTCCATGATGCGCCGCGCCCACGAATCGCCGCTTGGCTCTGCGGCGTTTCGACGATCACAGGCTTAAACTTCTTCTTCGCCGGCACGTAATAAGTTCACATGAACGTATCACGCCGTCGAGCAAATCTTTGAGTTCCTGCTATACTTGCCCACCGATTGCTGATCACTAACTCTCCCGGAGGGGTGGCAGAGCGGTTGATTGCGCCGGTCTTGAAAACCGGAAGGCCGAAAGGCCTCGTGAGTTCGAATCTCACCCCCTCCGCCACAATCAATTTTGGATTGCCGATTTCCGATTTGCGATCGGCAGCAGAAGAAAATGCGCGACGATCAGAGCGCAGAAGATCCCCAAGACCGCGGCACAGACAACATCTGAGAGATAATGCGCGCCGAGATACATTCGCGATAAGCCGATCAGAATTGGAATGGGAAAGCAGGCGAGGCCGATCCGTCGGTTTGCCAGAAACAAGCTACAGAAGAAAGCGGTTGAAGCGTCAACGTGGCCGGACGGGAATGAGTGATACTTGGAGCTGAAACGCGGGCCGCCCCATCGCATGTCCGTATGCACTGACGGGCGCGAACGCGGAATCGTCCGTTTGACAACGTAGCCAGTCACGCCTGCAAGCGACATGGCTATCAGCATGGCGAGGAAAATGCGCGTCCACCTTTTGCGGTCGCGGATCCAGGCGATTGCCAGAAAGAGCAATCCGAACGCAACATGTGAGGGCCAGTCACCAAACAAGCTGACGTAGCGCATGAAACTGCGCAGCGCGGGGGTTTGATGTTCAGCCATGAAATCGCGCACGGTGTCATCAAAATAAAATCCCAGTGCAATCGCCAGCGCCGCGACCGCGATCCCAATCAGCCAATAAAAGGCGACTGTGCGCTTCATAAATGAGTTCCCGTTAACGGTTGCAACTCTTACTCTTGCTCATGCTCTTGCTCCTGATCGACCAGAACCGAGCATGAGCATGAGTAGGAGCATGAGCAGGATAAACTCGACAACTACAACATACGCGACACTTTTTTTCGGCTGTCTGCTTTTTCATATCGTCGGCACATGGAATTTGCCATTGATCGATCGGGACGAGCCACGTTTCGCGGAGGCATCGCGCGAAATGATCGAACGTGGCGATTATATCGTCCCTTACTTCAACAATCGGCTGCGTCTCGACAAGCCTCCCCTGACCTATTGGGCGCAAACCCTCAGCTATCGCATCTTTGGTGAAAACGATTTTGCGGCCCGTTTTCCATCGGCAATTGCAGCCGCACTGACAGCGCTGGTGATTTTTACCTGGGGCACGCGATTGCGCGGAAAGGAGCTTGGCTGGTGGGCGGCGATTATCTTCACGCTTTCGCTGCAAACATTTATCCACGCAAAAGCTGCCGTTGCCGATATGTGGCTTGTGCTGTTCGCGACGTTGGCGCATTGGAGTGGCTGGGAGACTCTTAAGTGTTCGCGGAGGAATCAAGGAGCGGCGGTCTCTAGTCCGCCGTGGGCGATTTGGAGATCGCCCTTCCTTGTTTTCTACATTTCGCTCGCACTTGGTTTTCTCGCCAAGGGCCCGATTGCCTGGACGCCGCTGCTCACGGTCGCCGCAATGATTATTTCCACGCGCGATTGGCAGTTGGTGCGGTCATTCAAATTTGTGCGTGGAATTTTGCTCACGCTCGCCGTGATCGCGCTGTGGGGAATTCCGGCGCTCATTCAAACGCACGGAAAATTCTTCTCAGTCGGAATCGGACGGCATGTCATTGGCCGCTCACTTGCGACCATGGAGGGTCACGGCGCTGATTCATTCGGAATGTACCTGCTGCTTCTGCCGTTTTATTTTGTAACGGTCTTTATCAGTTTTTTTCCATGGTCGATTAAATTGCCGTGGTTGGTGCAAAGATTATGGCGGGAAAGAAGGGCCGGGATCGCCGATCCCGGCTACAGCGCGAACAAGATCGATGCTTATCTGCTAACGGGAACAGCGATCATTTTTGTTATCTTCACACTAATCAAGACGAAGTTGCCGCATTACACGCTCCCGGCTTTTCCTCTCCTTGCTCTGCTGCTTGCGCGGCATTGGCAGCAAGCCGCGCCTTTCCAAGCGCCCGCAGCGGTTAAAAGCCGCCGCTCCTTGTTCGAAATAATCGCCGTTGGCGCTGCTTGCATTTGGATTGCCATTGCGTTCGTTGTCCCGCCAATAGTGGCGCGGTTTTTTCCGGCATATCAGCTTTTTCAACAATCGCGCGCATCTTTGCGGCCGGATATGCAATTTGCTTCGGTCGAGTTCGATGAGCCAAGTCTGGTCTGGTATTTTCGCTCGCGCGTGAAAGGCTTTCTTACGCCGCTAAACAAGCGTCGCGCTGCAGAATTCATGAGCGCGCCAGATCCGCGCTTTATTGTTCTACCGACCCCTCTCGCAGGATCACTTTTCACGACTGCGCCGCAAAGCTCGGAATTTTTTACCGTCAGCGGTCTCAATATCGCGAAGGGGAAACGCGTCGATCTTACTCTCGTGCTCAAACCGGAATAGTTTAACCGCGGAGGACGCAGAGAACACAGAGGGTTGACCGTTTATTCTCTGCGCACTCTGCGATCTCTGTGGTAAATCAAGCGCGGGATGATTACTTTTCTTGACGGCAAACTCGTAAGCGCGTTGCCCACGCAGGCAACTATTGATGTCGGCGGAGTCGGCTACGAAGTATTCATTCCGCTATCGAGCTACGACAAACTGCCCGCTGCAGGGCAGCCCATCCGAATTCTCACTCACCTGGCAGTGCGCGAAGACGCGCATATTCTTTACGGGTTTATGACGTCAGTGGAGCGCGATCTTTTTCGGTTGCTGGTCAATAACGTCAGCGGGATCGGGCCGAAGCTTGCCCTCGCAGTGCTAAGCGGGATGAGCGTCAACAATTTCAAAGCTGCAGTGGTCAACTCTGATATTACTGCGATTTCAAAGATTAGCGGGCTCGGCAAAAAGACGGCAGAGAGGATCGTTCTCGAATTAAAGGACAAGTTGGGCGTCGCTGCGGCATGGGAAGCAGCGAGCTCTGCGCATGCACCCACACCCGAAGAAGAACAAGCCAATGAAGCGGTGCTCGCCCTCATCGCGCTTGGTTACAAACAGATCGAAGCGCATAAAGCAGTCCGTGACTTCCAGGAGAAAGGCGAAGCGAAGTCGGCGGAAGAACTGGTCAAGCTCGCGCTGAAGCGGATGGCAGCCGGGCGATAATCAGAAAACACCGAACGCTCAACGTCCAACGCCCAATGTTCAATTCAGATGTTCGCATTCGGCGTTGGACGTTCGGCGCCTGCCACACCGTAGCGTTTGCGGAGGCGGGTTGGACGTTGGACGTTTCAGTGAAATGGTCGCCATTGCCGACAACCGTCTGCAAACGATCCGTACCGCTTTCCCAAAAGAAGGCCTCTTCGCGGAGAAGGAGTGGCTCCTTTCGCCTGACGCATTTCCGATCGATAAGAAATTTTTGGCTGACCTCGAGCAGCTTGGTCACCGGCTGTTTGTTTTTCAGCGCGCATGCAATCAGCTCTACCAACTCAGCGTCAAAGGGAAGCAGCCTGGGTGGATTGCGCGCTACCTCGACGCCGGCAAACCAAAAGAACTGATCGAATTTTCGCGGCGTAAGGAAATCCGAGACGATTTACCGCGGGTGATCCGGCCGGACTTAATTCTGACCGAGAACGGATACATCATTGCCGAAATCGATTCGGTGCCGGGGGGAATTGGTCTCACGGCGTGGCTCAATCAGACATATTCAAAATTCGACAATGCAACCATTGGGGGGGCGAACGGTATGCTGGGCGGATTTCATTCCGTGCTACCAAACGGCGGCGACATTGTCATCTCGCAGGAATCGGCAACCTACCGGCCGGAGATGGAATGGATCGTGGCGCGATTGAAGGAACAAGCTGCTGTAGCCGGAGGCGATGACTCCGGCTTTCCTCGCGATCACAATGGCGCCGGGATCACCGATCCCGGCTACAGCTGGCGTGTTGTGCCGGCGGAGAATTATGAACCGGAGAATGAGCGCGCGGTGTATCGTTTTTTCGAGTTGTTCGACCTGCCAAACATTCCGGGGATCGAAAACACGCTGCGCGCAAATGTAGAAGACCGAATCACGATTACGCCGCCGATCAAGCCGTATCTGGAAGAGAAAATGTGGTTCGGACTCTTTTGGCTTCAGCCACTGCGCGAATTCTGGCGACGCGAATTGGGCGAGAAATATTTTAGCAAGCTACAGGAAGTGATTCCGTACTCGTGGTTGCTCGATCCAGCTCCCCTGCCCCAGCACGCCGTCATTCCACGACTGGAAATCCACGACTGGCGTGAGGCTGCGAAGTTCAGCCAGAAAGATCGCGAGCTTCTCGTGAAAGTGAGTGGGTTTTCACCTTTGGGCTGGGGCAGCCGCGGCATTGCGCTCGGGAGCGATCTGCCGCATTCCGAGTGGGAGAAACGAATCGAGCACGCGCTAACCACGTTCGAATCGTCACCAACGATTCTGCAGCGCTTTCATAAAGGCCGGTTGTTTGAGCACCGTTATTGGGATCCAGATTTAGGCGAACTGAAAACGATGAAAGGTCGTGTGCGCCTGTGTCCGTATTATTTCGTCGAAGGCGATCGCGTGAAGTTACGCGGTGCGCTCGCGACAATCGTACCAGCCGACAAGAAATTTTTGCATGGCATGAGCGAGGCGATTTTGGTGCCGTCAAAAGTGCAGTGAATACCGCCTTACGCGCAAGGGCGTCAGCGGCAAATATCTTGGGATTAGGCTCATTTTTGAGCGTGCAAAAGGAACGACACTGCTTCAAAAGAGCCCGATGATGATCACCAAAAATCTCGGAATGCTTCTGCTGGCTATCTATCTGATCCTCGTTGGAATCATGGCTCTCTTTCACGTCGGCATCCCCGTCATCGTGACCGGGATCCTGGCGCTGGTAGCCGGCATTTTGATTCTGATTGGCAG
>Ga0137399_10001744_pt1 | contig 10241 bp, 7 predicted proteins | sample czorhiz316metaG_FD_104810 | JGI IMG/M metagenome (GOLD analysis project Ga0137399, IMG submission 104810) | Vadose zone soil microbial communities from Angelo Coast Range Reserve, California, USA - czorhiz3.16 metaG | ecosystem: Environmental > Terrestrial > Soil > Vadose zone | place: USA...
CAAGCCCTCTTGGGAATGTGAGGAGCACATAACGTTTTCACGTTTGGTTTGTAGGTAGCGCACTAGCCCGATCCGCCGATTCCCAGTAGCCTGCAGATCGGTGCCCCCACTGTGAATTCGACGCGCCGTGCCTGGCGGGGGGAGCTGCCCGCCAGCAGAGCCGCCTGCGGCATGGGTTTTGTGGCCACACCGGAGCTCGGCCACGACGCGGTCGAGCTCGGGGTGCGCGCGCTCGCGCGCCTCTCCCACCGGGGCGGCCTCGACGCCGACGGTAAGAGCGGTGATGGCGCTGGCCTACTGATCCAGGTTCCCCACCGCCTGGTGGGCGACCATGCTGTCGCGGTCCTGTTCGAGTGGGACGAGCGGGCGCGAGGAATCGTCGCCGAATCCGTGGCGGCGTCCGGCCTGTCGCTGGTCGACTGGCGCAAGGTGCCGGTGGACGAGGACAGCCTCGGCGAACGCGCCCGGGAAACCATGCCTGCCATCTGGCACGGCCTCGTCTCCAAAGCCGGCTTCGACCCCCACGACCTGGAGCACCGCCTGTACCTCGCACGCCGCCGAGCAGAGAGAAAGGGCGCCGAGGCAAGCGTGCGGATGTACCTGCCGTCGTGCTCGAGCAACACCGTCGTCTACAAGGGCCTGATGGCCGGCACGCGGCTTGCCGACTTCTATCTGGATCTGCGCACCGAGTCATGTGAGAGCCGGCTGGCCGTGTTTCACCAGCGCTACTCGACCAACACCATGCCCGACTGGCGGCTGGCGCAGCCCTTTCGCCTCCTCGCCCACAACGGCGAGATCAATACCGTTACCGGCAATCGCGCCTGGATGCGCGCCCGCGAGGCCGAGCTGGAGCCGGAGCTTCGCGGCGTCATCTGGCCGGAAGGTTCGGACTCGGCGTCGCTCGACAACGCGCTCGAATTGCTCGTGCATCGTGGCTGGGAGGTGTCCGAGGCGCTGATGAGCCTGGTGCCCGACGCCTGGGAGGGACGCGGAGACCTCGCCGCCGCCGTCCGTGATTTCTATCGCTACCAGTCCATCCGCTTCGAGCCGTGGGACGGGCCCGCAGCGCTTGCGTTCAGCGACGGCCACGTGGTCGGCGCCGCGCTCGACCGTAACGGCCTGCGGCCCCTGCGTTGGCAGCGCACGCGCGACGGGCTCGTGGCCGCCGCGTCGGAGGCGGGCGTGGTGACGATGGCGCCGGAAACAGTTGTGGAGCGGGGCCGGCTGGGTCCCGGCCAGATGCTCCTCGTCGACACTCGCGATGGGTCGGTCCTGCGGGACGGAGAAGCCAAGGAACGTGCAGCCGCCCGCCACGATTACGGTCTCCTCGCAGACCGCGCGCTGGTGCCGGTCGAGCGGCGCCACCTCGACATCGAGGCCCCACAGGACATCGCCCTCCAGCAGAGGATCCACGGCTGGGGTTCGGAGGATGTGAAGATCGTGGTCACGGCGATGGCGGAGACCGGGGCCGAGGCCGTCTACTCGATGGGCGACGACATCCCCATCGCTGCGCTCGGTCGGACCCCACGGCGGATCTACGGCTACCTCCGCCAGCGGTTCGCGCAAGTGACCAACCCCGCCATTGACTCTCTGCGCGAGAAAGGGGTCATGTCGCTTCGAGTCCTGCTGGGTGCCCGCCGCGGCACGCTCGAGCCGGAAGGCGGCGCCGATCGCGAGCTGCGCCGAAGCCACCACCCCGCGATTCCCGGCAGTCAACAGGCGTCTCCGCGAGCTCACGGCGCGCCGCTGCGCGGGTCCTCTGTTGTCGTAGGGGTAACGCTCCTCGAGCTCGAATCGCCTGTGCTGGGCGCCGCCGAGCTCGCACGCGTGCTGGAAGAGGCGACGGTGCTCGACGCCACCTATGCGGCCGGCGAATCTCTGCGTGACGCGCTGTTGAGGCTGTGCCGCGAAGCCTCGGAGACGAACGGCATCATCGCCCTCAGCGACCGGAGCGCGGGAGCGGAACGAAGCCCAGTGCCGATGGCGCTCGCTGTCGGCGCTGTGCACGAGTCGCTGCTGGCGACCGGTGAACGCATGGCCAAGGACCTCATCGCGATCGCAGGCGATGTCGTCGACGTGCACGACGTCGCTTGTCTGATCACGATCGGCGCCGGCGCGGTCCACCCGTATCTCGCGCTGGCGACAGCAGCAGCCGCCGCCGAAGGCGGGGAGACGCGCTACCGCAAAGCCCTCGACGCAGGCCTTCTCAAGGTCATGGCCAAGATGGGCATCTCCTGCGTCGACAGCTACCGCGGCGCCAACGTGCTGGAGGCGTTGGGGCTCGGCGCCGAGATCATGGAGCTGTGCTTCCCGTCCGTGCCCTCCAACATCGGCGGCGCCGACCTCGCCGACATAGAAAGGATGGGCGCGCGTCGCCGCGATGCGATCGTGCCGCTGCCGGACCACGGGCGCGTCCGCTTCCGTAAAGCAGGCGAGCATCACGCTTACAACCCGCTCGCCGTCCGCGCGGCGCAGAAGGCCGCGCGCGAAAACGACCACGACGCCTACGTAGAGTGGCGGCGGCTCTCCAGCATGGGCGAGCCACAGTCGCTGCGCGAGCTCATGCGAATCAAGAGCGCGCGCCCGGCCCTGCCACTGGAGTCGGTCGAGCCCGCGGCGGAAATCGTCAAACGCTTCGTCAGCACCGCGATGTCGTTGGGCGCTCTCTCCCCGGAGGCGCACGAAGCCCTCGCCATCGCCATGAACCGGATCGGGGCGCGATCGAACTCGGGCGAAGGCGGCGAAGACCCCTCGACTTACGACGACGATGGGGGTCGTCGAGACAACCGTGTCAAGCAGGTCGCGTCGGCGCGCTTCGGCGTCACGCCTCGGTATCTCAAGCGGGCCGACGAGCTGGAGATCAAGATCGCGCAGGGCTCCAAGCCGGGCGAAGGCGGCCAGCTTCCAGGGCTTAAGGTCACCAGCCTCATCGCGCGGCTGCGGCACGCGCAGCCGGGAATGCAGCTCATCTCTCCGCCGCCGCACCACGACATCTACTCGATCGAGGACCTCGCCCAGCTCATCTACGACCTGAAGACCGTCAACCCGCACGCGCGCATCGGCGTCAAGCTCGTCTCCGAGGCTGGCGTGGGCACCATTGCGGCCGGGGTCGCGAAGGCGCGCGCTGATTACATCCTGGTTTCGGGCCACGACGGCGGCACGGGCGCATCGCCTCTGTCATCGATCAAGAACGCCGGTGTGCCGTGGGAGCTCGGACTTGCCGAGACGCAGCAGGTGCTGGTCGCCAACCGCCTGCGCGAGCGCGTGAGCCTGCGGACGGACGGCGGCCTGCGCAACGGGCGCGACATCGTCGTCGCCGCGATGCTCGGTGCGGAAGAGTTCGGCTTCGGGACCGGCGTGCTGGTGGCGCTCGGGTGCGACATGGCGCGCCAGTGCCACCTCAATACGTGTCCCACCGGCATCGCCACTCAGCGTCAGGACCTGCGTGCCAAATTCGAGGGGCGCCCAGAGCACGTCATCAACCACCTGTTTCATATCGCCGCCGAGGCACGTGAGCAGCTCGCGGCCATGGGCCTGGCGAACCTCGATGACGCAGTGGGCCGCGTCGACCTGCTGGAGGCCGCGCCCGGGCATGCGCTCGACCTTTCGTTCATCCTCCCAGCCATTCCCTCTCGAGCGGAGCTGCCTCGCCGCCGAACCTGGGTGCGCAACGGTGACCTGCCCGCGGCGCCGCCTCCGAGCGGCGCCATCGACAACTCGATGCGCACCATCGGCGCCGCGCTAGGCGCCGGCGAATCGCGCCAGTACCAGGGCAGCGCGGGCCAGAGCTTCGGCGCGTTTCTCGACGATGGCGTGGAGCTGTCCCTCGAAGGCGAGGCGCAGGACTACGTCGGGAAGGGGATGGGCGGCGGCGTGATCGTCATCCGGCGTTTCGCCGGTGACACCTCGCCGGAGCCCGTGCTGGCCGGCAACACCATCTGCTACGGCGCGACCGGGGGTCGGCTGTTCGTGGCCGGTCGGGTGGGCGAACGGTTCTGCGTCCGCAACTCCGGCGCCGTGGCCGTCGTCGAGGGCGCGGGCGATCATTTCTGCGAGTACATGACTGGCGGGGTCGCCGTCGCCCTGGGACCGGTGGGCTGGAACGCCGGCGCCGGAATGACCGGAGGCGTCGCCTATATGACCGAGTGGCGGCAGCTCAACTCGGACAGCGTGGTCGCGCGTGAGGTCCCCGAGGAGGACGAGGCCGAGCTTCGGGCGCTGGTCGAGGAGCACCACCACAGAACCGGCAGCGCGCGGGCGGCCGCGCTCCTGGCGAATTGGGAATCGGCCGTGCGAGGGTTCCGCCAGGTCGTGCCGGTCGCCAGGGTCCAGCCCGCCGCGTCCGAACCGGCGGGCGAATCGGCCGAGAGCGCCCCGAAGACAGCCGCCTAGTCACCTCTGCGGGACGGCGTGTCCCTTTTGCGATCAAATCGGCGCATCGGCGCGTAGGATCGGGCGATGCGGAGGATGGCCGCGATCGCGCTCGTCGCCGTCGCCTGTGGCGCGGTCACGGCGCACGCGCAAACGCTGTCCCTGGCATATGCCAAGGGCGCCACCTACCACTACACCCTGCACATGACCTCGAGCTTTTCGACCGACATGGGAACGTTATCGGCTCCGTTGAAGATGGACATGACCGCCAAGGAGGCGGTCACGGTGAACTCCGTCGACGCGAAGGGCGTCGCCGACGTGAGCCTCACCTTCTCCGATGTCCACATGGTCATGAGCATGACCAGCGCGAATTCGTCGACCCACATCGACCAGACCCAGTCGACGTTCCCGACCGTGGACCTCGAGATCGCACCCGACGGCCGGGTTGTGAGCGTGAACGGAATCAACGTGATGAGCGAGATGACACTGGGAGTCGGCGGTGCGTCGAGCTTCGTGATCGCCGTGCTGCCTGACGCTGCGGTCAAGCCCGGGGACAGCTGGTCGAAGAGCTACGACCAGCCGAGCCCGTTTGGAAGCGGCAGCACTCATGTCACCGCTTATGGCAAGTACCTGCGCGACGAGACCTTCCACGGGGTCAAGGCCGCCGTCGTCGAGACGACGACCAGCGCCAACATCGACCTGAGCATGACGCCGACTCAGCAAGGCGCCGCCGGCGGGTTCCCAGGAACGAGCATCAAGGGCAAATGGACGACAGATGTGACGAGCTGGATCGACCCGTCAGCCCACCGCCTGCTCAAGACGCTGATGAAGGGGACCACCGACATCACCATGTCGACGAGCGTCCAGCCGGGCCCACCCATCGCATCGCCGGATGGATCTTCGGTCATCCCGCCTGGGATCTCCGGTCCGTTCGCGATGAAGGGGTCGTCGACCCTCGACCTCGAGCCGGCCTGATAACCGCTGTTTAGGCGGGGATCTTCTCCGCCGGCCCCACTCCACCGCCGATACCCGCTCGGGCCTCGACGTCACGCGGACACAGCTTGGTCCCGCACGTCTCACAGATGCGATGCTCGTCGACGGCGCCGCCGCATCTCTTGTGCACGAGCAGGACCGGCGCCCTTCCCGGATAGACGTACCGATTGCCCCAATGCAGGAGCGACACGATCACCGGCCACAGGTCGATGCCCTTCTCAGTGAGGCGGTATTCGTAGCGAACGGGATGCTCCTGGTATGGCGTCCTCTTGAGGATGCCCTCGTCGACCAGGCGATTGAGCCGGGCGGCAAGGATGTTGCGGGCCATGCCGGTCCGTCGCTGGTACTCCTCGAAACGCCGGGCCCCCATGAAGGCATCGCGGATGATCAGGAGCGTCCAACGCTCGCCGACCACCTCGAGCGAGCCCGCGACCGAGCAGACCTGGCTGTCATACGTGCGGCCGAGCATCAGGGAGGATCATAACCCACTAAGTTGCATGACGCAACTGCATGTGATAGGGTGCGTTTCGTTACGCAACTCAGGCTGGGAGGAAACGTGCCGCACCGCTACCGTGTCCTCGTCATCGTCTCGGTCGCCACGTTCGTGGCCAGCCTTGACCTCTTCATCGTCAACATCGCCTTCCCGAGCATCGAACGGGACTTCACGGGCACCAGCGACGCCACCCTCTCCTGGGTGTTGAGCGCATACGCCATCGTCACGGCTGCCCTCCTTGTGCCTGCGGGGCGACTGGCCGACCTCCTGGGCCGGAAGCGCCTCTTCATGGGCGGCCTCGTCACCTTCGTCGGCGCCTCGGCCCTCTGCGCCGCGGCGCCCGGTGCGGGCTGGCTCATAGGCGCCCGCGTCTTGCAGGCGGCGGGCGGCGCGGTCCTCATGCCCACGTCCCTCGCGATCTTGCTCGCCGAGTTTCCGGCCAGGCAGCGCGGTATCGCTGTGGCGATCTGGTCGGCGACCGGTGCGGTGGCTGCCGCCGCCGGACCGCCCATCGGCGGGCTACTGGTCCAGACCAGCTGGAGGTGGGTCTTCCTCGTCAACCTCCCGATCGGCCTCGTGACAGCGGTTCTCGCCGCGCGAGTCCTCAGCGAGTCGCGCGATCCGGAAGGCAAGCGGTTTCCCGACCTCGCCGGCGCCGCGATGCTCGTCCTGGCCTCGACTGCGCTGATGCTGGCGATAGTGCAGGGGCAGTCCTGGGGCTGGTCGAGCATCCGGGTGATCGGGCTGATCGCAGGCTCTGTGGTGCTGGCCGCCGGCTTTCTCTACTGGTCATCGCGACACCCCGCACCGGTTCTCGAGCTCGCTTTGTTTCGCGCTCGCGGTTTTCGCGCGGCCAACATCTCCGGCACTTTTTTCTTCGCCGCGTTCGGCGCGATGCTGCTCGCAAGCGTCCTGTTCCTGACTCGGGTGTGGCGCGTCGACATCGTGACCGCCGGACTCGAGATCGCTCCCGGGCCCATCACAGCGGCCGCGTTCGCGGTGCCTGGCAGCTTGCTCTCGAGACGTTTCGGTGAGCGCACCGTGGCCGCCACCGGCTCATTGCTCTTTGCTCTCGCCGGAATCTGGTGGCTCGCCGCGGCAGGGCTTCAGCCGAACTACGTCACCGAGTTTCTTCCGGGCTGGATTATTGGAGGAGCTGGGGTCGGGCTTGTCATTCCCACGCTGGCGAACGCCACCGCGGCTTCGTTGCCGGCGTCGCGCTTTGCCACCGGCAGCGCCGTCTACGGGATGACGAGACAGTTCGGGATCGCGCTCGGCATCGCCATCCTCATCGCGGTCCTCGGGATTCCGCGCGGGGCCGAGGTGCTGCCGGCATTTCGAACGGCCTGGGAGGTCATCGTGGGTTTGGCGCTGGCCAGCGCGCTGGCGGCGACGACGATCGGGCGCATACGCATCGCGGCAGTCGACACCGTCACGGTTCCCGAGTTGAAAGAGGCGGTGTGATTCGATGAAGGATGTGAGCACGAAAGCGCGGACACGAACGATCACCTGGGACGACCCGATGACAGCACTCGCAAACAGCGCGGGCATGAGCGGGCTCGAGTTCATTCGCGCGATCTTCGAGGAACGGCTGCCAAAGCCACCGATCACGGCGACGATGGGCTTTAACGGAGGCGTAGCCGAAGAAGGCAAGGTCACCTTCACGGGGGAAGCCGGGGAATACCTGTACAACCCAATCGGCGTCGTCCATGGCGGATTCGCGATGACGATGCTCGATTCCGCGATGGGCTGTGCGGTGCAAACGACACTGGGCGCGGACGAGGCGTACACCACACTCGAGGCCAAGATCAACTTCGTTCGCCCCATCACGCTGGAAACCGGGCCTGTCATCTGTGAAGGAGTGATCCTTCACCGGGGCGGCAAGATCGCCACCGCCGAAGGCCGTCTTTTGGCGGAACGCACCGGCAAGCTTCTCGCGCACGGCACGACTACGTGCCTCGTATTCAAGCGATGACAAGCACTGTGATCAGCGGCACCCGGGTATCGCTGCGCCTCCTCCAGCCCGGCGACGCCGACCTCATTCGCGCATTCTTCCGGCGCCTCTCGAGCGAGACGGTTTATCGCCGTTTCCTGTCGCCGGTCACGGCGCCCAACGACGCCTTGCTGAAGCGGCTGGTCGACGTCGACCACTGCGCCCGTGAAGCGTTGATCGCGCTCGACGATCAAGGCATCGTCGGAGTCGCGCGGTATGGGACCGGGCGTGGCGAGAGCCATGACGTCGCGGTAGTTGTCGCGGACGATTGGCAGGGCCGCGGCCTCGGCAAGCTGTTGATGAGGCGGCTGGCCCATATCGCGAGGCTGCGGGGAATCGCCACCTTCCACGCCACGATGCTCGGCGACAACATCCGCGCGCAGTCGCTCGTGCGCGGTCTTTCGGCCAAGACGACGATGCACTTCGAGGACGGCTACCTCGAAGCCGAGATCCCGCTGCGCGCTAGATAGCCTCCGCTGCCGCGCGAATGCGGTCGAGCACGCGCATGTTGGCGATCGAGTCTTCCGGAGAAATCGCCACGGGGCGATTTTCCATCACGCTGTCCGCGAACGACTCGACCATCAATTGATACGGATCATCGGGGTCGCGCCAGGCAGAGAAGGGCATCGCAAGCCGCTGCGTTCGCTCGCTCTCCACGACGACCAGCTCCTGGCCTTCCGGCGAATCGAAGCTCGCCCACACCGAAGCGGTCGCGCCGCCCGCGAAGTGAAGCAAACCGGTAACGGTCGTGTCGACGCCATCGCCACCTGAGCGGTCGCGTTTCAACGTCGCCAAGACGCCGTCAGGCTCGCCCAGGATCCATCGCGAGACGTTGACCGTGTAGCACCCGACGTCGAGAAGCGCTCCTCCGCCGAGCGAAGCGTGCATTCGGTAATTCGAAGGATCGCTCAGGTTGAAGCCGAAGGTCGCATGCACGTAGAGCGCATCGCGAACGCTCGCGACGAAGGCTTGGGCCCGCGGATGAAAGCGGTACATGAAAGCCTCCATCAGGTGCAGCCTCGCATCCCGGGCCGCCGTGGCCATCTCCTCCGCCTCCGCCGCGTTCATGCCCAGCGGCTTCTCGCACAGCACATGCTTGCCGGACGCGAGCGCACGAAGCGTCCATTCGCGGTGCAGGGTGTTGACGAGTGGGATGTAGACGGCGTCCACCTCTGGGTCTTCCAGCACGGCGTCGTAGGAAGGTGCGACTCGCGCGAACGGGTGACGGGAGGCGAAATCGCGCGCTCGATTCGCATTGCGGCTTGCGATCGATACGAGCCGACCGTTGCGTGACGCCTCGATGGCTGGGATGACGGCGCGACCGGCAATCCACGCGGCGCCGAGAACACCCCAGCCGATGCGGTCGGAACGCGCTATATGTCGACCTCGAGCTGGGCGCCGCCGCGTTCTATGGAACGGGTGGCCGACTCCATCACCGCAACCGTGCGCCGAGCCTCCGCGGGACTCACTGCAAGGGCCTCGTCCCATGCGAGATGGTCCGCGAGGTTGCGGTAGAAGCCGAGGTCATCCCGAGCCGGGAGCGAGAGGATCTCCTCGTGCGACCCGCCGCCGGCCGGGCGATACACCTTGACCCGCGCGGGAAAGTCTGCAGGCACGGGTTCGTCGCGCCACTCCCCTACCACTGCCCCACGTGTGCCGAGCACGTACCACTTCGGCTTGACCGCTCCGGCGATGTCCGACTGCAGGAACGTCGCCTGGGCACCGTTCGCGAAGGCGAGGTCGACACGCACCTGGTCGGAGTTGGTGACGTCGTGCCACACGCGCTTGTGTGCGCGCGCGGTCACGGTCCTCACCGCGTCCGGGAACAGCTGCAGGACCCAGTCGAAGTAGTGCGAGCCCCAGTCGTAGATGGTGCCGCCGGAGATCGGCTCGTGGCTGTGCCAGAAATCGCAAGGATGCGAATAGCCGCCGATGAACGACTCCATATAGAAAGGCTCGCCGATGCCGCCCGCGCGCACCACGTCGCGAAGCGCAATGAAGTCGGAGTCCCACCGGCGGCTCTGGTAGATGGTGAGAACGCGATCGCGCGCGGCAGCCTCGTCGATCATGCGGTCCACTTCCTCGACGCGAAGCGCAAACGGCTTCTCGCAAACGACATGCTTGCCCGCGGCGAGCGCGGTGAGGACCGATTCGGCGTGTGCGACCGGTGGGGTCCCGATGACCACCAGGCCGACGTCGGGGTCGTCATACAGGCCGCCGGCGTCGCCATGGACGGGCACGCCCCATTCACGCGCAGCCAGCTCCCTCCGCTCTGCCGAGATGTCACAGACGCCGGCGAGGCGCAGCCCGGGCACGCGGTCGATCGAGGCCGCATGGTCTCGCGCGATCGCACCGTAACCGATCAGCCCCACCCCAACCGGTGCCGGCGGC
>Ga0137399_10001745_pt1 | contig 10241 bp, 7 predicted proteins | sample czorhiz316metaG_FD_104810 | JGI IMG/M metagenome (GOLD analysis project Ga0137399, IMG submission 104810) | Vadose zone soil microbial communities from Angelo Coast Range Reserve, California, USA - czorhiz3.16 metaG | ecosystem: Environmental > Terrestrial > Soil > Vadose zone | place: USA...
CGGATCGCCACCCTCCATCACGGCCATGCAGGAGTTAGTGGTGCCCAAATCGATACCTAAAACTTTAGCCATAATTGAAAATTCCTTTCTGCTTCGAGCTCGCCGACGAACGGAACTCGCCGTAGCGAAACTGCTAGTTAAACGCTGTATATTCTCTAGCAAGGCCCGGGCCAGTCTGCTTGCCGCAGTTTAAGCCGTTCTTTACGAGGGATTACTGTTGATTGCGCGTTTTACGGCTCCGCCCAAACTGAGCCAATTCGGCTCAATTCTAACCATCTAATCGCGGCTCGTGTGCCAGCACGGCACTCCTAATTCTGGAGAGCGGATTGCCAGTCCGCGCAGTTGCCGCAAGGCTGCTGGCAACACGGTGCATTGGCAATTTAGAGAACGCGCTGATGATCCGTCTCGGAAAACTGGCGGGACCGAACAGTGCCCTCTGAGTGACCTTTGTGTTAAAATTGCTCAGGCAATGAAACAAATTTCTTTTTCACGCGCGCAGTTGACGCGATAAATTTCCAGGATGCGACAGTATCACGATCTGCTCCGGCTCGTACTTGAAAAAGGTCAGCCGCGAACCGATCGCACAGGCACGGGAACGTTATCCGTCTTCGGAGCACAAACGCGATTTGATTTGCGCACGGACGGGCCAGGATTCCCATTGCTCACAACAAAAAAGCTTCATCTCAGATCAATTATTTATGAGCTCCTCTGGTTCTTGCGCGGAGAAAGAAATGTTCGGTACTTGCAAGAAAACAAAGTGACTATTTGGGATGAGTGGGCTGACAAAACGACCGGCGACCTAGGACCGGTGTACGGAAAACAGTGGCGAAACTGGGTTAAAAGCAGCAAACCTCGCGAGAGTGATGATTCATCTGCCACGCAGGCGACGCTTTTTGATGTTGGTGAACTCACTGGCGCGGCAACTGGAATAACTCCGATGGGCCCGCGAGTGCGCAGAAGTACCCATGGCATTGATCAGATCGCTAAAGTTATCCAAGAGATCAAAACCAATCCAGACAGTCGGCGTCTAATCGTTAGCGCATGGAACGTAGCCGATATTGACAGCATGGCGCTACCGCCGTGTCATGTGCTTTTCCAATTTTACGTTCAGGACGGCGAGCTCAGTTGCCAGCTTTATCAACGAAGCGCAGATCTGTTTCTCGGCGTTCCATTCAACATCGCGTCGTATTCATTGCTTACGCTAATGGTTGCGCAAGTGTGCGATCTTCGGCCGGCCGAATTCGTTCATACCTTTGGCGATTTGCATCTTTACCAAAACCATCGCGACAAAGCGCGCCAACAGCTTTCGCGTGATTGTCGGCCTTTGCCACAGGTGAAATTGAACCCAGCAGTCAAAAGCATTGACGATTTCAAGTTTGAGGATTTCGAGCTTGTCGGCTACGACCCGCACCCATCGATCAAGGCGCCCATCGCAGTGTAGACCAGGCAAGGCGTTTCGCCTGCGAGGAATCCAAGCGCAAGCAGCCGAGACGTCTGCCACCACAGAACAGAGAAAGCTAAGAGGTTGCGTTACGGCCGCTGTTCGGGCGCGGTCTTGTCAACGCTATTCGCACTGGCCGTCTTCGGTCCATGCGAGAGATCGACCAAGTCAGCCAAGATGTTTAGCGCTTCGTCGCGCTCCGGATCGATCGCCGGTATCTTTGTGTCATCCTCCGCGCTACCAGTGCCCGAAATCAAATCTGTATCCGCATCCGAAGCAGCGTCGGGATCAACTTTGGGGGGAGTGCCATTCTTCTTTGCCTCAGCCAATTTCCCGGGATACATGATCAATTGGAGATTCGGTTTATCAACCGTGTCCAGCGTCACCCGATAAATTCGCGGCTCCTCCTCATTCCGCGCCAGGCGTTCCTTCGATCGCGTTTCCTTGCGCAGTTTATCGTCCTGAAGCTCCTTCTTTCGCTGATCTTCGTTTAGCGAAATCCGATTCTCATCGAGCTTGTGACGCAAGCGATTAATGTCCTCCATCACGTAGTGGAATTCCGGGTCGTTCTTAACGCGTTCCTCCGAACGTCGCCGCAGTTGATCGATAAACAAGGAATGGCTGTCGGACCACTTCGTGTACCTCGCTTTCGCGACTTCGTCATAAGGGAGGGCGTTCTTTAGCGCGCCTTCGCCAAATTCCGGCAGATCGCTCAAGCTCGGCAGGACGACGTCCGAAGCCACGCCGTGAAGCTGTGTGGAGCCGCCTGCCACGCGATAGAATTTTTGGATCGTCAATTTCAACGCACCGTCCTCATCCGAATGGCTGCCCAGCAGTGAAGCGAACCTGCCAATCGGAAGAATCGTCTGCACTGTGCCTTTGCCGAACGTGTTTTTGTCACCAACGATCACAGCGCGACCATAATCCTGGAGGGCGGCCGCGAAAATTTCACTCGCCGACGCGCTTTGCCGGCTGGTCAAGACGACCATTGGTCCGGAATAGGCGATGCCCGGATCGGGATTGGCCGAGACCCTGATGCTCCCATTATAATCTTTCGTCTGAACGATCGGACCAGATTTCAAAAATAACCCCGTGAGCGAGAGGGCCTCTTCCAGCGAGCCGCCGCCGTTTCGCCGCAGGTCGATGACCAAACCGGCGATGTTTTCTTTCTTCAGCCGTTTGAGCAATGCGAGCACGTCGCGCGTCGTGCTTTTCTGGTGCTTGTCCATGTCCGCATAAAAAGAAGGCAGCGTAAGCCATCCAAGCTTTATGGGATCGCCATTCTCGTCTTTCCTAATAATGATATCGGCACGGGCTTCCTGATCCTTCAGCTTAATCTCATCGCGCACCAGTTCGACATTTTTCCGGCGAGAAGGGTCTGTGGCATCCGAAGGAATCACAAGCAAACGCACGTGCGTGCCTTTTTTCCCGCGGATCATCTCGACAACTTTGTCCAATCGCATCTCACGAACATCGACGTAATCGGCCGGGCCCTGCGCGACTGCACTGATCCGGTCGCCTACCTTAAGTCTTCCATCGACTTGCGCAGGCCCGCCAGGAACCAAGCTTTCAATTTTCGCGTAACCGTCCTCTGACCGAAGCATGGCGCCGATCCCCACGAGTGAGAGGCCCATGTTGATGCTGAAATTCTTCATGTCGGCCTTGCTTAGGTATTCCGAATGCGGGTCATATGCCTGGGCCAGCGCATCAAGATAGAGCTTCATTTGCTCATCCTTATCTTCCTCATGGATGTTGCGGGCGAGACGATCGTAGCGGCGCGCAACGAGTTGGGCAGGAGGCTCGATAGGATGCTCGCTCAAATGTTCTTGTAAGAGTTCGTTCGTAATCCGACCGCTCCAGAGTTGATCGGCTTCGGCTTCATCTTTTGGCCACGACGACTTTTGACGAGTCAGTTCAACGGTGGCGTTGCCCTTGAAGTCGATCGGCTGCTTCAATAGCTCTTTGATTTTAGCGACACGGTCATCTACGCGTTTGGTATAGAGAGCGTAAATCTCGTAGGCGGGTTTGAGGTTGCCGAGCAGGACGTCCCCGGCCATCGAACTGCCATACTTCGCAATTAGCTCATCGACATCCTTCTGAGTAAAAAAGAGATGGCTGAAATCGAGCATCTCCAGATACGTCTGCAAAAATTTTCGCGAAACGTCCTCATTGAGCTTTTGACGGGTGTAATGGCCCTCCTCCAGGAGGCGGCCAACCGACATGGCAATTGTTTCTTTCGACGCCGCCATGGCTGGCGGAGCCGCGATTGTGGTCGTTAATAGGATGGCGCAAAGCGCCGCGGATCGTCGCAAAGATAATCTCATCGGTAAAAAAGGCGTTTACCACACTCGCAGATTTCAGCGGTGAGCGCAAGATGGCGAGAAGAGGTAGACATGTAAGTGAATGAGACAATCAACAAAGGAGAACATTCAAATATTCGTAAAAACTCCTGGCTTCAGTTGTAGCCAAGCGCGGCTAGAATGAAACGGGCAATGATTTACCAGAGGTTTTGCGGCGGCATCTTTGAGACAAATTGCTATCTGCTCAAAGCACCGGGAGGCTGGATTCTTTTCGACGCGCCGGACGGGGCTTGCGATTGGGCCAGGTCACTCGGGGTCGATCTGAAACTTTTGCTTCTGACGCACGGACACATCGATCACGTGCAGGATGTCGCCCGGATCAAGCGGCAGTTCGGTTGTCCAATCGGCTGTCACCCGCTCACTGCGCCAATGATTTCGGACCGAGAATTTTTCCGCAGCTTCGGGTTTGAACTCGAAATCGAGCCAGCACAACCTGATTTTCTTATCGAAGAAACGCCGAGCCGGGATTTTCTCGGTTCTCAATTCCAAGTGTTGGAAGTTCCTGGTCATTGTCCCGGCAGCCTTTGTTTCTTTTTGTCTGACGATCGATTGATCATCGGCGGCGACGTGCTGTTCGCGGGCAGCATCGGCCGGGGTGATTTGCCGGGCGGAGATATCGATCTGTTAGTACAAGAGATCAGAAAAAAAATATTTCCTCTCGGAGACGATGTGACTGTGCTTCCCGGCCACGGCCCGCCGACGAAAATCGGAAACGAAAAGAAAACAAATCCATTCTTCCGTTGAGTAGCTTTCGCACTGCGGCGCGGTCTCGTGCGGTCTCGCGCTCCGTCAGGCGCAATGGTAAACTTGAATCATGCGAATTCTCGTCATCGAAGACGAAGTCAAGCTCGCGGCTCATTTGGCGCGGGCGCTGGAATACGACGGTCACGAAGTTCGGGTAGTACACGATGGGAGAGTGGCGCTAGTCGAGGCGAGCGACGGGAACTACGACCTGCTTGTGCTCGACGTGGAACTTCCACGCATGGATGGGTTCGAGATTCTAAAAAAGTTGCGATCGCGCGGAGTAGCGACGCGAATCCTAATGTTGACTGCCCGAAGTGAGAACCCAGATAAGATCGCAGGCCTAACGGGCGGAGCAGATGACTACCTGACAAAACCGTTTGCGATGAACGAACTTCTCGCCCGGGTCAACGCTCTGGGTCGTCGTTTTATGGCGCCTACTGGCAGAATTCTTCGCGTTGCAGACTTGACATTGAAACTCGATGAGCGGGAGGCATGGCGCGGCGAACGACGCATTGTTCTGTCGGAGCGCGAATGGGCGCTGTTGAAAGTCCTGATGGCCGAACCGGGCCGCGTCTTCTCGCGGGCGGAATTGAGCGAGCGGGTTTGGGAGCGGGCGCACGAGTACGACACAAAGCTGATCGAAATTTACGTCGGCCGGCTCCGCAAAAAGATCGACGAGGATTCGACTGAGCCGTTGATCAAAACGGTGCGTCATCTGGGCTATGCGGTGCGCGCTGACAGTTCAGCATGAAACGTTACTCGCTCCGCTGGAAGGTGGTGACGTGGGCCGCGCTATTTGCTTTCGGCGCCTCGATTACCTGCCTTTGGACAACGTGGATTCTTCTACGCGCTCAGGAAATACAGGCACTTGACCGGCGTCTGACGACGGATGCACGCGAGCTGTTTCGCGATATCGAAAATTTTCAAGGCACCAACAAGCGGCGTGACGTAACCGAACGATTTGTGCCGTTGGCTTTGCGCGATCGACTCGTCGAGGTGCGGGGACGTGATGGCGAGATTCTCTACATGTCGCCGAACTTAAGCGAACCGATCTTAAGAGATGGAATAGAAAAATTTCATACCCGCCAAATCGGTGGAAGAGCCGTTCGGATCGGAGTATTTCGCGATCAGGAACTCACTCTCCACGTCGGCGCGGATTTGAAGGACATCGAGCAACTCGGGTGGGAAATCGTTCGCAGTCTCGTCATCGTGATACCAATGGTTCTGCTCCTGATCGTCGCCGGCAGCTGGTGGCTCGGATCGATTGCGCTCACACCGATTGAAAATATTAGGCGCGCGGCCGAGCGCATTACGGCCGAACGACTCGACGAACGAATTCCATCGCAGGGTCCGGCCGATGAGATCGGTGGTTTGATTGACGTGCTAAACGCGACATTCGAGCGACTCCAGGGGAGCTTTGAACAAGCCGCTCGCTTTTCCGCTGACGCGTCGCACCAGTTGAAAACACCCATCGCTGTTTTGCGCGCGGGAATTGATGAGATCTTGGATCAGCCGGGAATCTCACCCGAACAGCGGGATCGTATCGCCGATTTGCTCCAGCAAACCCGCCGACTCACTTCCGTCGCCGAAAATTTGTTGCTGCTTTCGCGCGCCGACACCGGTCGCCTGGCGTTACGCGCGACGGAGTTCGATCTGGGCAAGTTGCTCGAAGGAAGCCTGGAAGATGCCCGAATCTTGGGTGCGGGAAGCAATCTTCAGATCGAAGCCAATATTCCCGAAACTCTTCCGATGAATGGCGACCGGGAAATGATTTCGTTGACCGTGCAAAACCTGGTGGAGAATGCGGTCAAATACAATCGACCCGGCGGTAAGATTCTGGTTTCGGCCGAAAATCATGATCACGTCGTGGAAATCTGTGTCGGCAACAACGGAGCGGGAATTCCGCGGGAACGGGCCCCACACGTTTTCGAGCGTTTTTATCGTGCGCGGGGCAACGAGCAAACTCCGGGTCACGGTCTGGGGTTGAGTATCGCACGGGAACTGGCGCGCGCCCACGGTGGTGACCTTACTCTTGCTAGATCGCAACCCGACTGGACCGAATTCTGTCTGCGACTGTGCGCCTCGAGCATTCACGTTCAGGCAGAAAAACCGCCTGCGGCTATGGGAAAGTAGCGCGGAGATGCTTTTGAGCCCGAGTCTTGTATTTTGAGTTACTGAGATGGTTGTGGATTGGTGTTGGTCGGCGTCAATAAAACAGCACGGAATGTGCCGCGCCGAGTCTTGATGCTCACCCGTGCGGAGACCCCGGGCGAGGCTGCGAAGTAGGGCGAGATCTTGGTGTTGGCATTACTTTCGGGGTAGGCGTCGGTCTCGGTGTTGGCGTCGGGCTTGGCGTTGCTGCCGGTTATCGGTGTAGGCGTTGGGGTTGTTGTCGGCGTCGGTGTGGGCGTTGGGGATGGACCCCGTGACGCTCGCGTTAACCGCGTAGATAAAGGACTTGCTTGTGTTGTTGTTGCCGGTCGCGATAGCCGTGATGATGGCGGTCATGCCGTCCGCAGTGAAGCGGGCGCGCGTGTCCACGAATTGGTTGAACCCATCTTCCATTGGCAACGTCACACGCCAGAGTTCGTACCCGTCGGTGGCGCTACGTGAGAGAATGTAGCCAGCATGATCGAGGGTCTCTGCGCTCGCTAAGACGAGTTGCGTGTTGAGCGGGTCGACGACAGGACCGGCCACATTGTCCGCGAGCGTAACGTGCCAGCGCTCGGAGCCGTTCGTGTTCAGTGCGAACAGCTGGCCCAGGTTCTGCACAAAATAATGGATGCCATCGGAACCAACGTCGGGCTGCGTGAAGACATTGTAGGGGTACGGCGTGGGGAAGAACCACAGTTGACTGCCACCGGGCGAGTAGGTCGTGAGAACCGTGTGCACACTGCCGTCAGGACCGATGGCGAGTTGCATGCCGGGATTGAGTTGGGCCGGGTAGGGTCCCGGGATTGTGAACACCGACGCGCCGTCGAGGCTCACTGCGCGCAGATGGTTGTTGGCGTAAAAAATAACTGCTGCTGGCTGCCGTTCGGCACGGCGGCCGACGCTGGGACGGAGGCTGTCCCCGCGAGTGCCACGGAGCTCAGCGTCAGGAAGGCCATGCAAACGCTCGTCAGCCTGCCAGCGATGAGGAGGGTTATCCGCTTGGTCGCCTCGATCGCTTTTACCCACGCGGGATTGTCCCAAGCGTTGATCTGATCCGTCCGCGGGACGTAGCAGATGACAGTGGAAGAGCGACATGCCAAGGCGGCGTAAATGAGCTTAGTTATTATTTTCATGTGTTTCTTCCTTTCATTGTTCTTGTCCTCGATCTTAAGGCGCGCTATGTCATATCAGTTATGAGTAAAGGTAGCTGTCTCCGTGATGGGTCCGCCCATTGTAATTGAAGCCGGATTGTTCGTGCCGGAGTAAGAACCGGCACCGCTGCCAGTCCAATTGCTGAAACTGTAACCGGTAGCCGGTGTTGCGCTGATAGAGACAGTCGATCCGCTGTTTCTCCAGCCGCTAGTAGGTCTCACCGTACCACCGGTTCCGTGTGTCATCGTCAGGTAATATTGCGTCCTGAATGTAGCGGTGTAGGTCTTGTTGGTAGTAGGCGCGACAGTGTGTGAGATCGCACCGTTGTCGCTCCACCTGGTCCATGCGTCCCGAACGCCTGTGCCCCCGCTCTGCGGGGAAGTTGTGGCAATGGCATGACTGGATCCTGACACCCAGGAAAATGTCTGAGCTGAACTGTAAGTAGTGCCGTCAACGGTGAAGGCCAGACCTGCGGGCGTTGTTTGGACGGTGACCTGGACGCTGGGTGTAGGCGTCGGAGTCGGTGTGGCTGTCGGTCGCGCCGTTGGAGTCGCAGTCGGCGTGGCCGTCGGTTTCGGAGTGGGCTTAGCTGTTGGTGTTGGTGTAGCTGGTGGAGTCGCCGTGGGTGTAGCCGTAGGTGTTGGGGTCGCTGTTGCCGTGGCAGTTGGGGTAGCCGTTGGTGTCGCAGTTGGCGTGGGACTAGGCGTCGGACTCGGCCCTGGAGCGATCGGCGTCAGGCGAACTGCTCCCTCCCGTCCCGTGCCGTCCTGGGCGCGGGCGTAGGCTGCGATCTGGCCCCTGTTGTTGATGTCCCGCGTATCGATGATGAACCATTGGCCTGGGTTCTCCTGCAGGTCATTCAGCTGGAACAATCCGACGCCGTCGAGATAGACGAAGCCGACATCGAACTGTGGGGACAGGCCCTGGCCGACCGCGTCCCCACGGTCGTTGATTCCCCAGAGCTCGTTGTGTTGACCAAAGCCGCCGAGCACCTCCCAGCCGACGCCGTTGCTGTAGCGGGCGAAGTTCTGAGCGTTACCGGTCGAATTCGTCACGCTTCCGGCGATCTGGCCGTTCTCATTGATTGCGAGACCGGCGCTATATCTCCACGGGGCAGGCGGAGGTAGGTCTGTGCGGACGCCGTTCTGCCACCGAAACGCGAACCCGTTGCCGGCTCGGCCCGTGACCTGATCCGCGTCGTTAAGATCGTACGCGGTCGTGAACCCCAGGTTCGGAGCGATGTCCACAATCCCAGTCGCATCGCTCCAGAAGAATCCATGCGAATTGCTCACGGTGCTTGAGCCGGCCACGTGACCGAGATTGTTAACCGAATACGCGCGGCTGTCGGTGCCGAGTGTGCCTAGATCCTGCGGAACACCGCCGGTCCAGCGGGTGGCGCGCTCTGGCGGCTCGATGGACTCAAAACCCGAGCTGCCCGCAACCTGGCCGAAGTCGTTGATTTCCCACGCGAACCCGTTTGCTTTGCCTGGGAGGTTCGGGAGCAGCGTCGTGCCAGTGCCGTCGGTGAAGACCCAGGCCCTGCCGGGCGACCCTGTGACCCATCCGGTGATGTCCCCGTTCTCATTGATGCCTTGGGCCACCAGCGGCGATTCGGGGCGACTCGCCGCCCGCGGTATGTACTCCACCTGGTAACGAATTGACGCGGCGTCCCGCGGGCCATCTGATGGTTGTGAAAATTGTAGGCCGCCCGGCTCCGCTCGAACCGCTCCTGCCAGGATCAACGCGACAAGAACAACCAGCGCCGGAAACATCTTTGGTCGAAAGTTACGACCGTTGCTTTTATTCATGTTGGGACGTTCGCGACTGCGAACTCCGCTCACCACCGGTTAAAAGTTAATCAGCTTTAACTTTTGTCCGGCGCACTGGTCTCCTGCCGAGTTACGGCCCCAGCACCGAAATAGGCGCGAAAACCCGCACGGTCGCAGCACTCAACGAAGTGAGCGTATTCCGATCAGAGATCTGAGAGAAGCGATGCCAGTGCTCGAGATTTTCGATCTTCGCGACCGCATCGCGGAGCGAGCACACTGCTCTCGGAATGTATTAATCGAGCGTTTCCGCATTGTCGGTTTGCAAAAAATCCTTGAGCAACGGCTGCGGATTCGACGGCAGAGGATTGACCCGCTTGCAAGTCGCCCTGCGGCAGCGGCGCACTATGTGCAGACTGCAACAATAAAAACGCCGCCAACTGGATATAGAAGAAGATCACTCTTTTCATACTTTTGTTTCTTTCCATTTCGTTACTTTACTTGGTGATGACTGCTGCTGTCGCGGTCCCGCCCAGGCTGCTCTTAACCGTGATACTCTGCGGATTGCTCGGCCAGGAGAACTTGCCGGAGTATTTCGTGCCCTTCTTCGTTAATGTCCCTACC
>Ga0137399_10001747_pt1 | contig 10240 bp, 7 predicted proteins | sample czorhiz316metaG_FD_104810 | JGI IMG/M metagenome (GOLD analysis project Ga0137399, IMG submission 104810) | Vadose zone soil microbial communities from Angelo Coast Range Reserve, California, USA - czorhiz3.16 metaG | ecosystem: Environmental > Terrestrial > Soil > Vadose zone | place: USA...
CTCGTCATGGTCGATCAATCCCTTGAATCCGGCGGCGATTTCTGGACAGTGGTCATGTGGTCCAGCGGGATTACCATATGCCTCTTTGCAACGATCGTCTTGTGGGACTATCTCCGCGAGAAGGGTTGGATCCCGAGTTGGATTCCCAATATTCCTTTTACGCTGTCGATCATTGGCGTAATCGCGTTGTGGTTTGTGGTCAAGCTTGCGAAAATTGGTGCGCTCGGAGAAGTCATCAAGGATCTTTTCGAGGGCGTGCTCAACACCTTTCCCTTTACGCTCATCAGGAAACGCAAACAAGGATAATTAAGGATAAAGAGAAAGGACCCGAGGATTCGGATTTGGGTCCAATAAGCGCCGAACACTGTACAAGAGCGCGCTCAGCGCGCTTGTGACTCGGGAGGCTAATTCTCCGCGTCCCCGAAAACACGAAGAACCGGCAACGGGGCAGGAACAAGCGAGGGATAATACAGCTTCCGCTTAGGGGCTCACGGCCCCTTTGGAGACCGCAGTGCCCAGGCACTCGTCAAAGTCCGCAAGTCCTTTGCAATGCGCACTTGCGAAAAATGTCTCCCTAAGTCCCGTAGAATGTGCACTTAGAAAATCATTGGACTTAATCTCCCCTGAAATCAACACTTACGGAAAATGTGGGGGGACCGCCCCCTCCTTGCCTTCTGCAATCTTCGTTTGTCAATTGGTGTCCATCCGTGTTCATCTGTGGTTACACTCTCTTGCCCCTTGCCTGCCTCGCTGTCTTTCTGTCTCGTACCATTGCCAAGGCATTGCCAGCGGGGGCAAAATGTTTATGCAGGGCGGGAAACAATTTGGGCTGTGCTGGTGTCTAATATGTTGTGGATGCCGGGCTTGGAAGGCTTAGTGAGTCCGGCGAGCGCAGGTTCCGAATACCGGAGTTTGCGGATGCGGAGCCATCCGGCAACCTGAGAAGTTGCGATACCGATTCCCATCGCCCTGGGATCGGGAGTAGGAAGAAGAAAGGCGGCGAGCGTGTCCGAAGCGGCGCGCGTTCTTTCCTGGGCGCAGGACGAAACCGAGCTCGTCACGGAGCTGCAAGGCGGCTCCGATGCGGCCTTCGACTGGCTGGTGACGCACTACCACGCCGCGGTCTACAACCTGATTTGCGGAATGCTGGGAGATCTGGCCGACGCCGCCGATGCGACGCAGGAAGTTTTTCTCAAAGCCTTTCGCGGGATCGCTGGGTTCCGCCGCGGCAGCTCGCTGAAGACTTGGCTGTATCGCATTGCCATCCGCGAGGCATTGAATCATCGCCGCTGGCGGTGGCGCCACTTACGGCAGCAGATCTCGATCGAGGCGGAAAACGACGACGGTCAGGCGCCGCTGGAGTTGGAAGACCTGGGGGCCACGCCGTTTGATCAGCTCGCCACGCGGGAAATACAAGCGGCAGTGCAGCAAGCGCTGCGCGCAGTTCCTGAGGTGTTCCGCAGCGCGGTGATCCTGCGCGACCTGGAAGGTTTGTCCTACGAAGAGGTGGCGGAGGTGCTCGATGTATCGGTGGGGACGGTGAAATCGCGGATCCTGCGGGGGCGCCGCGCGCTGCGCGAGATTCTCGAGCCACTGTTGGCGCCAGTGAGGCGTCCCGCAGAGGCGGCCCAGGGAAAACCTCCGACAATGGTCCCCCAACTTGCCGCGGCTCAGGCTGAGGTTTCGCTAGGTGTGTTTCCTCCACATCCCGAAGGCGCGGAAGGGGTGAGGACGTGGTCCCCAGGGGGAGGTGCAGAATGACCTGCTGGAAAATTCGACGCCAGTTGCCGGGTTACCTGGACGGCGCATTGCCAGGCACGCATCACGCGCTCGTACGCGAACACGTGGAGTTCTGCTCCGACTGCCGCGACGAACTGGAACGTTACCGCAAGCTTTCGGCGCTGATGTCGCGTGCCGAACGTGTGGCTCCCCCGGCCGATTTGGCCGTGGGCATCCGCGTGGCCGTGGCGAAAGAGCGGACTTCGCTGGGCTGGGCCGCCCGCGCGAACATGTGGACCAGCCGCGCCCACCTGATCCTGCGGAACATTTTGCAGCCGCTGGCCCTGCCGGCTACCGGCGGGGTTGTTGCGGCGCTGCTGGTTTTCGCAGTGATGTACCACATCATTGCCTGGGGCGTGCCGCTGGGCGCTGTGCCCAACGATCTGCCCACTAATCTGCTGCAGCCGGCGCGGCTGGAAAACCTGGCGCCATTCCCCGTTCCCGGCCCGCTGGACGCTGACGAGGGCGGCTCGAGTGGGCCACACGCGCTGCTGGTCGAGGCCATCGTGAATGCCCAGGGCGAAATGGTGAACTACCATATCCTCGCTGGGCCCACCGATCTGGCCGTGCGCCGGCAACTCGAGCAGGTCCTGCTGTTCTCGCGCTTCCGCCCGCAGATGAGCTTTGGCCGGCCCACTCCCGGCGGCCGCGTCGTACTCAGCTTCAGCGAAATTCGCGTGAAAGGCTAATTCGACCGACGCTTCGCTGCCGCCTGAGGCGCTCTTTTTCCGGGGTTGTGCCCTCTTCTTTCCACCGGTCGTTTTGCATTCCTTGACTCGCTCAATGCACCCCTGTAAATTGAGTATTTGTGGCCGCCAAAGATCCGCTGAGCTCTCTTCTTGGATCACGCGGCCGGGGCAGGGGCGCGCTTTGACAAGTTGCAAGATTCCGGTCCTCGGCACCAAAGCTCCTCGGCGCTCGGCGACTTACAGTTTCGCCGTGGTCTTCATCGCTGCGCGGTTGCTACTACCCTGGTCGCCGGCAAACCTTGAGGCCAGAGCCGAGGCGCCGCCACAAGGGCGCGCGCGGGCCCCCCTGAGCAACCTCAACATCGAATCCAGCCCGCAACTGTTTGCGACGATGTGTGCGGTGCACGCCGCGGGCTTCGACAAGGACGTGAGCGGGGTGGGGTTTCATCCGGTGCGCGCGCGGCTTCGCGGCGAATTACTGCGTCTGCAGGGCCCCGCGACCGAGGCCCTCCGGCAGTATTACCGCGAACACGAACTGCCCGATTCGTCGGCCACGCTTTCCCGCTACGTATCGTTTGCGCTGGTGCTTGGCCCGCCGCCGAAGTTCACCTACCGTCTTTCGCACGACGATCTGCCGCCCGACGTTTTGACCATCGAAGGATTTAACGAAGTGCTCGCGAATTTCTACCGCGAAGCCCAGATTGACCGGCTCTGGAGGCAGGTCCAGGCCGAGTACGAACGCGAGATCGAACGGCTGCACGAACCGGTGACGCAACTGGTACTGACCTCGACCGCGTACCTGCGGGAACTCTTGAAGCCGGCCAGCCCGCGCACCTTTGTGGTGTATGTCGAACCGATGGTCGGCGGCAAAATCAATTTCCGCAATTTCGGCAATGAATATGCCATCGTTCTGAATCCTGGAAGCGAGCTGCCGATGGAGGAAATCCGCCACGCGCTGCTTCATTTCCACCTCGACCCGCTGGCGATGCGCTACAAAGGCGTGGTAGCCCTCCGCAGGCCTCTGCTCAATTTTGCGGCGCGTGCGCCGCGGCTGCCGGTCGAGTACAAAGACGATTTTCCGGCCCTGCTGACAGAATGCCTGGTGCGCGCCGCGGAGTTGCGCCTGCGCCGGCTCTCTCCTGAAAAGCTCGCTGCGTCGATTGACGAAGCCGAAGGGGATGGCTACGTTCTAGTGCGGCCGTTCATCCGGGCGCTCGCGAAGTTCGAGAAGGCAGAGCCGGCCATGAGCTTTTATTTTCCCGACCTGGTGCGCGGCATTGATGTTGCGGAGGAAACCCGGCGGCTGCAGACGGTGGTATTCGGCGCCGCCTCGGCACCAGCAGCGGAAGTTCCGGCCGCGGACGCAACCCCGGCGGCGACAAGTTCCGGAGATGACGCCGAGCTGACTGCCTGGCTTTCGGAGGGTGAGCGCGAAATTGCCGCGAAGAACGGCGTGGCCGCTGCCGCGGCTTTTGACCGCGCGCTGGCAAAATATCCGGATCATCGCCGCGCGCTGTATGGACGAGCGGTCGCAGCGGTGCTGCAAGGGGAGGCGGAACTCGCCAAGGCGCTCTTCGAGCGGTTGGTGGTGAACCCGCCCGGAGCTGACGGGAGCAGACCTGGCCTTTCCCCTGGCGCCAAGGACCCGCTCATCCTGGCCTGGTCGCACGTTTACCTCGGGCGCATCCACGACGTGGACGGCAACCGCGAATTGGCCGTTAGCGAATACCGCGCGGCCCTGGCCGTCGAGGGCGCGCCGGAATCAGCTCGCTTGGCGGCGCGGCGCGGGATTGAAAAGGGGTACGAGCGGGCACAACAACGGCCGTAACGCCGGACGAAAAAACGTGCAACCTGTGGCGCAAAGTTTGGGGATCGAGTAAAGGAGAGAGTCCAATGCAAAGCAAGATTGGCAAGACTTTTTGGTTGGTCTTACTGGCATTGTTGTTGGTTGCTGCCGGCGGGTCGGCCGCTGGGGCCACGCCACCGCAGGGCTACGGACAGGGTCAGCAGAATCCCCCCAAGCCGCCCCAGCCTGCCCCTATTACCCTGGACGCCCCGTCCCCGTCAGGGCCTGCCCCCAACCTGGAGGAGGATGCCGCTCTCAAGACGTTTACTGAGCTGAAGCGCGAAGACGTCGCTCGCCAGATCGAGCTGGGCGAGGAGTTTTTGAAGAAATATCCCGGCAGCCGCTACAACGCGGTGGTCTATGCACGGTTGGCCCCCGCTTACCTGGCGGTGGCGCAGGAGGACAAAATGTTCGCGGCCGGCGAGAAAGCGCTGGAACTGAATCCGGACAACGTGGACATCCTAGCCCTGATGGGCATGCTGCTGCCGCGCCGAGCCGGAACGCTGGACGCCGATCAGAAGCTGCAGAAGGCCGAGAAGTATTCCAAGCGGACAATCGAGTTGTTGGCCGCGATGCAGAAGCCGGATGGGTTGACTGAAGAGGAATTCAACGCGGCCAAGAACCAGAAGCTCTCCATGGCCCACAGCGGTCTGGGCTTGACGTATCTTCAGCGGCAACGATATGTCGACTCGGTGGCCGAGCTGGAACAAGCCACCAAATTGGTCAAGGAGGCTGAGCCGACCGATTTCTATTTGCTGGGCGTGGCCTATCAGAAGGCCCAGCGGTTCAGTGATGCGGCTACTGCGTTTGGGAAGTGCGGCGAGGCCCAATGGGGCTGGCAGGATCGCTGCAAGAAGGGCGCTGAGGACTCCAAGAAACTGGCAGCAACCCAGCCGCAGCCCCCCAAGCCATAGAGGCCCACCGGATGCGCATAGTTGAGAGTGAATTGGCGGAACTTGAGACAGCGCTGGGCCACCACTTCCGGCGGCCGGAGTGGCTGGAACGCGCGCTGACGCATAGCTCGTCAGTGCCTGAGCTGAACGCTGCCAGGCTGCCTCAAGACGACAGCGGCAAGACCCCGGAGGAAATCGCAGGCAGTGTGCCAGAGAATCGCACTGAGCAAATGAACGGGGATCGGGCCGATAAAGCGCATGAAGACAATGAGAAGCTTGAGTTTTTGGGCGACGCCGTCCTGGGCCTGCTGGTCAGCGAATACTTGGTGGCAGCATTCCCGGCATGGAGCGAGGGACTGCTTTCTAAAAGTCGCGCCAGACTGGTGAATGCGGCATCACTGTACGCCGCCGCGCGCCGGCTGCAATTGGGTCGATACTTACGGTTGGGGCGCGGAGAGGAAAAGACGGGCGGCCGAGAGAAGCCCGCTGTGTTGGCAGATGCCTACGAAGCCGTCCTCGCGGCGATCTACCTGGATGCCGGCCTGGAGGCGGCGCGAGGCTTCCTGTGGCGATCGCTTCTCGAGGAAGCCGTCGGGGAGGAAGCACACCGGCTCGGGCAGCCGGACCACAAGTCCGGCCTTCAGGAGCTGCTCCAGGGTCGCGGCCTGGGAACGGCAGATTACCGCGTGGTCAGTGAGATCGGCCCGGATCATCGCAAAACCTTCGTCGTGGCGGTCTCCGTGGCGGGACAAGTTCTGGCATCCGGCGCCGGCGCCAATAAGAAAGAAGCGGAGCAAGCCGCAGCGCGCCAGGCGCTCGAACGGCTCCTGGACGCCAAGGAATTAGATAAGGAGGCCCATGGCTGAAGCGACTCGCCTCGCGGAAACTGAGAGTGTGATAGGCCGGAAGGAAGAAAGAGACCGCACCTCGCTGCGCGAGTATGCCGAGTCGCTGCTGGTGACGGTAATCCTCGCACTGTTTGGGACCAGCTTCGTCGTCCAGGCGTTCAAGATCCCCTCGCAGTCGATGGAGCAAACACTGCTCGTCGGTGACCACCTGCTGGTCAACAAGTTCATCTTTGGCGGGCGCGGCAGTTCGTATGAAAAACTCTTGCCGTATCGGCCCATCCGGCGGGGCGACATTATCGTGTTCAAGTTCCCCTACGACGACCACGCGCACTACGTCAAGCGTGTGATCGGCACTCCGGGCGACCGCATAAAGATTGTGGACCAGCAACTCTACGTCAACGGCCGGCTGCAGGCGGAACCCTACGTCGTGCATGATCCAGGCGCGCCCTACGATTCGTTCGGCGATAATTTCCCGCCTCCGAGCCGGCACTTCCTCCAGAGCAACATCCGGCCCGAGTGGCGAGAGCAGATCATGAACTGCGTCGAGAAGGGAGAGCTGGTGGTGCCGCCGAGTAAGTATTTCGCCATGGGCGATAACCGCGACCATAGTTGGGACAGCCGCTACTGGGGCTTTGTGGACCGCGACGCCATCATGGGCCGTCCCATCCTGATCTACTGGTCTGTGGACGCCACCAGCGCCGATTACAACGACAGAAGTCTTGTGAACCGCCTGATTGGATTGGTGGATACGCTGATCCATCTTCCGGTCCGAACGCGCTGGAGCAGAATGTTCCACGGGGTCCACTAGTGCCGCCGCTCTCGCCGGCGCGGGCATTCGCTCTTTTCTTCGCTTCCTCCTTTTGCCAAGATTCCTGACCTCGCCATGCAAAAGAGGCCGTGGTTGCGTCGGGCCGGGGCGGCCCTGTTGCTGCTCGCGGCGGTGAGTGCCGGATTTTCGCGCTCGCTGCGAGCAGGCCGTGTGCACGAATATTTAAGCGCGCGGCTTGCCGCGGCCTTCGGCCGGCCTGTGGAGGTGGGCCAATTCGGTTTCAGCGTGTTCAAAGGGCTGCGACTGCAAGCCCACCATGTCACCGTGGGGGAAGACCCGCGCTTCGGCCACGAGTACTTCCTCCGCGCTGAGCGCTTGACGGCAGGCCTGCGCTGGAGGTCGCTTGCGCGCGGGCGATTCGAATTCGGTACGCTTTCCTTCACCCGGCCCAGTCTCAACCTGGTGCGCGCCAGTGACGGCCACTGGAACGTGGAAAGTTGGCTCCCGCCTCCCACACCTGCTGGAATCCCCGCGCCGGTACCGGAGCCACCGGGACAGGGCCCGGCGGGAACCAACCCACCCGCGCGGCTCTACCGCATTGAAGTGGACGCCGGTCGCATTAACTTTAAGCGCGGTGTGGACAAGCACCCGTTTGCTCTGATCGAGGTAACCGGCACCCTGGAACAGGAAATGCCTGGGCGCTGGCGCTTGGATCTGAAAGCCCGCCCGATGCGCGTCGCTGTGGCCTTGCAGGAGGCTGGTACCCTCCACCTGCGCGGGCGTATCGCGGGAACCACTGCCCGGCTGCAGCCTGTCGACCTTGCGCTGACCTGGCAAGAGGCTTCCCTGGCCGACGCCCTGCGTCTGAGCGGCGGCCAAGATTATGGGATGCGGGGCCGACTGGACGTTGTGTTGGCCGCCCAGAGCGAGGCCGGTGGAGCCCGCTGGACGTTTACGGCGACCGCGCGCCTGGCCGGCGTCCATCGTTGGGATCTACCGCGGCGTCCGAGCGACCCTGGGGTTAACCTTATCTTGAGCGCGCAGTGGCGACCCGGCGAGGCTCTGGTCGAGTTTCGCCAATGCCGGCTGGAGGCGGCTCGCTCAAATGTGAGTATCGCGGGAAACATCCAATGGGCGAAAGGACTCGATCCCCAGTTTCGGTTTGTTTCCGCATGGCTCAGTCTAGGGGACTTGCTGGCTTGGTACCGCGCGTTTCGTCCGGGCGTGGCGGCAGACCTCAATCTCGACGGTAACGCGAGCTTGGATTTCACGTTGAGCGGCTGGCCCCCGCGCCTCGAGCAAGGGGAGCTGGCAAGCGAAGGGGCAAGCTTGGGAACCACAGGGTTGCGCGAACCGATTCGCTTAGGCCGCGTCGCCGCACGTATGCGGCGTGGCCGCCTGGAACTAGAGCCGACGACGATTGCTTTTTCGCCTGGCCCTGGTGCTGGGACACAGGGTCAAACCCAGCCATCCCGGCCGGGGCCGGCCCGGAAGGGCGCTCTATCGTCCGTTGCGGGGCAGGCCGATTCGCTGCGCATCGAGGGTATTCTCGAGTCTAGCCGGGCCGTCGCTCAGGTGACCGCGTGGGGCTGGCCCTTTGAATTGAAACTCGATGGTCAGGTCAGCCGCGCCCAGGATTGGCTCGACGCCGCTCAGGCCCTCGGTCATACAATTAATCGCGGTTGGAGCGTCGAAGGCCCGGCAGAGCTGCGCCTGCGTTGGCAGGGCAATCTTCGCCCGTTTCAAGCACAAACGATCGGTGTCATTGAACTGCGCGGACTGCTTCTGCGCACGAGCTACTTAAATCAGCCGGTGAGCTTCGTGAATGCCCGCATCGACCTGGACAAGAGCGAGCGGCGCGTCACACTCGCGGCCGCGACAGCCTTCGGCGGACGCTGGCACGGCACGCTGCGCTGGAACGATCCCGCCCGACCCTGGCAGTTTGATCTGACCGTTGACCGACTGAATGCCGCTGACCTCGACCGCTGGCTGGGCCCGCGCGCCCGGCCCAGCCTGTTGCGACGCCTCTTTCCGTTCGCCGGAGCAGACACAAATAATTCCGAGCTGGACGCAGCCTTAGGGCGTGTGCGTGGCCAGGGGCGGCTTAATGTTGAGGAATTTGTGCTCCCACCCTTCAGCTTGCGCATGCTGCACGCTGACGCAGAAATTGATGGTCGGAAGATCGCCCTGCAGCAGGCTCGGGCCGAGCTTTACAAAGGGAGCCTAAAGGGTTCGCTGCGGGCCGAATTGTCGGCTCAGCCGGTCTATCATTGCGAGGCCGAATTCGAGGGCGTCGATCTGGCGATGCTCAGCGATGCGACGACCGCACTAAAGAATCGCTTTGCCGGTGCCGCAGCAGGACAGCTCACACTGACAGCTCGGGGTATTGGCCGAGAGGACTTGCTGCGCTCCCTCGAAGGCCGCGGCACAATAGGTGTGCGCGGGCCAAGGCTGCGCGGCCTGGACATGAAGGCCGCATACCTGTTCGAGAAGTTTCGGCCGGGCGCCAGCCAATTTGCGGCGGCCGACGCCCGCTTCTCTCTGGCCGCCCGTAAGATCCAGGTCGAGAGTCTCCGGCTCTCGGACCGCGGAGACAATTGGGAGGCCGAGGGCAGCGTGGATTTCTCGCGCACGCTCGACTTGCGCCTTCACGCTCTGGTGCGGCCAGACGAGAAACCGGCTGGCGACCCTCCTGGCAAGACGATTCGCATCACGGGTCCCCTTGACGCGCCGCAGATCAGCCCGGTCGAGTCTCGCAGCGGAACGCCCGGCGGCAATTGATGACTCGACGATGGCGCTTCGCGCGTTTCCGGGCGCTGGAATTGTTTGGTGGGAAACGGCGTGCTAGCGTCCGGTCGATGAGTGATTTAGTCTGTAGCGTGATGTGGTGCCTGCTGGGCCTGCTGGTTCCTCCGGCGGTCGCGCAGGAGAAGCCGCTGGAACGCAGTTTTCTCGCGGGCATGAGCGCCGGTTACCGCATCCAACTCCTTGTGCGCAGCGAGATTCAGGGCCAGCAACCCGTCCAGATCGGCGCGAAGACCTACGTCAAGCCGTTCTTGCGCGAGGCCCATGGGCGGCTCTCCTGGCGGGCCACCCAGCACGTGATCTCCGTCAGCGCTGACGGCACCGCAAACATAGAGGAAGTGCTGGATGAAGCTGAGAGCGCGCAAGCCAGCGGATCGAGCGCCGACGAGGAGACCGAAAAGTTGGTCAAGGCCGTGCGCGAAGCATTCGAAAAATGGGGTGTGATGCGCGTGCTGCGCTACCACGAAACCCGCGCGGGCCAACTGACCGACCTCAGCCCGGATGGCGCGCCACCACTGGAAGAGGCGTCTCCGCCGGTGCTGACGCTCTGGCTGCTGCGGGCGCTGCGGCCGGGGGTCGCGCTGCCCGCGGCTCCCATCCGATTTGGAGAA
>Ga0137399_10001748_pt1 | contig 10237 bp, 3 predicted proteins | sample czorhiz316metaG_FD_104810 | JGI IMG/M metagenome (GOLD analysis project Ga0137399, IMG submission 104810) | Vadose zone soil microbial communities from Angelo Coast Range Reserve, California, USA - czorhiz3.16 metaG | ecosystem: Environmental > Terrestrial > Soil > Vadose zone | place: USA...
AGCACGAGCGGCACCCAGCAGATCGTCAACAAGGGTGATGGTGCAAACGCGTCGGCCACTGCCTATGAGCTGACGTACCTCACCGGGACCGGAGTGGTGTTCGATACGTATGTCGTTGGAGGCGGCAGCGGTCGGGCTACGTGGAGAGCCACTCCGCAGACCGGCATCTGGTACTACTTGGTCGGCTCGCGCAGTGCCGACGGCGCACTGGCCCTTTACGTCAACGGAACCTTGGTGGGCACCGCCAATGACGGCGGGGCCAGCGTCAACAACATCAATGCAACAGTTGGACTTGGGTCGTCCGGTGTTGGCATCGGCGCCTACCGCGAGCCGTTCGCCGGCAACCTGGATGAGGTGGCCATCTATCCGTCGGCTCTCTCTGCCGCGCAGATCGCCCAGCACTGGAACGCGAGCGCGAACCGGCCGGCTGCACCGACCAACGTCGCCGGCACAGCGAGCTCTGCCAACCAGATCATGGTCAGCTGGACGGCACCTCCGGACACCGGCTCGAGCGCGATCACCGGGTACGTCGTCACCCCGCACGTTGGTGCGACACTGGAGACTCCGGCGATCACGTCCGGAACGGGGACGTCGGCAGCCGTCGGCGGGCTATCGGCCGGAACCGTGTACTACTTCACGGTCAGCGCGATAAACACCTCGGGCATCGGTGCGGCCTCAGTCCCGTCGACCGTCGTGACCGCGACCGGAACCACCACCTATCCCTACACCTCGACGGTGCTCGCCGAGGGGCCGGTTGCCAACTGGCGCCTTAGCGAAGCCTCGGGCAACGTGGCCACAGACGTCAGCGGCAATGGCAATGCCGGCACGTACGTCGCCGGAGACACCGTTGCCCAGTCAGGTGCTATCCAGCGCGACCCGGCAACAGCGACAAGACTGGACGGCACCACCGGCCAGATCCTGGTCCCGAACGCTGCCGGACTGAACATCACCGGCGACGTGACGGCAGAAGCATGGGTCAAGTTCAACTCAGTGAGCACAACCCAGATCCTAATCAGCAAGGGTGAAGGCGCGATCAATGCTGTGAGCTCATTCCAACTCTGGTACCTGTCGGGCACAGGCTTCGCCTTCACGACGTTCATTGCCTCAACTGCGACCACCGCGACCTACCCGATGACAGCGGCTGTGGGCATCTGGTACCACGTCGTCGGGACTCGGACGGCCGGAGGCCTGATCAAGATATGGGTTGACTGCAATCTTGGGTCGGGTCAAGCCGAGGACGGTGGCGGCCTGTTGAACAGCACGGGGTCCGCCCTCGCCCTAGGTTCCGCGGGCAGCGGCACAGGTTCGCACCTCTACCCGCTCAATGGCTTTATCCAGGAAGCAGCCGTCTACAACGTGGCGCTCAGCCACGACCGCGTCGGCGCACATTGGGGTGCGGCCGGGTATGTCCCGGCCGCTCCGAGCAACGTCGCGGCCTTCGGCGGTCAAAACAATGCAGTCATCTCCTGGAACGCGCCCTCGTACCCCGGCACGTCACCGATCACCGGATATGTACTCCAGGCTTATGCCGGCGGAGTGGCGGTCAGCACGTCGATGTCGGTCGATGCGAACACGACGAGCTTCAACTTCGCCCCCATCAGCGGCGGGTTCACCTACACATTCACGGTCACTGCCGTGAACGCCAGTGGAGCGTGCGGTCCCGCGTCGGCACAGTCGAATGCGGTCGCCGTTACTGCTCCGGTCGCGCCCAACCTGGGCCAGCACCTGGCGATCCTGACCACTCAGGTGAACCCGCTTCCCGAAGGTACTTACGGATACAGCACGTGTACGAGCGAGCAGTGTATTTTTTCCGATTCGATGGTCGGCCCACTATCGCAGTGGACGATCGAGGGTTACATCTGGGGGCTGGGCTCCAACGGAGTCACCGGTGGGAACTCGGCCTGGGGTGTCATCAACACCGACCGAATCGGGCGTCCTGGTAATTACGTCAACGTCGCTTCAGCCAGTCGCCCAATCGCGGGCATCAACTTCGACATCGGATTGCGAGGTGGCTTAGGGACCCAGCTTCAGTCGTACTTCGTTTGGCCCGGGGGTCAGTTCCCCATCCCGAGCGATTCGTCGGGGTTGCCTATTGCCGCGGATAACGACTCCAGCGGGAATCCTCAGGCACCGGCCCATTTCGCTCTGACGTATGACGGCACCACTGTGAGGGGCTTCATAAATGGCGTGCAGCTCTTTAGCATTGCTGGTTCTTTCGGAGCGATTACAGGACCGGCCGGAATAGTCGACAACCAGGAACTCGCTACATCAATCTTCGACGAGTTCCGTATCTCGAACGTGGCCCGTTACAACACGAACTTCACGCCGCCCACGGTCAACTTCAATTCCGATGCGAACACAAAGCTACTCTGGCACTTCGACGGATTCGCCCTCGGCGAGTTTCGCACGTCGGTAGTCTCGACCCCAATAGACTGCGGCCGACCCCCGATCTACACGACCCCCGGCATCTTTCCTGATGCAGTTGGCGCTCACTCGGGAAATGAGCAGTACTACGGCACCTGCAACTTCAGCTTGGGCCCCGAGGTCTACCACTCACTTTCGGTCGGGCAGAAACCCACCGCGGCGGAGACCCGAAGTTCAAGCGGATTCAAGACCACCTGCGAATACACGCCGTTCCCGGTGAACTGCGCAACTGGGGAGTTCTGGCACACATTCACTGATCTGAGCGTTCCAGGCCGCGGTGTCCCGCTTGTACTGACCCGGAGCTACTCGTCGCTGCAGACGACCCGCAATGGGCCTTTGGGGTATGGGTGGAGCGACAGCTACAACATGTCGCTGGCGATCGACGGTTCAGGAAATGTCACTGTCAACGAAGAGAACGGTTCATCCGTGAACTTCGCAAACGTAGCCGGCAGTCTGCAACCGCCGACGCGAACCCTCGCCACGCTTGTCCACAACGGTGACGGCACCTACACGTTCAAGCGAAAGTCGCAGGTGAGCTATACGTTCGATACGGGCGGCAAGCTCGTCGACATCGCGGACCGGAACAACTACCACACGACTCTCCAATACGTCGGCGGCCGACTATCTACGGTCACCGATCCCGCCCTCCGGACGTTGACTTTCGAGTACAACGCCAATGGCCTCATTTATCAGGTAATCGACCCCATTGGCCGATTTGTGCGGTTTACCTACGACGAGGCTGGTGTTAACGGCTCAGCCTGCCTCAACGTCTGTTTGATCGACGCCAGGGACGTCGGTGGTCAGCACACGACCTTCACGTACGACTCCAGCCGGCGAATCCTGACGATGACCGACCCACGCGGTGGTGTGATCACTAACACGTACGACGGTCAGGGCCGGGTCCAGACGCAGAGAGATCAGCTGCAGCGGCTGACGCAGTTCAGCTATGGCAACGGAACCACGACGATCACCGACCCGAAGGGCAACATCACCGTCCAGCGATATCGGGACAACCTGATGCTTTCGCAGACCAAGGGTTATGGCACGGCACAGCAGGCGACCTGGACCTATACCTACGATCCAGTGACCCTCGGAGTCGCGTCTGTCACCGATCCGAACGGCCACGTTGGCACGACGCGCTACGACAGTCAGGGCAACATCGTCGGTGCCACCGACCCGCTCGGGCGGTCGTCCAGCGCTACCTACAACTCTTTCAACGATCCGACAGGCTCAGTCGACCAACTTGGCATCCCGAGCACTGAAACGTACGATGCCAACGGCAACTTGAAGACGAGTTCGCGACCCTTGCAGGGCAGCGGACAGTCCGCAACAGCCGTCTTCGCGTACGACCCAGCTCACCCTGGCGATCCCCTTCAGATGACCGATCCAAACGGTAAGGTCGGGCACTACACCTACGACCAGTACGGCAACCAGGTCAGCGTGACGGATGCTCTTGGCAACAAAGCTACATTTGCCTACGACACGGTGGGGCGTCTAACGTCGTCGGTTAGCCCGAGCGGCAACGTCGCTGGTGGCACCCCGGCCAACTTTACAACCAGCTACGGCTACAACCCATATGGCGAGTTGATTTCGGTCACGGATCCCCTGAACCATCAAACGACGTTTGCCTATGACCCCGACGGCAACCTGCATTCAATGACCGATGCCAATCTACACGCCACGAATTACACATATGACGCGGCCAATCAGCTGACCCTGGTCGCCAGAACGGACAACAGCACTCAGGACTTCACCTATGACCTCGGCGGCAACTTGACCAAGGTCCAGGACGGTCTGCAGCGGCCGACGAACTTCGCTTACGACCCGCTGAATCGAAGCACCTCCATGACCGATGCGTTGAATCGCACGACGAGCTATGGGTACGACCCCGGCGGACGGCTGATCACAGTCACAGACGCGATGAACCGCACGACCAGCCTCGCTTATGACGCGGGCAGCCAATTGGTGTCCGTCACGTACAGCGACGGCATCACGCCCAATGTTCGCTTCGCATACGACGCGATGGCGCGTCAGGCCTCTATGACTGATGGCACTGGCACCAGCACGTACGGCTACGACAGCTTGCATCGATTGGTGCAAGCAACCAACGGAGCGGGCTCGGCCGCAGGTTACGGCTATGACCTCAATGGGCATCTGACGGCGATCACGTACCCCGGCGCCGGACGGGTGGTCAACAACACTTACGACGACGCGGGGCGCTTGGTCACGGTCAGCGATTGGCTGGGTCACACCACCACCTATCGGTACGACGCTGACTCCAACCTTGTGGAGCAGGACTACCCGAACGGTGTGATTGCCAACTTCACGTATGACAATGCGGATCGCCTGAGTTCGTTGAGCGATGCTCTGGCCGGGACCGCATTCCTCAGTCTCACCTACGGTCGCGACAACGTCGGACAGCTTACGGCTGAGAATTCCAAGACATTTGGCTACGACACCATCAACCGCCTGACCTCGGCCCAGATCGCCGGCAATCAGAGCACCTACACCTATGACACCGCTAACCGACTGACTCAGGTCCAAGTAGCCAGCGGCAGTGGATCGACCTATGCATACGACGCAGTCGACCAACTTCAGAGCCTTACCACCACGCAAGGCACGACTCAGCTGCAGAGGTACACCTACGCCTACGACCCCAACGGAAACCGAATTTCCCGGACCGATCAGTCATCTAATTCGCTGAGCTACGTTTTTGATCAGGCCAACCGTTTGACGAGCCTGGGCAGCACGGCCCAGTACAGCTATGACGGCTCCGGTCTTCGCACCCAGAAGAACGTTGGTGGGGTCACCAATGCCTACACCTGGAACGTGGCCGGCAGCCTTCCGGCGGTGCTTCTCGACGGACAGACTGCCTATGTCAACGGGCCCGGCGGGTTACCCGTTGAGCAGATCACCTCCTCAGGCCAGGTCTACTACTACCATCCCGACCAGCTCGGCAGCACGCGGGCCCTGACTGATTCAAGCGGGGCCGTTGTCCAGACGTACGACTACGACGCTTACGGCAGTCCCTCGGGATCGAACGGATCTGTCGCGAATCCGTTCCAATACGCCGGTCAGTACACGGACGCTGAATCTGGGCTCCAGTACTTGCGGGCCCGCTACTATGACGCGTCCTCGCAGTCATTCATATCGCGCGACCCAGCTGTTTTGCTGGAGCCATATTCCTACGCAGGCGGCTCACCGCAAAGTCATAGCGATCCCAGCGGTCTGGATTGGGCCGACGCGGGGCGCGCTCTTAATGACGGAACTGGAGGATACCTCGGCTACGTTCCCTTCCTGGGCACGGGGCTGAATCTAGTTTCTGCCTATAGCGCACTTCGCCATTGCGACTTTGCCGCTGCGGAGGGATACATGGCTGCCGCAGGCATGAGCATGATCGTCGGGGTCTTCGCAGGAGTGCTAGGCGGCGTCCTCCTCGGCAGCATTCTGAAATCCGAGGAGAAGGCTGCGCTTCGTGGCGAGGCCACCGCCGAGAAGCTTGCAGTACGAGGCGAGACGAAGGCAATAAAAGAGGCTCCTTCGTCAGCTAAGCTCGGCCGCAACCTTGAGGCGGGGTTCACCCGAAAAGAAGGCGATGTCGCGCACCATATTGTCGCAGGCGCGGATCGACGCGCGGCTGATGCGCGAGCGATTCTGGAGAAAGAGAAGATCGGAATTAACGAAGCCGACAATGGCGTGTTTCTTCCAGCCGAGTTCCACCGGCACCTGCACACTGACGAGTATTACGCTTACATCACATCAAGGCTTAGGGATGCAGCACCTGGAACAATCCGTGGTGTCCTCAATGACCTTAGAGAGGAGATGTTAGCCGCGCTGGGATGAGAGTCTACCGAGCTGTGCCGCAATTCAATGACTTCCAGTACCTACTGCTGGCCAACTCCGGGTTGACCAGATCAGAACAATTCCGCTTCGATTGCACTCCAATTTCAAATTGGCAGGCACCGGCGGTGTTTTCCTACAAACCAAAGCTGAGGGCGGGCGATTTCTGGGGCTTCGAGATGCTTCGTGCTACTTGGGCGACCACGCCGCAGGCTACTGATAAGTTGCGGGAGTTCCTCCTTATGGCGGGTCAGCCATTGCCGCTTCCATTCGAGGGCAAAGAATTCTCCGTCCTTAACGTTACGGAGTGCATCAATTGCCTCGATACCACAAAGACCGACTGGATTCACGAGAAGTCGACTGGAAAGCCGGTCCGAATTGCGAAGTACGCCTTTCATTCGGATCGCATGTCGGAGTCATCGATCTTCAAGATTCCGGAGACAGCAAAGTCTGAAATCCTGTGCTATGAGGGTTTGAAAGATTCAGCGGATGAGTTCAAAGGATTCGTGGAAGCCAACCGTATGACTGGTCTCCGGTTCGAGGAGATTTGGCCTACCGACCGTACTCAATCGCCCTTCGCTCGAAAGAACTAAGCGAAGGTGCCCGGACGGTCTGCCAGATATGGTTACGAAAACCGTGACCGTAGCCAGCGCTGGACTGGGCACTAGCGAGTTGGCGATCTTCCACAACTCCTCTTCCGAGACTCAGACGGCAGCATGCAAGTCATAGCGAACGCAGCTGCAACGACCGTCGGACTCTTGGTACCTTCGACCAAACGCACTGCGATTGGCAGCCACGGCCGACCCGTGCGGCGGATTTTTCGGGGGGGCCGCCGGCGTGAAGTTGGCTTGGATGCGCTTCGCGGCCCAAACTCGTCCGTGTCTGGAGCAAGTCCGAGAACTAGTGAGGGGTAGGGCGGTTTCGTCCACTGAAGTCGATTTCGAGGGAGTTGAGGCCAATTCGAGCACTCGAGTAAGTTATTTCAGACGGTTTCAGTCACCAAAGCCGCTCGGATTACTACATGAATTACTACATGAAGAGTCCGCGATTCAGCTGTCCTAGATTTCGGGACCGTGAGGCCTCTCACCTGCCCTAGCGGGACCGGTGCCGTCAGGTCGAAATCTCGCGAGGGGACTCCGGGAACGTCCGTCAGTCACTCGCTGCCGCGGGATCGCTGATCTACAGGTCTGCCGGCGAGTCTGAGCAGGCGGCTCCTTGGTCCAGAAATGATCCGCCCGCCGGCGAATACTGTCCGACCTCGCACCATCGTCATCACCGTCCGGCCGCGAGTCGGCTGGCCCTCGTGGGCGCTGATCGGGTGTTTGCAGAGAAGGTCCTCTCGACGAACCACCGACTCATGCGACAAATCGGCGAGCCACAGGTCGGCGTCGAAACCGACCGCGACCTCGCCTTTGCGCGACAGTCCAAAGCGGCGAGCCACATTCGTTGCGGTGGCGGCGGCGATCACCGCCACGTCGATTGATCTTTGGTGCGCTCCCTCGAGCAGCAGCTGACGGGTCGACTGGCAGCCGGAGATGCCGCCCCATACCTTGAAGAAGTCCTCGCCTCGCTTGAGATCGGGCGAGCTGGGCGAGTGATCAGACACGACCATCGGCAGGCTGCCGTCCGCGAGCATCGCCCACAGCTCCTCGCGATCCTGGTCCGTCCGAAACGGCGGCGTGCATTTGCCTAGGCCGCCGAGCCGCTCGAGGTCATCTTCGGTGTAGAGCAGGTAGTGCGGGCATGTCTCGCCGGTCACGTTGACGCCTGTGGTCTGCGCCTCCTGGATCCAGCGCATGCCTTGAGCCGTGCTCACATGAACGATGTGTAAGGCGCAGCTCGTCTCCTCGGCGAAAGAAATTGCGCGCGAGATGGCGTTCAACTCCGCGTTGGCTGGTCGTGAGCGGGCGAAGTCGCGGGCGCCTGTCATGCCGTGGGCGATCGCCTCGCGGCTCAGCATGTCGATGACCTCGGCATCTTCGGCGTGGAGCAGGAGGATCGAACCCAGTGCTGCGATACGGCGCATACCCTCGCGCAGCGTGCTTTCGTCGCACGCCGGGAACTCCTCGAGTCCGCTCGGGCACATGAATGCCTTGAACCCGAGCACCCCGCGCGCATGTAGCTCTTCGAGGCGGTCGAGATTGCCCGGCACAAGGCCGCCCCACAGCCCGAAGTCGAGCGCGGATGAGGCGCTCGCGGCCGCGAGCTTCTGGTCGAAGGCTTCGCCGTCGACGGTGACCGGCAGGCTGTTGAGCGGCATGTCGACGAAGGCGGTGTAACCGCCGGCCGCCAGCGCAGCCGAACCATTGGCGATCGTTTCCCAGTCCGTATGTCCCGGCTCGTTGAAGTGGACGTGCGAATCGATGCCGCCCGGCAGCACGTGCAGTCCTGTGGCGTCGATCTCCTCAGGAGCAGCAGGCAGATTGGGGCCGACCGCCGAGATCACGCCATCGGTGACGGCGATGTCCGCCACCGAAACGCCACCAGGGGCGGCGACGGTCCCGCCACGGATGACCAGGTCGCTCACCGCTCGGCCGCCAGCAGCTCCAGGGACCTGCTCAAGACGTCGATCGCCTCCGCAACGTCTGACTCGGTCACCGACTCGGCGGGGTTGTGGCTGACGCCGCCTTTGCAGCGAACGAAGAGCATGGCCACGTCGGTGAGCTCCGACATGTAAACCGCATCGTGACCGGCACCGCTCGGGATTTCGACCGCGCGCTCGCTGATCGCCTGGCGCAGGCGTGCGATCATGCGCGGCGAGCAGGCGACCGAAGCGCGTTCGCTTACCGGTCGCACCTCAACAGTCAGCTTGCGGTGCTCCGCCGTCTCGCGAGCCAGGGCCAACATTGCTTCGCACGCTTTCGAGCGATTCGCGTCGCTGGGATGGCGAACGTCAAGCGTGAACGAAGCTCGACCCGGGATGACGTTGGCAGCGCCCGGTTCGACGTAGAGCTTGCCGACAGTCGCCACCATCTGGTCGTCCGTAAGGGCGAGGGTTTCAACTCCAACCACCACCGTGGACGCAGCCACGAGGGCGTCGCGGCGCCGGTCCATCGGCACGGTGCCGGCGTGGCCGGCTTGACCGATGAAGGTGATCTCAAAGCGGCTCTGGCCCGCGATCGCCGAGACGACTCCGACCGGCAGGCCGAGGCTCTCGAGCACCGGACCCTGCTCGATGTGAACCTCGATGTAGCCAAGCAATTTTCCACCGGCCCACCGGTCGTCCGCAAGGCGGGTCGGATCTCCGCCAAACGCCCGAATTGCCTCCGCCATCGTCACACCATCTGCGTCGGCGCGCTCCAGGTCCGCTACGTCGAAGGCTCCGGCCAGCGCCCGGCTGCCGAGGTAGGTGGTGCCGTACCGAAGACCCTCCTCATCCGCGAACGCAACCACCTCGATCGCATAGGGAAGCCTGGACCTGCTGTCGTGAAGGCGCTGCACCGCAGCCAGTGCAACCATCACGCCGAGCGGCCCGTCGTACCTGCCGGCATCGGGAACCGAGTCGAGGTGCGAACCGACGAGCAGCGTCGAGTCAGCGTCCGCGCCGCCCTCGTAGCGTCCCCGAAGGTTGCCGACGTTGTCCTTGCTTACGGCCATGCCCGCCTGTCGCATCCAGGAGGTGACATGTTCATGGGCTTGCCGCATCGCGGCGGAGGCGAAAGGCCTGGTCAGGCGATCCGCTTCCTCGCTGCATGCGCCAAGCACATCGCAGCGCTCCATCACCGTCGCGGCGTCGCGACCCACCTCAGACCGCTTCGAACGTGATGTCCTGCGCGCCTTCCCACAGGACGAGCTTGCCGAGCGCGGCAAGCTGGTCGGCGCCGTCCTCGATGGTCGCGAAATGGTTTCCCGCGAGCTGGCCCATCTTGCTGGCGAACACGGTCGCGCCGTATGGGAACAGGATCTCCGTCTCGCTGATGCCGCCCGGATAGAAGAGCAGGTGTCCCGGCGCGGGGTAGCTCGAGTGGTTCTC
>Ga0137399_10001752_pt1 | contig 10230 bp, 9 predicted proteins | sample czorhiz316metaG_FD_104810 | JGI IMG/M metagenome (GOLD analysis project Ga0137399, IMG submission 104810) | Vadose zone soil microbial communities from Angelo Coast Range Reserve, California, USA - czorhiz3.16 metaG | ecosystem: Environmental > Terrestrial > Soil > Vadose zone | place: USA...
CGGCCTGTCCGGATCGATCTGGACCGACAACCTGTCGCGGGGGTTGCGCGTGTCGCGCGCCGTGGAATCCGGCAATCTGTCGGTCAATTCGCATTCGTCAGTCCGCTACAACACGCCGTTCGGCGGGTTCAAGCAGTCGGGACTGGGTCGCGAGCTCGGCCCCGACGCACCGCTGTCGTTCACCGAAACCAAGAACGTCTTTTACGCGATCGGAGAAGCCTGATGGATCTGACGCAACGACTGGCAGGCAAGGTCGCGGTGATCACCGGCGGCGCGGGAGGCATCGGACTGGCCACCGGACGCCGTATGCACGCCGAGGGTGCGACGATCGTGGTCGGCGACATCGACCCGACCGCCGGCAAGGCGGCAGCCGATGAACTCGACGGATTGTTTGTGCCCGTTGACGTCTCGGACGAGGCGGCCGTCAACACGCTCTTCGACACCGCTGCCGACACGTACGGGACGGTCGACATCGCGTTCAACAACGCAGGCATCTCGCCGCCCGACGATGACGTGATCGAGACCACCGAACTGCCCGCATGGCAGAAGGTGCAAGACATCAACCTCAAGTCGGTTTACCTGTCCTGCCGGGCGGCGCTGCGGCACATGGTGCCTGCCAAGAAAGGCTCGATCATCAACACCGCCTCGTTCGTCGCGGTGATGGGCTCGGCGACATCGCAGATCTCCTACACGGCGTCCAAGGGCGGGGTGTTGGCGATGTCGCGCGAACTCGGGATCCAGTACGCGCGCAGCGGGATTCGCGTCAACGCGCTGTGCCCAGGACCGGTAAACACCCCGCTGTTGCAGGAGCTGTTCGCCAAGGATCCCGAGCGGGCGGCGCGGCGGCTGGTGCACGTCCCGATGGGCCGGTTCGCCGAGCCGGAGGAACTGGCCGCCGCGGTGGCGTTCCTGGCCAGCGACGACGCATCGTTCATCACCGGCGCCACCTTCCTCGTCGACGGCGGCATCAGCGGCCACTATGTGACCCCTCTATGAACATCCGCTGCAGATGACCATGTCGGCAGACCCGGACGTCCCGCACGCGAGCGATGCGCTGCTGCGCCCGGTGCGGCCAGGGAACCCGTTCGAAGACACCGTCGAACGGCTGCTGCAGACCATCCGGCTTGGCGTGCTGGCGCCGGGTGAATCCCTTCCGCCCGAGCGCGAACTCGCGGCCCGGCTCGGGGTGAGCCGCGACACCGTTCGCGAGGCCATCAAGTCGCTGTCCGACGCCGGATATCTGGTATCGCGTCGCGGTCGTTACGGCGGCACGTTTCTGGCCGACGAGCTACCGAGACACACGGACGACCGCGCGGGTGTGACCCGTGCGGAGATCGACGATGCGCTGCGTCTGCGCGAGATCCTCGAGGTCGGGGCTGCTCGGATGGCGGCGAACCGCACGCTGACCGCGGCGGAGCGGGAAGTGCTGTGGTCGCGGCTGGCCGATGTCCGCGGCGCTGCCCCCGACGACTACCGGCGGCTGGACTCGCGGCTGCACCTGGCGATCGCGGAGGCAGCGGGCCCGCCGTCGCTGGTACCTCTGGTGGCCGAGAACCGGATGCGGCTCAACGCGTTGCTCGACCAGATTCCCCTGCTGCCGCGCAATATCGCCCACTCCGACGAGCAGCACGAGGCGATCGTCGTGGCGATCCTCGCCGCTGACGGTGAGGGTGCCGCAGCCGCGATGCGGGCACACGTCGCGGGATCCGCCGCCCTGTTGCACGGGTTCCTGGATTAGATTCGAACTGTGGAGCAGCCTGGCAACCAGATGCAGGTGAAGCGGGCGACAAAGGCGTTGGCCGACGTCGACACCAGCGGCTGGACCCAGCGTTTCGACCTGCTCTCCGACCCCAACCGACTGGAGATATTGCTCGTACTGCACCGCGCGCCCGGCACTTGCGTCGGCGACCTCGCGGCGGTGCTCGGCCGATCGGAGAACGCGGTCTCCCAGGCGCTGCGCGTGCTGAGGCAGCAGGGCTGGGTCAGTTCTACGCGGGTGGGCCGGGCCGTCAGCTACCGGCTCGAAGACGAAATCGTGCACGACCTGCTGCACTGGATCGGCGCCAGGCACAGCTAAGGACTTTTCCCGGTGGCAGCGGCTTAAGCTCCCAGTGTGCGCGTGTTGACGATGGACGATCCGCTGCTTGCGGATCGCCCCGACCTGGCCGGCGCAGGTGAGCTGCCCGCCCATATGCGCATTGGTAATTGGCTCGAACGGTTGATCGCGTCCGGCAGGTTGGCGCCCGGCGACAAGTTGCCGTCCGAGGTGGAGATCGCCAACGCGTTGCGGGTCAGCCGGATGACATTGCGGCAGGCGCTGAGCGCGATCGAGGCCAAGGGCCTCATCGATCGCCGCAGGGGCCGCTTCGGCGGCAACTTCGTCGCGGCTCCGCGGTTCGAGTTCGACCATGCCAGCCTGCCCGGGTTCACCGAGCAGATGCGCCGGATCCACGTGGAGGCGGGGGCGCAGGTGTTGCGTGCCACGACTCACCGCCCGACCGCCGACGTTCGGCAGGCCCTTGGCCTCAACCGCGGCGCGCAGGTCCATCAGATCCTGCGGGCCCGGTCGGCCAACGGAGAACCGATCGTGCTCGAGGACGCGTATCTGCCCGCGGCGATTTTCCCCGGGCTGCTGTCGGCCGACCTGACCGGGTCGTTGTACGCGGTGATGCGCGAATACGGGGCTGCCCCGTTCTCTGCCGACGAGGAACTCGAGGCGACTCAGGCCAATCAACAGCAGGCCGAAATCCTCGCTATCGAACCAGGAAGCCCGTTGTTGCTGATCGCCAGAACGTCTTACACCTCCGATGGCGTCGCGGTCGAATTCTCCCGCGACTACCACCGCTCGGACCGCGCACGGATCCGGATCAAGTCACGTGTCGATTCTGGTTCCCCGGTCCGCGACGCCAGCGGCTGAGCGGATCTGCAACGAGTTCGGCCGATAACTCGGCCACGATCGCAGGGGCCGCGGCCCTCAGGTCCCGGCCGGGCTCGACTCCGCCGACCGCGATGCAGTGCATGCCTGCGGCCAGTGCGGCCTGCACACCCGGCACCGAGTCTTCGAAGACCAGCACATCGTTGGGCTGGCGGTCGAGCATCCGCGCTGCGGTGAGGAAGCCTTCGGGGGGCGGTTTAGTATTGCTGACGTCTTCCTCGGCGATCAGGACGCTCACCAACTCACCCGTGGGGCTGTCGTGAAGGACCGCCAACACGTCTTCACGCTGGGCCCCGGTGACGATGCCGACGGGAATCTGGTTGTCCGCTAACAGTTTCACCAACTGCTCGGCGGAGGACCCGATCGGATTGTGGGCGGCGACGCGCCTCTTGTAGAGGCCATGGCGCAAGCGCATCAGTTCGGTGACCTCGTCCTGTGTGCCGCGCCCGTGACGTGCCACCGCGCGCTCGATGATCTCGCGGTCGCTGCGGCCAAGCAGCTCGTCGCGGTAGTCCTTGGCGGTCATCGCCCAGCCGAGGTGGGCGCCGAACAGCTCGCTGAAGATGTCGAACAGGATGTGCTCGTCGTCGGAGAGGGTGCCGTTGAAGTCGAACACGACGGCGGGCCGCGCGCCGAGTAACCATGTTTCGATCACTCCGGTCGCTGACGGCACGGCCAATAGTCTAGACCTTTAGCGGGCGACGGTTTACAGTGAACGCAACCACGCCGGCCCGCCGAGGAACACCGTATGCCGTTACAGCTCACCGACGCGCAGCTCAACGAGGTGCTCGAGGAGATCCCCGCGCTCGCAGGCCGGCCGCGTCGGCTGGAGGAACTCTCCGGCGGCCTGACCAATCGAAACGTCAAGGTCACCACCCCCGATGGGGTCTATGTCGCGCGTTGCACCGACACCAGCCGCAACCTTCTCGGTATCGACCGAGACGCGGAGCTTTACAACACCAGAGCCGCCCAGCAAGCCGGAGTCGGCGCGCCTGTCATCGACTACCGTCCCGACCTCGGCATCCTGCTGCTGGGCTACCTCAACGGAAAGACGCTGTGCAACGACGACTTTCAACGTCCTGAGGTGGTGGTCAAGGTGGCTGCGGGATGCCGGGCCTTACACGGCGGCCCCCGGTTCCGCGGCCGGTTCGACATGTTCGAGCGTCAACCCAGCTACCTGAAAACCGTTGGAGACCACGGTTTCAAGATTCCGCACGACTACCTCGAGTACGCCGAGACGTTCGGCCAGATCCAGGACGCGTTGACCGGCACCGATCAGACCACCGTCCCGTGCAACAACGACCTGCTGGCGGGCAACTTCATCGAAGACGGCGAGCGGGTGTGGCTGATCGACTACGAGTACTCCGGCAACAACGATCCGTGTTTCGAGCTCGGCAACATCTGGAGCGAGTGTGGTCTGTCCACCGAGCAGCTGGGGGAGCTCGTCACGAGCTACTACGGCCGCCGGCTGCGGCACAAGATCGCCCGCGCCCACCTGCAGGGCATCGTCGCAAAGTACGGGTGGACGCTATGGGGGTGCATCCAAAGCGCATCCAGCGCACTGGAGTTCGACTTCTGGGCCTGGGCGATGGAACGTTACGAGGCCGCCGTCGCCGAATTCAAGAGCCCGCGCCTGGCCCGGCTGCTCGACGACGTACACGCCGCCGACTGACAAAGGACGTCTGACACATTCATGGCCACCACATCGCTTCCTGATCGCGCCCACGTCGTCATCATCGGCGGCGGCGTCATCGGCACCAGCGTCGCCTACCACCTGACCAAGCTCGGCTTCACCGACGTTGTGCTCCTCGAACAGGGCCAACTCTCCTGCGGCACAACCTGGCACGCCGCCGGGCTAGTCGGACAGCTGCGGGCCTCCGAGAGCGCCACCCGCCTTGTGCAGTACTCGACGCAGTTGTACGCCGAGCTCGAACGCGAGACCGGCCTGTCCGCCGGCTACAAGCAGTGCGGGGGAGTGACGGTCGCGCGCACCGAGGACCGCATGATCCAGCTGCGCCGCACCGCAGCCAACGCCGCGGCGTTCGACATGGAGTGCGAACTGCTCACCGGCGAGCAGGCGCTCGAGCATTACCCGGTGATGCGCGTCGACGATCTTGTCGGCGCGATCTGGCTGCCCGGCGACGGCAAGGCCAACCCGACCGACCTGACGTTCGCACTGGCCAAAGGGGCAAGGATGCGCGGCACGCGTGTCATGGAAAAGGTCAGGGTCACAGATGTTCTCATACAGGACCGCCGGGTCTGCGGCGTGCGCACCGACGTCGGCGACATCGAGGCCGAGATCGTCGTCAACTGCGCGGGCCAATGGGCCAAACAGGTCGGCGCGATGGCCGGGGTCAATGTTGCGCTGCACTCCGCCGAACACTTCTACGTTGTCAGCGAGCAGATCGCGGGCGTGCATCCGGACCTGCCGATCCTGCGTGACCCCGACGGCTACACCTACTTCAAGGAAGAGGTCGGCGGCCTGGTCATCGGCGGCTTCGAGCCGCAAGCCAAACCGTGGGTGGCGCCCGACGCGATCCCCTATCCGTTCGAATTCCAACTGCTGGACGAGGATTGGGAGCACTTCGAGGTTCTGATGAACAGCGCGTTGCTACGCATCCCCGCGCTCGAGGTGACCGGCATCAAGAAGTTCTACAACGGCCCGGAAAGCTTCACCCCCGACAACCAGTTCATCCTTGGCGAGGCGCCCGAGGTCGCGAACTTCTTCGTCGGCGCCGGATTCAACTCGGTCGGGATCGCCACCGCCGGAGGAGCCGGGCGTGCGCTTGCGGAGTGGATCGTCAACGGCGCGCCGAGTGGCGACCTGACCGGAGTGGACATCCGGCGGTTCGCGCCGTTCAACGGCAACGACCGATGGTTGCACGACCGGGTCGCCGAAGTGCTCGGCTTGCATTACGAAATACCCTGGCCGAACCGGGAAATGGAGACCGCCCGGCCATTCCGACGCTCGCCGGTGCACCACCTGCTTGAGGCCGCGGGCGCCAACTTCGGCAGCAAGATGGGTTGGGAGCGGGCCAACTTCTTCGCACCCGACGGGGCGGAACCGACCATCGAATACACGTGGGGCAAGCCCAACTGGCTGGGCTGGTCGGCCGCCGAGCAGAGCAACACCCGCGAAGGCGTCACCGTCTTCGACCAAACCTCGTTCTCCAAATACCTGCTCGTCGGTCCCGACGCCGAGACGGGCCTGCAGTGGCTGTGCACCGCCGACGTCGGCGTCGAGGTCGGCACGTCGGTATACACCGGGATGCTCAATGAGCGGGGCACCTACGAGTCCGATGTGACCGTTACCCGCATCGGAGAAGAGGAATTCCTGATCATCAGCAGCGCGGCCACCACCGAGCGCGACAAGGACCATATCCGCAAGAACCTGCCTGGCGCAGCGGGCGCTGCACTCGTCGACGTGACATCGGCCTACGCGGTGTTCGGGGTGATGGGGCCAAAGTCTCGCGATCTACTGTCGGTTCTGACGTCGGCAAACCTGTCCGACGAAGGGTTCCCATTCGCCACAAGCCAGCAGATTTCACTGGGTTATGCGACCGTGCGCGCCACCCGAATCACGTATGTCGGCGAATTGGGTTGGGAGCTCTACGTTCCCGCCGAGTTCGCCGTTGGCGTCTACAGGGACTTGATGGAAGCGGGCGCTCAGTTCGGTGTCGGCCGCGGCGGCTACTACGCGATCGAGTCGCTGCGGCTGGAGAAGGGCTACCGAGCATTCGGCCGGGAGCTGAGCCCCAGCGACAACCCCGTCGAAGCCGGGCTGCTGTTCGCGTGCAAGCTGAAAACCGACATCGCGTTCCTCGGCCGCGAAGCCGTCGAGAAGGCCAGGGCGGAAGGACCGCGCCGCAAGCTCGTCGGGTTCAGCGTCGATGCTCCAGATGCGATGCTGTGGGGAGGCGAGCTGATCCTGCGTGACGGCGGCGTCGCCGGGCAGGTCACCTCGGCGGCGTGGGGTCAAACGACCGGCTCATGCGTCGGGCTGGCCTACGTGCGTGCTTCGGACAATGCCGTCATCAACGCCGACTGGGTCAACGCAGGCAGCTACGAGGTCAACGTCGGCGGACAGTTGTGTCCGGCCTCGGTATCGCTGAAGCCGCTCTATGACCCGACAAATGAGAGAATCCGCCCATAGCTCGTTGGACTGGCGGCACCGCCGAGTCCGCATGTTCATCTGAACAACTAGACAGATGAACAGGCCCGGACATAGGCTCGGCCGGTGAGCGTCGCCACGCCGTCCAAAGCCACGCAGTCCAAAACCGCGCAGGCCACCCGATTCGACCGAACCGATTGGACGACGATCGCCGCGATCGGCGGCGTCGTCCTCGTACTGCACCTGTTCGGCTGGGGCGTGCTGGTGGGTGGGGTGGCGCCGCAGCACATCACGCTCGGATCGGCGGGCGTGTTCGGCGTCGGACTGGGTGTGACCGCCTACCTGCTCGGAGTGCGACACGCCTTCGACGCCGACCATATCGCCGTAATCGACAACACCACGCGAAAGCTGGTCGGGGAGGGCACACGCTCGCTGTCCGCCGGCTTCTGGTTCTCGCTTGGCCATTCCAGCGTCGTGTTCGGGCTGGCTTTCCTGCTGGCGCTCGGCGTGCGCGCGGTCGTTGGCCCGGTGCAGGACGAGGGCTCGCCGCTGTTGGCCACGCTCGGGCTGGTGGGCTCCGTCGTCGCGGGTACCTTCCTCATCCTGATCGGGCTGACGAACCTGTTCGCCGTGGTCGGCATCGCCAAGGTGTTCCGCCGGATGCGCAGCGGCGACTTCGACGACGCCGAACTCGAACGGCAGCTGCAGCAGCGCGGCTTCCTGGCGCGGCTACTGGCCAAGGTGATGCGCCGGGTGAGCAAGCCCTGGCACCTCTACCCGGTCGGACTGCTGATGGGCCTGGGTTTCGACACGGCCACGCAGGTGTCGCTGCTGGTGCTGGCCGCGGGAACGGCGGCATTCACGCTGCCCTGGTACGCCATCCTGGTGCTGCCGGTGCTGTTCGCGGCAGGGATGAGTCTCTTCGACGCGCTCGACGGCATCTTCATGTCGCGGGCCTACGGCTGGGCGTTTCTCAACCCGGTTCGAAAGGTGTACTACAACCTGACCGTCACGGTGCTCTCGGTGGTCGTTGCTCTGGTCATCGGCGTCATCGTGCTGGCCGGCCTGGTGGCCGACCGCCTCGGCATCGAGTCGGGTCCGCTGGCTGCGATCGGATCGGTGGATCTGAAGTTCGTCGGCTTCATGATTGTCGGGATGTTCGTCGCGGCCTGGTTGATCGCGCTGGCGGTCTGGCACTTAGCAAAGGTCGAGGAGCGCTGGACACCGGCGGCCGAGTGAACTTCGCGTCCTGCTCGTCGGAGAAAGTCAGTGCCGCCGCGACGGCGGCCATGGCGGCTCGCCGCACAGCGCCAACAACGCGTTCTCGATGACTTCCGGCAGTGCGGGGTGGATCCAGTACTGGCCATGCGCCATGTCCTGAGCGCGCAGTCCGAAGCTCATCGCCTGGATCAGCGGCTGGATCAGCGATGAGGCCTGGTGGCCCATGATGTGCGCGCCGAGGATCAGCCCCGTATCGTCGTCGACGATGACCTTCGCGATGCCGGTGGTGTCCTCCATCGCCCATCCGTAGGCGACGTCGCTGTAGTCCTGGATCTTCACTCTGATCTTGAAACCCTTTGCCCTGGCCTGATTTTCGGTGAGCCCGACGCTGGCGATCTGCGGGTCGGTGAACACCGCCGACGGCACATGTCGATGATCGGACGGCATCAGCGCGTCGGTGTCGTCCCAGTCCTGCAATAGGTTGTGCCGCACGACGCGGGCCTCGTGGTTGGCAACGTGCTTGAGCTGATAATCCGACGACACGTCACCCAGCGCGAAAATGCCGCGCGCCGAAGTGCGTTGGTATTCGTCGACCACCACCTGACCCTGTGCGTTGACTTTCACGCCGGCCTGCTCGGCATCGAGCAGGTCGCCGTTGGGCACCCGGCCCGTCGCAACCAACAACGCATCGCCGCGCAACGTCGAGCCGTCGTCGCAACGTATCTCGACCCCTTCGCCGACGGCACGGGCGTCGGCCACCTCGTGGTGGCTGCGGATCTCCCACTTCTTGCCTGCGATGTCGGTGAAGCGCATGGTGATGTCGTCGTCGTGGCCGCGCAACAGGGCGCTGCCCCGGATCATCAGTGTCACCCGGCTGCCGAGGGACGAAAAGATATGGGCGAACTCGCATGCCACGAATCCGCCGCCGACGATGATCAAGTGGTCCGGCACATCGGCGATGCGCATGATGGTGTCGCTGGTGTGGTACGGCACGCCGCATTCGGCGATCGCCTCCGGCACCACGGCCCGGGAACCGGCGGCGATCACGACCTTGTCGGCGGTGAACTCGTCGCCGGCATCTGTGCGCAGCCCATAGCGGCCGTCGGAAAGCGGCGGCCGCAAGCGGGTGTGGCTGGCGAACACCTCCACGTTCGGGGAGGCGCGCCGGTAGTTCTCGCCGCCCAGCGCGATCGGATCGATGCGACCGAACACCCGCGAGACGATGTCATTCCACCGGACCCCGTCGACGTGCGCGTCGACCCCGTATTGCGCTGACTCGCGGGCACTTTGGGCGACTTCGGCGGCATAGACAAACATCTTCGTCGGTATGCAGCCGACGTTCAGGCATGTTCCGCCGAACACGCCCTGCTCGCAGATCGCGACGCGCTTGCCGGCGTAGCGTTCGTCGAGGATCGAGTTGCCCGAACCGGTACCGATGACCGCGATGTCGAAGTGTGCCATGGTGATCATCCTCGTTCGGATTGAGTTGCCGTATCGGAGGTTTCGGCCAGATACGAATCCAGCCACTTGTCCAGTTCGCAATACGCCGCGTGCCGGGACTCCGCCACCGAGAGGAACACGTCGTGCTTGGCATCCACGATCGGCACGATCGTGGAGCGGTTGCCGATGCAGCCTGCCCAGCGAGCGATCTGCCTGACGTCCAGCACTGCGTCACCGCGCTGGATCGTGTCAGGGTCGCTGACCTCCCGCACGCTGCGGTCCGACCGCAGGATCAGATTGGGCACGCCGACGTCCAGCCCGCGGTGCAGCTTGATCTGCGCGCGGCGGATGGCGTGCAGCCAGCCGAACGTGACGGGGAAGCCGCCGATCGGCTTCCACTCCAAGTTGTAGTCGAACTCGCCGCCGTACTCCTTGTGCAGGGTGGCGCCGTATCCGCCCTCCGTCGGCGGGCGCACGACCCGCTTCTTGCGGATGCGCGAGATCGCGCCGATGGCCGCCCCCG
>Ga0137399_10001757_pt1 | contig 10204 bp, 10 predicted proteins | sample czorhiz316metaG_FD_104810 | JGI IMG/M metagenome (GOLD analysis project Ga0137399, IMG submission 104810) | Vadose zone soil microbial communities from Angelo Coast Range Reserve, California, USA - czorhiz3.16 metaG | ecosystem: Environmental > Terrestrial > Soil > Vadose zone | place: USA...
ATCCCGAAGTCGGCGAACTGGCCAGTCGGCGGGAGCCAGTGGATCGCCACGTTGGTGACCTGCGCGAGCGGCGGGCCCTTCTCGAGCTCGCGCACGAACTCCTCGATGAGCGCCCGCGGCCCCTCGGCGCGCGCACGCACGCGCCCGTCCTTCAGATTGCTCACGTAGCCGGCGAGGCCGAGGCGCTGCGCGCGACGCTGCGCGAAGTTGCGATAGCCCACGCCCTGCACCCGCCCCTCGACGATGATGTCCGCTGCGGATCTCCCACTCACGAGGTCGGCTCGGGTTGTCGGCGACCGTCCGCCCGGCCGGCGACACCGGCCGGGGGACGGTCAGACAAGTGGTCGGGGCGAGAGGATTTGAACCTCCGACTTCACGGTCCCGAACCGTGCGCGCTACCAGGCTGCGCTACGCCCCGAGTGACCGCCCTATTGTACACAAGGTCGTCAGGTCTCCCAGGCGTACTTTCCCACGAGCTTCACGAACTTGCACTCACCGGCCTCGCGGGTTTTCATCTCTCCCCCGACCTTTTCCACGACGGTGAGCCGCTGGTTCTCGACGTCGCCGATCGGGAGCACCATGCGCCCGCTCTCCGCAAGCTGCTGGAAGAGCGGCGGCGGTACGCCGGGGCCGCCGGCGGTGACGAGGATGCGGTCGAAGGGCGCCTCGTCGGGCCAGCCGAGCGTGCCGCTCCCGACGCGGCCCCAGACGTTCGCGTAGCCGAGCTGCTCGAGAAGCCCTCGCGCGCGCTCGGCAAGGCGCGGCAGCCGCTCGACCGAGCAGACGCGCCGCGCCAGCTCGGCGAGCACCGCCGTCTGATAGCCCGAGCCGGTGCCGATCTCGAGGACCTTCTCTCGTCCCTGGAGCTCGAGGAGCTGCGTCATGAGCGCGACGATGTAGGGCTGGGAGATCGTCTGCTCCTCGCCGATCGGCAGCGGATGGTCGCCGTAGGCGCGTCCGCGCAGCGCCTCCTCGACGAACCGGTGCCGCGGGATCTTGCGCATGGCCGCGAGCACGCGCTCGTCCGTGATCCCGCGGCGCACGAGCTGCTCGGCCACCATCTGGGCACGCACCAGCTCGAACGGATCGTACGCCCGCTCCACTAACCGCTCCGCGCGCGCGTCCGGGCGGCGGGCCGGTACTGGGCGTTGAGCGAGCCGGCCAGGTCGACCAGCTGCTCGAGCGCCCTGTGGTCGGTGAGGTCGAGGTGGAGCGGCGTGATCGAGACGTCGCTCTCGTGGATCGCGCCCATGTCCGTGCCGGCGAGCTCGCCCCACTCGGGCTCGCCCGCGCCGATCCAGTAGTGGGCGCGCCCTCGCGGGTCCGTCTGCTCGACGATCTTCCCGTTGTAGACGCGGTGGCCGAGCCGCGTCAGCCGGATGCCACGCGGCACGCCGGCGGGCACGTTCACGTTGAGCAGCGTCTTCGGCGGCAGCCCGGTGACGAGGGCGCGCATCGCGAGCAGCCGCGCGATTGCGGCCGCGCCGTCGAGGTCGCCTCCGTTCGCGAGCGAGACCGCGATCGAGGACACCCCGAGGAGCGTCCCCTCCATCGCGGCCGACACGGTACCCGAGTAGGTGACGTCGTCGCCGAGATTCGAGCCGTGATTGATTCCGGCCACGACGAGCGCGGGGCGCGCGGGCAGGAACCCGAGGACGCCGAGGTTCACGCAGTCGGAGGGCGTGCCGTTCACCGAGAAGCGCCGCTCGCCGAGGCGCTCCACGCGGAGCGGCCGGTGGAGCGTCAGCGAGTGCCCGCAGGCGCTCTGCTCGCGCTCGGGCGCGAGCACGTACACGTCGCCGAGCTCGTCGAGCGCGCGCGCGAGCGCCGCGAGCCCGGAGGCGTGCACCCCGTCGTCGTTGGTGACGAGCAGAACCGCCATGGGAGAGAAAAATGGTCGGGGCGACTGGATTTGAACCAGCGACCCCTAGACCCCCAGTCTAGTGCGCTACCGGGCTGCGCCACGCCCCGACCTCAGGCGTGGATTGTCGCAGAATCGCCTGCCCCCTTCAAGGGACCGCCGGGTCAGGAGCTGAGGCGCGTACGGAGCGCCGTGAGGCGCTCACGGATGCGCCGGAGTGTGTGGGCGTAGGCGGCTTCCTTCATGCCGAGGTCGAGCTGGTCACCCGAGCGTCGCGACTCGGCGAGGAGACGCTTCTTCGCGCCTTCGAGGGTGAGCCGCTCCTCGTAGAGCAGGGTCTTGATGCGCTTGACGAGATCCAGATCGCGCGGGCGGTAGAGGCGTTGGCCCGCCTCGTTCTTCTTGGGCCGCAGCAGCTTGAACTCGGACTCCCAGTAGCGGAGCACATAGGCCGGGACGCCGGTGACCGCCTCGACCTCGCCGATGCGGTAGTAGAGCTTCTCCGCGGCGTCCGTCGCCGTCAGGCCGTCTGCGTGTTGATCCGTTGCTTGAGCCCCTTGCTCGGCTTGAAGGTGAGCACCTTCCGCGCGGTGATCTCGATGGACGCACCGGTCTGGGGATTCCGGCCGCGCCGCGAGGCCTTCTTCCGGATTCGGAAGTGGCCGAAGCCGACGATCTTGACGTCCTCGCCCTGCTCGAAACAGCGGAAGATGATGTCGAAGACCGACTCGACGACCGACGACGACTGCCGCTTCGAGAGCCCGTGCGCCGCCACCGCATTCACCAGATCGTTCTTGGTCACGATGAAGCGTCACCTCCTCGCAGCATCATGCGCCACCCCGGGCGATGAACGAATCCCGGTAACCCTTTCCGCGAAGCGCCTGGAGCGCCTCGGTGGCCGCCGCGCGGTCGGCGAACGGCCCGACCATCACGCGATGGAGCCCGTCCCCGGCGCTGGCGGCCGGGGGCGCGGGTTCGCGCGCGGGCGCCGCGGCGGCACCCGCGGGCGCGGCACGGCGCACCTGCACCTTCAGCCCGTCGACGGCGAGGTCCTTCGAGAGCGCCACGGCCTCCCGCAGCGGCAGGCTCGGCTTCACGACGACGCCGTTCGGCGTGGGCGCGGTGGTGAGCCCTTTCGCGGCCAGCTTGGCGTTGAGCTCGGCGCTGGCGGCGCCGGTGACGAACACGTCGTACTTGTCGCCACCGGCCGCGGCAGGCGCGGGGGCCGCCGCAGCCGGCGCCGCGCTCTTCTCACCGCCGACGTCGCTGGCGGACTCGGCGACGCGGAACTTGTCCCCCCGGAGCTTCGCCGCGAGCTTCCGGGCGTGGTCGGCCTCCCTGAACGCGCCGACCTGGACGAAGTACGCGCCGGCCGTCGCCACGGGCGGCTTCGCGACGGCCTTCGCGGTCCTCGGGGCGGCCACCTTCGCCGCGCTCTTCGCGGCCGGCGCCGGCTTTTCCTCTGACGCCGGCGCGGGCGGCCTGGCGGCAACCGGTGGCGCGGTCGGCGTCGCCGCGGGAGGCGCGACGGCGGCAACCCCTGGAGGCTCCTTCCTCGCTGGTGCCGTCACGGCTGGCGCGGGCGTCGGCGTCGCGGGCGCGGTGGGTGCCGGCGGCGTCGGAGTCGCCGGCTTCACCGCCACGCTCTGGGGCGGAGGCGGGTTCATCCACTCGAGCACGTACGGCACGGCGACGGCGGCAATGACGCCGATAACGGCCACCACCAAGATCACGCGGAACCACAGCGCGGCGAAGATAGAGCGCGACTGCTGCTCGAGGCCGTACTGCTCGTCAGAGTCGTCGTAGTCGCGGTGATCGGGGCTCATCTGCGCGTCATCTTAGCATAGACGTTGGTTTTTCCATGCGCTCCGAACGCGCCTTCGTGAAGGTGAGCCCGCCGAAGAATGCCTCGGCCTCCGTCCGGGTGTCGTTGCTGTCGATCATCAGGCCGACCTGCCCTACCCGCGGCGGCTGTCGTCCGAAGAGCGCCACGTAGTCTTCGGCCACGTTCCGCTCCTGCCGCTGCCAGACGCCAAGCTGCGCCGTCCCCGACGCGACGACGATGATCCGGACGTTCGGCGCTTTGGTGCTCGTCAGCCGAGTGCCGACGGGCGCGCGACTGTCCCAAACGTAGCCGATGACCTCACTGTTCACGAGCGGCGAAGGCCAGCGGGGGAAGGTCACGTAGACTTGCGCCGCCTGATCGTCCGTCGCGGCCGCGCGCACGTCACCCGCGCGCGGTAGCTTCACGACCCTCCAGCGCCACGAGAGGATCTGGAACTCCCTGAGGTCCACCATCGCGTCGCGATAGACGACGAAGGATGTGTGCGCGCTCCGGAGCCGCATCGCCAGGCCGGCATCGTCACGCACGAGCTCGATCGCCGCCCGCCCCGTGAACTCCTTGAGCCCCCAGCCGGCGGGCAGCCCCTCCGCGGGAAGCCGAAGCGGGATCCGGTCGGCGACTGGAATCTGGACGCGGCCATCGGCGCCGGCGACCGGACCGCGATGGCCCGGGCCCACTTCGGCGACCGGCGAGACCGCGGGCCCGCCTGGTGCGCGCGCGAGGCTCGGCGGCGCCGGCGCCGTCGAGCCCGGGCGCGGCGGCGCGGGGGTGCTCGCGCCGTCCCCGATAGAGGATCGATGGCGTGGCTTCGACACGAGGACGACGGCGCCGACCGCGAGCACGAGGGCGGGCACCATCACGAACACCGCCGACCGCGAGCGGGGACTCACCGCGCCGCCTTCCGAGTCTCCGGCCGCGTCCGCGTGCGCACGCCCCGGCGCAGCGACAGACGGATCGGCGTGCCGGTCAGCCCGAGCGCCAGACGCAGCGACTTTGCGAGGTAGCGCTCGTACGAGAAATGGATTCCGACCGGCCGGTTCACGCGCAGCGCGAACGTCGGCGGCTCCGCGCTCACCTGCGAGGCCGAGTAGAGCGTGAGCGGTGCGCCGCCGACGGAGATCGGCCGTCGCTCGATCGCCGCGCGGAGCGTCTGGGTCACCTCGCCCGGGGAGATCCGACGCCGGAACTCGGCCGCGGCCAGGTCGACCGTGTCGAACAGCTCGGGCAGCCCCTCGCGGCGCACGGCCGAAGTGAAGCACACCGGCGCCCAATCCAGGAACGGCAGGCGGTCCCGGATCTGCTCCACCACCTCCGCCTTGCGCACGAGTCCCCGGGGCACCAGATCCCACTTGTTCACCACGATGACGGTGGCGCGACCGGCCTCGTTCGCATAGCCGGCGATGTGGGCGTCCTGCGCCGCGGCGCCCTCAGAGGCGTCCAGCACGACCACGGCGACGTGGCAGCGCTCGAGGCTCCGCAGCGCCATGACGACCGCGAGCTTCTCGAGCGGCTCGTGGACCCGCCCCTTGCGACGGATGCCGGCCGTGTCCACGAGGACGTAGGTGCGGCCCTCGTAGACGAGCGTGATGTCCACGGCGTCGCGCGTCGTGCCCGGCGCCTCGTGGACGAGCACGCGCTCGTGGCCGACCATCGCGTTCACGAGCGACGACTTGCCCACGTTCGGGCGGCCGATGATGGCGACATTGACCGCCGTGACCGGATGCGCGGCGCGCACGCCGGGCGCGGGCACCCGGTCGCGGAGCACCTCGAGCAGGTCGGCGACGCCGCGGCCGTGCTCGGCCGACACCGGGAGGGGCTGGCCGAAGCCGAGCGCGTAGAGCTCGCCGAGGGCGCCCTCCTGCCCCGCGGCCTCGACCTTGTTCGCGGCGAGGACCACCGGACGGTCGGCGCGCCGGAGCACGCCTGCGATCTCGAGGTCGAGCGCGGTCGCGCCGGTCCGCGCGTCCACCACGAACAGCACGATGTCCGCCTCCTCGACCGCGACGAGCACCTGCTTGCGCACGGCCTCGACGAGCGGCTCCTGCGGGGACGGGTCGAAGCCCCCCGTGTCGATCACCGTCGCCTGCCAGCGCTCGAAGCTCACCTGCCCGTACAACCGGTCGCGCGTCACCCCCGGCACGTCGCGCACGATCGCCCGGCGCCGGCCGACGAGCCGGTTGAAGAGCGTGGACTTGCCGACGTTCGGGCGGCCGACGATCGCGATGACGGGCAGCTCGCCCCGCGCGGCCATCGCGGAGGCCTCAGGCGTCGCGCAGCGCCGCGAGGAGCGCGGCCGCCGACGGCTCGACGACGCGGACCGGAACGCCGAGGTCGCGCGCCAGGTCCGCCGGTGTCACGTCGTCCAGGAAGACGCCGTCCCCGTCGCGCACCGCGGCCGCGGGGACGAGGACCACGCGACCCAGGTCTCCGAGCGTCGCGAGATGACGCTGGATGTCCCGTGCCGTGAGGAGCCCCGCCACACCAATCGCGCGCCCGAAGAAGTCGTTCGGCACGGCCGCCACGAGGATGCCGGGCCTGGCGAGCCCGCCGCGCTCGAGCAGCGCCCGTAGGCGCGGCGCGAACATCTCACCCGTGACGAGCGTGACGGGCGGCGCGGCCGTGCGGCGCCGCCGCCGCCCGAGGGCGGCGTGGAACGCGTCCTCGAAGCGCCGCACCAGACCGACCCCATCCTCGGCGATCGGGAATCCCTCGTAGGCCTCCGCGGGCGGAAGCTCGCGACCGGCGAGCAGATGGATCTCGTCGGCGAGAAAGACGAAGCGGCTGCCCAACTCCGCGCGGAAGCGCTCCTGCCAGCCGCCGACCGTATCAACGAGCTCCCGCGCCTCGTCGGGCGCCAGGCTCCGGAGAGCAGGAAGCCGCTCGCGGTGGCGCGTGAGTCCGACGGGCACGATGGCGGTCGTCGTCACCGCGGGATGGAGCGGAGCCAGCTCGGAGACCGTGCGCGCGAGGTGAGGGCCGTCGTTCCAGTCGGGGCACAGCACGATCTGGGCGTGCATCCGGATGCCGGCCTTCGCAAGCCGTTCCATCCGCGGCAGGATCTCCGCCGAGCGGCGCGGCTCGCCCAGCAGCCGGCGGCGGAGCGCCGGGTCCGTCGCGTGGACCGACACGTACAGCGGAGACAGATGCTGCTCGACGATACGCGCGAGGTCCGCATCCTCGAGGTCGGTCAGCGTGATGTAGTTCCCGTGGAGGAACGAGAGCCGGAAGTCGTCGTCCTTCACGTAGAGGCTTCGCCGCATCCCCTTCGGCAGCTGGTGGATGAAGCAGAACACGCACTTGTTGGCGCACGTCGCGATCTCGGCGGCCCTGGGCGGCACGAGCTCGACGCCGAGGTCCGCGCCGCGTCGCCCCAGGGCGAGAGCCACCGCGCCGCCCTCGCGCTCGACCTCGAGGGCCAGGCGCTCCTCGCCCGCGTGGAAGTGGAAGTCGATCGCGTCGCGGAGCGGTTGGCCGTTGATCGCGAGGATGCGATCGCCCGCCACGAGCCCGGCCGCGGCGGCGGCCGTGCCCGCCCGCACCGCGGCGACGATCACTCCGCTATCGGAGGAACGCGCCCTCACGGGACCCCTCCCGCTCCTCGTCGTGCGCGGCGTTGAGGAACCGCATGCCCTGAACGATGTACTGGAGGCCCGAGACGACCGTGAAGAGGGCGGCGAGCCAGAGCACGACGCGCAGCGCGGGGCCGGACGCGACGTAGGGGGCGAGCAGCCCTGCCAGGACCGTGAGGATCTGCAGAAAGGTTGCGGCCTTCCCCGCCCACGTCGGCCGCGGGTGGACGCGGCCGCCCAGCATGTAGATGAGCATGGTGCCCAGGGCGAGGATGACGTCGCGGCTGATCACGACGGCGGCGATCCAGAAGGGCAGCGCCTTGAGGTAGGTCAGCGTGACGAACGACGCGGTGAGGAGGAGCTTGTCGGCCATCGGGTCGAGGAACGCGCCGAGCCGGCTCTGGCTGCCCCGCCGGCGCGCGATGTAGCCGTCGAGCAGATCGGTGAACGCCGCGGTGGCGAAGACCACGAGCGCCGGCCCCGGCTTCCGGTAGACGAGCAGCGACACGAACACCGGCACCATCACGATGCGGAGGAGCGTCAGCCAGTTCGCGAGTCCCATCGGTGAGCGCTCAGTCTATCACCTGGACCGGCGGCGAGCCCGTCACTCGGTAGGCCTGAAGCGCGCCGAGGAGCTGGCGCGGCAGCTCCACCTCGAGTCGCACCGCGTCCGCTTCGTCCACGCGCCCGAGCACGCGGCCGCGCGCGTAGCAGAGCGCGAGCGCGGCCCCGTCGCCGTGCGGGATCCGGAGCGTCGCCGCGCCGCCGGGCGGCAAAGCACCCTCCACGGCCGCGAGGAGCTCGTCGATCCCGGCGCCGGTGGCGGCGGAGATTGCGACGCCGCCGAGCCGCTCGACGAGCGGCCGGACCGGCGCGTCGAGGCGGTCGCGCTTGTTCAGGGCCAGGACCGTGGGCCGGTCCGCGACCTCGAGCTCATCGAGCAGGTCGCGCACCGCGCGCAGGTGCTCGTCGAGCGCCGGATGGCTCGCATCCACGACGTGCAGGAGCACGTCGCCGTCGGCCAGCTCCTCGAGCGTGGCGCGGAACGCGGCGATGAGCTCGTGGGGCAGCTTTCTGATAAACCCGACCGTGTCGGTCAGGATGAACGGCTGCCGTCCCGCGCGCTCGACGAGCCGCGCCGCCGGGTCGAGCGTCACGAAGAGACGGTCCGCGGCCGTGAGCCGCGCTCCCGAGAGACGGTTCAGGAGAGTCGTCTTCCCCGCGTTCGTGTAGCCGACCAGCGCGACGACGGGGATGCCCGTGCGCCGCCGGCCCGCCCGCTGCAGGCGCCGATGGACCTGCACGCGCGCGAGCTCACGTCTGATCTGCATCACACGGCGGCGGATGACCCGCCGGTCGGACTCGAGCTGGGTCTCGCCCGGTCCACGGGTGCCGATGCCGCCGCCGAGCCGCTCCAGGTGGGTCCACTGCCCCACGAGCCGCGGCAGCAGATAGGTGAGCTGCGCGAGCTCGACCTGCAGCTTGCCCTCGCTCGAGCGCGCCCGCTGCGCAAAGATGTCGAGGATCAGCGCCGTCCGGTCGATGACCTTGAGGCCGAGCGCCTCGGAGATGTTCCGCTCCTGAATCGGCGAGAGCGGGTCGTCCGAGACGACGAGGTTCGCCGAGCGCGCCTCCGCGACGCGCCCGATCTCCTCGATCTTCCCCTTGCCGAAGTAGAGTCCTGGCGTCGGCGAGGAGCGTTCCTGGACCATGCGGTCAACGACAGTCCCGCCCGCCGCTTCGACGAGCCTCGTGAGCTCCTCCAGCGACTCCTCGATCTCCCAGCGCCGCTGCGCGGGACGCTTCACCGCCGCGATCACCGCGCGCTCTCTCTGCGACCGGCCGTTCGCCCCGTTCTGCGCGATCCGTCTCACGCGATCACACCCTCCTCCCCGAGCCTCCCCTCGATGCGGCGGGCCGCGCCCTCGACCCCGCCCGCGGCGCCCACGTCGAGCCACTCGATGCCGGGCTCGCGCTGGAACCACGTCCACTGACGCTTCGCGTAGCGGACCGTGTCGCGCTGCATGAGCCTGAGCGCCTCGGCCGGCGACAGGTGACCCTGTGCCACCCGGACGAACTCGCGGTAACCGATCGACGAGAGCGAGGGTAGCGTGGGACCGTACCCGCGCGCGAGCAGTGCCCGCACCTCGTCGAGGAGCCCCGCGGCGACGAACGCCCCCGCCCGGGCGCGCAGCCGGCGCGCGAGGCTCTCGCGTTCGGCCGTGAGGCCGACGTAGAGGACGTTGTATGGTCCCCCGGCGCGCCAGGCGCGCTCGGGCTCGAGCGCCACGCTCCCGCCCGCGCGCACGATCTCGAGCGCCCGCACCACGCGGACCTCGTCGTTCGGGTGGAGCCGTCGCGCGGCCTCCGGCGCCGTGCCCGCGAGCCGGCGGTGGAGCGCGGCGCGCCCCTCCCGTCGCGCGATCGAGGACAGCTCGCGCCGGAACACCGGATCGGCGGGCGGCGCGGGGTCGAGCCCTCGGACGAGCGCGCGGATGTAGAGACCCGTCCCGCCGACGATCACGGGGAGCCGGCCGCGCGCGCGGATCGCATCCACGACCGCCGTGGCGTCGGCCCGGAACCGCGCCGCCTGATAGGGATCATCCGGATCCACGATATCGATCAGATGATGGAGGACGTCGCCGCGCTCCTCGCGCGTCGGCTTGCCGGTCGCGGCGTCCATGCCCCGGTAGACCTGGCGCGAGTCAGCGCTGATGACCTCGATCGGCGTCCGGCGCGAGAGAGCGACCGCCACCGCGGTCTTTCCGACGCCCGTCGGCCCCGCGATGACCACCAGCCAGGGCTTCTCACGTGCCCCCATGCCTCCCAGTGTACTCGGCCCGACCCCCATGACGTGTTGCGGCTCCCACGACCCCATCTCTCGCTCGCCTCGCACGGTGGGGCCCCAGCCCCACGCCGTGCTGCGGCTCG
>Ga0137399_10001758_pt1 | contig 10203 bp, 10 predicted proteins | sample czorhiz316metaG_FD_104810 | JGI IMG/M metagenome (GOLD analysis project Ga0137399, IMG submission 104810) | Vadose zone soil microbial communities from Angelo Coast Range Reserve, California, USA - czorhiz3.16 metaG | ecosystem: Environmental > Terrestrial > Soil > Vadose zone | place: USA...
GACCTTCGGCAAGCCGATCTGCGAGCACCAGGCGATCCAGCTGAAGCTCGCGGACATGGCGACGCGCACGGCCGCCGCTCGCCTCCTCGTGTCCGACGCCGCCGACCGCGGCGGGGAGTGGCCGGCGCTCGCGAAGGTGCTCGCGTCCGAGACCGCCTGCGAGGTCACGCTCGAGGCGATGCGCGTCCACGGCGGTTACGGTTACACCACCGAGTTCCCCGTCGAGCGCTACTACCGCGACGCCGCCCAGCTCCTCTCGACGCCCCTCGACAACGATCTCGAGCGCCGCGATGTGGTCGAGGCGCTGGTCGCGCCGCTCAAACCGCGCCGCGACGACCCCGCGCGCTAGGTCGGAGACGATGCCCTACGGACGCTGGTTCGCGGAGTTCACGCCGGGGCAGCATCCGGTCCACTCCGACGCGAACTACGCCGAGAAGTACACGCAGCACGGGCAGCGACTCGTCCTCGGGCCGCTCGTCTTCTCGATCGGAATCGGAATGACCGTCGCGGACGTCTCCGGGCGCGCCATCGCGAATCTCGAGATCGAACGGATCAGCCACGACAAGCCGGTGTTCATCGGCGATACCGTCCACGGCGAGACGACGGTGCTCGAGACCACCGCGTCGAAGCAGGGCGACCGCGGCGTGGTCCACGTCGAGACGCGCGTCACGCACCAGCGCGGCGAGGTCGTCATGACCTTCCGTCGCAAGGCGCTCGTGCCGAAGCGGAACCACGCGACGCTCGGTGAGGGCAGGCTGCCGGCATGAGCGGCGCGCCGCTCGACGGCCTCCGCGTCCTCGCGGTCTCCCAGTTCGGCGCGGGGCCGTTCGGCACCCAGGTGCTCGCCGACCTCGGCGCCGAGGTCATCAAGATCGAGGACCCGACGGTCGGCGGCGACATCTCGCGCTACGTGCCGCCGTACCAGACCGACGGCGACTCGCTCTACTTCCAGTCGTTCAACCGCGGCAAGAAGTCGCTCACGCTCGATCTGCGTCACGCCGAGGCGACGGGCGTGCTGCACGATCTCGTCCGCGTCTCGCACGCCCTCTACAACAACCTGCGCGGCGATCTGCCGGCAAAGCTCGGCCTCACCTACGAGACGCTCCGCCGCGTGAACCCCGCGATCGTCTGCTGCTCGCTCTCGGGCTTCGGCATGACGGGGCCCCGCGCCGCCGAGCCTGCATACGACTATCTGATCCAGGGCTATGCCGGCTGGATGGCGCTCACGGGCGAGCCCGACGGCCCACCGGGCAAATGCGGCGTCTCGGTGGTGGACTTCGCGGGCGGCTACGTCTCGATCGTCGGCCTGCTGGCCGGGCTCTGGGACGCCCAGCGCACCGGGCGCGGGCGCGACCTCGACGTCTCGCTCATGGACACGGCCGTGAGCATGCTCTCCTACTTCGCGACCTGGAGCCTGAACCGTGACTGGGAGCCGCAGCGCGTGGACGATTCCGGACACCAGACCCTCGTGCCCGCGCAGAACTTCAGAACCAGCGACGGCTGGATCGTCGTCTTCTGTAACAAGGAGAAGTTCTGGAAAGCATTCGCGGACGCCCTCGGGCTGCCCGAGCTCGTGCGCGATCCGCGCTTCGCGTCGTTCGCGGACCGGCTCGCCAACAAGGCGGCGCTCCTCGCCATCCTCACGCCCCGTGTCGCGACCCGCACGACGGCCGAATGGCTCGGCCGGCTGCGCGGGCGGGTGCCCTGCGCGCCCGTGAACTCGATGCGCGAGGCCCTCGAGGACGCGCAGGTTCGAGCGCGCGGAATGATCCTCGAGGTCGAGCATCCGGAGTTCGGCACGCTCCGCGAGGTCGCCTCGCCGATCAAGACCGAGGGGGCGGGCGCGCGCCCGACCCCGGCGCCGCGCCTCGGCGAGCACACCGACGCGATCCTCGGCGACCTTCTGGGCTACACTCCCGAGCGGATCGCCGCACTCCACGCGTCGGGTGTCTTCGGCGGCGGCCCGCGAACGAGGTGACTGCATGACCGTCGACCCCGAGCGCTTCCGCGCCATCGAGCTCCAAGATCTGACCATGCCGGGCGGCTGGTCTGTGTCGAGCGGCCAGGTGCACCTCTACACGCCCACGGAGCAGCGCCTCATGCACGAGGCACGCGCCTTCGCCCAGCAGGAGATCCTCCCGAAGGCGGCGGCGGCGCACCGCCGGGTGAAGGAGATCAAGGCGACGCACGAGCCCGGCCCCGAGCGCCGGCGCCTCCTCCGTGAGCTGGCGAGGGGGTACCTCAGGCTGATCGGTGAGGCGGGGTTCACCGGCGCGCTCTTCCCCGAGGCCTATGGCGGCAACGGCCGCGGCGTCGTGGCCGAGTGCATCGTCGACGAAGAGCTCGCCGCCGCGGGCCACCCGGCCGACACGATACGGTCGGTCTCGCTGACGCTGGGCACGATCTCGATCCTTCGTTACGGCACGGAGGCGCAGAAGAAGCGACACATCCCGCCGCGTCTCGCCGGGGACGAGCTGGCCGCGCTCGCCATCACCGAGCCTCAGATCGGAAGCGACACCTCACGGATGCAGACGACGGCGATCCTCAAGGGCGATCGCTGGGTCATCAACGGCCTGAAGCGCTTCATCACGGGCGGCGGCCTCGCCGATCACGTGACGCTCTTCGCGATCACGGAGCGCGCGACCCACCCGCACAAGGGCATGTCCACCTTCATCGTGCCGATGGATCACCCGGGCGTGCGCATCACACGCCAGCTCGACGACGTGATCATGGCCGACTGGATGGACAACGCGCTGATCGAGTTCGACGACGTGGACATCCCGAAGGAGAGCCTCCTCGGCCCGCTCAACGGCGGCTACCACGTGCTGATGGACGAGCTCGACACCGAGCGTGTCACCTACTGCATGGCGTCGCTGGGCGGCGCGCGCCGCGCGCTCGAGATCGCGGCGGAGTACTCGACCAAGCGCGTCCAGTTCAAGCAGCCGATCGCGATGTTCGAGGGCGTCAGCTTCAAGCTCGCCGAGATGTACACCTACCTCGACGCCGCGCGGCAGCTCATCTACCGCACGTCCAAGATGATCGAGGCGGGCGTGCCGGCGCAGCGCGAGAGCGCCGTCACGAAGCTCTTCACCGCCGAGGCCGTGTGGAAGATCGTGGACCACGCGATGCAGGTGCTCGGCGGCATCGGCTACACCACCGACTTCCCGATCCAGGCGATCTTCCGCAACGCGCGCCTCATGCGGATCGGCGCCGGCTCCGACGAGATCATGAAGTTCCTCATCGCCCGGGAGCTCCTGAAGGAGATCAAGGGGTAGACTGGGCGCGATGAGCGCGCCGCGGGTCCGTTTCCAGGTCCGGCCCTCGCCCGGCGTCGAGGACGTCGTCGAGGAGGCGGTCGCCCCGCCCTGGATGACGATCCTCCACAACTGCGAGTGTCACACCTTCGAGCAGGTCGTGAAGCAGCTCCAGAAGGCGATCGCCTGCAGTGAGACGGAGGGCTGGGAGATCGCCTGGCAGGTGCACAACACCGGCAAAGCCGTCGTCAAGATCGGCCCCGAGGCCGAGTGCGTGCGCGTCGGCAACATCCTCGCCTCGATCGGCCTCATCGTCACGGTCGTCCAGTCCTGAGCGTCTCACGCGCGCGCGCGGCGCCGGCGCCGGCCCCTACATCACGGGGCCGATGATCCAGGGCGCGAACTCCTCCTCGCCGACGCCCGAGAGCTCGCTCTTCGACCGCTTGCCCGAGGCGACCGCGATCACTTCCTCGAAGATCTGGCGGCCGACGGTTTCGAGCGGCGTGCCCTCGAGGATGACGCCGCAGTTGATGTCCATATCCTCTGCCATGTGGCGGTACATGAGAGAGTTGGTCGCGAGCTTGATGGACGGCACGGGCTTGCAGCCGAACACGGAGCCGCGCCCCGTCGTGAAGCAGATGATGTTGCAGCCGCCGGCGACGAGGCCGGTGATCGAGACGGGGTCGTGGCCGGGCGTGTCCATGAAGACGAAGCCGCGCGTGGTGATGGGCTCGCCGTAGAGGAAGACGTCCATCATCGGCGTCGTCCCGCCCTTGGTGACACCGCCCAGGGATTTTTCGAAGACCGTCGTGATGCCGCCGGCCTTGTTACCAGGAGCCGGATTGTTATCCATGGCCTCGATGCCACGGCAATACCACTCCCACCATTTATAGCGATCGATCAGCTTCTTGGCGACGCCCTCGTTGATCGCGCGCCGGATCAGGAGGTGCTCGGCGCCATAGATCTCGGGCGTCTCGGCGAGCACGCCGGTGCCGCCGTAGCGCACCAGCTCGTCCACGGCCCAGCCGAGCGCCGGGTTCGCCGTCATGCCGGAGTTCGTGTCGGAGCCGCCACAGTTGGTCGCGAGCACGAGCTCGGAGACCGGCTGCTTCGTCCGCTTGGCCGCGTTCGCATAGGGCAGGAGCTTGGTGACCTCCGCCGCCGCGCGCTCCACGGTCTTCCGGATCCCGCCCGCCTCCTGGATGTTCACGATGAAGGGCTTGCGCTCCGGCCGCCCGGGCGCCGCCATCCGCTGGCGGTCGACCAGCACCGCCGCCTGGTTCACCTCGCAGCCGAGGCCGATGAGGATGTAGGCGGCGACGTTCGGGTGCTTGGCGTAACCCGCGAGCACGCGCTGGAGCGCCAGGTGGTCCTCGCCGAACAGCTTCGTCCCGCAGCCAGACTTGTGGGTGATCGCGAGCACGCCGTCCACGTTCGGGAAGTCCCGCTGGACGTCCCGGAACTTGTCCTTCACGAACTGGGAGACGCTCGCGGAGCAGTTGACGCCCGAGATGATCGCGACGTAGTTGCGCGTGCCGACGCGCCCGTCGTCGCGCCCGAAGCCGTCGAAGGTGCGCATCTCCTCCGAGGGGTGGAAGGCCACCGGGCGCACGTCCGTGCAAAACTCGTACTCGCGCTGGAGCTCGCCGATGCCGAGGTTCTGCGTGTGGACGTGGTCACCGACGCGGATCTCCTCCGTCGCGAAGCCGATGATCTGGCCGTAGCGGCGCACCGGCGCACCGGCTCGGACCGCGCGGCGCGCCACCTTGTGGCCGGGCTTGATGTCCTGGCGGGCCTCGATGCGGGTCCCGCCGTCCTCCAGGATCGTGCCGGCCGGGATCTCGGCCTTGGCGACGGCGACGTCGTCTTCGGGGCGCAGGATCACCGCCTTCTGCTTGATATCGAATGTCGGCATCGGCGTTCCTCCGGCCCCAACTATACCGAATTGGGCCCCTGGATGTGCAGGACCGCGGGCGGTTCCGTCTCGAGCTGGACGGTCGTGTGGTCGATGCCGAACCGCGCGTGCAGGACCTCGTGCAGCTCGCGCAGCAGCCGGTCGCTCTGACCGACGTCGCCGACGACCACGTGTGCGCTCATCGCTTCGCGCCCCGACGTGAGCGTCCACACGTGGAGGTCGTGGACGCGCCGGACGCCCGACACGCGGTGCAGCGCCGCCTCGATCTCGGCGAGGTCGAGGTGGGGCGGCGTCCCCTCGAGGAGCACGTTCACCGCCTGGCGGAGGAGCGCCCAGGTCCGCGGCACGATCACGAGGCCGATCGCCGCGCTCGCGAGGGGGTCGACGAGCGTCCAGCCGGTCGCGAGCATGACGAGCGCGGCGGCCATGACGCCGATCGAGCTCAGCGCATCGCCGAGGACGTGCAGGTACGCGCCGCGTACGTTCAGGCTCGCGGCGGCGTCGTCGCGGATGAGCCAGGCGCAGGCGACGTTCGCGGCGAGGCCCACCGTGGCGACGGCCAGCATCGGGCCGCCGAGGACCTCAGGCGGCGCCAGCATCCGTCGGTAGGCCTCGACCAGGATCCCGCAGGCGACGACGAGGAGGACGAGCGCGTTCACGAGGGCCGCGAGGATCTCGGCGCGGTAGTAGCCGTAGGTCTTCGCGGGCGTCGGCGGCCGCGACGCGACCCAGATCGCGAAGAGGGCGAGCCCGAGGCCCCCGACGTCGGTGAGCATGTGGCCCGCGTCCGCCAGGAGCGCGAGGCTGCCGGACCAGAGCGCGCCGACCACCTCCACCAGGAGGAACGCCACGGTCAGCACGAGCGTCGCGGTCAGCCTGCCGCGGGAGCGGGCGGCGGCCGTCGGCCGGTGGTGGTCGTGTGCCACACGCGGATCGTAGCAGGTTCCTCCGGTCCGGAGGTTTGGCCCGTGCTGCCGTTCGCCCTGTCCGATCTGCATCCAGAGCGAGAAGGTCTCCAGGTTCACGCCGTTCAGCCTCGCGGCCACCTTAGGAGGGATGCCTTCCCGGACGGCGTTGCAGATCCGTCTCGTCAACGTGGGCGTCGGGGTCATATCCCCTCGTCCAAGAACCGTCTGAAGGCGAAGCGTGGAACCAGGCGGAAGGACAGCGCATCGGGATCAGGACGAAGACGGCGTGCGGCCACGATGTCGGCCCGCTCTTGTGCGGCCAGGGCGAAGAGCCGCTCCACCGGGGGATCCAGAGGCGGTGGCGGGGTCGCGATCGGGTCGATCTCGTCGTCACGGAATACATGACCCGTCGTCCAGGAGCACCATCCCGCCCTCGGACAGAAGGCACACCGGGACGGTCACGGGCTCGTCGTGATCCCCGAACGGGTAGTGCACGGTGCGCATGATCCGGGCCGCCCGCTGGATACGAGGCACCTCGGTCCAGACCTCAGGAATTGGTTGAGGCTGAGACTTCACTTGAGGTTGCGGTGGTGGAGCGTCTACAGGTTCTCGGGGCATACCAGCTACGGCGCTCTTCGGGGAATTCGGGGTCCCAACATTGCTTGTGCCAGGTTCCTGCTAGAATTCGGTATGCACACCGATCGCACGCTCGCCCTGCGCGGCCAGACGTTTCACTTCACGGAGTGGGGCCGGCCTGCGTCGCCCGCGGTCGTCTTGCTCCACGGCGTCACCGGCCACGCACGCACCTGGGATGACGAGGCCGAGGCCCTCGCCGGCCGCTTCCGCGTCCTGGCGCTCGACCAGCGCGGCCACGGCGACTCCGACCCGGCGCCCGACGGCGACTACACGGTCGCCACGATGGCGGAGGACCTCGCGGCGTTCGCCGACGCGCAGGCGCTCGGCCGCTTCTCGATCGTCGGGCTCTCGATGGGCGGGCGCGTGGCGATCGCGTTCGCCGGGCACCAGCCGCGCCGGGTAGACGGCCTGGTCGTCGTGGACATCGGCCCGGACATCGCGCCGGACGGCCGCCTCCGCGTGGGCACGCTGATGGCGTCCACGCCCGAGCGCTTCGCGAGCACCGAGGAGGCGCTCGCGTTCGCGCGCGCGGCGAACCCGCGCTACACCGACGCGATGCTCCGCCACCGCGTGCTCCACGGCACGCGGCGGGTCGACGGCGGGCTCGTCTGGAAATACGATCGCGCGCTGCGCGAGGCCGTGCGCGCGGGCCGCTGGCGCGACCCGATCGACCTCTGGCCGCTCTGGCAGGCCATCACCTGCCCGGTGTTGCTGGTGCGCGGCGCCGACTCCGACGTGCTCGCGCCCGAGACCGCCAAGCGGATGCTCGAGACGAACCCGCGCGCGCGGCTCGTCGAGGTGCCGGGCGCCGGCCACACGGTTCCGGGCGACCAGCCCGAGACGTTCCGCCGGCTCCTCGCCGAGTTCCTCGGCGCCTGACGACTACTCTGTATTCACGATGAGGTGGGCGCGGCGGTTCCGCGTCCAGACGCCTCGGCGCGCTCCGTGCAGAGCGGGCGGTCCTCGCCGTCGCTGATCAGGTCGATGCGGGAATCGGCCCGGAGGTCGTACCTGTCGAAGTCGAAGTGGATGTCCTTCAACGCCTCGGCCGGCTTGAACTGGCTCGGGTGGAGGGCGGCGGCGCCTCGCGCGGCCACGGCCCGCGGGGTCGGCGTGACCGGGCGCGGCTCGGTCGGCGCGGCGGCGCGCCCGAGCGGAGCGAGGCCCGAGACCGGCGTCGCAAACGGGGCCTTCGTGCAGCCCGCGAGAGCGACGATGGCGATCGAGACGGCGAGACACGGCTTCATGACGTTCATGCCACGTCTCCGTGCCCGCGCGTGGGCGGTGGCCCCTGCCGCGCGACCCGCTTCCGGGGTACCGGAATGCTGTAGGGAATGAAGAAGAGCCAGCGCACCCACGTCTCCGTGCGCCGGGTGGGCGGCCACGCCAGCGCTCGCGTGAGGTCGGCGAGGACGAGCCGGATCCACGGCTTCCAGACGTCGAGATCGGGCGCCGGCACGACGCGGATCAATGACCAGACGAGACGGCCGGTCGGCGCGAGGTCGGCCGCGCTCGGGCGCTCGCCGCGGGCGATCGGCGCGAGCACACGGTCCACGATCCACCGGTGGGTCTTCAGAATCAGGCGGCGGCGCACGCGCGGTTCGACGCCGAGCCAGCATGGCGACATCTCACGGTACCAGTCGAGCAGCACCGGCGAGATCGCGCGTCCGGCGGGGGCCGTGCCCGGCGGGCGCGGCGGCGAGGGCGGCGGCTCGGCCGCCTCGCGATCCGCGAGACGCGTGGCGATGATGTCCCTGAGCTGAGCGAATCGCCCGACGTCGCCCAGGTAGCGGCGTGTCCAGCCGGTCAGGACCGTGGCCACGTCGTCGAGCGGCCTCCACTGCAGAACGGTCATCTCCGCGTTGATGCCGGCGGCGCGGAGCTCCGCCCCGACCGCGCGCGCGGCGCGCCGCGTCTCGTGGTACCAGCGCCCGCGCTCCTCGCACAGCGGCAGGAGCGTCTGGCGCAGCAGCAGCGCCAGCGTCCCGTCGGGCGCCTCCCAGGCCGCCACCACGTCGGGATGATGCCGACACACGAGCGCGAGGCCGTCGGCCGCCGCGCCCCTCATCGCGCGTTGACGCGTGACATGGGCCGTCGCCTCCGTTTCCCGGACGCTTACGACTCCAATGCGACGTAGAGGTCGCCGTCGCCGCGGTGGACGAGGAACAGCACGGGCGGGCCGGAGCGGCGCTTGGCGATCACGTTCTTCAGCTCGTCCACGCTCGCGACCGGCCGGCGGTCCACCTCGCTGATCACGTCGCCGGGCTTGAGGCCGGCGCTCGCCGCGGGGCTCCCGCTCTCGACGGAGCGCACGAGGACGCCCGCGCGCGACGGCAGACCCAGCTCGCGCGCGAGGCTCGGGGTGATCGTCTGGAGCGCAAGGCCGAGCTTCGGCGTGCCGGCGGCCTCCGCGGGACGCTCCCCGGCCTCGGCCAGCTTCGCGATCGCCACACGGAGCGTGAGCGGTTTGCCATCGCGCACGACCGTCAGCGGGACCTCGCGGCCGATGGGAGTCTCGGCGACGGCGCGCGGCAGCTCGTCCGAGCGCGCGACGGGACGCCCGTCGTACTCCGTGATCACATCGCCGGCCTTGACGCCCGCCCGCGCGGCGGGCGCCCCCTCCACCACCGATGCGACGAGCGCGCCGCGTGGCCCCGCGAGGCCGAAGCTCTTCGCGAGGTCCGCCGTCACCCGCTGCACCGTCACGCCGAGGTAGCCGCGAACGACGCGGCCCGAGTCGGCGAGCTGCGTGAGCACCGACTTGGCGAGGTTGACGGGGATCGCGAACCCGATGCCGACGGAGCCGCCGGTCTGGGTGAAGATGGCGGCGTTGATCCCGATCGCCTGCCCCTGGAGGTTGATGAGCGGCCCACCGCTGTTGCCGGGATTGATCGACGCGTCGGTCTGGATGAAGTCGTCGTACGGCCCCTCGCCGATGACCCGGCCCGTCGCGCTGACGATGCCGGTCGTCACGGTCTGCTCGAGGCCGAAGGGGTTCCCGATCGCCATGACCGGCTCACCCACCTGGAGCCGTGAGGAGTCGCCGAGCGGGATCACGGGCAGGCCGTGCGCCTCGATCTTGACGAGGGCGAGATCCGTCCGCGGGTCACGCCCGAGGACCTTTGCCACAAACTCGCGCCCATCGGACAGCGTGACTTTGATCTCCCTGGCGCCGTCCACGACGTGATTGTTCGTGACGATGAGCCCGTCGGCGTTGATGACGAAGCCCGAGCCGAGGCTCCGCACCATCCGCCGCGGCTCGGCGCGGAACTGCTTGAAGAACTCGTTGAAGGGGCTCTCGTTGCCGAACGGGCTCTCGAGCGTCGGCCCGCCCTCCTGCACCCGCTTGGTGCTGATGTTGACGACCGCGGGCTTGAGTGTCCGGACGAGCTCGACCCACGGCGAGGGTGCGACCTGCGCCGCCGGTGACGACGACACCGCCGGACGTTCCGTCCAGAGCGGCGTGCCCGCGTTGGTGAAGCCGAGCCGA
>Ga0137399_10001759_pt1 | contig 10200 bp, 9 predicted proteins | sample czorhiz316metaG_FD_104810 | JGI IMG/M metagenome (GOLD analysis project Ga0137399, IMG submission 104810) | Vadose zone soil microbial communities from Angelo Coast Range Reserve, California, USA - czorhiz3.16 metaG | ecosystem: Environmental > Terrestrial > Soil > Vadose zone | place: USA...
CGCGGAAGCGGCCGAGGCCCGGCACGCTGTAGGCCAGGTCGACCTCCTGCGTTTCCTTGAACTTCTGGCGCTGCGCGGTCGACATGACCGCGGCGCTCATCGCGACGACGTCCTCGTGGTCGAGGCGCTTCTCTTCGCCCGCGGGTGTCAGCGTGCCGCGCACGCGCATCATCGGGAAGCTGCCGACTTTCAAATGCAGATCCGAGGCGCCGCTCTCGACCGCGATTTTCAGGAGATCGTTGACGTGCATTTGTCTTTCTTAAACGCGTGGGGCCCCACCCCCACGCCTGACGCGCTCGCACCGTTGTGCTCGCGCGTGCCTAGAACAGAACGTCACCGAACGCCGCCTGCCACGGTCTTCACCGATTCGCGAAGCTGCGCCTCCTCCGGATACACGTATGTGAGCCAGCCGTGCGTGTCTGGGACGTCGCCGTTGATGACGTCGAAGAAGGCCCGTTGCAGGGCCGCCGTCACCGGACCGCGCCGTCCGGCGCCGATTTGAATCTTGTCGATCGATCGGATCGGCGTGACTTCGGCCGCGGTGCCGACGATGAAGACTTCGTCGGCGACATACAGCGCTTCGCGCGGGATCGCCGCTTCGCCCACGCGGTAGCCGAGGTCGCGCGCGAGCGTGATGACCGAGTCGCGCGTGATGCCGCCGAGGATCGACGAGGCGAGCGGCGGCGTGAGCAGGGCGCCGTCGCGGACGATGAAGATGTTCTGGCCGCTGCCTTCGCTGACGTTGCCGAACACGTCGAGCGCAATCCCTTCGGAGTAGCCGTCGGTGATCGCTTCCATTTTGATCAGGCCCGAGTTGGCATAGTTGGCCGAGCTCTTCGCCATCGCGGGCAGCGTGTTCGGCGCCATCCTCGACCACGACGCGATCTTCACGTCGCAGCCCTCCTCGAGGGCATCCTTGCCCATGTAGGTGCCCCAGTCCCACAGGATGATCGCCGCGTCGACGGGACAGGTGAACGGGTTCACGCCAAGCGAGTCGTAGCCGCGATACGCGATGGGGCGGATGTAGCACGCTTTCATCTGGTTCGCGCGAATCGTCTCGAGCACGGCCTGTTCCCAGCCGGCGAGATCGAGCGGGTAGGCCATCCGGTAGATCTTCATCGACTGTTCGAGGCGGTGCATGTGCGCGCCGAGCCGGAAGCACGCCGAGCCCTTCGGCGTGGCGTAGCAGCGCGCGCCCTCGAACACGCCGCTGCCGTAGTGGATCACGTGCGACGCGATGTGGATCGTCGCGTCTTTCCACTCCACCAGCTTGCCGTTCATCCAGATCGTGCCGGTCCCGGGAAACCCCATTTCAACTCCTCAGCTGAATTCTAGCGTTTTCGGCACGAAAACACGAAAGCACGAAAGCACGAACACACGGAACCCGAAAACCGGAAACCCGTTGGTTTCGTGGTTTCGTGGTGACACGTGTCGCACGTCACTGCGCTTCACCGCAGAAGGGGCAGCGATCCGATCGGGCGTGGAGGGGCTTGCGGCAGTGCCAGCAGAAGCGCGGCTGCGGTGCTTCGCGCGCCTTCAAGCGCGACTGGATGTCGTTGTCGGCGATCGCGTCCGCGCCGGCGCTCGGCGTTCGCGGCGTCCGCGGTGTGCGTCGATCTCCGGATCCGCGCGCCGCGAGGACCGCGTCCAGCAGCTCGCCGGCGCGCTGATAGCGGTGGTGAATCTCCGGCGCCATCGCTTTGAGCACGATGTCGTTGATCGCCTTCGGCACCTTGGGATTCTTCAGCCGCGGTCCGGTCACGAGCTCGCCGCGCATCAGGCGATCGAGATCCGCCGGCGACGGCGTGCCGTAGGGCAGCACGCCGGTGAGCATCTGGTACATCGTCACCCCGAGCGAGTAGAGGTCCGACGCGAACACCGCTTTGCCGCGGAACTGCTCGGGCGCCATGTACGGCGGGCTGCCGATGACGGTCGTCCCGTGCGCGGCGATTTCGAGGAACCGCGACGTCCCGAAGTCGGCGACCTTCAGCAGGCCGCTCTCCGACACGAGGACGTTGCTCGGCCGCAGATCGCGATGGAGCACGCCCTGCTTGTGCGCGTGATCGACGGCGTTCGAGATCTGACAGATGTAGTCGAGCGCGCGCGGCAGATCCAGCGCGCCTTCGCGCGCGATGATGTGCTCGAGCGTCTCGCCCGGCACGAACTCCATCACGATGAAGAAGACGTTGTCCTGCTTTTCGGCGGTGAGGATCGTGACGATGTTCGGGTGATTGAGGCTGGCGAGGAGGCGCGCCTCGCGCAGGAGCTCGCCGAAGTCGAGCGTCTGCTTGTGCGGGACCTTCAGCGCGACCTTCTTGTCCATCCAGGTGTCTTCCGCGAGGTAGACGGCGCCGAATCCGCCGCTCCCGATCGTCGACAGAATTCTGTACTTGCCGATGATCTGTCCGCGGAAAAACATCGGCGGCGAGTATAGAACGGTTTGTACGAAACGTGCTTCGTGCGCCTTCGTTCACTTCGTGCGTTCGTGATGAACCGTCCTGCCCACGACGCACCGTATAATCCGTTTCCGTGCATCGCTTCTTCGCGCCCGCGCTCGATCCCGGCGACGAGACCGTTGCGCTGCCGCGCGACGAAGGCGAACACTTGACGCGCGTGCTGCGGCTCGGCGTCGGCGACACCGTCAGTGTGTTCGACGGACGCGGCCGCGAGTTCGTCGCGCGCGTGGCGAGCGCGGTGCGGCGCGACGTTCGGGTGCAACTCGTGTCGCGCGTCGAGCCGCCGGCGGAACCGTCGGTGGCGCTGACGCTCGTGCAGGCTGTGCTGAAGGCGGACAAGATGGACGACATCGTGCGCGACGCGGTGATGCTCGGCGTCGCGGCCATTCAGCCGATTGTCACCAGGCGCAGCGAGACGACGGTCGCCACGCTGGTGAAGTCGGCGCGGCTCGATCGGTGGCGCCGCGTGACGCTCGCATCGGTCAAGCAGTCGCGTCGAGCCACGCTTCCGGACATCCGCGTGCCGCTGACGCTGGATCATTATCTCGACGAGCCGCCGGCAGCCGTGCGGCTGATGCTCGTCGAACCGGGCGCGACCGACCGCGTCGAGACGGTGTCCTCATTTCAGGGAGAGCCGGCGCCGTCAGACGCCGCCGTGTTCGTCGGGCCGGAAGGCGGATGGACGGAGCCGGAGTGGAGCGCGGCGCGCGCGCGAGGCGTACGGCTCCTCACGCTCGGTCATCGCACGCTGCGCGCCGACGCGGTGCCGATCGCGGCGATCAGCGTGCTGCAATTTATCTGGGGGGACCTCTGAGTGAACACAAAGGACACCAGGGGCACAACGGAAAGAACCTCTGTGTTGGTTCAGCGCGACATGGCTATTTGACGGTGACTTTGAAGTCGTGTGTCTTGACGTCTCCATCGCCCAACGTCAGACGTGCGGCGCCGGCGCGGTGCTCGTCGAGGTAGGCGGGCTCGAACCACTCGCCTTGTTCGGCCGGGTCCACCGTCACGAGGTAGTACTCGCCGGGCGGCAGGCCGCGGATCCGGTACTTCCCGGTTTGATCCGGACGCGCCGTCATGATTTGCCGCGCCTGCGGACGCCACATGGACGAGTCGGTTGGGAACGCGAGGACGGTGTAGTCCGGTATCGGCGCGCCGTTCGCGTCGGCGATCGTGCCGCTGATCTCGGTCAGCTTGTCGGTGAACACAATCTGCACGTTGGCGACCCCTTCGCCGCTCCGCAGCGTGAGCGGCGCGTCCGTCACGTCGCGGCCGTTGATCGTGACCGACTTGAGCGCCCAGCCGCGCATGTTGCCGCCGGGCCGAATCAGATGCGATCCGGCCGAGACGCCGCCGAGCGTGAAGCGCCCTTCCTTGTCGACGCGGGCGTTGCCCTGCGGACCGAACGCGGTTTGATCCGTGGACGGCGCGGTGATGCGGACCTGCGTGATATCCGGGCTCGGCGAACCTCCCGGCACGAACGTGACTGTCCCGCTGATCGTCCCGCCAGGCGACAACACGACCGTGACATCGTCGACGTCCTGACCGTTGACGCTGATGGGCTGCGAAGCGAATTGCGGGGGATCGTCGTCGTCGCCGCGCGCGCGGAGTACGTAGCGCCCCGGCGGCACGTTGGTGATCGAGAATGCGCCGTCCCACTGAATGCGGCCGCCGTAATTGACGCCGATTTGTCCGGGACGCCCACTGCTCTCGGCCACGAGATTCACGTTGCCGCTGGTGGTCGGCGTCCCGTCAGCACTGGTGACGTGACCCGCGATGTGCGCCGCGCGCACGAGCTGCATGCTGAAGTTGATGTCGAGCACTTCGGCGCCAAGGCCCACGCTGACCGGCTTCGCCTCGTCGACCGATCCGACGCCGGGGAAGTACGTCGGCGCGTACGCCAATTGGTCGGCATCGTCCGGCTGACCACCACCGAAGAACGCCGCCCGCCCACCGAGCGCGGCGACGTCGGGCGGGACACCGCCGCGACCGGGCGGGCCAAATCCGCCGGGGCCACCCGCACCCCCGCGTCCGCCAGGTCCACCGCGTCCGCCCCCCATGTTGAAGTTGCGCGCGACGGCACTGACGTAGTACTCGCCGGGCATCAGTCCCCACACGCGGTACTGTCCCTTGTCATCGGTCTGCGCCGCGCCGGCCGGCGTCAACCGCCGCTCGCCTTGTAAGTACTGATAGCGCATCACCCGGACGTTGACGCCCGGCATCGCGTCGCCGTCCTCGTCGAGCACGCGACCCGCAATCGCGCTTCCGCGCGGCAACCCAAAATCGACGCCTTTCAGCAGCTGGCCGTCGAGCAGCTGCAGCGGCGTGCCGGCCTGCAGCGGACGACGCTGACCGTAGGAGAGCGACACGAACCCAGACTTCGAGACGGTCACCGTGTAGCGGCCGGCGGGCAGCTCGGCGAGATCGAAGACGCCCTGATCGTCGGTGAGCACGCCGCGTCCGCCGGGAAGCTCCGCGGCATTGATGAACACGCGCGCGCGCTTCACGGGCCGTCCGTTGTCGGCCGCAAGGACCCGACCCGTGATGCGGCCGGTCGGCGCCGGCGGCGTGTCCTTGTTCTGCTGCGCGGACGTGTCGCGGGTCGGTTGCTGCGACCCGCGCAGCGACGTCGGCGGCGGCTGCTGCCCGGAAACGGCAGCGACGCACCCCAAGCAGGCAATCATCGCGAACCAACCCGGTGAGCGGATGAGCGAGCCGTGGTTTGTGCGCGGGGGTGGGCCCCCGCGCACGAAGTAAGAAAAGATGGCGAGCATCTCGGTCTATTAGACCTGACCTTGGGCGGTCAGGTTGACTGTCATCTTTTTTTCACTTTGCCCTGGGGAATCCACCCCCAGCGCCTGCCACGCCTCGCCATCGGCTCGGCGCGCAACTTCGCGGCGACTGACTTTTCTTATTCTGCGCTGGGGCCCCACCCCCAGCGCCTGCCACACCTCGCCATCGGCTCGGCGCGCAACTTCGCGGCGACTTTCGGCTTAGTCAACACTGAGGATCAGCCCGACCCAACCCTCTTCTTCGCGCTCCCAGACGACAGCCGCGGTCGCGAACGCTCGGCAAACCTCGTCTCGCTCGTTCGCGAGGAGGCCGCTCAGGATCAGCGTGCCGCCCAGTTGCACCGCTCTGGTCAGAGAAGCGGCGGATCGAACGAGCAGCGCGCCGGTCAGATTCGCCGTGACGACGTCGGCGCGCGGCAGCTCAAAGGTTGTGAGGTCGGCGACCTCCACCTCGACGTGACGCGCATCCGGGTTGAGCGCGAGATTTTCGCGAGCCGACTGAATGGCGTCTGGATCGTTGTCGATCCCGAGCGCTCGCGATGCGCCGAGGTGATTCGCCACAATCGCCAGTACGCCCGACCCGGTCCCGACGTCGAGCACGAAGGCATGGGTCAGGTCGATTTCCTGAAGCGCGGCCAGGCACATGCGGGTAGTCGCGTGATGCCCGGTGCCGAAGCCCATCGACGGGGCGATGACGATGGAATTTGGAATGGAGAATTTGGAATTTGGAACGATCGTGATGCGCCCGACGGTGATCGGCTGCAGGTTTTCTTGCGAGCGACGCGCCCAGTCCTCGTCGGGTACATCGACGGCGCTCGCTGGCGCTGTCGCGGCAAGCACATTCAACGCGTCGTCGCGCGCGGCGGTGGTCGGAAAGAAGATGCGAAAGCAGTCGCCGCGCTCTTCGACGGCGGTGGGTCCGAAATCGTCGACGATCGCGAGCACAAGGTCGGGCGACGTTGACTGAACGTCGAGCGCCGGATAGGTCTTAGCCAAACATGTCTTTGACACGGTCGAAGAGATTGCGCTCGTCCTGCTCTTCGTCGCGCGGCCGCGGCTCGAACTTCTCCTTCGGCAGCGCTTTCGAGAGCTGTTCGAGCAGCTGGCGCTGCTCCTTGGACAGCTTCTTCGGCGTCTGCACCTGCACGGTCGCGAACAGATCGCCGCGCCCGCGCCCGTTGACGTCGGGCATCCCCTTGCCGCGCATCCGAAGCGTCGTGCCGGTCTGCGTGCCTTCGGGCACTTTGATGGTGTCCACGCCGTCCAGCGTCGGCACCTGAATCTCGCCGCCGAGCGCGACGGTCGTGAAGTTGACCGGGATCTCGCAGAACAGGTTGTTGCCGTCGCGGCGGAAGAACTCGTGCTCCTGCACGTGAACGACGACGTAGAGATGACCGGCGGGACCGCCAGCGGCGCCCGACTCGCCTTCACCCTGCAGACGCAATTGCTGTCCCGTCGCGATGCCCGCAGGAATCTTGACCGTGATCTTGCGCTCGTGCGTCACGCGTCCCGCGCCGCGGCACGTCTTGCACGGGTTGGTGACGACCTTTCCCGCGCCACGGCACTGCGGGCACGTCCGCGCGACGGTGAAGAAGCCCTGCTGGAAGCGGACCTGTCCCTGGCCGCGGCACTGCGGGCACTGAGTCGGCGACGAGCCCTGCGCCGCGCCGGATCCGTGACACGTCTCGCAGTTCTCTTGTCGCGGGATCTGGATCGTCGTTTCTGCGCCGCGCGACGATTCCTCGAACGAGATCTCGAGGTCGTACCGCAGGTCGGCGCCGCGCTGCGGTCCGCCGCGGCGGCGGCCGCCGCCAAACAGATCCCCGAAACCGAAGATGTCGCCAAGACCACCCAGGATGTCTTCGAAGCCCGAGAAGACAGACGGATCGAACCCGCCGCCGGCCCCGGCCGCCGAGCTGACGCCGGCGTGGCCGAAGCGATCGTACAGGCTCCGCTTGTCGCTGTCGGCGAGGATCGCGTAGGCCTCGGCGGCTTCCTTGAATTTTTCTTCGGCGAGCTGATCACCTGGATTGCGATCCGGGTGGAACTTCATCGCGAGCTTGCGATACGCGCTCTTGATCTCAACGTCGGTGGCCGATCGGGTGACCCCGAGAATCTCGTAGTAGTCCCGCTTGCTCACGCCTTCGCCACCTTCACCATCGCCGGCCGCAGCAGCCGATCGCCGATCATGTATCCCTTCCGCAGCTCGCCGATCACCTCGCCGTCGCGGTGCTCGCTGCTCTCTTCGTGCACGACGGCCTGGTGCAGATTCGGATCGAAGTCGGCGCCGACCGCCTCGAACGGCCGCACCCCGTACTTGCGCAAGAGGTCGTTCAGCTTCGCGTGAATCAGCTCCACGCCCTTGCGGTACGGCGCGCCGCCTTCGCTGGCGTCGACCGTCAGCGCCCGATCGAAGTCGTCGACGACGAGCAGCAGCTCCTGCAGCAGGTCGTTGACGGCCTGCTCGCCCTGCTCGCGCCGCTCGCGCTCGACCCGCTTGCGATAGTTGTCGAATTCAGCGCTCTTGCGCAGCCAGCGGTCCTGGTAGTCGTCCCGCTCGCGTTGCAGGTCGCCGACTGCAGGCGAGGCTGGCGCTTCCGCCGCGTCGGTCACAGGTTCATCAGCCATAGGGAACTCGGAAAAATTAGTTTGGATCTCGCAGCACGCGCGACACGGCCTGCGCGGCGCCGTGGACGACCGCGATGGCGCGGGAGTAGCGCATCCGGGTCGGGCCGATGACGCCTACGGTCCCGATGCCCGAACCATCGTCATAGGTCGAGACGATCAGGCTGAACGGGCGCAGGTTCGGGTCGAGATGCTCGGCGCCGATCACCACCGTCAGCCCGGGACCGTCGATGTACTCGTTCAGCAGCCGCACGAGCTTCTGCTTCTCCTCGATCATTTCCAGCAGCGCCTGCAACGTCTGCAGCGTCAGGCCACTTCCATCGTCGAGGAGCGCGGGGGTGCCCTCGACGTAGATCGTCTGATCGGCGGGCAGGTCGGTAAACGTCGAGCTGGCGAGCCGCATCGCCCGCGCCTGAAGCGCGTCGTACAGCTCCCGCGCTTCGTTCAACCGCTCCAGAACTGCCTCCCGCGCCCGATGCAGCGGCAGACCCGCGAACTCCGCATTCAAGTAGTTCGCCGCCTCGCGCAGGTCGACGGCGCCGAGCGCTTCCTCGACGTCGATGACTTTCTGAATCACGTGGCCGCCGCGCGCGACGATCACCACCAGCACACGAGTGCTGCTGAGCGGGATGAACTCGACGCGGTCGAAGACTGCCACCTCATGCGCCGGCCGGACGGCGAACCCGATGCTGCGCGACGTCTGTGACAACACGTGCGACACCTGCGGCAGCAGTGAATCAATCAGACAGTCGGGGGTATCTCGACGAAGCCGTGCTTCGACGGCCGTCGCGGTTCGATACGTTCGTTTCGACTCGAGGAGGAGATCGACGTAGAACCGGTAACCGCGATCGGTGGGAATGCGGCCCGCCGACGTGTGAGGCTGCTGGACGTAACCGTCTTCTTCGAGGCGCGCGAGGATACTCCGCACGGTCGCCGAAGAGACGCCGAGTCCCGCGGCAGTGACGAGCAGTGAAGATGCGACCGGTTCGCCGGTCGTGATGTATTCGCGTACGAGCGCCGCGAGCACACGCTTGGAGCGGTCAGGGGTTTCCATTAGCACTCGTGATCGGTGATTGCTAAGAGGATTATACATCAACAACTTACGTGTCGACCGCGTCGGCGGACACTTCGCCGGAGAGCAGAAGCGAGACCGCTTCGAGCAGACCGTCAATCGTGCACGGCTTCTCGAGGTAGGCCTCGCCGTCCCAAAGCAGTTCTTTGTTCTTGAAGAGCAGATCGGCGAAGCCCGTCAGGTAGAGCACTTTGAGGTCGGGATCCCGCTGGCGCAGCTTCGAGGCGAGCTCATCGCCTTCCATCCGCGGCATCTTCATGTCGGTGACGAGGAGATCCGGAAGGCCCCGTTCGGTGCAGAGCTCGAGCGCCGCGTCGCCACTCGTGGCGGTCATGATGTCGTAACCGGCTGTCTGCAGGACCCGCTCGACAAACTCCACCACGACCGGCTCGTCGTCGACGACCAGGATGCGCGCGCTCGTTCGCGGCTGCGGGCTGTGGAACATGTCAACTCAACGATAGCAAGGATTTCGTGGACTGGCCGGATGATTCGATAGTCGGTCCCTAGATGCCGGCGCGCTTCGCCAAATCTTTGGCTGCCGCCCGCGCCGCCATCGACACTTCGCGACAATCGACACGAACGGGCGCGAAATCGTGGACGAGCACGTCACCATCGATCACGGTTGTGCGGACGTCACTCCCTCGCGCCGCGTACACCAGCGTTGAATAGGGATCCGGCCCCGGCGCCAGATGCGGACCGTCGCGATCGACGACGATGAGGTCCGCGCGCTTGCCGACTTCCAGCGAACCAATCTCCTGCTCCAGCCCGAGCGTGCGCGCGCCGGCGCGGGTCGCCATCCACAGAACGTCGCGAGCCGGCAGGACGCCCGGCTCCCGGCGCATGGCCTGCAGCACCGCCGCGAGCCGCATCTCTTCGAACATGTCCAGCCGGTTGTTGCAGGCCGCACCGTCGGCGCCGAGCGACACCGTGATACCGCGCGCGCGCATTTCCGGCACCGGCGCGACGCCGGATCCGAGCTTGAGATTCGAGCCAGGACAGTGCATCACCTTGACGTCGTGATCGGCGAGCAGTTGCTGATCGCGGTCGTCGACCCATACGCAGTGCGCGGCGCAGAGATGCGGCGACGCAAGACTCAGGCTCTCGAAATATTCGAGATTCGACAGTCCACCGGAGATTTGCTTGACGATGGCGATCTCGTCGCGCGATTCCGATGCGTGCGTGTGCACGAGCGCCTGGAGCCCGGCCGACAACGCCGCGACCGCCTCCAGCAGCTCACGTGAGCACGAGACCG
>Ga0137399_10001760_pt1 | contig 10200 bp, 6 predicted proteins | sample czorhiz316metaG_FD_104810 | JGI IMG/M metagenome (GOLD analysis project Ga0137399, IMG submission 104810) | Vadose zone soil microbial communities from Angelo Coast Range Reserve, California, USA - czorhiz3.16 metaG | ecosystem: Environmental > Terrestrial > Soil > Vadose zone | place: USA...
GAGTCACAGAAACCTTGTTTACGCTGGATAACGGCGACCGCTACTACCGGGAATCCGGTTTGCGATACGGGCTGATGAGCGGGCGCATCCTGGGACTTGCCACGCCTGAGGATTACGTGGAGCGGGAACGGTGCAGGCAGGAAGCGGAATCCGAACGGGAAGCGCGAGAGCGCGCCGACCGCTACAAGAAAGTCTTGGAGAACCTGTTCGCGCGCCTGCCCTGGCACGCGAGCATCACGGATGACTACAACAATCGCCGGGGTCGCTTCAATCTGGAATTCTGGGCCTTGACCGAGGAGCAAATCCAAGCGATAGCCGCTGCGCTTAAGCCCATTCTAGGAGTGAAAGAGCAATGAGCGAATGCTGCAACGACTGCGGGGCCGACGACGGCTATACGGCGGGGGCTCTTTGAATGGGGCCGGATGAGTCTCAAAGATTGATGTGCCTAACCTTAGGGGTGAACTCAGAGAGGAACAGCGCGAGCTTTCATATTGGCCCCGGAGAAGACGAGCGTCGAACATTCAATGTCTGCTCTCTTCAGCCATGCTGCGGCTAGGTCCCCAGCGCGCTTTGTCAGTTTGTCCCAGCTAGTTCATTTCTTTATCGGAGATTCACCGGACACTTGGTTGTACCAAAGCCGATGATGCATTTTTGCCCAGGCAGCGGAAACTTCCCCGCGGATGATGGAATTGAAGCCGCCGCGCACCATGGCCGTGCCCATGTACACATGAATGATGAAGCCGCCGATGGTTGCGAGGGCGACGATGATGTGGACGGCGATGGCAAGGTAGCGTAGCCAGCGAAGACTCCACGGAATGGATTCCGTGAACCACAGGACCAGCCCCGAAAGCACGAGCAGGATCACCCCGTAGAACATCAGCCAGAAAAACAATTTCTGCCCGTAGTTAAAGCGGCCAATGGGGGGCAGATCCTCATCCTCGTTTCGGATGTAGTGTATGATCGCGCGCTGCCAGGCGCGGTCGGCTTCGGTGACAACCATGTCGCGTCGCCAGATCTTGTACATCCAAAGTACGGAGGCGGCAAAAAGCAGGCCGATCCATGGATGCCAGAACCGCGCCGTTGGCCCGCCGCCGACCAGAATGGCCAGCCAGAACATGTAGGGCGACCAGAAAGCCAGGCCGGTTATCAGCAGATAAATGTAGCTGAGCCCGGCGATCCAGTGGTTAACGCGCTCGCCGAGTGTATACCGCAGAATTCGGTCGCCCGTTCCGCCCACGGCTTGTGGAGAGGAGATGGTTCGTGAGGCGCTCATTGCCGCCCCCCTTTTCCGTCCTTTTTGTCCTCCGGGACGCGCTTCGCTCCAAACCGCAGGTAGTGGAGCGTCACGCCAATAACGCCCCCCAGCATGGCGAGGTTCCCAATCCACTTCGCAGGCCCTTTCCAGAGCTTGACCACCCAGGGAATGTGCGGGTCGGCTGGCAGGCCGCCGTATGCCTCTGGCTTAGTGGTGTCGTGGAGAACGTAAATCACGTGGGTGCCTCCGACTCCGGGCGGGTCATAAACGCCCGCGTCCTTGAAGCCCGAATGCTCGCGCAGTTGTTTCGCGCGCGTCTCCGCGAGATCCTTCATCTCTGTCTTGGTGCCGAAGTGCAGGCATCCGGTGGGGCACGCTTTGATGCACGCCGGCTCTAAGCCTTGGCTGACGCGGTCAGCGCAGAGCGTGCACTTGAAAACCTTCTTCGCCGTGGGGCTGAATTTGGGGATGTTGAACGGACACCCGGTGACGCAATAGCCGCAGCCAATGCAGTGGTCCTGCTGAAAATCCACGATGCCATTCGCATACTGGACGATGGCGCCATCGGCCGGGCACGCCTCCAGGCAGCCCGGCTCCTCGCAGTGCATGCACTGATCCTTGCGCATTAGAAGCATCAAGCTGCCGTCTTCCCGCTGGTGCTCATTGAACTTGATCAGGTTCCAGTAATTCCACGCCGTCTCCGGCATAGTCTGATAGCTGTTATTGAATGTGGTCTCGCTGAAGGTGTAACCGTTCCACTCGAGACAGGCTACTTCACAGGCTTTGCAGCCAATGCACGTCGTGGTGTCGATCAGCTTGCAGACCTCATACTCCCGCATCACACCTGCACCGGGGACGGGGCCAGCATGGCCGGAAATTCTGCGGACTTCCAGTGTTGCCTGGCTCATCCTTGGTTCCCCCTATACCTTTTCGATTTTGACGAGAAAGCCCTTGAATTCGGGCGTGTACGCATTGGGATCAACCACGGTCGGCGTGAGCCGGTTCACGACCGTCTTTGCGTTCTTGCCTTCGTCTTCCTGAATGCCACGGTAGCCCTGGTGGATTGGAATCCCGATTTGGTAGACCTTCTTGCCGTCGATCGTCATCGGTTTGATCCGGCGCGTGACAAAGGCCTTCGCGATGTAGTAGCTCCGCGCGCTGGTTACCTTCACCTTCTCGCCGCCCTTGATCCCCATTTCCTCCGCTAACTCGACGGGAATTTCGACGAACGGCTCGGGGATAAGCTGGACGTTCATCGGGTTGTTCTTGGTCCAGTAGTGGTAATGTTCGGTCAACCGGTAGGTAGTACAAACGATATTGAAGCCTTCGCTGGGGGTCCCGTACTTGTCGGCCGGCGTGCCGAACTTCTTGACCACTGGGTTATTGGATTGGTCCGGGTGCAGCGGGTTCCGAACTGGGCTTTCGATCGGCTCGTAGTGCTCAGGGAAGGGCCCATCGGCGAAAGCAGCCAAAGGCCCAAATATCCGGCCAACGCCCTCCGCGTTCATAATGAACGGGCCCATATGCTCCTTCGGAGAAGAGTCGACCTTGAAGTCGGGTACGTCGTTCCCCACCCAGCGCTGCGCGGATTCATTCCACCAGACCTGTCTGCGTTCAGGATCCCAAGGCTTCCCAGAGGGATCGCACGACGCGCGGTTGTACAGGACGCGTCGATTCGCGGGCCATGACCACGCCCAGTTCTGGTAGATCCCGAGGTCCGATGGGTCCTCGGTGCCGCGACGTGCGAGCTGGGGTCCCGCCTCGGTCCAACATCCGGAATAGATCCAGTTGCCACAAGAAGTTGTTCCGTCGTCGCGGAGCCAGGAGAAGCCGGGCAACTGCTGGCCGGCCTTGATAACCTGTTTTGTAGCCGGATCGGTAAGGTCTGCTAGCGCACGACCGTTGATCTCCCTGGCCAGTTCTGCCAAGGATGGGCTGCTGGGCTTGGTGTAGCTCCAGGTGAGCTTCAGAATCGGATCGGGAAACTTACCACCTTCCTTTTGATAAAGATCACGGACCCTCAGGAAGATTTGCGCGATAATGTCCTGATCGAGCCGGGCCTGGCCCGGCGGAGGAAGCGCGACGTCCTTCCACTGCAGCCACCGGGCGGAATTCGTCATCGATCCATCTTTCTCTGCGAAGCCCGCGCAGGCGAGGCGATAGACAGTTGTCTTGATGTTCTTCATCTCCTCGCGCGAGATCCCCGGTGACTTCCAGAACTCGCTGGTCTCATCCGGATAGATCTCGCCGACAACGAGCCAATCGGCTCTCTTAAGCGCCTCAATATTCTTTTGCGTGTCCGGCCCAATGGCCACGCCGTTCATGCCGAAAGCAAACATTCCCTTGACGCTGCCGCGGTACATGTTGTCCCAGATCTCGGTCCAGGAGTAGTTACGCTCCACCTTCGGCATGTAATGGAAGGCCCAGTCGTTTTCCTTCTTCGCCGCGTCCCCGTACATGGCCTTCAGGAAGGAAACGGCGAACTTGGGCGTATTCGACCAGTAGTTGAATGAATCCCACACGGCCGGCTTTGAAGCCTTTGGAGTGGTTCGCTCCAGGTAGATTTTCGAGTCGACATCGGTCGGAATCGGCACCTTTAGGTAGCCCGGCCAGATGTCAAACACTCCGCCCATGTCCGTCGCGCCCTGGATATTTGAATGGCCGCGGAGAGCATTCACGCCGCCTCCGGCACGGCCAACGTTGCCGAGCAGCAACTGAAGGATTGCCGCTGTGCGGATGATCTGCGTCCCGAAAGTATGCTGCGTCCAGCCCACCGCGTAGATGACCGTGGCGGCCTTCTTCATGTCCCCGTCCTTGCGGATGGAGGTGTACAGGTCGGCTGCCTTCAAGAACTCGGCCTTCGATATGCCGGTGATGCGCTCGACCATCTCGGGCGTGTAGCGCGAAAACTGCTTTCTCAGCAGCTGGAAGACGCATCGCGGATGCTGGAGAGTGAGGTCGTAGGCGACATTCGGTGGTAGCGTCGCCGGCGCTTTCGCCGCTGTCGCAGGCTTCTCGGGATCCGCGTCAGCCGCCCGGTGGGACATATCCCCACCCTCCTGGTAATTCCATGTGGATCTGTCGTACACCTGTGTCGCCTGGTCAAAGCCGGAATAAAGGCCATCCTCCGGCAGCTTGAACCCTTCCTGAACCACGAAAGCGGCGTTGGTGTAGTGGGTGAGGTATTCCTTGGCGATCCGGTTGTTCTGGATGGCGTAGTTAACCAGGCCACCCAGAAAGGCGATGTCTGTTCCGGCGCGGATCTGGAGGAAGAGGTCCGCGGTCGCGGCGGTGCGCGTGAAGCGCGGATCCACCACGATCATTTTTGCGTTTCGGGTTCGTTTCGCTTCAATGGCCCACTTGAAGCCGCATGGGTGGTTTTCGGCAGGGTTGCCACCCATGATCAACATCATGTCGGTGTTCTTGATGTCGATATAACCATTCGTCATCGCCCCACGCCCGAATGTTGGTCCCAAACTTGAGACCGTGGGGCCGTGTCAAACTCGAGCCTGGGTTTCTAAATAGCAGATCCCCAGGCTGCGCATGGATTTCCCGACGAGGTAATTGAATTCATTGGTGTCGGTACAGCCACCGATCCAGGCGATCCCTTCGCAGCGGTTCACCGTTCGCCCTTGCCCATCCTTCTCGACAAAGGTTTGGTCGCGCGTTTTCTTGACCCAGCGCGCAATTTCACCAATTGCGTCATCCCAAGAGATGTCTTCCCACTGATCGGACCCCGGCCGGCGCACCTGGGGTTTCATGAGGCGGCGTTCATTGAGGATATCCTGCTCGAGCGAAGCCCCTTTGGGACACAAGGTACCCCGGTTGATCGGATGGTCGGGATCGCCCTCGACGTGAATCACCTGAGGCGTCACGTTTTTGGCTTTATCCCCAATCGTGTAGATGATGACGCCACAACTCACCGAGCAGTACGGACACGTCGAGCGCGTTTCTGTCGCGCGGGCGATCTTGAGTTCGCGAAGCTGTGCGTAGGCCGGGCCTAAGTGAAAGCCCAAGACAGACGCAGTTAGGCCTCCAACGGTGCTGACCTTGAGGAATTCCCTTCGGGTGGGATTCATCGACGGCCTCTTTTCCCCATAACGCGGGTACCGAAGACCTTAGCAAAGCACGACCCTATATTCCTTCCTTCGGCACTTGTCAAGGCCATACCCTGCACTTGTCGCCGCAAAATGAGAATGTCCGGTTTGTGCAAAGTAGAAATGTCCGCTTTTCTAGGGGCCGGGAGGCCCAATGGAACAGGAGCGGATCAGCTTGAATGCGAGAGAGCGGGAGCGATTGAAGGTGCTGCACGAAATCGAGCAAGGCCATCTGAGGCAGGTGGAAGCCGCCCGACGCTTGCGGTTGACGGCCCGGCAGGTGCGACGGTTATGGACACGCTGGCGTACCGCAGGAGATGGCGGGCTGGTTCACCAGCTGCGGGGACGTCCCTCGAATCGGAAAATCCCTGAAGCGATCGAGCGGCTCTGCCTGCGACAGTTGCGACAGGCCCGCTACACCGGTTTCGGTCCCACGCTGGCCGCTGAACACCTGGCCCGGCAAGGCCTCTGCGTGAGCCGCGAGACGCTGCGGGGGTGGATGAGCCGTGCGGGACTGTGGCGAGCGGGACGACAGAAGCTGAAGCAGATGCATGTGTGGCGGCCACGGCGCGCCGCGGTCGGCGAACTGGTGCTGATGGACAGCTCGCCGTTCCGCTGGCTGGAAGACCGTGGTCCGGCCTGCCAGTTGATCGCCATGATCGATGATGCCAGCAGTCGTGTCTGGGGACGTTTGGTGCCCCACGATTCGACCGAAGAAAATCTGCGCACGCTCGGCGGTTGGCTGGAGCGTTACGGCCGCCCGCTGGCTCTGTACACCGATAAAAACAGCCTGTTTTTCACCTCCCGGCCGGTGCAGTGGGAGGAGCAGTTGCGGGACCTGCCGGCGCGCACGCAGTTCGGCCGCGCCCTGGCCGAGCTCGACATCGAATGGATCGCGGCGCACAGCCCGCAGGCCAAGGGGCGCATCGAGCGGTTGTTCGGCACGCTGCAGGATCGCTTGGTGAAGGAACTGCGCCTGGCGGAGATCGCCACGCTGGAACAAGCCAACCGGTTTCTGCAGATCACCTTCTGGCCGTTCTGGGAGCAGCGCTTCACGGTACGACCAGCCCAGGCAAGCAATGCACATCGACGCTTGGAAGGCGCGCATCGGCTGGAGCAGATTCTCAGCGTGCGCGTGGTGCGCACGGTCGCGGCGGACCACACGGTGAAATGGAACGGCCAGCGCTGGGGCGTGCCCCGCGCACAAGTCTGTGCTGGCCTGCCCGGGGCTCGCGCCGAAATCGAACGACGGCTCGATGGCAGCCACTGGCTGCGCTTCCGCGGCCGCTATCTGCCGCTGGTGGCCTGCCCCACCGCGCCGCCACCGTCGGCAAGTCCTTCCGGCCTACGGCCTCCAGGTCTTGCCGATCGAAAACCGAAACCCCGAACCAGAATCAAAACCAAATACACTCCCCCTGCCGACCACCCTTGGAGGCAACCGTGGAAGCGGACATTTCTATCTTGCGAAAAACCGGACATTTCTACTTTGCGTTGACAGGCCATACCATGCACTCTCCGCTTTGGGTGACCCCTTCAGGCCCGCTCCACCGCCCTCAGCCATCTGTTGGATGGCCGATTCGATCCAGGTTCGAAACGACCCTGTTGTTCAGGCATCGAGTTTCTGGACTCCGAAAACTTCTGGGATTTAGACAGCGGTTCTCCTGAGCCCGTCGTTTGATTGTCGGTATGCACGGGCTCACAACGTAATTCATCTGGCTGCGAGGCTTACGGTCTGAGAGAAGAATGGGGAGTGAAACTTTCATGAGCAATTCGTAGAAAGCCTCGCTCGCGCAAGGCAGCTCGAATACAAGTGACCGCAGCTTGATATCCCTGGGAAAGTCTGATTCTGGATTCAGAAGGACCGACCGAGAAGGCCCCCATTTTCTTCTTTGAAGATCTCCAAAAAGTCCCTCGGGATCTTCATCTCATACTTGCAATCCCGTTGCGCTTCCTCGAAAAACTATTTGCCCTCCGCCGCTGGTTTTTCAAGGACCAGCGGCACTTCCGTTGTGCCCAGAAAACCGGTCCGGTTGTCACGAACAGCCAGTCGGAGGCGGTAGCGCCCTGGGGGGAGTTCCAGTTGGGTGCGGTACGGGAACCCTTGCTGTAGCCTGGCCGCTACGGTTTCCGCTTTTATGGGGGCGTCCACTCGGGCGTCGTGGTGCGCGGCCATTCTGCCGTCCGGAGTGTATGCGGCGACATGGAATTCCAAGCTATACAGTCGTTCTCCACCCTTCTTCTCTTCAAAAGATAGAGTGCGCATATCAATCAGAAGCTCGACAGGGACCTGCACGCGACTGGCTGGTGCTGGTGGAACGACCCGCGCGTCGAAGATCATCCCTGTGGCAAGCGGAGAATCAGGTCCCATCACCGACATCAGCTCGGCCTCCCTATCCTCCTTCGCCTGTTTTCCCCACTGGGTGGGATCCACGGCGAAGTAGCCCTGCCGGTGCCGTACTTGCAGCTTTGACTGTGCGACATTCACTTGGATCTTGTGGAATTTCCCATCCCAGTTTTTGTCCTCCGGATAGTAGCCGAGCAGGTAGTAAGAAGAGCCGTCGGCCAGGCTGAGAGCCACCGAATTATCCACGTCGTTGCGGTTCTTGAAGACCCGCCCGCCCGTTTCGTTGGCCAGTTGCTCCATGGTGGCCTGGGTGTCCAGCAACTTGGAGTCGGCGTTGGAAACCTGTTCCCCGAACTCCGCGCCCAGCCGGCCGAGCCCCAACTCGTTCGTGCCCGGGTCGCTGGCGGTCGTCAGGGTGGAACCCATCAACCCCCGCGCGTCCACGGGATAGACGGCGATCTGGGCGTCAGTGAGCTGGGCGGATGTTTGCTGCAAGTCTTCGGCATAGGAGCGTTCGATCCTGAATTGCCCCGGGCCCAAATTCAGTTCGGGTCCCGGCGTACCCATCTTGACGATCTTGCTCGTCATGGCGAGAGGAAACGACGCCGAGACCCAAACCAAGTTCTTCCGTCCGGGATAGCCAGCCAGCGCCCGCGCAATCATCTGGAACGCTTTCAGCGTTTTGGCTACACGGACATTCAGCGCAACAGTCGCCTGCGTGGTCGCGAATTCGCGCAGGCGTTCGACCACCATGATCACCCTGGGGTTAATGCTGCCGCCCTCTTTCGAACCGAACTCCCGCGGAGCTGGTGGCAGGCGCTTATTGACATCTTCGATGGTGAGTTCCAAAGGCTTCTCTGGGTTGAAGCTTTCCACGGCGGCCCGCAACAACCTGGGATCGTCTGTAAAGTCCTGCAAGACCCTGAGCGACTGGCCAAGGGCGTAGACCGCGATCCACTGATCGGGTTTGAGCTGCGTGGCCAGATAGCGGAGCATCTGCGCGCGCGCATAGGCCTGATCTTGCACTCCCGTATTCAGGGCGTCGAGCAGGAGCACCGTGAGCGCTCCCGGCGGCGAGCGGTATTCCGGCCGGTTGGTATAGATGTTTGGCGGCAACGGAGCCGGCCCGCCGCGAGCGGCGTTCGCGCGGCGTCCCGGCTGCTCCCAGGAGAAGAAGGCGATCTGCTGAGGTTTCTTGTTTTCGAGTAGCGTGAAATCCGCCGGGGTAAGGCCTTCCACGCGCTGCCCGTTCTTATTCGTCACCAACACATCCACCAGCACAAGCCGCGTGGTCACGCGCAGTACAGGCGCGGGCATGTCCGGTGGGGGTTGTTGGGCGGGAACAAGACCAGGAAGCGAAACCAACAACAGGAAGCTCGCGGCCAGTCTCCACAATGAGTTATTCCGTGGGAAGCACATCGCCAACCTCCAAAGTGGCACCAGTTTTGGGCGAGGGCATCCGCTCAATGCTGGCGAGCGGCACGCCCCATTGCCCCTTGGGCTGGGCTTGCCGAAGGCCTAGAAACGCCGTGGTATAGGCTGCCACCAAAGCAACCAGACCAATCCACGGTGCGAGTGCAGCAGGAAGGCTCAGACTAGAACGGTTCTAGCCCACCGAATGTTCGAAAGGTGCTAAACCCGACAAGCCCTGTGCAGCCCGCGGCGCCTACCAGGACGGTTCGGGAGCGCCGGATTTCGTTCCAATTCGTAAGAGCATGGGGCGCAAGCATTGCTCGTGCTGGCTTGGCTGCGAAAATCTGGCCAGCAACCAGCAGCACCATGTCTGATGAATCGTATCACAAGCAGGAATCATATCATATGAAGCAATCCCACCCCCACCCCTGGCGGCGAAGTTCAAGCTCCGCGCTGTGTACTGCGGCTGACAATAAGATGACGGACGACGGCTATACGGCGGGCAGGACGCTTCCTTCGCTGTGAGACTGGTTGGCTTTTGGCCGGGGAGAAAGCGGATTGCGGCTGGCTATTGCTATTAGCGCAATTTCTCCATACTGCTCGTGAGAGAGATTACTTTGGGGGAGGCCTGTTGCTTAGCCACTGGCTGTGGGGCGCTGCTTACTCCTAGAAAGTCCCAGATCTCCATTGTGCGACCTGGGCGGCTGATCACAACTACATCATTCAAATCTTTCGCTCGAACTTGGCCGGGCTGGTGGTTTACGCGCAGCGCAACGCTAAGTTCTCTGGGGGTCGGGGGCCACAACCTTTCACTGACCGTCTGGCCATCATTTCCGAGATCGTTGTAACCGCTCGCTTGGCCAGCGGCCTCCGGCCCGGTTGCGCCCGGCGTCAAAACAATGAATCCGGAAAAGAGAGCCAAAATTACGCCAGCAGTTAGCTTTTTCATCTGACTGATTTTGCCGAAGGCTTTGGAAGGCGTCGATAGGCAGGAAGATCTTAGGCTGCGTTACTGAAGTACTAGGGCGTCAGTGCATACCCTCTCTTGGACGTTTCGCGCTCACCGAGTTGGCGGTGCGATCCTCACCGCC
>Ga0137399_10001761_pt1 | contig 10197 bp, 8 predicted proteins | sample czorhiz316metaG_FD_104810 | JGI IMG/M metagenome (GOLD analysis project Ga0137399, IMG submission 104810) | Vadose zone soil microbial communities from Angelo Coast Range Reserve, California, USA - czorhiz3.16 metaG | ecosystem: Environmental > Terrestrial > Soil > Vadose zone | place: USA...
CGTCCGGTTCATCAGAAGGATTCTAAAAGCGTGCGTATTCTGCGGTTTTTCGGGCAGAATAGCTCTCCGGAAGGAGAAAAGACGGAATACTGTTGTTTGATGTCATAAGATAAGCAAATTAGTCTTCACTTCCTAATACTATTTGCTGCGAAAGCGCGCCTGATTTCAACTGGGCGGGAATTTTCGTACCATAGTATAACGTTTGAGGTATCAATGAGCCAAATGAAGGGAATGGTGATTGCTATGGCTGTACTAGCCACACTGGCAGCGTTACTCTTAGCCGGAAAAAGATCCGCGACTCAAGGAACCGCTAGTATCGACAAAGGGGCGAAAACCACCACGTCCCGAACAACAGATACTGCGACATTCGGCGCGGGCTGCTTCTGGTGCGTGGAAGCGGTTTTCCAGAACCTGAAAGGCGTTGAATCGGTTGTCTCGGGGTACTCCGGCGGCACTGTCGCCAACCCGAGCTATGAGGAAGTGTGCACCGGGACGACGGGACATGCCGAGGCATGCCAGATTGCCTATGATCCCGCCCGCATCTCCTACCCGGAGCTGCTGGAGGCGTTCTGGAAGAGCCACGACCCCACAACCTTGAACCGCCAGGGGAACGACGCCGGAACGCAATACCGCTCCGCCATTTTTTATCACAACGAGGAACAGAAGAAGCTCGCCGGGCATTATAAACAGCAACTGGATTCATCGAAGGCATTCGACGATCCGATCGTCACCGAGATCGTTCCCTTTAAGAATTTTTACAAGGCCGAGGATTACCACCAGAACTATTTCAATAAGAACGGCAGCGCGCCCTACTGCATGTTCGTCATACGACCGAAGCTCGAGAAGTTCAAGAAGGCATTCAAAGACAAACTGAAAACGCAATGAGGTCGATGGGTTGCCCAAACCCGCGATGAGTCTTGCGCCGCGCACGGCGCCCCCTGCGATTTTAACTCCGGTATTTTTTACCCCGAACCGGCCATAACCGGCGGTTTCACCCCATTTCAAGCAAATGAGGCGGCGCAGGACACCCCCAGCTTTGCTTTCTGCCCTCCTTTTCCTATCTTAGCTGCGTGCATTCAACGGCATCGGTCCATAACTCTCGAGGTGTAAGTCATGCAGAGTGAATCTGCAGTCGAAGATTTGATTCAACAACCGGAAATTTCCGCCCACCCCCAGACGGCCTCCATGTACGGCATGCATGAACTGGATCTCACATTGATACGTGCGACGAATTACACGGACGACGGATACCCGATCAAAACCCGCGTCGGCGTAATCAGGAGCAACACGCTCACGCAGATGGGCACGCTGGCCCGTGATCTCGCCAACTACCCATTCTTCTCGGGTGTGAAGCTGAGAGTGCGGCAGATCGATGAGGCGATCGAACGGGTTCCTATGAAAGAAATCATCAAGCGGTCGGCAAAACCCGGCGTGAAAAGCATCGTCATGCTCGTCGGCGTGCAATCGAATCAGTACCCGCGCGCGCTCGATATCGCGGCCTGGTTCCTCCCCCACAGGATTCCCGTCCTGATCGGCGGATTCCACGTGAGCGGAATGCTTTCCATGATCGGCCTCACGACCGACCTCCGCGAGGCGTTAACGAAGGGTATCACGCTCGTCGCCGGAGAGGTCGAGGGCGGCCGGCTGCCGGGCATCGTGGAGGATGTAATCTGCGGTCAATCCCGCGGGCTCTATAATTTCCTGGACAAGACGCCCGATCTGGCCGATCTCCCAACGCCCCGGCTTACGAAAGAGGACCTGAAGGGATTTGCTTCCCCGTTCAGCACGATCGATACAGGACGCGGGTGCGTTTTTACATGCGACTTTTGCACAATCATCAACGTGCAGGGCAGAACGATGCGATGCCGCGATCCCCTGCAGGTCGTCGAATTCGTGCGGCAGAGCTATCACGAGGCGGGTATTGCACACTGCTTCTTCACGGATGATAACATCGCGCGAAACCCGCGCTGGCGTGAGCTTTTTGCCGGCCTCACTCGTCTGAGAGAGGAAGAAAAGATCCCGTTTACATTTATGATGCAGAGCGATCTCGCGGCGCGAAAGATCCCCGGCGGGGATTTTTTCATCCTGGCTTCAAAAGCTGGCTGCAACCAGGTTTTCTTCGGGGTCGAGAGTGTGAACCGCGAAAACCTCCGCTCGCAGGAGAAGTTCCAGAACCAGGTATCCGAGTACAAGGGCCTCGTGGATCACTGCCACACGCAGGGCATCGCAACCCACGCGGGGTATATCCTCGGCTTGCCGTTTGACACCCCGGAGAGCATCAAGCAGGATATCGCGGAACTGCAGCGAATCGGGTTCGATTCCGCCTCGTTTTACATCCTGACGCCTCTCCCCGGTTCGAAGGACCACCAGCGGTGGTGGCACGACCGAAGGTGGATGGACGCGGATTTTAATACATACGATTCCGCGCATGTGGCGGTGGCTCCGGAGCGCATGACAAAAGATGAACTCATGGAGGCGTACCGGAAAACGTGGGAACAATTCTACTCCACGGAACATATGGTTAACGTCCTCAAGATCTGGCGGCACGATTGGCGCTATTATTGGGACAGGATCTTCTTCTTCGCCTGGTACCTGTACGCATCGAGAATCGAACGCCTGCACCCGATGAACTGCGGGTTCTGGACCATCCGGCACCGCCGCGACCGGCGAGCCGGCCTCCCGCTGGAATCCCCCCTGACGTTCTGGTGGGGCCGTCTCAGGTCGGCCGTTACGCGGATCCGGGCCATAGCGAAGCTCTTCTTACAGTTCGAAGAGGTCTGGCTGCGGAGCCGGCCGAAGTCCCGGATCGAGGAGGCCCTTCACGAACATATTCTGAAGACGAAGCAGGAAATTCTCGATTGGCGTGACCTCAAGGCCGGGGAGCTTGTCACATTCTACCAGAAGCTTCACGATGAGATGCCGGAGGTCAAAGTACCCTCGGTCGTCAGCCTCTGGTTCAGAAAGCGGAATCCATTCGCCGGTTCCTATACCAGGGCATACGCCCAGAGGATCTGGCGGCGATGGTATTTACATATATGGAATCCCCTGAAATGGATCGAGGTGTGGATGTTCGAATGGGTGAACGGTCTGCGATTCCTGACCTACTTCCTCGTCGTTGGCAAATAGCGAAATCGGAAGTCCGTTTAAAGGCTCTCGTCGAGCGGTGTGTCGACGGGAGCCTTTCTCTTCTAGCACCCCGGACGCATGCCTATGAAAAAAGCTCCGCGTCCTGTTGACCTGGGTGGCTTCGCGCACGTCTTCCGTACTCTGCGTTACCGCAATTACCGGCTCTTCTTCGGGGGTCAGCTCGTCTCCCTCATCGGAACCTGGATGCAGCAAGTCGCAATGATCTGGCTTGTTTACCGGATGACCAATTCTCCGTTTCTCCTCGGGGTCGTCGGGTTTGCGGGTCAGATGCCTGCCTTTCTCCTGAGCGCGTTCGCCGGCGTGCTCGCCGACCGTTGGAACCGGCATCGCATGTTGATCGTAACGCAGTCGCTCGCAATGGCGCAAGCTGCACTCCTTGCAGTTCTGACTCTCACCGGCGTCGTTGCCGTTTGGCATATCGTTTCCCTCAGTATTTTCCTTGGGCTGGTCAACGCCTTCGACGTGCCGATACGGCAATCCTTCCTCCTCGATATGATTGAAAACAGAGAGGACCTCGGAAATGCGATCGCCCTCAATTCGTCGCTGTTCAATGGCGCCCGCCTTATCGGACCCGCGATAGCGGGAATGGTCATCGCCGCCGTCGGGGAGGGGACCTGCTTTGTCCTGAATGCGCTCAGCTACATCGCGGTCATTTACGCGCTGACGGCCATGAAGATCACCCCGCGGAAGCGGGACGCGATACAGCAGGGGATACTCAAGGGATTGCTGGAGGGATTTCGATACGTGGCCGGATCTTCTCCGATCCGGAGAATATTGTTGCTCCTTGCGCTGGTCAGCCTGACGGGCATGCCCTACGCCGTTTTGATGCCGATCTTTGCGAGGGACGTTCTCGGTGGAGGCCCCAACACGCTCGGCGCACTCATGGGGGCGACGGGCGTCGGCGCTGTGACCGGAGCTCTCTTGCTCGCCTCGCGCACGACCGTGGTCGGATTGGGACGGTGGATTCCCCTTGCGGCGGGCCTCTTCGGGGCCGGCCTCGCGGCGTTTACTCTCTCGCACACGGTCTGGCTTTCGATGCTCCTCTTGTGCTTCGTCGGCCTCGGAATGATGCTTCAGATGGGGACGAGCAACACCATTCTTCAGACAATCGTAGACGATGATAAACGCGGCCGCGTCATGAGTTTTTACGCGCTCTGCTTCCTCGGAATGGCGCCCTTCGGCAGCCTGCTCGCCGGAAGTCTCGCCGGTACAATCGGGGCCCCGAAGACTTTGTTCATCAGCGGGATGGTATGTATTATAGCAGCGGTCATATTTGCCGCCCGGCTCCCGTCATTCCGGAAAGAAGTGCGGCCGATTTACGTACGGTTGGGAATAATTCCGGAGGTATCTCCCGGTATCTACGCGATCACGGACGCCGCCCTGCCGCCGGAGAAATAGCGCTTATTCCCCAAATCTGAACGGGCCGCAACAAATGCGTCTGCTCTCTGACGCGAAGCTACTATTATAGAGAGGTTATTTGGAAACGATGTTTATTTAAGGTATGTTAATCCATTCAACGGCTAGCTCGCACTGAGCGGTGCATAGTACTCCCCGCCGCAGGACTCACCGGAGAGGAACCGTTAGGCCTTCTTTTGGCTCCACAGCCCGTGCATAGACCGCAATTCACTTCTCATCATTACAAGAGGTTACCATGAGACTCTACGTCGGCAACTTGTCGCGGGATGTCACGGAAGAAGATCTTAAGGAAGCGTTCCAGGCTTTCGGAGAGATCAAGGAAGCAACGATCGTCAAAGATCGTTTCAACGGCGTCTCCAAGGGGTTTGCATTCGTCGAAATGCCGGTCGAAGCGGAAGCAAAGGCCGCGATCGAGGCATTACACGGAAAGGAAATGAAGGGGCGTTCGCTCGACGTCAATGAGGCACGACCCCGCCCCGAGCGCAGGTCGGGCGGCGGCTGGGATGGCGGCAGATCGGGCGGCGGACGAAGGGGCGGAGGCGGGGGCCGGCGATCCTGGTAAGGACGCGCTGAGAGATCGGCGAGCCCGCGCGGATAATTTGTGCGGGTGACTGCGATCCTGCCCGTCGCAAACGAGGAGCAGATGAATATTCATGTCGGAAACTTGCCGGCCGATCTCACAGAGCAGGAACTGAAAACTGCCTTTGAATCGTGCGGGACAGTCGAATCCGTTGAAATCATCACCAACCTCCGGACACATGAGCCGCTCGGGTATGGATTTGTAATCATGCAGACGGAGGCGCAAGGCCTCAGCGCGATAGAGACGCTCAACGGAACGTCCCTCAAAGGAAAAGCCATAGCAGTTTCCCGCGCGAACCGGCCGGGCGGCCGCCGAAAATCCCACTTCAAGAAACCGCAGGTCCGATAAACCATTCGCACGTAACTTCTTTCCCCTGGTCTCCGCGTTCGTTGAATAACGTTACTCCCCGCGAATCCCGCAGTCCTGGTGGCATCCGTGCCACACACCCTCCCGAGCGCGCCGAATCGATGTGACATACACTCCACAAGCGGCCTCCCGAATCATGGCGTAGGAGCCCCTTTCACCACTTCGGAATTGTGGTACGCCTGTTGCAACTGAAGGGTGATAGGCCGGGCCCAATATAACCGGCATAATAACCGATTATCGAATGAGGATTCGCCATGAAAACAACACTGATGTCATTGGGAGTCATTGCTTTGATGAGCGCACTTTCGGGATCTCCAGGCTGCAAGAACGACTCGGGGACAACCTCCTACGGAACCCCGCCTCCTCCGGCTTCGAATACAGTCACCATGCCGGGGTCAACCTTCAGCCCGAGCACTCTTACGGTCACAAAGGGCACAACAATCACGTGGAAAAACACGGATGCGATCGCCCACACCTCGACGAGTGACACTCCTGGAAATTGGGACACCGGGAATATGCCCGCGGGAAGCAGCGCAACGACAACGTTCAACACTGCAGGAACCTTCGGGTACCACTGCACGTACCACAGCGCAATGGGTATGACGGGGACAATAACCGTACATTAAGCGGGGAGAGCAGCGGCCGGGGATCAGACGATCAACCCGTCTTTAATCTCGTCTCACAAACTCGAGAGGAGTCAGATGAGAACGCTTTTTTATATCATCGCGGCCCTGACGGTCTCTGCGTCGATGGGGCTCGCAACAGTGCACACGATTAGCAACTCTGGGTTCACCTTCTCACCGAACAATGTGACAATTGTTTCCGGGGATACCGTACAATTCGTCATTGCCGCGATGCACGACGCAGTCGAGGTGAGCAAGGCGACTTGGGACGTGAATGGAAACACCTCAAACGGCGGTTTTATGGTGCCGTTCGGCGGCGGCTCGATAGTCCTCACCGACACGGGGACGCACTACTATGTCTGCGAGCCGCACGCGTCGATTGGAATGAAAGGAATCATCGCCGTTAACCCGGCCCCTCCCCCCCCGCTGAACTCGCTCACAGTGGAGAGCACTGTCGATCAGGATGGGAACATCTCCACAACCGCCGACCGGATGATGAAAAACTGGAGCCTTAAATTATACAGGGACTCGGTCGGCTCCGGCGTTGTCCTTGATTCCGTCGTCTCCGGGAAGTCGTTCACGGCCGGTAATCTTCCCGGCGGAACATACGTTGCCGTCGAAGCCGACAGCGCATCGTGGTCCCATATTTCCGTCAACGTCGACGGCGTGTCGCAGGGGGCGACGGCTGCCCATCAGTGGCCGGTGACGGTGTTCTCGGGCGAAAACCACACGATCAGCTTCCTGAATTTTGGCGCACATACGATCATGAGCTCGGCCGTATTCACGTTCGTTCCGGAAAGCCTGGCCGTTGTCTCCGGCGATACGGTTCATTTTGTCCTCGACCCGATGCACACGGCGCGGGAGGTGAGCCGATCGACCTGGCTTGCGAATGACACGGTCTCCAACGGCGGGTTCGACCTTCCGCACGGAGGGGGAAGCGCAATCTTATCCGCGCTTGGAACCCACTACTATGTTTGCACCGTCCACGCCTCAATCGGAATGAAGGGAAGGATTGTCGTGCTCGCTCCGGGCGCGTTTTTTACGGTCGACCGGCAAATAGCGGCAGGCTGGAACATGGTCTCGCTGCCGGTGAACGCACCCGACCGGAGGACAACGACCCTTTTCCCGACGGCCGTTTCTCATGCTTTCTCCTACCAGGGTTCGTACGTCACACAGTCGCTCTTATCGATCGGCCTGGGATACTGGTTGAAGTTCAATAATGATCAGACCGCATCGTTGACCGGTTTTCCGGTGGTCCAAGACACGATCGATGCGCTGAAGGGGTGGAACATGATCGGATCGCTCGCGGTGCCGCATTCCAGCCACGCCATCGCATCGCTGCCGGGTGGGATCATCAGCTCGCCGATGTTCGGATTCAATGGTTCTTATTTTGTTGCCGATACAATTGTCCCCGGGTACGGGTACTGGCTAAAAGTTAGCGCTCAGGGAAAGCTGATTTTGGATACCGCTTCCGGCAGTTCGCTCCCGTCCGCCGCAAGTGCCGATCCCGCGCGGCGGGACCTGCAAGGGAAAAGCCGCCTTACCATCCGGGATGCCATGGGACGTGAGAAAGCTCTTTATTTTAGCGTCCGCCGGGATGGGGGGGCCGGTTCCGCCGGCGAGCTCCCGCCGATTCCGCCGCCCGGAGCATTTGACGTCCGGTTTTCCTCCGGACACGAGCTCCAATTTCTCGCCGCATCCGGGGGCAGAGAATCGGGGATCGTGATCTCGTCCGCATCGTACCCCATCACCGCCGCCTGGGATGTCGAGGCGGTCGACGGTACGGTCACACTGGGGATCGATGGCAGAGGCGTGTCCTTGACGGGCCGCGGCGCGATCAAGCTCACAACGCCCCCACGGTCCTTGTTCTTAAGAGCCGCAGGCGTGTCGCCCTCGGACTACACGCTCAATCAGGCGTTCCCCAACCCTTTCAATAGCGCGACCGTCGTTCGTTACGATCTTCCCGTCGACAGCCGCGTTCTTATCCGGGTGTACAGCGTCTTGGGCCAGCTCGTCGCGACCCTTGCCGATGGGATCGAGTTGGCGGGTCAAAAATCTGTTTCCTGGAACGCCGCCGACCATGTTAGCGGCGTCTACTTCCTGCGGCTTGATGCCCGTCCGGCCGCGGGCACCGGAACATCGTTCAGGCGCGTCGTCAAAGCGGTGTTGCAGAGATAGGGACGCACCGTTTCGATCCCGCCGTGTCCCGCGGTGCGGGATCGAAGATTCAATCGAGATGCTGTGGGATTGCTGGATGGTGGATAATCGAGAGCATTCCCGTTGAATCTCAAAGCGGAAAGCGGTACATTCGGGGTACTTTGAGATTCGGGTATTGCGACGGTTCCCACAGCATCTCATGTTGATTGCGCAAGCCGGTTGGGCAAATTTACACTCCCGCCCTTTCATTTTCCTCGCAGCTTGTCTTCTCCTTCTTCCGGAGTATGGATTACTCGCGCAGAGCGGAGTCCGCGGAAGGGTTGTCGTACCCGCAAACGACGAATTTGCCGAAGAATTACTGCGCGAGCGCTCGCTTACCCGATACGAGATGCATCTCCACACGACCGGCGACCCGGTCCAACCCTACAGGCTTTCCGAAAAGGCGGTTATCTACCTCGAGTCGACCGAGGCGGCTTCGGCTGCCTATGATCCGCCGGCTCTCCATCCGCAGCTCAACCAGTCACAAATGCTGTTTCGTCCGTTGGTCCTGCCGGTCCTCGTCGGAACAACGGTCGACTTCCCGAATAACGACGATCTCTTCCATAACGTGTTTTCCTATTCGCAGCCCAAAGAGTTCGATCTGGGGCGTTACCCACGGGGGCATCGAAGGTCGGTCCATTTCGATCATCCGGGGGTCGTCAATGTGTATTGCGATATCCACTCCTACATGTATGCGACCATCCTCGTTCTCGAGAACCCGTACTTTGTCGTGCCCGAAGACGATGGGGGTTACAACATCGATCATGTGCCGCCGGGCGCTTATCGGATCACATTTTGGTATGGCCGGAAAAAGGTGAGCGAACGGCCCGTTCTTATCGAAGAGGGAAAAACGACGGTGGTTAATTTTGACTACTAAGAACACTCCTGGGCTGCCCTCCCTTGGGGCCGAGGGAATTTCTCTCGCGCGGCTTGTCGTCCTTGGATTGGCGACTCTCTCCTTCGTCACCGCGGCCGCCGGTCAGCTTCGCCTGAGCGAGCAGGCATCGGCGGCCTTCATCAAGGCCGACGGCGGCTATTCCCAATACGCCGTGAACAGGGGGCGGGCAACGTTCGCCTGGCGGCTCGATCTGTTCGCGGATGCCGCCATCAACGGGAACATCTTCTTCCTCAGCAACCTCCGGATGCTGCAGGATCAGATCATTCATGTCGACCTCTTTGCGATCAAGTTCGCGGACCTCGCGTCCACCGGGTTGAATCTCGAGGCTGGTGAGATCGAGTTGCCTTTCGGCAATCTGGGGGAGAGGCGATTCCCCAAGTCCAACCCATTCTATGGTTTGCCCTTGACGCACGAGCATGTTACCACGCTTCGCAGTTCGGATTATTCGCTCTGGCCGTCGACGTCATACTATGCGATCGCCGGCGACGGCGTGCGGATCCTCGACCAGGGGCTCTACGATCTCGGGGTCAAGCTTTATGGAGGCGCGGGGATGTTCGATTTCTGGATCGCGCTCATGAATGGCATGGTGAGCGCGACGAGCACCTATTCCACGGGCTACGGTTCTTCCGGCCTGAATACCAACTCCAGACTGGGAATGATCGGCCGGCTGGCGATGACTCCTCTCACCGGAGTGACTCTCGGAGGCTCCTACGCCACGGGGCCTTTCCTTAAAGAAGGCGGAGCCTACAGCCCGGGGGGAGGTGTCGACCCGTCGGAGATTGATCAGCACATTGTTGAAGCCGACCTCGATTTCAGTCTTGAACATGCGGCTCTCTATGCCGAGGTGTTCTATAACGTCTGGACATTCAAAGAGGCCATCGGATCGGATTTGAATGCGTTTGGCTATTCAGTCGAAGGCAGATATACCCTTCTGCCAAGGTTTCTCATCGCCCTGCGCGCCGGCGGACTCC
>Ga0137399_10001762_pt1 | contig 10196 bp, 12 predicted proteins | sample czorhiz316metaG_FD_104810 | JGI IMG/M metagenome (GOLD analysis project Ga0137399, IMG submission 104810) | Vadose zone soil microbial communities from Angelo Coast Range Reserve, California, USA - czorhiz3.16 metaG | ecosystem: Environmental > Terrestrial > Soil > Vadose zone | place: USA...
CTCGAGTTCGACGTCCGCCATCTCTGGATGCGGCAGAAGCAGATCCTGGGCTCCCACTTCGCCAACGCCTACCAGTCGGAGCGCGCCAACCACCTGGTGCACGAGGGGAAGATCCGGCCGGTGCTCGATCAGATCTTCCCCTTCGACCAGACCGCCCACGCGCACGCCCTGATGGCCGCCAACCAGCACAAGGGCAAGATGGGCATCGCCGTGCAAGCGGCGTTCGCGCAGGCCACGGTGCCCAAGGCCGACGCGGCCTAGGATTCGCGACACGCCGTTTTGTTTTTCGCTGCGCCTCTCTGCGCTACGCTGCCCGTGAGGATGGCTTCGCCGGTCTTCCAGAGCTGCGCCCACCACCCCGACCGGCGTGGCTTCGCGCTCTGCATGTCGTGTCGCAAGGTCGTGTGCCAGGAGTGCGCCACGACCTGGGACGGCGTGAACCACTGCCGCACGTGCCTGGAGAGCCGCGGGGCCGCAGTGCTTTCGCGCAAGCGCGTCCGCACCTGGGTAGGTTGCGCGATCTTCTGCGTGGCGGCCTTCGCGATGACGGCGCGCGGCCTCGCCTGGTCGGCGGCGATGCTCGCGAGGCTCTGGTGACGGAAGACGGCGCGCTCGGTCTGATCGACGATGCGGCGGATGCGGTGGGGCGCCTGCCCGAGTGGGTCGGGCTGCTCTGGCTGACCGCATTGCCGGCGCGTCTGCTGCTCGCGTTCTTCTGCATCCGGTTGATCCAGCTGGGCTCCGACGCCGTCCACTCCGGCGACTGGGCGCGGCGCATCGCCTGGCTCCTGCTGGTCGCATGGCTCGCTTCGCTCTGGGGGCGCCAGGTCTTCGTGCGGGCTTGCCGTCACGCCTTCCAGTCGGAGCGGCCCGCTTCCCGCGCGCTGCTGCGCGTCCCGGCCCGGGAGATGGCCGGCCACCTGGCCGCGGCGCTGGCCATCGAGGCCCTGTTCTGGGCGCTCCTCCTGACCTTCGTCGCCCCGCCGTTCCTGCTGCTGGCGGCCGGGCTCGCCGCCCCGGCGGCTCCGGCGGGCGGTCCCGGCCCCCTCGACTCATTGCGGGAAGTCTGGCGCGGCGTGGGGCCCGCCTTCCGTCTGATCCGACTCCTGATCCTCTTCGGGATCGCCGTTCCCATCGCGGCGCTCAACCTGCACTTCTTCGCGCACGGCGTTCTTTGGCTCGCTGGCGGAATCGCTTCGCTCGACGTGACGGGGTGGGACGGCGTGCTCGCGCTGGCCAATCCCGCTTACGCGGTCCTGCTTTTCACCGGTGCCTGCCTGCTTCTCGAGCCGGTCTGGCTGGCCGCGCTCACCGCCCACGTCGAGCGCGTGCGGGCCCGCGGCACCGGCGACGATCTGCGGCGCTGGTTCGCCGAGCTGAGGGTGGGCGCGTGACCCTCGTCTTGCTGCTTCTGGCCGCTCCGCTCGACCTGGACCAGTACCGCATGCGCCTGCAGCAGATCGACGCCCTGCTGGCGCGAGGCGACTCCGCGGCGGCCGCCCGGGCGGCGCGCGCGCTGCAAGGCTTTTCGATTCGCGCCGCTGGGGAGGAACTGGCGCCGGACGACTGGGTGTTGGGCCCGATCGCCCGCCGCGAGCCACACCGTGCGCGCCTGCGGTCGCTGATCGAGGCGCTCGCGCCGCCGGGAACATCCAGGACCGCGCCGCCGGCCCTCGCGCTGCTCGAGACCCTGCGCCGGGAGCAGAATCCCGTCCGTCCGGTGTCGGGGGGAGAGATCGAGGGGATCGACGCGCCCGGGGCCTCGCTCCGCGAGCGGCTGCTGGACTGGGTGGATCGAACGGCGCGTTTTGTCGGGCGCCAGCTGCTGCGGTTCGTCCGATGGCTGGGCGGCCTGTTCCCGACCGGGGCCGCGCCGGCCTCGCCGGGCGGGGGGCGAATCCTTTCCGTCGTCCTCATCGGCGTCGGCGCCATCCTCGTCGGCGTGGTCCTGCTGGCGCTGTTCTCGTTCGGACATGGCGTACCGAAACGCCCCGGACCCGTCGCGCGCGAGCGCCCTCCCGCCGACGCGGACCCGCTCTCCCGCACGGCCAGCGGTTGGGAAGAGCGCGCGCGGGAGCTCTCCGCCCAGGGCCGCGCGCGGGAAGCGATCCGCGCCTGGTATCACGCGGTGCTCGTGCGCTGCGCGGCCCAGGGACTGCTGCACCATCGAAAGGGCCGCACCAACTGGGAGTACGCGCACGCGCTCCCGCCCTCGCTGGCCTGGCGCGGCCGCTTCGAGGACCTGACCTTCCGCTTCGACGTGGAATGGTACGGACGCTCCGAAAGCAGCGGTGAGGCGCTCACGGCGTTCGCGGACGGAGCCGCGGAGATCCTCCGCGCCCTGGGGCAGCGCGCGTGAGATGGGCTCCGCTGGCCGCGTTCGCGCTCTTTGCCGCCGTCGCGACGGCGTGGCTGGCCCGCGACCCGTCCGTGCGCCACAAGAGGTACCCGTCCGGATCCTCGCTGGAGCTGGGACCGGAGGGCTCCTCGCTCGCGCGCGCGTACCTGGAAGAGACCGGAGCGGGTCCCGGCACCCTGGCGGTTCCGCTCCCACAGGCCGTGCTTTCGCCCGCGACGGTGCTCCTGCGGCTCGACGTCGACCGGGGTCGGGACCAGGTCCGGTGGCCTCTCCTGCCGCGCGAAGGGCCGGATGCGGGTATCCCCGTCGCTGCCCCGATGGGAGCGCTCTCGGAAGCGGAAGAAGCGTTCGTCCGCGCCGGCGGACGCCTCGTGCTCGGGATTCGTGGAGAGAGGGAGACCGGCGCGGTCGCGGTTCGCGGGCAAAGGTCCGGTCCGCGAAAGGTATCGCCGCTGCTGGCCGGCGTCCGGGACCTGAGGCCGGAAGTGCCCCGAACCCTTCCCGCGAGCGCGCTGGTGGATGCGCAGCCGGTGTTCGAGCACGGAGAGTCGCTCTCGGTCGCGCGGCGGCGGCTGGGCGACGGCGAGGTGTGGTGGCTGGCCGAGCCGGAGATGCTGCTCAACGGACATCTGGGCGAGGGCGATCACCTCGCGCTGCTGCTCGCGCTCTGCGCGGGTCGCGTACCCGTCTTCGACGAATTCGCGCACGGCCTGGGAGCGGACACCGGGCCGCTCGATCTCGTCCGGCGGTGGGGGCTTGGCCCCGCCCTGCTGCTCGGCGGGTTCGCTGCGCTCGCCGCATTCTGGCGGCGGGCGCGCACGGTGGGGCCGCCCGCCGATCCCTTCGGCGATCCGCGCTCGGAGTCCGTGGAGCTGGTGGACTCGATGGCCGCCCTCTACCGTCGCGCCCTGAATCGCGCCGAGGCGGTGGAGCTCTACCGCCTGCAGGTCGTGCGCGAGATCGCGCTCACCCTCGGCGTCCCGGAGAAGCGCGCCGCGGTCGTCCTCGCCGAACGAGCCCCGGCGCTGGCCGCCGCGCAGGGATTCCGCGAACAGCTCTCTCTCCTCGTCGACGCTTGCGAAAGGTTTCGCGATGAGCACCGCCGAAAGCGCTGATCCCTCCCTGCCTCAGGTGCAAGAGTCGTTCTCCCGGCTGCGGCAGGAGCTCGACTCCGTCGTGCTCGGGCAAGGGCGGATGAAGGATCGCGTGCTCATCTGCCTGCTCGCCGGGGGTCACGCCCTGATCGAGGGAGTGCCCGGAACGGCCAAGACGCTGCTGGCGCTGGCCCTCTCGCGGCTGCTGGGCTGCCGCTTCCGGCGCATCCAGTTCACGCCCGACCTGATGCCCATCGATCTGCTGGGCACCAGCATCTACGACCAGAAGACGCAGGAGTTCGTCTTCCAACCCGGGCCGGTGTTCACCGACGTCCTGCTGGCGGACGAGGTGAACCGCACCACCCCGCGCACGCAGTCGGCCCTGCTGGAGGCGATGCAGGAACGCGCGGCCACCATCGACGGCGTCCGCCGCGCCATCTCTCCCGTCTTCTTCGTGATCGCCACGCAGAACCCGGTCGAGTACGAGGGGACATACCCTCTACCGGAGGCGCAGAAGGACCGCTTCCTGCTCAAGATCGAAGTGGGCTACCCCTCCGGCGAGGAGGAGCTGGCCGTGCTGCGCGCTTACGGGGAAGGCCGCGCGTTGCACGAGGACGGCCTGGCGCGCCTCGAGCCGGTATTGGATGCCGCGGGCCTGCAGCGCGCCATCCGGGCCGTGACCCGCGTGCGGGTGGAGGACAAGATCCTCGCCTACGTCCGCGACACGGTGGCGGCGACGCGCAGCGACGAAGGTGTTCATCTCGGCGCCGGTCCTCGCGGCTCGCTGGCGCTGCTCTCCGCCGCCCGGGCGCAAGCCGCGCTGCGCGGCCGCGACTTCGTCACGCCTGACGACGTGAAGGAGCTGGCCCCAGCCGTGCTGGCGCACCGCGTGACGCTCGCGCCCGAGGCGGAGATGGAAGGCCTGGACCTCTCCGCGGTCCTGCAGCGCATCTTCGAGCGCATCGAGGTTCCCCGATGAGCGCGCGCGCCGGGCCGCGGCTGCCCTGGGCCCTGGCCTGCGCCGCCCTGGTGGCGGCAGGGGGCGCCGCATTCTGGCCGCTGGCCTTCATCGGCGCCGGAGCGGCGATCGCCGCAGTGGTCGCGGCCGCCGCCGAGCTGGCGCTGCTGCGCGGCGTCCGCGTGCGGGTCTCGCGCGACCCGGTCAAGGCCGTCGCCCTGGGCGAGCCGGAGACCCTGGAGGCCCGCGTCTCGCACGACTCGTCCGCCACGCTCCTGGTCTTGCTGCGCACGCGCTGGCCCGCCGAGCTGGGAGGAGGCTCCTCCAGCGCATCCGGTCCCTGCGGTCCGGGCGAGACGCTCGCGCTGAGGCAACAGGTCGTGGGAATCCGCCGCGGCGAGACGCGGATCGGGCCGCCGCACCTGGCGATCACGCGCTTCGGGATGGCCGAGCGCATCGTCGAGGCGGGAGAGCCGCAGACGGTGCGGGTGATCCCCAACCTGCGCGAGGTGCACCGGGTGCACGCGCAGCTCAACGCGCTCTTTCTGCGTGGCCTGGGCACGAGGCTCGCGCCCCGGACCGGCCAGGGGCGCGAGTTCGACCGGCTGCGCGAGTACGTCACCGGCGACGATTACCGGCAGATCTCATGGAAGGCGACGGCCCGGCAGCGCAAGCCCATCGTGCGCCAGTTCCGGGTGGAGCGCTCGCAGGACGTGCTCTTCTGTCTCGACCGCGGCCATCGGATGGCGGCCCGCTTGGGACGCCTGACCCGCGCCGACCATGCCGTCAACGCGGCAGTGCTGGGCGCGTACGTCTGCAACCGCGCCGAGGATCGCACCGGGCTGCTCTCCTTCTCCGCCGCCGTCGAGAACGGCATCGCGCAGGGCAGGGGGGCCGCGCACCTCGGGGCGATCACGCGCTTCGCCACGGGGGTCGCTCCCGAGTACCTGCCGACGGATTACCGCGGCCTGGCATCACATCTGAAGGCGCGCCTGCGTACGCGCACGCTGGTCATCCTCTTCACCTCGCTCCCCGAGCGCGGCGACCAGGGCGACCTGCTTGCAGCCGTGCGCCTCTTGATGCCCCGCCACCTGCCGCTGGTGCTGGCCCTCAAGGACGTCGGTCTCGAAGCCTCGGCGCGGGCGCTGCCGGCCGACCACGACGGCCTCTGCCGCACGCTGGTCGCCTCCGAGCTGGTGCAGGATCGCGCGCTGCTGATCGCCAACTTGCGCCAGCTGGGCGCCCTGGTGGCCGAGACGCCAGCGGAGGATAGCGGCGCGGCGGTGATCAACGCCTGGCTGGACGTCAAGCGGAGGCAGCTCCTGTGACCGGGCTGGAGCGCTTCATCGATGAGCGCAGCGCGCGCTGGAAGCGCCTGTCCGCATTGCTCGACGAGGTGCAGGACGCGCGGGAGACCGAACTGGGCCGGGCACGACTCCAGGAACTGGTGCTCCTCTACCGCAGCACCTGCACCGATTTGAACCGCGCGCGCACGCTGACGGCCAATCCCCAGCTCATCGGCAGCCTCAACCAGCTCGCCGGACGGGCCTACCGCTTCGTCTACCGGCGCCGGCGCTCGACGCGGATGGATCTGAAGAGGTTCTTCCTGCGCGACATTCCCTCGACCTTCCACCGGCGCATCCCCTTCATCCAGCTGGCTGCAGCCGCGATGCTCGCCGGCGCGGCGATGGGTTTTTGCGCCGTGCTCGCCAATCCCGCGCTCGCCCAGGCGCTGTTGCCCCGCCAGTTCTTCGTGGAGCGCCCGGCAATCCGCGTGGAGCAGATCGAGACGAGCAAGGAGCGCGTCGACACGCTGCGCGAGGCCACGGCGTTCGGCGCGTACCTGTACACGCACAACATCCAGGTGTCCTTCCTCACCTTCGCGGTCGGCGCGCTCACCTTCGCCGGGGGGATGCTCCTCCTCTTCTACAACGGGGTGATTCTCGGGGCCGTCGCGGCGCAGTATCTCGCCGACGGCGCCGGGACGTTCTTCGTCGCCTGGGTCGGCCCGCACGGCGTGCTCGAGCTGCCTTCCATCGTCTTTGCCGGAGCGGCCGGCCTGATCGCCGGCAACGCCCTGCTGATGCCGGGGGACTCGGGTCGGGCCGGGGCGCTCCGGGATGCGTTCCCGGCAGTCTTCCGGATGCTCTCCGCCTGCGCCGCGCTGCTGGTTTGCGCCGGGCTGATCGAGGGCTCGTTCAGTCAGCTGTCCGCACGCTCGGTGCCGTACGCGCTGAAGATCGCCGTTGCCCTGGCGCTGTTCGCCGCCATGTGCTTGTGGCTCTTCGGCCGCCGGGAGACGGAATGAAGCGGCGGACAGTGGTGCAAAGCCCCGAGCACGTGCTCATCGAGCTTTTGCCCGCCGGGTTGGGGACGCGCTTCGCCGCCTTTCTCCTCGACTGCGTCCTGCTGCTGGGGATCATCTCGCTGCTCGATCGCGCCATCCAGCTCTTGCCGCATGCCGCGCGGGACATGGTGTCCGTGACCGCCGGCTTCGTCGTCATCTGGGGCTACCACACCTTCTTCGAGGTGCGCTGGAACGGCCAGACGCCCGGCAAGCGCGTGCTGGGGATCCGCGTCGTGGATGGGCGAGGGCTTCCAGTCGACCTGGCGCAGTCGCTGATCCGCAACGTCGTCCGGCTCTTGGACGTCCTCCCGGCGGGCGGCATCGGAATGCTCTCGGCGATGCTGGATTCCGAGCACCGACGCCTCGGTGACCGCGCCGCCGACACGCGCGTCGTGGTGGAGAGCCAGCCGGCGATCCCGGCGCTGGAGGCGCTCTCCGTGCGCCGCTTCAACAGCCTCCGGACGCCGCGGGTCAAGCGGTACGTGGAGCACCGGATCGGCGTGGAGGAGCGCGAGCTGCTCTTCTCGCTCTGCCTCCGCGCGCCTGGGCTCTCGGAGCAGGCGCGGTACCAGCTCTTTGAGGACGTGGGAGCACACTACCGGGCGCGGCTGGGCATCGAGGATCCGCACCTCTCCGGCGAGAGCCTGGTGCGAGGTCTGGCGGCAATGTGCGCGGGGCTCGAAACCAAGCCACCGCCGGCGGCACCGAAGTCGACGCCAGCGCGGATGGGCTGATAAGCAAGGACGCATGGCTCTTTCCGCCCCAGCCTACCAAGCCTGCCCCAACCATCCCGATGTCGTTTCCGGCCTCGTCGCCTGCGCCCGTTGCGGCGTGGCCTATTGCGGCGACTGCGTCGTGGAGCTCGAAGGTCGTCCGTACGACGCCTCCTGCAAGGAAGAGCAGGTGCGCGACCTGCGATCCGGCACGGCCGGTCCCGCGGTCGCGACCGCCGGCAGGCGCTTCGGCGGCACGTTGGTGGACAGCCTCGTCTTCGCGCCGGTCTGGGTCGGCCTGGTCCTGGCGTATCCGAAGGCTGGGGTGTTCGACCATGCGCTCGAGCGCATCGTGCTGCCGGCGCTCCTGTGGATGCTCTACGAGGCCTGGATGCTGACGAACTCCGGCGGGCAGACCCTGGGCAAGAAAGCAATCGGCATCCGGGTCATCAGGAAGGACGGGAGCGCGGTCACGGCCAAGCAGGCGGTGTGGCGGGCCGTCTCGCGCAATCTCATGGCCTATACGTACGTCCTCGGCCTCGTCGATGCCCTGATGGTGTTTTCGCGCGGCCGTCGCACGCTGCACGACCGCGCCGCCGGCACCATCGTGGTGAACGCGAGGCCGTGAGCTCGCTGAAGGACGGGTATCGGGGGCCGGGCTGCCCGCGCTGCTGGATGCCGCTGCCGCAGGCCGTCCTCGCTTTCGGCCGGGTGGATTGCGGCGAGTGCGCCCTCGAGTTCACGGCAGCGACCTTCCACCCCCTCGAGCCGCGGCACGTTTCCGGACCCATCGAGCCGCCAAGCAGCGGGGCTTCTTGCGCCCGGCACGCGCGCAATGCCGCCGTCGCGGCCTGCGAGCGCTGCGGCGCGTTCATCTGCGCCCTGTGCAGGGTGGACGTGGAGGGCAAATCCCTTTGCGCTGCATGCTTCGACCGCGGCCGCAGCGAGGGGTCGCTGCAGGCAGCACAAACGACCTTCCGCAGCTGGCGCACGCTGGGCCTTCACCTCGCCGTCCTCGGGCTGTTCCTGTACCCCCTCGGGCTCCTGACGGGTCCAGCCTCGCTGTTCGCCACCGTCCGCGGCATCGGGCAGTCGCGGAGGGACGGCGACGAGGGCGGCGCCCTCGGCACGGTGATCGCGTTCCTGCTCGGGCTGCTGGTCACGCTGATGGGCGGGTTCGTCCTGTTCGTGATCGCCGACGTCTTCTCCCGCCAGCGGGGGCACTGATGCGGCGGCGATTCCTCGGGACCGTTTCCGGCCTGCTGGTTCGCACGCGCGTCTATCTCGCCGCCGACGCGGTCGAGGTGGACGAGATCGAGGGCTACACGGGAACGCGGCGCCGCGTGCTGCTCGACGAGGTCCTGGCGGTGACGCTGGACCGGCGAAGGCGCTGGTGGGCGGTCGCCATCTGGCTCGCGGTGGGCGCGCTGCCCTTCCTTGTCGGCTTCTTCCTCGGCCGCAACACGGGACAGGAGCAGATCCCGATCGTGGGTCTGGTGGTGGCCACTCCCTTCCTGCTGGGCGCCCTGCTGCACCTGGGATTCGGCGTGGACTATGTGACGGTCTTTGGCAGGCGCGGCGTCGCGCAGGTTGCGTTCTCGTTTCGAAAGCGCCGGGCGAAGTGGGTTTTCGCGCTCTTGCGCGAGCGCGCGCAGCAGGCGCAGGATCACGCGCGTGGAACGAGCGCCGAGACGCCTCCAGCCCCGGACGGGTCGACGAGCGCAGCCTAGCTGTCGGATCATGCGATGACGCCCGCGGAGGCCAAGGCAAGGGTGCTCGAGTTCACCCGGCGCCCGTTCGCCGCCGTGGCCGCCCTGGAGGACCCGGACGGCAAGGGCGCGCGCCTGCTGGAGCCCGGCACGGCGAAGGAGCTGCGCCTGCGCTGGGACGAGGTCGCCCAGGCGGAGGAGAGATCGACCCCGATGCGGCGGGCGCCCTACCTGGTGCTCGTATTCCAGGACGGCCGGCAAGTGGCTTTGGCCGACGTGGGCTTCGCCTTCGCTCCGAGCACGGTCCACACTGGATCGTTGCCCGATTTGCCCGCGACTTTTTGTTTTGCAGACTTCCGACATTTGTCCCAGGGAATCGAAACGCTACTGTCACAGAAGGGCCGGGAAAAAGAGGCGCTCGGAGCCATCCTCATGTCCATCGCTCTCCTCGACGGCGCTCGCGCCGCGGGGCTCGAGGTCGGGCGCGAGGAGCGCAGGCTGGAAGACCTGCTGCGCGCATTGGAAGAACGGGGACTGAAAGTTTAAGAATTTAAACGACCCTTTGGTCGACTTGACATTGCGTTTGCACGTGGCTCTATTGTCCACGCATTGCTTTATCGAAGTCTTATCGATCGGAGATACGATGGCACGCGTACGCGGGCGCCCGGGCATGGGAGAATGGGTCAAGAACCTCGGCGAACAGATCGGTAGCCAGCTGGGAGAGGTCATCGCGCAGAGCGTTCAGCGCACGCTGGAGACGTCCATCGACGTGTCCGATCTCGCGCGCCGGCTGGGCGCGGGACTGGGCGGCGGCCGCCGCGGGCGCAGGGCCTCCGGCGCGCGCGCCGTCTGCAGCGAGGCCGGTTGCGGGAAGCCGGTGCTCGCGAAGGGACTCTGCCGCTCGCACTACTACCGCGCGCGGTACCGGGCGCAGAAGGCCGGGACGCTGGTGCCCCGCGGGCGCAAGCGCCGTGGGGGGCGCCGCGCGGCCGAGTCATCCGGCGCGGAAGCCACCA
>Ga0137399_10001764_pt1 | contig 10191 bp, 10 predicted proteins | sample czorhiz316metaG_FD_104810 | JGI IMG/M metagenome (GOLD analysis project Ga0137399, IMG submission 104810) | Vadose zone soil microbial communities from Angelo Coast Range Reserve, California, USA - czorhiz3.16 metaG | ecosystem: Environmental > Terrestrial > Soil > Vadose zone | place: USA...
GCGGCCGCTTGAACGGCTTGTAGTAACGGTCCAGCACGTACTGGTAGCCGACCTCGTTGAACACGATCTCGAACTCCTTGCACGCCCGTTCGAAGATTTGCCGGAATTCGATCGGTGTCGGATCGGGCACGTGGATCTTGTAGCGCACGCGCCGGAGAAACGCTTCGTCGACCAGCGACCCCGGCTCGAGGTTGGTGCTGAACACGACCATGGCCTCGAAGGGGGCGCCGACCGCCATTCCCGCGCCGGCCAGCGTTAGATAGTCGATGCGCCGCTCCAGTGCAACGATCAGGCGGTTCAGGAGGGCGCGGGGCGATGAGTCCTGGCGGCCGAAGTCGTCGAGCAGGAAGATGCCCCCGTTGGCTTTGAGGTGGATGGGCGCCTCGTAGTAGCGCATCAGCGGGTCGAATGAGGGGGACAGCTGCGCCGTCGTCAGCTCGCCACCGGCCTTGACGAAGGGACGCTTGACCATCACCCAGCGCGGGTCGAAGTTGCCCGGCATTTGCCGCTGAACCCGCTGGTGGTGCAGCGGATCGTAGAGGCGCATCACCTGGCCCTCGATGTCGATCGCGTAGGGGATGAAGATCGGCTCACCGAGCAGCTCGGCGCACGCCTCGGCGATGGTGGTCTTGCCGTTGCCGGGCGCGCCGTAGAGAAACAGCGGGGCTCGGGCGTTGACCGGCGGGCCCAGCTGGACCAGCAGGTCCGGGCTGAGGGTGAGGTGCTGCAGCGCGCGCGTCAGCCAGGCCGCGGTCACGTCAGCCTGGCTGACCTGGGCGCGGACGGAGATGTCGTACTGGGCAAACGGCACCGGGGCCGGCCCGACGTAGTGGTCGCGCGCCAGCACGTCGCGGGCGCGGAGGCGGCCCGGGTCCGTGATCAGATAGCCCAGCGTCTCGCCGAAGTCATGGCTCTGGGAGGGGCCCGCCATGCGGCCGATGGTCTGCGCCCAGCCCTGCTCGACCAGGCTCTGGATCGCCGGGGTCACCGTCTGATAGGGCAGGCACAGCGCCGCCGCCCAGTCCTTGGCCGACATCGGCGACTTGAAGTAGATGTGCTTCAGCAGCAGGTCGGCCAGGCGCGCCACCGGGAGTCCAGAATCTTCGGTCCGCGCCGGGGCGATCGGGAAGAACTGCGGGGTGGTGGCTTGAGGCTGTGGCTGAATGGCCATTAGGCAGGTAGACCGCCGGCTTGGGCGGCCCTCCAGAGCAACCTGTTGCCGCTCGACTTTCTTGCGAGATCGAACTCAGGCGGAGAGGGCCGGGCGGGGACCGAAATAGCGCTCGACCGACAGGCCGTGCCGCTCCATCTCGGCCCGCGCCAGGGGCTCGAACCGCCGCAGATACCAGTCCTCGGCCGGGTTGTCGGAGTAGGCCAGCAGCTGGTTGTAGGGCAGGGTGTAGATGGCGCGGCCCGCCAGGATCTCCAGCATTTGGGGAGCCAGCTCCGGCTGGGCGAGGGCCCGCCGTACGGTGACGTGGATGCCGCGCATGTCCGCGATCAAGCGCAGCCGGCGGGGCAGGAAGACGGCCAGGGCGAACACCAGGGGGACGCTCGTGACGATGATCGCCAGGATGAGGGCCAGCAGGTGGATCCCCCGCGAGCCGGCCTGCCCTGCCGAGATCAGCGAGTCGCCGGAGTGGACCTTGAGCGCCTCGGCGGTCCGGTGCAGGAAGTCGGAGAGATAGGGCACGCTGTTCGGGATCCCCTGCTCGAATGACAGGATCCAGCTGTCGAAGGTCTTGCCGGCGTTGATCACGCCCTGGGCGAGCGCGTCGAGCTGGAGGACGAGGTTGTGGACCCACAGCCCGGCCCGAACACACAGGTAGATCCAGGCCGCCATCACGAGGTCGGCGAGCATCCAGCCGAAGCGGCGACCGTAGACATCGGGGTACAGGCGCATGAGGTTCACCCCTTGAGGTTCTGGAGGAAGAACGTCAGATACGCCGCGAGTCTAGCGGGGTTTGACTAAACAGCCTCCAGGTATTCGATCACCTGGCGAGTGAGCTGGGTTGGCGTCGACGCGCCCGAGGTAACCCCGACCCGGGTCTTTCCCTGCAGCCACTCCGGCTTGATGTCCTTCGCCGTATCCACCAGGTACGCCGGCTTGTGCGCCAGCTCCTTGACCACCTGCACCAGGCGCTTGGAGTTCGAGCTGCGCTCACTGCCGACGACGATCACGACGTCGCAGTCCTTGGCCGCCTCGACGGCCGCCTCCTGGCGGTCCTGCGTTGCGCGGCAGATTTCGTTGTAGGCCTCGGTCCGCGGGTACTTCTCGCGCACCCGTTTGATCATGGCCGCCGTGTCCCAGATGCTCAGCGTTGTCTGGCAGGTCACGGCGATCTTTTCGTTCTTGATGTCGAGCGCGTCGACATCCTCTGGCTCCTGGACCAGGTGAATCTTGCCGGGCGCCTCGCCGATGACGCCTTCCGGCTCCGGGTGGCCGCGCCGGCCGATGTACACGACGTCGTAACCGCGCTCTACCAGGTCTTTGACGAGATCATGCGTGACGACGACGTCGGAACAGGTCGCGTCCACCATGTTGAGACCGCGTGCGGCAGCCTTGGCCTTGACCGCCGGCGAGACGCCGTGCGCGGTAAAGATCACGGTCCCGCCGTCGATCGTGTCCAGGCCCTCGAGCCGGTTGTCGCTGTCGACCAGCTCGATACCGTTTTCCTGCAGCTCGTCGGTGACATGCGTGTTGTGGACGAGGTAGCCAAGCATCCGGATCTTCTCGCCGGGATGCGCCTTGGCGGTCTGCTTGGCGGCGCGAATCGCTTCCACGACGCCGTGGCAATAGCCGCGCGGCGTGATCTTGAGGACGTCCACGCTTCGAGTCTACCCGTGGGTCTGGCGGGCGAAGCTATCGAAGCGTGACGAGAGCGTTACAGCGTATCGGCTTTGGCAGCGGTGGCGGTTCCCTAACCAATGACGATCGGGCCGGAGGAGAAGTTGATGATCTTGAGAAACGCCAGGATACTGACGGCGGCCAGGATCGTGAGGAATCCGCCGACGATGTACGAGGCAATCCGGTGACGGGTGAAGACGGCGAGGCCCAGCAACAGCAGGACGATGGCCACCAGGATGTTCGCGAAGTTAATTTTGACTTCCAATGCTCACCTCCTTCTTATTGTTGAGCTTCACGCCTGCGCCAGTGCTTGGTCAAGGTCTGAGATCAGATCAGCTACGTCCTCGATGCCGACCGAGACGCGGACGAGGCCATCCGCCACTCCATGTGCTCGTCGGGTTTCGGCCGGGATGGAGGCATGCGTCATCGCCGCCGGCAGCTCGATCAACGACTCGACCCCACCCAGGCTCTCCGCCAGCGTGAATAGCTGAGTCCGCTCGACCACACGGCGCGCCGGCTCGAGCCCGCCTTTGACCTCGAAGGAGATCATGCCGCCAAAGCCGGACATCTGCCGCTGCGCGAGTTCGCGCTGCGGATTCTTGGGCAGGCCGGGATAGAACACACGCGCCACCTTGGGATGCTCGCTCAGGAAGGCGGCGACCAGCCGCGCGTTGCGGTCATGCTCGCGCATGCGGATGGCGAGCGTTTTGAGGCCGCGCAGCACCAGCCAGGCGTCCATCGGGCCGGGCACGCCGCCGACCGCATTTTGCAGGAAGGCCAACCGCTCGAACAGGTCGTCCCGGTTCACGACCAGTGCGCCACCGATCACATCGCTGTGGCCACCGAGGTACTTGGTGGCGCTGTGCACGACGATGTCGGCGCCCAGCGGCAAGGGACGCTGAAAGTACGGACTCATGAAGGTGTTGTCGACCACGAGCAGTGCCTGCCGCGCGTGCGCCAGCGTGCTGACGGCCGCGATATCCACCAGCTTGAGGAGCGGGTTGGTCGGCGATTCCACCCACACCATTCGCGTGCGATCGGTCAGCGCCTTCTCCACGGCGCGGAGGTCGGAGCCGTCGACGAAAGAAAAGGTCAAGCCCATCGGCTCCAGGACCCGTCGGAATAGCCGGTAGCTGCCGCCATAGAGGTCGTCGACCGCGAGCGTGTGGTCCCCCGGTTTGAGCAGCTGCATGATGGCGGCTTCCGCCGCCATGCCGGAGGCGAAGGCCAGCCCGTGGGCGCCGCCCTCCAGCGCGGCGATGCACTGCTCGAGGGCGGCACGGGTCGGATTCGCGGTCCTCGAATACTCGTAGCCGCGGTGCTTGCCGACGGCATCCTGGGCATAGGTCGAGGTCTGATAGATGGGCACCACGACGGCGCCGGTGGCCGGGTCCGGCTTCTGCCCCACGTGGATCGCCCGCGTGGAAAACCCCGGCGTGCCTTCGGCGCTCACCGCGAGGCGCGGGTATGCGCCATGAACTCCAGCAAATCGACGCGCGTGATAATGCCGACCGGGCGGTCGGCGTCCATCACGACCAGGGCGGTGGTGCCACCGAGCAGCGCATTGAAGGCCTCATCGACGTGAGCCCCGGCGGCGATCGTCGGAAATGGCCCGTCCATCGCGGCGCCGACCGTGGTCTCGATCAAGCCGGGATCACGGTAGACCCGGTCGAGCAAGGTCCGCTCCTGGATGCTGCCCACCACCTTGCGCGAACCGCTGCCGTCTTCCGTGACCGGCATCTGCGAGATCCCGTATTCCTGGAGAAGGTCGATAGCACGCCCCACCTTTTCCTTGGAGGAGACCGTGATCAATTCCGGCATCTCCCGCTCTCGCACGGCGACGACGTCATGCACCAGCTGCCGCGGGAAGCGCTCGAAGAACCCGTTCTGGCGCATCCACTCGTCGTTGTAGATCTTGCTCAGGTTGTTGCGACCGGTGTCGGGCAGGATGACGACCATCACTGTTTTCTCGTCGAGGTCGCGCGCCACGTCCATCGCCGCCTTCATGGCGGTTCCCGACGAGCCGCCCACCAGGATGCCCTCTTCGCGCGTGATGCGCCGGGCGGTCAGGAAGGAATCGCGATCGTTGACCTGGATGATCCGGTCGATCAGCTTCAGGTCGATGGTGCCAGGAATGAAGTCTTCACCGATCCCCTCCACCTTGTAGGGCTTGATGGTGTCGCCCGAGTAGAGCGATCCTTCCGGGTCGGCGCCGACGATCATCACCGCCGGCTTCTTTTCCTTGAGGAAGCGCGCCACACCAGTGATCGTGCCGCCGGTCCCCAGGCCGCTGACCACCACGTCGACCGTGCCCTCCGTCTGCTCCCAGATCTCGGGACCGGTCGTCTCGTAGTGTGCTTGCGGGTTGGCCTGATTGAAATACTGGTTCGGCTGGAAGGCGCCGGGGATCTCGTGGCTCAGCCGCTCGGCGACCGAGTAGTAGCTTTCGGGCGACTCGCGCGGCACGGCGGTCGGACAGACCACCACTTCGGCGCCGTAGGCGCGCAGCAGCGCGATTTTCTCGGGAGACTGCTTGTCGGCCATCACGAAAATCATTCGGTACCCCTTCAGCGCCGCCGCGATGGCCAGCGCGTGGCCGGTATTCCCGGAGGTCGGCTCGACGATGGTGCCGCCCGGCTTCAGCAGACCGCGACGCTCGGCATCCTCGATCATGCGGAGCCCGATCCGGTCCTTGACGCTGCCGCCGGGGTTGAGCGTTTCCACCTTCGCCAGGATGGTGGGACGGAGCCCGGCAGTGATGCGCTGGAGCCGCACCAGCGGCGTGTGCCCGACGGCCTCCAGGATGCTGCCCAGGACCTGCACTGCGGCCATTGTATGGCGCGGCGGTAGGCGGGAACGGCTAACCGCGACGCTGGAGGAGGTATCGGTCTCGCGGCATCTCCCCTTCGAAGTATCCGAGGCGTCCAGGGATGCAGGAGATTACGGTTCCGAATCCGGCACCAAGGATCGCCTTGAGAGCATCGGCCAACGCCATCTGACGGCCATCCCAGTCGGATCGCTCCGAGACCAACCAGCACAAGTCCGGGGCCCCGTTTCGCCGCAAAAGCTCCTCCACCTTGGAGGCGCTCTGCGATTCGGGCGGGATAGAGACGAGGGCCTTGCGGTCAAGGTCGGCAAGATGCCCGAGTTTCGCCGTCCACTTCTTGCGACCCTTACTCCACAGAAGTTCGCGAGCCCGCCGCCGTGCGCCCGCCGCCAGGAAAGCACCCACCATCCCTTCCTCATGGCGACGCTGTTCTGAGGCGGATGAATCCATGGGCGACATGGTAAGCCGAGGATCCCCGGGGTAGAATCGGCCTCAGTTCAGTCGAGGGAGGGAGCCTTGCCGGTATCGGTGGCCAATTCACAGCTGGTCTACGACGCCATGAAGAGCGTCGGCGTCACGCTGGTGAGCGCGCTGCCGGAGACCTGGCTGGTGCACCTGATCCGGATGGCCGACGAGGATCCGGCGATGACGCTGGTCAGGCTCGCCAAGGAGGAGGAGGGCGTCGGGGTTTCCGCCGGAGCCCATTTTGTTGGGGTCAAGTCGGCGATGCTGCTGCAGAACCACGGCTTCCTGCAGGCGATCAACGGCATCGTCGGGGTGTCGCTCCTCTACAAGATCCCACTCCTGATGCTGATCACGGATCGGGGCAGCTTCGGCGAGAAGGATCCGTGGCAGACGGAGGGCGGCAAGTACACGCGGCCGGTACTCGATGCCCTACACATTGCGCACGACGACCTGCGCCGACCCGACGAGGTGCAACCGAAGATCGCCCACGCCATGACGCTGGCCCAGGCCTCGCTGTCGCCCGTAGCTCTGCTCCTCCAACGCAACCTGATGTGGGAGGAGCCTCAGTGAAACGCCTTGATTGCCTGAAGGTGATCTACCCACAGCTCGAAGGCTGCGCCGTCGTCACCATCATGGGCGCGGTGGCAGCCGAGCTCTACTCACTCGGGCACCGCGCCAACTTTTTCTACCTCGAGCATGCGATGGGCCTCGCCTCCTCGATCGGCCTGGGAATTGCGCTCGCACAGCCGAAGCGCAAAGTGGTGGTGATCGACGGCGACGGCTCGGTGCTGATGAACCTCGGCGGGCTGACGACGCTGGCGCGCTCGCGACCGAAGAACCTGGTCCACATCATCTTCGACAATGAAACCCTGCTCTCCGTCGGCGGCGGCGCCCCGGGTGGCTACAAATGGTTCACGACGGCGACCTCCACCGGCACCGACCTCGCCGGGATCGCGAAGGCCGCCGGTTTTCCTCGAGCGCAAATGGTTCGCGAGCTGGGGGATTTCGAGGAGGCGGCCCTCGACGCGATCAAGGGCGACCAGCTGACCTGCATCGTCGCCAAGGTCGATGCCGAGATGCCGAAGAGCTTTCTAATGGACGTCCACATGCTCGAGAACCGATTCGAATTTCCGCGGGCCCTGCAATCAAAGGGAGGAATGAATTGAGTACGAGACTCGATAGCCTGGCGTCGTTCGTCGAGGGCCTGATCTCCGGCTCGATCGACATCATCGATCTGACGCAGCCGCTGTCGGAGCGGACGCCGATGATCCAGCTTCCACCGCCCTTCGCCAACACCCCCAACTGGAAGACGCACGAGATCAGCCGCTATGACGAGAAAGGGCCTGCCTGGTACTGGAACTGGTTCGAAGGCGGGGAGCACGCCGGCACCCACTTCGACGCCCCCATTCACTGGGTCACCGGCAAGGACAAGGACGATGTCTCGCAGGTTCCCGTCAACCGGCTGATCGGTCCGGCCATCGTGATCGACAAGTCGAAAGAGGCGCAGGCCAATCCCGACTACCTCCTGACCCTGAATGACATCCGCGCCTTCGAGCGAGAGCACGGTCCCTCGCCGAAGGGCTCCTGGCTGCTCTATCGCACCGGCTGGGATGCCCGCGCGAGCGACCAGAAGGCCTTCCTGAATGCTAACGAGACCGGCCCCCATACGCCCGGCATCGACATCGAGCTTGCCCAATGGTTGGCAAACGAGAGCCCCTTTAACGGCGTCGGCGTCGAGACGGTCGGCACCGATGCGGGCGCGGCCCATTCCTTCAACCCGCCCTTCCCCTGTCACCAGTTCCTGCTGGGCGCGAACAAATATGGGCTGACGCAGCTGGCCAACCTGGCGAAGCTGCCGCCCACAGGCGCGGTCCTGGTGGTAGCGCCGCTGAAGCTGGTCAAAGGCTCGGGCAGCCCCTGCCGAGCCCTGGCGCTGGTTCCGCGATAAGCGCGCTCGACGGCCTCGAGCTCCGGCCGATCCGGAAGGAGGAGCAGCGGGCCTATTCGACGCTGATGCGACGCGCCTTTGGCGCGTCCCTGCCGACCGATGAGGAACTGGCGGTCACGCGAGAAACGACCGAGTTCGACCGCACCCTCGCGTTTTTCGATGGCAAGGAGATGGTCGCGACGGCGGGCATCTTCTCCTATGAGATGACGGTGCCGGGCGGCACCTTGCCCTGCGGGGGTGTCACGCGCGTCAGCGTGCTCACCACCCATCGCCGGCGCGGGTTGCTGACGGCGATGATGCGGCGCCAGCTCGACGACATGCGCGAGCGGCACGAACCGCTGGCGGCCCTGTATGCCTCGGAGGCGCCGATCTATGGGCGTTTCGGCTACGGCCTCGGCACCTATCAGGCCGCGGTGGAGATCGAGCGCTCCCATGCGGCCTTTGCCAAACCCGTCACGGGCAGCGGGCGCCTCTCGATGGTGGATGTTCCAAACGGGGTTCGCGAGTTCACCCGCGTGTGGGAGCGGGCCCGGCACAACCAGCCGGGAATGCTCACGTTCGATGAACGCTGGATGCGCAATCAGCTGACGGACCTCGAGCTGCACCGGGAAGGTTCCAGCCCTCACTATCGTGTGCTCTACCAGACCGGCGACAACCCATCCGGCTTCGCGATTTACCGGATCAAGATGGATTGGGATGCGTCCGGCCCGAATGGAACGCTGCGACTCGAGATGTTGATCGCCGCGTCGGCCGAGGCGTACGCCGCGCTCTGGCGCCACGTGCTGGACGTGGACCTAATGGCGCGGGTCTCAGCGGAGATGCGGCCGGTGGACGAGCCGCTGCGCTTTCTGCTGGCCGACTCGCGACAGCCGAAGACCAGGATCGAAGACGGCGTCTGGTTGCGGCTGGTCGATGTCCCCGCCGCCCTGGCCGGACGCCGCTACGCCGTCGAGGGGCGGCTGATGCTGCGCGTTCGCGACGCGTTCTGTCCATGGAACGAGGGGCAGCACGAGCTGGTTGGCGGCCCGGCAGGCGCGGAGTGCAAATCAAACGGCGGAGCGCCCGACCTCGCCCTCGATGCCGCTGATCTCGCCGCCCTCTACCTTGGCGGCAATCGGTTTCGCACGCTGTTCGAGGCAGGACGCGTTGCGGAGCTGCGTCCGGGAGCGATCGCCCGGGCCGACGCGATGTTCGCGGCGGACCACGCGCCCTGGTGTCCCAGCCACTTCTAGAGCGCGCCGAGGCGGGATAATCGCTTCCGTGGACCGCGAGACCTGCTTGTCCTTCGATCGGCAGGACCCGCTCGCTGCATTGCGCGACGAGTTCGTCCTTCCGCAGGGCGTGATCTATCTCGATGGCAACTCGCTCGGCGCCCTACCGCGCCAGACGCTGCCGCGCATGACACAGGTGATCGGCGAGGAATGGGGCAGCGGGCTGATCCGCAGCTGGAATGACGCCCACTGGATCGATGCTCCGGCACGGATCGGGGACAAGATCGCTCGATTGATCGGCGCCAAAGCCGGCGAGGTGATTGTCGCCGACAGCACGTCGGTCAACCTGTTCAAGCTGCTGGGTGAGGCGCTGCGCGTCCAGCCGGGACGACATTTCATCCTCACCGAGGCCACGAATTTCCCGACCGACCTCTACGTCGCGCAGGGGCTGATCGAGTTGCTGGCTGGCAACCACGCCCTCCGCGTGGTCGAACGCGGCGAGATCGAGCGCTCGCTCGATGGCAGCGTCGCCGTGCTGATGCTGACCCACGTCGACTACGCCAGCGGAGAGATCCACGACATGCGAGGCCTGACCGCCGCCGCCCAAAAGGTCGGCGCGCTGGTGCTCTGGGACCTTTCGCACAGCGCCGGTGCGGTGCCGGTCGATCTGAATGCCGCCCAGGTCGACCTCGCCGTGGGGTGTGTCTACAAGTATTTGAACGGCGGCCCGGGCGCGCCGGCCTATCTCTTCGTCGCCAGGGGCCTGCAGGATGCGATCCAGTCGCCACTCTCCGGATGGATGGGACACGCCGCGCCCTTCGCCTTCGAGCCGGAATACCGGCCGGCGGCCGGGATCACCCGGCAGCTCGCGGGCTCGCCGGCAATCCTCAGC
>Ga0137399_10001765_pt1 | contig 10189 bp, 9 predicted proteins | sample czorhiz316metaG_FD_104810 | JGI IMG/M metagenome (GOLD analysis project Ga0137399, IMG submission 104810) | Vadose zone soil microbial communities from Angelo Coast Range Reserve, California, USA - czorhiz3.16 metaG | ecosystem: Environmental > Terrestrial > Soil > Vadose zone | place: USA...
ACCACGCCGCGACCCAGCCCAGCAGCAGGTACAGCGGCACGCCGACCCAGCGCGGCGCCGACGGCCAGAACATCTTGAGCAACACCCCGGCGAGTGCCCCGCCCCAGACGATCCAGAACAGCACCATGCCCTTCGCTGCTGGCAGCGCCAGCAGCGCGAACGGCGTGTAGCTGCCGGCGATGAAGACGAAGATCATCGAATGGTCGGCGCGCTTCATCCACTTGCGGGCCGTCTCTGATTTCCAATGCACCCTGTGATAGGCGCCGCTGACCGCGAACATCGCCACGATCGTCGTCGTGTAGATCAGCGTGGCGATGCCTGCGCGCGTCGACTCCACCGCCCACGACACCGACACCAGCGCCGCACCTGCGATGAATGCGACCACGGCTGAGTAGACGTGGATCCAGCCGCGTAGCCGCGGCTTTCCGAGGAACATTTCGACGCCGTCGACCACGGCTGCGGGAAAGTCCTCGGCGTATACGCGCGGCGGCTGTTGCTGGGCCTCATCCGCGGTGTCGATCTGAGCCATCTCACCTCCATCAATGCCATGGGGGTTTCTGAGCGCCACAGTAGTCTGGATCTCCGTGGACATCATTCCTCCCCGACTCAAAGAACCGATGTACCGCCTCTACGAGATGCGGCTGCGTCAGGGGCTGGCGTCCACGAAATCCGAACTGCCCCGCCACATCGCAGTGCTGTGTGACGGTAACCGACGCTGGGCACGTGATGCAGGTCACGACGACGTCAGCTACGGCTACCGGATGGGTGCCCGCAAGATAGCCGAGATGCTGCGCTGGTGCCAGGAAACCGGCATCGAGATGGCCACCGTCTACCTGCTGTCCACGGAAAACCTGCAGCGCGCCGCTGACGAGCTGGCGTCGCTCATCGCGATCATCACCGACGTCGTCGAGGAGATTTGCGCACCCGTCAATCGGTGGAGCGTGCGCACGGTCGGCGACCTTGAGCTCATCGGTGAGGAGCCGGCGCGGCGGCTGCGCGACGCCGTTGAGTCGACCAACGGCAACGGCAGCGGCTTTCACGTCAACCTCGCGGTCGGCTACGGCGGGCGCCAGGAGATCGTCGACGCGGTGCGGGCCCTGCTCGGCAAGGAATTGGCCGACGGCGCGACCGGGGACCAACTGGTCGAGGCCGTCACCATCGACGCGATCTCGGAAAACCTCTACACCTCCGGGCAACCCGACCCCGACCTGGTGATCCGCACATCGGGAGAGCAGCGGCTGTCCGGCTTCCTGCTGTGGCAGAGCGCCTACTCGGAGATGTGGTTCACGGAGGCCTATTGGCCGGAGTTCCGGCGGGTGGACTTCCTGCGGGCGCTGCGCGATTACACGGCGCGCCACCGCAGGTACGGGATGTAAGTGCGATCTGCTCTTCGCGCGAGCGCTCATCGCTGCCACACTTGAGCCATGGCTGCGCTGTCAGCGGTGGTATTCACGCTCAGCTGGTGGTTGGGCCTGTACCTGCTGGCCCGCGACCCGCGCAAACCCGTGCTGGTATTTGCCGCGGCCGGGTTGACCAGTTTCGCATCCGTCGTTGCGCTCGACGCGGTGCGTGTGATCAGCGGTTCGCACGTTCTCAGCAGCGTCGAGGTCTACCTGGTCACCGTGCCAGGCATCGCCTGGTTCGCGGTCCTGCTCGAGATGTCGCGGCCCTGCGATGCCTGGCGTAGCCGCGCGGGCGAGCTCGCGCTCGTCGCGGGGGTGGCCGCGGCCGCCCTCGTCGGCGCGGCGCTCGCGGGCAGCGTCGACCCTCCGTTGCGCCCCGGCCACTGGCTGATGTTCGCGGTGGTGTCGTTGTCGTCGCTCGGCGCGATGCTGTGGGCGGTATTTGGGCCGTGGCAGCCGAGACCGGTGGTGGGTTACATCGTGGTCGCAACGCTGTTCTTCGCGCTCGGCAACGCGATCCTCGTCATTCCGCTCGGACTCGTGCCCAGCTGGCTTGCGTTGGCGTCCACCGGATGCGATGTAGCGCTGCTGGGTGTGGCGGTCGCGATGTGGGACGCGTTCGACGAGGGCCAGGCGTTGCGCGCCGACATGTTGCGTTCGTTCGCGGCCACGGCCGTGGTCGCGCTGCTGTTCGGCGGCCAGCTGTTAATCGGCCTTGCCGTGTCGGGACAGGAGACGGCGCTGACGGTGCTGCTGTTCACCAGCCTTGCCATCGCGATCGCAATCAACGTGCTGGCCGACCCGCTGGCCGGGCTGCTCGATCGGCTGGCGTTCTCCCGCTCACCGGATCTGCGGGCCGACCGCGCCGCCTTGCGCCGCACCGAGGCGGCGCTGCCGCTGCGATCGGCGAACCCGCTCGCCGGCATCGGCGACGACAACTTCACCCGGCTCACCCGGCGCGCACTTGGCCACTACGGCGACCTGTCCAAGCTCGTCGCCAGCCCGCTGACCGCGCTGCCGATCATCGACGAGCGCCTCGCCGCCCGCGGCGCGCCCGACCAGCCGCTGGAGCGGGCCAACGAACTCAAGGCCCTGCTGGCCGACCGGATCGCCCGGCTCAAGCCGCGCGACGGCGGCGACTTCGGCACCACCGAGCAGTGGCGCCACTACAACTCGCTGTACTTCCCGTACGTCGTCGGGGTGCGCGCCTACGCGCAGAACGCCACCGCCGCCGGACTGGACCCGGTCGCCCGGCAGGCCTGGCAGTGGTTCGTCACCGAGGTGCCCCAGCGGTCGCTGCACAACTGGCAGAACGCGGCGGCCCGGCTGATCGCCGCCGATCTGCGCGGCAATCTGGTCAGCGCACAAGACTGACGAAAATGCGCTGACGCTGCCGGATTGCCCAGCTCCTCCTCGGCGGTTGGCAGTAACTGGCAGCATCTGGCGTCGATCTGGCAGCGGGTTATGAGCAACCTCGGTGTCATGACCGCAATCAACATCAGCCCGCTCAGGGAAACTCGTGACAGCGAAACTCCTGACAGGGAAACTCGTGACAGCGAAACTCCTGACAGGGAAACTCGCGACAGTGTCGCCGCAGGCGCGGCTGGGGGCGACTCACTACTGCGTTTCGCCCTTCGCGCCGACGCCACCCTGTGCGCCGGCGTCGGGCTGCTCGTCGCGATGGCAGCCGACCCGCTGTCGCGGCTGTCCGGTCTTTCGGCGACTTCGGAGTGGATCGGCGGCGCCGCGTTGGTGATTTACGGCCTCGCGCTGTTCACGGCTGCCGGCCTGCCTGATGTCCGACGCGTCGGCGTCGGTGTGCTCGCAGGAAACGTCGTCTTCGCGATCCTTGTCACCGTCGTGCTGGTGGCCCGCTGGCTGCCGCTGACCGAACTCGGGGTCGTCACCACGATCGCGTTCACGGTCGCGACGGTGGGCTTCGCCTACGTCCAGTACCTCGGGGTGCGCCGTCTGGCGTGACTCCCTCATGACTGGTCCGGAGCCGCCGTCGTTAGAGGTTGCGGCGTCGGCTCCGGAACCGGTTAGCCAACCATCGATTTACAAACAGGAAGGAAAACTATGTCCGCCATCACAATTGACCGCACTGGTACCCGCGACGGGTTGCTGCGCATGGCGATGCGTGCCGACGCCGTCATCACCGGCCTCGCCGGTGTCGCAGGCCTCCCGCTCGCCGGCTGGTTGGCCGAGACGTCGGGGACCACAACGACGTTCGAGTACGCGATGGGAGCGTTCTTCATCGCCTACGGCCTCGTCGTGTTCGGTCTTGCCGCGTTGCCGTCGGTCCGGCGCGCAGGCATGGGCGTCGTGATCGGCAATCTGCTGTACACCGTCGCGGCCGTGGCACTCGTGACCGCGGACGTGTTTCCGCTGACCACCACGGGCGTGGTCCTGACGCTGGGCAGCGGCGTGTACACCGCGATCTTCGCCGAGCTGCAATACCAGGGCTGGCGCAGGCTTAAGGCGTAGCTGCCCGGTGGCCATTCGCTCCTACAACTTGCGCAGCCGCAGCCGGTTGATGGAGTGGTCGGCGTCCTTGCGCAACACCAACGTCGCGCGGGGCCGGGTCGGCAGGATGTTCTCGATCAGGTTGGGGCGGTTGATGGAATGCCAGATGTCTCGCGCCGCGAACACCGCCTGATCGTCGGTCAGCGTCGAGTAGTGATGGAAGTGCGAGGTCGGATCGGCGAACGCGCCAACGCGCATCGACAGGAACCGGGAGATGTACCACTGCTCGATGTCCTCGATGCGCGCGTCGACGTATACCGAGAAGTCGAACAGGTCGGACACCATCAGCGCCGGACCGGTCTGCAGCACATTGAGACCCTCGAGGACCAGGATGTCGGGATGCCGGATCATCTGCTTCTCGCCCGCGACGATGTCGTAGAGCAGATGCGAATAGACCGGTGCGCAGGCCACGTCGGCGCCCGATTTCACCGCAGTGACGAACCGCATCAACGCGCGACGGTCATAGCTCTCCGGGAAACCCTTGCGGTGCATCAGGTTTCGTCGTCCTAGTTCGGCGTTCGGGTACAGGAAGCCGTCGGTGGTGACCAGGTCGACGCTCGGATGGTGTTCCCAGCGGGTTAGAAGCGCCTGCAGCACACGGGCCGTGGTGGACTTGCCCACTGCGACACTGCCAGCCACGCCGATGACGAACGGCACCGGCCGGTCCGGATTCTGCTGCGGCTCACCGAGGAACTCCGAGGTCACCGCGAACAACCGCTGTCGCGCCGCCACCTGCAGATGGATCAACCGGGCCAACGGCAGGTAGACCTCTTCAACTTCCAGTAGGTCGAGCTTCTCGCCAAGACCCCGCAGCGCGATCAGCTCGTCTTCGGTCAGCTTGAGCGGCGTCGACATGCGCAGCGCTCGCCATTGACTCCGATCGAACTCCACGTAGGGGCTCGGCTCGCTCAGCCGCGGCATGGGGTCAGTCTTGCATTTACCGTTGAGGCCATGGACTTGGGCATGGGGTCAGCCACCTTGATCCGCGAATATCTGCTGCTCGGTTTGCGCTTCGACCGGATCGAGGAAGGCTACGTCGACTCGTTCACCGGTGACCCGGGGCTGCGCCAGCAGGTACGCAACGAGCCCGCGCCCGATCCCGCCGACCTGGCGCTGAAGGCCGAGCGGCTGGCCGCCGAGGTGCCGCACGTCGACGACCTCGATCCGGTTCGCGGCGACTACGTCACCGCCCACCTGCGGGCGCTGGCCTGCGCAGGCAGAAAATTCTCCGGCCAGGACGTCGGCTTCGTCGATGAGGTGCAGGCCTATTTCGACGTGCACATCGCCAAGGCGGACCAGGAGCGCTACCGGCAGGCGCACCGCAAGCTCGACGACGCGCTGGGCGGCAGCGGACCGCTCGCCGAGCGGATGGCTGCCTACCGCGCCTCCGAGGAGATTCCGCCCGACCGGCTGGAGGAAGCGATCCACGCGTTCTCAAGCGCGCTACGCGACAGGGTGCGCGCCGAGTACCCGCTGCCCGAGACCGAGACCATCACCTACGAGGTGGTCAGCGACAAGCCGTGGTCGGGGTTCAACTACTACCTCGGCGACTACCGCTCGACCGTCGCCGTCAACGCCGACCTCAAGCAGCAGATGTCCAACCTGCCCCGGCTGGTCGCGCACGAGTCCTATCCCGGCCACCACACCGAGCACTGCCGTAAGGAAGCGGGTCTAGTCCACACATACGGCCATGCCGAGCAGACCATCTTCCTGGTCAACACGCCGCAGTGCCTGATGGCCGAGGGGCTGGCGGACCTGGCCCTGCACGCCGCGATCGGGCCGAACTGGGGCGGCTGGGCCGCCGAGATCTATGCCGACCTCGGGCTGCGCTTCGACGGCGAGCGGGCCGAGGCGGTGTCCGAAGCGGCGGGGGCGCTTGCCGACGTCCGCCAGGATGCCGCGCTGATGCTGCACGACGAGCACCGCGACGTCGACGCCGTGGTCGACTTCCTCAAGCGCTGGCTGCTGGTCAACGACGAACGCGCCCGGCAGATGCTGCGCTTTTTGTCCTCGTCGCTGTGGCGGGCCTACACCAGCACCTACGTCGAGGGCTACCGGCTGCTGCGGGGCTGGCTGGAGGCCCGACCCGACGGCGTCAGCCTGGCCGAACGCTTCGGGCGGCTGCTCGACGAGCCGCTGATCCCGTCGTCTCTGCGGGACGTAGGCTGAGCCTCATGGCAGCAGACCCCATCGTCACCACCGCTCCTGCTCCCGGCGCCGAGTACGCAGATACCGCTAGTGCCGCCTATCGCTCGATACTGCAGATCATCGAGTCCGTCGAGCCCCGCATCGCGGCTGCGACGCGCAAAGAGCTTGCCGACCAACGGGATTCGCTCAAACTGATCGCCAGCGAGAACTACGCGTCGCCCGCGGTGCTGCTGACCATGGGCAGCTGGCTGTCCGACAAGTACGCCGAGGGCACCATCGGGCACCGGTTCTACGCCGGCTGCCAGAACGTCGACACCGTCGAGACCGTGGCCGCCGAGCACGCCCGCGAGCTGTTCGGCTCGCCCTACGCCTATGTGCAGCCACACTCGGGCATCGACGCCAACCTCGTTGCCTACTGGGCGATCCTGGCCACCCGGGTCGAGGCACCGGGTCTGGCGGCGCTCGGCGCCAAGCACGTCAACGACCTCTCCGAGGCGGACTGGGAGCAGCTGCGTAGCAAGCTGGGCAGTCAGCGCTTGCTTGGCATGTCCCTGGATGCCGGTGGCCACCTCACCCACGGCTTCCGTCCCAACATCTCCGGCAAGATGTTCCACCAGCGCAGCTACGGCACCGACCCGAAGACCGGTCTCCTCGACTATGACGCGCTCGCCAAAGCCGCGCGCGAGTTCAAGCCGCTGATCCTGGTCGGGGGGTACTCGGCCTATCCGCGCCGAGTCAACTTCGCCAAGATGCGCGAGATCGCCGACGAGGTGGGCGCCACCCTGTTCGTGGATATGGCGCATTTCGCGGGACTGGTGGCAGGCAGGGTGTTCACCGGCGACGAGGACCCGGTGCCGCACGCCCACGTCACGACCACCACCACACACAAGTCGCTGCGCGGGCCGCGCGGCGGGCTGGTGCTTGCCACCGCCGAATACTCCGACGCGGTCGACAAGGGCTGCCCAATGGTGTTGGGCGGACCACTGTCTCACGTGATGGCTGCCAAGGCCGTCGCGCTGGCCGAGGCCAGGCAACCCTCGTTCGGTGCGTACGCGCAGCGGGTCGCCGACAACGCCAAGGCGCTGGCCGAGGGCTTCCTCAAGCGCGGCGCGCGGCTCGTCACCGGTGGCACCGACAACCACATCGTGCTGCTCGACGTCACATCGTTCGGTCTGACGGGCAGGCAGGCCGAGTCGGCGTTGTTGGACTCCGGCGTCGTCACCAACCGCAACTCGATCCCGGCCGACCCCAACGGCGCCTGGTACACCAGCGGCATCCGGTTCGGCACGCCGGCGCTGACCACCCGCGGCTTCGGCGCCGCCGATTTCGACCGGGTGGCCGAGCTCGTCGTCGACGTGCTGACCAACACCTCGCAGCAGGGTACGTCGAAGGCCAAGTACGCGCTGGCCGACGGCACCGCTGAACGCGTGCACGCCGCCTCCGCGGAGCTGCTGGCCGCCAACCCGCTGTACCCCGGCCTGACGCTCTAGCGCTGGCACCCGGGTCGACGGCCGCGCGATCTCCTCGCACCTTCGCGCCCGGTTGTTCGGGTGGGCAAGGCTGATTTCAGAAAACATGTGAATTCGGGTTACAGTTACTTTCATGGGACAGAAGCCGGTACCTAGTGCGCTGACTCTGGAGCTCGAGCCGGTCGTGCAGCGGGAGCTGCGTCGGCACATCGACTCCGAGGACCTCTGGTACGCCCACGATTACGTGCCATTCGAGCAGGGCGAGAACTTCTCCTTCCTCGGCGGCCGCAACTGGGACCCGTCGCAGGTGACGCTGCCCAAGGCCGTCACCGACGCCATGGAGATCCTGCTGATCACCAAGGACAACCTGGCGGCCCACCACCGCGAGTTGGTTTTCAGCTTCATCCTCGAGGAGAGGTGGGGCCGCTGGATCGGCCGCTGGACCGCCGAGGAGCACCTGCACGCCGTCGCCCTGCGCAACTATCTGGTGGTCACCCGCGAGATCGACCCGGCCGCCAACGAGGACGTGCGTGTCGAGCACGTGATGAAAGGCTATCGCGCCGACACCTACACACAGGTCGAGCGCCTGGTGTTCATGGCGTTCTTCGAGCGCGAGCACGCGGTGTTCTGTCGCAACCTCCAAGCGCAGATCACCGAGCCGGTGCTGAAGGGTCTGATCGGCCGCATCGCCACCGACGAGGAGCGCCACGAGGAGTTCTTCGCGAACCTCGTCGCGCACTGTCTGACGTACAGCCGCGACGAGACGATCGAGGCGATCGCGCGCCGCGCGGCCGAACTCGGTGTCGTTGGCGGGGATATCGACGCGTACGCGGACAAGATCGCCCACATGTCGGAGGCAGGCATCTTCGGACCTGAGCAGCTGCGCCAGGTGATCGCCGACCGCATCACCGCGTGGGGGCTTGCCGACGAGCCTGCGCTGCACGCCTTCGCCTGACCAGTTAGCCACGGCGCGCCTGCACGGCGCGAAGCGCTGAGCGAGAGTAGCGTCGTTTCTCGATGGCTAGCGACATGCTCTGCTATCCGGGCGGTACCGATCGTTTCGATCATGAGAGGACCGGCCCCGGTCCTGGTGCCGCAGTGTCCGCCGAGAGGTTCGTGCGGGGCCGCGCGGGCTCGAGGAGCGCTACGTGACCGATTCTCCTCTCCGCACCTATGTGCTTGACACCTCCGTGTTGCTGTCCGATCCATGGGCGTGCACACGGTTTGCCGAGCACGAAGTGGTGGTTCCGCTGGTCGTCATCAGCGAGCTGGAGGCCAAGCGTCATCACCACGAGCTGGGCTGGTTCGCCCGGCAGGCGTTGCGGATGTTCGACGATCTCCGTCTTGAGTACGGGCGGCTGGATCAGCCGATTCCCGTTGGGACGCAAGGTGGCACGCTGCATGTCGAGCTGAACCACAGCGATCCGACGGTGCTGCCCGCGGGCTTCCGGACCGAGAGCAACGATTCGCGGATCTTGACCTGTGCGGCGAACCTCGCCGCCGAGGGCAAACGAGTCACGTTGGTCAGCAAGGACATTCCGCTTCGGGTGAAGGCCGGCGCGGTCGGCCTGTCCGCCGACGAATACCACGCCCAGGACGTCATCACGTCCGGTTGGACGGGCATGGACGAGATCGAGCTTTCGGTGGACGAGATCGACACGCTGTACGCCGGCGGTGAGATCGACCTGGAGGCCGCGCGTAATCTTCCGTGCCACACCGGGATTCGGTTGCTGGGCGGCAGCTCTCACGCTTTGGGCCGGGTCAACGCCGAGAAGCGGGTGCAACTCGTGCGCGGCGATCGCGAGGTGTTCGGGCTGCGCGGCCGCTCCGCCGAACAGCGGGTGGCGCTGGACCTGCTGCTCGACGAGTCGATCGGCATCGTCTCGCTAGGCGGCAAGGCAGGCACCGGCAAGTCCGCGCTCGCGCTGTGCGCAGGACTTGAGGCGGTGCTGGAACGTCGCACCCAGCGCAAGGTCGTCGTGTTCCGGCCGCTGTACGCGGTCGGCGGCCAGGAGCTCGGCTATCTGCCAGGCAGTGAGAGCGAGAAGATGGGCCCGTGGGCGCAGGCCGTCTTCGACACCCTCGAGGGGCTCGCCAGCCCGGCGGTGCTCGAAGAGGTGCTCTCGCGCGGCATGCTCGAGGTACTGCCGCTGACGCACATCCGGGGCCGCTCGCTGCACGACTCGTTCGTGATCGTCGATGAGGCGCAGTCGCTGGAGCGCAACGTGCTGCTTACCGTGTTGTCCCGGCTGGGTGCCGGATCACGGGTGGTGCTCACCCACGACGTCGCCCAGCGCGACAACCTGCGGGTGGGCCGCCACGATGGCGTGGCCGCGGTGATCGAGAAGCTCAAGGGTCACCCGTTGTTCGCGCACATCACGTTGCTGCGCAGCGAGCGCTCACCGATCGCGGCGCTGGTCACCGAGATGCTCGAAGAGATCAGCCCAGGGGCGCTTCCGTAAGCGGCCTCGCCAGAGGGCCCCGGTAGGCTGCTTGGGTGCGGAAGCGACCCGACAGCCAGGCCTGGCGCTACGCCAGAACCGTCCTTGGTGTGCTCGCTGCCGCGGTGGTGCTGGTCGTCGGCGGGCTCACCGGCCACGTCAGGCGGGCCGGCGCCGACAACGTCGACTGCTCACAGGTCAA
>Ga0137399_10001766_pt1 | contig 10188 bp, 7 predicted proteins | sample czorhiz316metaG_FD_104810 | JGI IMG/M metagenome (GOLD analysis project Ga0137399, IMG submission 104810) | Vadose zone soil microbial communities from Angelo Coast Range Reserve, California, USA - czorhiz3.16 metaG | ecosystem: Environmental > Terrestrial > Soil > Vadose zone | place: USA...
ATTAGCGGGGAGACAGTGGCAACTCAAGAACCAGGAGCAGGTTCTTGCACAGAAAGCCGAGCCCGCCGGTGCAAACACGGCAATTCACCGCCGATCGCCAGGACTACGACCGTTCCGAGAAGTCTAACCATTGTCTTCTCATGCACCTTTATCTGACTATTTCCAGAATATCGCGCTCTCTCAAGCGGGCTTGATCCGTTATGCCGTCTCTTGGCCGATAGTGCGCCGTTTCATTTGCATCTGATGCCAAAGAGACAGATGCTCCGTCATAAGGCCCACAGGGCAAATAGCTCCAAAGCACTCCGCTAGCAGAATTCAAACAAATATTTGGCAGGATTGCACAAGCGCCCGTCGGCCGCACGCTGAAGGATTGCGAGCGATGAGTGAGCAACACAAACCTTTGTTTAGTTCTTGCAGCCCTCTCGGTTATCGGCATGCACCTACGTGCAATTGAGCCATCCATTTCTATCATCTTAATCTCGCCGTCAGTTCGAGATCGGTCGATTGCGTGACTCGAGCTTCAGCCGATTTGGCCGACAGCTCGATTGCAATCATTGTTATGGCATCTCGATTCCACCTTGCTTGTGAACGAAGTGAGACAACGGAGAAGGAATGACAATTAGGACCCACGCGAAGATCAGAGGAGACAATAATGTTCAACAGTTCTCAAGATACACGGCATGCCGCGCCAAAGCGCTGTGCGATCTGCGACGGATCGTTCGGTCTCATCCGGCACTATTCCTGGCGAACGCCCCTCTGTTCAAAGAAATGCGTTGAACGCCTCAAGGCACGCCGCGAGGAGAATCACAAATGGTTGCGCTTACTTCGGACCGCCGCTTAGGGCGCTGCATTGAAAGTCATGCGTGAATTCGCGCGATTTCGTAATTCGGAAAACAACGAATGTGCGCCATGGGCCTTCTGTTCAGACTCATCCTGTGGATCTGCTGTCTACTGGCGGGGCTGCCACTCCAGGCGCAAGAGGATGAAGGTCGGGCTACCCTCCATCATCCTCCACAAGACCAGTGGCTCCACGAAAAGTTCTATTCAACATGGCACATGCCCGATAATCCATCGGCGAGCTGTTGCAACGACGCGGACTGCTACCCGACTGAAATCCAGTACATTGACGGAAACATCTACGCCAAACGTAGAGAAGATGGGAGGTACATCCTCATTCCGCCGGAAAAGGTGGAACGCAATAGGGATAATCCGGACGGACGAAATCACTTGTGCGCACCGCCGCCCAATCCCTTGCACCCGTCGGATACCGTATACTGCTTCGCATTGGGAGGCGCCACATGACGCCCCAGCGGCGCCTCTCAGAGCAGAGTGCCGTAGAGCAATCGGCACGGGCCATGTGGCGCTCGATTGCGCAGCATTGCTTCATAATCTTCAATACCTGGGCATACGTCGCAACCTTCGTTCCATCGACACTTTGACGGAGGGGCGACGAAATTAGTCCGGGTGCTTGACTAACGACTTCATAAGTACCCCGTAGAAGAACATCAATCGGTTTCTACCGCTCGCGGGGATCGACGGTTGAAGGCGTTGATCAACGCAATTGGCTTTGGAGTCCAGGTCATGGAGCGAAACCGAATAGAGCTTTCGAGTGTTCGAATCTAGCAATCATCACGCCGGCGACGAGAGAAACTTAGCTCCTGCGAGACTTGCTCCAAAACCAGGTGAACCCTCGTTCTTCTGCTAAATTTGATCAACTCGTAGCAACCCGATCAAAGCAGCCGAGTACGAGGACCTTCAAGATACAGCCTCAAGCTCGTCGATTACTCGCTCGCATACTCCTAGGGAGAGAAAAAGATGAGAACGATCGTGACGATCGCAGTGGAGAGACCAGGTCCGGCCGTTTTGATGCTTCATGGAACCTACTGGAGTAAAGTGTGGCAGCCCGTGATCGGTCAGATGGTGTCCGTCCGTCTTGGTCTCTAGCAAAGATGGTTGGTAATAACTCATGACCAGCGACCGAGCTTCAATTGCTATCATCGACAGCGACGACTCTTTGCGAGCGCGATTGCGGACCCTGCTCGAAGCGGCGGGCCTGAAGGTCGACCTTTTCAAAACGGCCGAAGAGTATTTGACGAGAAGCAAGTTTCATTCAGCCAATTGCATCGTACTAGACGTGCGGCTGCCCGGCATAAGCGGTCTCGATCTTCAGTCCCAACTTGCGAAGACCAGACGCAAAACACCCTTGGTATTCCTTACCGCTCAGAACGAGGTGAGGATGTCTGTTCGGGCGATGAAAGCTGGAGCCATAGACTACCTCATCAAACCCTTTCCAGATGAAGAGCTACTCGACGCGGTGAGATGCGGCATCGAGTGTGATCGCGCGCTGCGTTTGCAAAAACAGACCTTGGACGAGCTACGGACCCGGCTCGCATCGCTTTCGCCTCGCGAAAGAGAGACGGTCGTGTTGCTTTCAGCAGGACAGGGTCCCAAGCAGATTGCAGGCCAATTGGGAGTCTGCACACACACGGCTCGCGTTCACAGTAGCCGGGTTATGTCCAAAATGGGGGCACGATCCATCGCCGATCTGGTGCGGATCGTGGACAAGCTGGGACATGTGCCTCGCGAAAGAGCCGTTCGCTCTAAGGACATCGGTGTGACCAACTGCCACGGAACTGCCCACCGACGTTCGAACGCCCGCACGTCTGACGGCTCTTCGACAGAGGTCTGCCGCGGTCAATCTATGTCGCCCGCCCTTGCACTATGCTGAGGTCAGGACATCCCCGCATTCTCGCTGGTTAAGATGGACAACCACAGGCTTGTGAACCGATTCTAATATCTCCACGACGCTTCTCCTCATCAAAGCCTGAGCGGTGGCGTTGCGGTAGTCGGATGTACGACAGCGGCGTCAAACGGCGCTACTACCGAGGGTTGGCGGCCGTGCCGGAGGATCCAATTACGATGTAATATCTGGGTAGGCCGGAACGGTAAATTCAAAGATCGCGCCATGGGGCACGTTCGCGTTCGCCCATAATCGTCCGCCATGCGCTTCAATGATCGAACGGCAGATCGACAACCCCAGCCCTAAACCGCCGGGCTTCGTCGTGTAGAAGGCGTCGAAAAGGCGCTCGAGGGCCTCCGGCGCTAGTCCGGGACCTGAATCTCGCACTCCGACGAGCACGCCTTGAAGATCGGCTTTGCGCGTGCTTATGAGCAACTCTCGCTTGCCATCGCTGGCGCCGCTCATAGCTTCGACCGCATTCATGATCAAGTTGAGGATCACCTGTTGCAGTTGCACCCGATCGCCATAAATGAGTGGTAAGCTATCCGCGAGGTCCGTCTGCACCGAGACGTCATGCTTCACCGCTTCGCCCCGGGTGAGCTCAATCACCTCGCGGATCCCATCATTGATGTCGAGGCGCTCGTTCCGAGTTGGCGCCTTCTTGAAGAGAGCGCGGATCCTGTCGATGACTTCAGCAGTACGAACGCTGCTCTCTACGATAAGATTAAGTGCGTGCAGAGCCTCTTCTAGATTTGGCGGTTTGGCGCGAAGCCAGGACAAGCCAGCTTGAGCGTAAGTGATCGCCGCTCCAATCGGCTGATTGATTTCATGGGCAATGGAGGCCGACAGTTGCCCCATCGTGGCGACGCGGTTCGCGTGCGCCAGTTCCAATTGCACCTCGCGTGCCGCTGCCTCCGCCCGCTTGCGCTCAGTCAGATCAAGCACAAAGGTGACCCCTTCGTCTCGGGCTTCGTCAAACGCTGTCGAGCCAATCAGGACGGGTACGCGGCTGCCGTCCTTGCGCAAATACTCCTTTTCATAGGCTTGAGCCGCCCCCCTTGTGTCTATCTCCTCTGGCGCGCCGGCGGTACTGCCGAGCCACTGCGGCGGCGCAAGGTCGGTCCAGCGCACGCGCCCGGCGGCGAGATCCTCATGGTCGTACCCCACCATGCGCAGGAATGTGTCATTGGCCTCGATAATCTGACCTTGGAGGCCCCAGATGAAAATCCCGATAAGGTTGGCGTCGACCAGACGCCGGATTTTCGCTTCGCGTTCCGCGAGATCGCGGTACAAGCGAGCATTCTCCAGCGCGATTGCCGCCTGCGACGCGAGCAGCTTCAGCACCGCGATCCGGGCGGATGCGAAGACGCGAGCAGTGAGGTTGTTCTCGAGATAGAGCGCGCCCACGAGCTTGGCTTGGGCGATCAAGGGCAGGCAGAAAATGGACCGAGCCTCGCGCTGATGGATGTAGGAATCCGCCGAAAACGGGTTCTGGGCTGCGGCATCGTCGAGAATGATGCTCTCCCGGGCGCGCAGGACGTGGTGAAGGATTGCTTCCGGCAACACCGCGGCCGTCACGGGATCGTCGCACAGATCGACGGCGACTGTGTCGCCGTCGATCTTGGCTTTCGCCACGATTCGCGGCTCAGCCCCGCGCGACAGGATCAACAGCCCGCGCTCGGCGCCCGCGTGCTCCATCGCGACGCGCATCAGCTTGTCGATCAACGTTTCCAGGATGACCTCGCTCGACACGGCTTGCGAGACCTTGATAACGGTTGCGAGATCCAAGTGTTCGACCGGCGCCACGATCGTGCTCGTCGGCTCGGGCAGCGACTTCTCCTCCCTAAGGTACGGATGTAGCTGTTCGAGTTGCCGCACCTTGCCATCAGCGCCCCATTGCAGGTAGCAATCGCGGGCGGTCCGTAGATACGTGTGTGCGATCTTGTCGAAGTCACGTGCCATGTAGAAGCGCGCAGCCAACTCGCTGGCGAGCGCCTCGCAGTGAATAAAGCCGTTGCTGCGTGCCGAGCGGACGGCCTGTTCATAGAAGCGCATCGCCTCGAAATCACGGCCCTCGACGCGGGCAATTTCCGCGGCGACCAAAGCGACTCGGTTCTCGAAGTTCTCCGGGCAATTGTCTGCCCACACAGCCAGCCGCCTATGATGAGCGACTAGCGATTGCAAATGTTGCTGCCGCTCACTGGCTGATGCGCCTTCGCAGCATGCGGCCCGGAGTAGGGCATCGTAGAAGTGGTATTCGGCCTCCTCAAAAGACAATGCACCTGTCCAAAGCAGCCGCTGCGCCCTAAGCGAGGCTTGCACTGCAGCTACATAGCGGCCGGCGAGATAGCGCGCCTCCAATTTCCTGATCCAGTACCGGAATTCGGCGATAGCCCGCACGGGATTGTCAGACAAATGTTGCTCAAACCGAAACTCCTCGAGGTGTTCGCCGTCGAGGCAGCCAAATTCAGGCGTCAGGCCACGTAGCGTGCGAACCAGCGCAATTTGTGTAGTGATGATGTCAGTGACGAGACCAAAGCCCGCCCTTTGCGCAAACGCCAAGCCATGTTCGGCCTCGCGGTGCACCTCGGCAAGTGGATCGCCCTTGAAGAGAAGGGCCGAGTTCAGGTTGTTGCAAGCGTAGGCTGCGTACGTGAGATCGCCGCTCCGGTTCGCCGCTTCGAAGGCCTGGCGCAGCAAATCACAGGAGAAGCGCACATGTTTCATCCACGTCGTTACAATGGCGAAGATCAGATACGTGCTTGCGTGAAAGCGCTTCAGCCCGCGTCGTTCGACGAGGTCGTAGCCGAGCTGGCCGAATCGAAATCCAGCTTTGTAGTCGCCGAAGCGCGCTCCGGCGATCCTGCCAAGCATGACATAGGCGAAGCACGAAGCGTCGCAGTTTCCGAGCTCGAGGCTGAGATTGACCGCTCGACAGATGGTCAGGGAAACGAGATTGGCATTTGTGAACAGGGCAGGCGGCAAGACTTTGGTCAGAACATCGACGGTCGCGAGCGCTTCGGGATCGTTCATCAGCGGCAAATCAATGAGATCCTCGATCGTGTGGCTCCCAAGCCGAGACCAGATCTGCTCATATTCGCGCCGCGCCTCCTCTGCCGTCGGATGCGGTGACCAATGAATGTCCCCATGTCGGAGGTAGTCAAGAGCGACCGCGATGGCTCGATCGCTCTGATCGAGCGTCGTGCACACATCTATCCGTAAACATGCGACTGTCGCTCGCTCCACGGTATTTGCTGTGCAGCTAGAGAGCGTAGTCAGCCGCTCGTCTGCGGCCGCCAGCTCGCCGGTCAGGAACTCGCACTCAGCCCGTTGCAGCTCCAAGGGGAAGGCCAGGTCGCGTCGGCGCTCCCAGCGATCGTCGGCCAAGAGCGCCGTAGCTGCGATGAGATATTTGAGCGCTGAATCGTACGCCGAAGAAGCCTTGGCGCGCTTCCCCGCGAGCAGATTGAGCTCGGCCAGCTGCTCGCGCTCGTCTCGCGAGGTGATCAGGGCGGTGCCGCGGTTGAGCTGGTTGACGATCTCGAAGATTGCTTCCTCCTGCTTCTCCGGCTCCGTGTGCGCCGCGAGCAGTCGGCCGATCCCCAGATGCTGGGCCACTCGCTCCTCTTTTGGGGTGAGCGCATAGGCCGCTTCCTGAACGCGGTCGTGCAGGAACTGGTAAGTCCCCTCCTGCCGCGACACCAGCCCGGCACATATGGCCGTCCACAGTTCTGCGTGCAGCGCTTCCTCGCTTCCACCGCGGACCATGGCCAGCGTGCTGATCGGCGCGGTGTTGCCCAGGCAGGCCAGCTGCTGCATGGCCTTTTGCGTTTCGGCAGGCAAGCGGCGCAGCTTGCCCAGCATGAGGTTCACCACATTATCGGTGTAATCCTTCGCATGGATGTGCTCGAGGTCCCAGGTCCAGCGCGCCGCGCCGTGGTCGACGGCAATCAGGCCCTGCTCGGCAAGCGCCGTGAGGAACTGGATAGTGAAGAAGGGATTGCCACCAGTCTTTTCGTGCACCAGCTGGCTAAGGGGCTCGGCGCGGTCCGGCGCGCACTGCAGGGCGTCGGCGATGAGCCGGCCCACATCCTCAAGCCGGAGTGGTGCCAGCACGATCTCCTGCAGCCGCCCGCCGGCGTCGCGGATCGCGGCCAGCCGCCGCATTAGCGGATGCGAAGGGGCGACCTCGTTATCGCGATACGCGCCAACCAGCAGAAGGTGGCGTAGCTCGGACTGAGTCGTCAGGTGCTCGACTAGGTCGAGCGTCGCCACGTCTAACCATTGCAGGTCGTCGAGGAACAGCACCAGCGGATGCTCCGGCCGGGCGAACACGCCGAGCAGGCGGCGGAACACGAGTTGGAAACGGCGCTGTGCGTCCTGCGGTGGCACCTCCGCCACCGGCGGCTGCGAGCCGATGAGCGGCTCAAGCTCGGGGATGAGTGGCACCATGAGTTGGCCGTTCGCGCCCAGCGCCTCCCCAAGCGCGTCCCGCCAGGGCGCCAGTTCATCGTCGCTCTTGCCCAGCAGCGGACGGATCAGGCTCTGCAAGGCCTGCGCCAGCGTCGCGTAAGGGATGTCGCGCTTGTATTGGTCGAACTTGCCGGCAGCAAAGAGCCCGCGCGATGGCACCAGCGCGCGGTTCAGCTCGTGCACCACCGATGATTTGCCGATGCCGGAATAGCCTGACACGAGGACCAGCTCCGGCCCGCCCTCGCCCACCACCCGGTCGAAGGCCGCGAGCAGGGTCTCGACCTCGCGCGCCCTCCCGTAGAGCCTCTCCGGGATCAGTAGCCGGTCGGGCGCGTCGTGTTCGCCAAGTGCAAATGGCTCGATGCGCCCCCGACGCTCCCATTCGGCAAGACAGCGCCGTAAATCGCGCTCGAGGCCGGCGGCGGTCTGATAGCGCTCTTCGGCGGTCTTGGCGAGCAGCTTCATGACCACATCGGAGATCGGGGCCGGAATATTTTCCAACCGCTCGCTCGGTGCCACCGGCCGCCTTGCAATATGGCAATGCACCCACTCCATGGGATCGGATGCGGTGAAGGGCGGACGTCCTGTGAGCATCTGATAGAAGGTGCCCCCCAGCGAGTAGAGGTCGCTGCGAGTATCGATCGAGCGATTCATTCGACCGGTTTGCTCGGGCGCCATGTAAGCAAGAGTGCCGGCGATGCTCTCGGGCGGCTCTGGCGGCTGGCGCTCGCGCGGCAAACGCGAGGAGATGCCGAACCCGGTAAGCCGCACCCTTCGGTCCGTGCGATTCACCAGGATATTGGCAGGCTTGATGTCCTTGTGGATGAGACCGCGCCGGTGGACTTGGGTGAGGGCCGTCGCGATGGCGATGGCCAGGTGCAAGAAGTCTCCCACTTCCATCGGCGTACCTAGCAGCCGCTCGAGCGGCTCGCCGCCGGGATCTTCGAGCACCAGCATGGTCTGACCGCCTTCGCGGATGAGCTCGAGAGGTCGCACCGCCCATGCCCTGTCCAGTTCGTCCTTCAATTTGTATTCGTGCGCGAGCCGATCGAGGCTCAACGGTGTTGGATGCTCCGCGGCTGGCAGCACGGCCAGCACGACGTCCCGATCACCATCCGGGCCGCGACGCCATGCTCGGCAGAAGACGCGGTCACCATCCTCCCACAACACCTGGAAGTTGCCTTCCCTATCCGCGCCCAACCAAGTAAATGGATTCATTGCCGGACTCCACCGTCACGCCGGCTGATCTTAGAGTGAGAACGCCATTCGACATTCGTCCGCCCGACTTGCTAAGCTGCAACTGGAAACTTTGCCATATACGCTGCGGTATGACAATTGGTGCTCTGGCCCGACGCATACCTCCTATAGGATCTGCTCTTATATCGGCTGCGCGGGGTAGTTATGCTAACGTGAATTACTCCGAGTCTGGCTAAGCAGATCCTCGTCATAAGCTCAATTGTCGGCTCCACGGCAAGGCCGGATGTTGCGTCAGAACCCTGCTTAAGCGTCATCCGAAATGGGTAATGTAGGAGGCAAATGACAATTTTTCGAACACCGCTAATCATTCCCTATCGTGTCTCCGAATAGCTGCCACGTTTCGCCGTTGAACCTCTGTAGCCGCATCGCTTCGATCGGGTAGTAGTCGGTCGGCGAGGTCTTCAGCTTGATACCGGGCAACAGCATCGGCAGACTGACATCGAGGTTGACGGCCTGCTTCATGACATTCTCGCGCGTCAGGTCATCGCCGCACTGCTTGAACACCTGCACGGTCGCCTCCGCTACTACGTAGCCGTAGACGATCAGTTGATCTTCCAGGTTGCCGTCCGGAAAATACTTCTTCATGAACGCGTGCCAATCCTGCACGTCCTTGTCATCCTTCCATTGCGGATCGTTCGGATCCTTGAAGGAGTACGACGAGATGATGCCCTTTGAGTATTCGAAGCCGGCAGGCTTCAGTACCGAGGAAACGGAGGTGGACACCGCCGAGAGAAAGAACAAGTCAGGTTTCCAGCCGATCTGGCCGATCTTGCGGATCGCCTGCGCGGCCTGCTTGGGGATCGCATTCATGAACAGCACGTTCGCACCGGATGATTTCAGCTTCACGATTTGGCTATCGATGGTTGGATCGGTGGGTTCGTAGGTGGTCTCTGCTATCACCATCTTCGCCGTGTTCTCCGGGCCCAACCCCCTCTTGAAGCCGTTCCCGTAATCCCTGCCGGCGTCATCGTTCTGGTAGAACAGCGCGATCTTCGCGTCGGGCTTATTCCTTAGCGTGTACTTGGCGTACACCGCCGCCTCTGCCTGGTAGGAGGGCTGGAATCCGATCGACCACGGAAAGTGCTCGTGATCGCCCCACAGCGTCGCGCCGGCGCCGACGAAGAGCTGCGGCACCTTCTTGTCATTGAGATACTTGCGCACCGCAAGGCCAGTCAGCGTACCAAGCGGATTAAGGATCACGGCGACCTCTTCCTGCTCGACGAGTTTGCGCGTCTGTTCCACCGTCTTTGGCGGGCTGTAGGCGTCGTCCAGTGTGATTAGGTTGATCTTGCGCCCGTTCAAGCCGCCCTGCTCGTTGATCATCTTGAAATAGGCGGCCTGAGTCTTCGCGATCACGCTGTAGGCCGAAGCCGGGCCGGAAAACGGCGAGGTCTGGCCGAGTTTGATCTCGGTGTCGCTCGTACCTGACCCGTATTTCTTGTCTGCCGCCGGTGCCTGAGTTGCCAGTGAAAGGACCGATGCAATCGCAATTGCCTGCCATTTCATGCGAGGCTCCCTATGTTCTTTTAGGCCATCCGGATTATTGTGTTGAAATGCCCATCTATGCGGAGCCAGTCAGTATGGAATCGGAATCGTGACGCGCGCCTCGCCGAGGCGGTTCTCAGGGACGAGAAGGCTATTCTTCCGGTGTCGATCCCTCAAGCGGCATTTGGGGGGAGCCTTTCTCTGCCATCGGTGATCGGGACAGGCGTCGAGCG